>Ga0115556_1001235_pt1 | contig 17613 bp, 15 predicted proteins | sample COGITO_mtgs_1104_5_FD_87282 | JGI IMG/M metagenome (GOLD analysis project Ga0115556, IMG submission 87282) | Pelagic marine microbial communities from North Sea - COGITO_mtgs_110414 | ecosystem: Environmental > Aquatic > Marine > Epipelagic | place: Germany:Helgoland, sampling site Kabeltonne... | reverse complement strand
CCTCTCCTATACTCAGGTTTGCCTATGCTTCCACTGCCCGTATTATCCTAATCAAGTTCGTCTCTTCAATGTCTGCTTCTGCTGATGTCTTGGCTCTTGCCTCAGCTGAATTTGAGATTGGGGAGATTCCTGCCGGTGGGACTATCACAGTGAAGTGGAGGGGAAAGCCTATCTTTATCAAGAATAGGACTTCGGCCGAAATCGAAGATGCCAAGAGCGTTGATATGGGAGAACTGAGAGATAAGGAGGCTGATGGGGATAGGGTCCAGCAAGACCAATGGCTTGTTGTCCTTGGAATCTGTACCCACCTCGGTTGCGTTCCGATTTCCGGCGCTGGAGAGTACGGAGGATGGTTCTGCCCTTGCCACGGAAGCCACTACGATGTATCCGGACGGATTAGGAAGGGCCCAGCTCCTCTCAACCTCGAGATCCCTCCTTACAAGTTCTTGGGGGATGAGAAGATTTTGATTGGATGATCATGAGAGAGAGTGAGAGAGAGAGAGTGAGAGAGAGAGAGAGGGTTTGCAGGGTTTTAAATACTAACTATCGAATGCGTTTCGTGATAAAAGGGTGACAAAATCATCGAATGGGAAATCAATGCTGTCCCAATGCTCAATCACAAAGTATCTTAAAATTCATATATTACGCGATGAAGGTTCCAGTTGGGTAGCTTACATCGAAAACTACACCACACATACCGCAGGGGTACTGAGTGTCGGCGCCCTTACACCCTGTCCCATCCTCAGGAGATTCGTCAATACCACAAGGAGTGTCGTCAAGGGGGTCGCGCTTGATTCGAATGTAACCGGCTTCTCCATAGGTGGGGCTCCATGAGTTCCGCACGATCCAGTAATCGCCAAGCTCATCATCTGTTCCATAGCCAACCAAAACCACCACGTGATCCAGGTCCATTTTATCGTAATCACATCCATCGAAGACCCCAGATTCATAGTCGTGCCAGCTACTTGCATCGACATTGATTGCTAAAGGCCCCACGTTGGCTAGGGCAGCCATGACGGCTGTGGCATTATTCTCAGGGAGCTTCACATAGTCAGTGATTCCGGCCTTGAGTTCGGTGTTGTCAGGGCAGACACCATCGCTGTCACCTTGATAGCTGTTATAAGGAAGACTCCACTCCTCAGCGTATCCACCAGCGCCGATAAGATAGTCATACGCTAGCTCAGGAATGGATCCCTTACATCCACCGGTACCTCCACAATGGTCATCATTAGGTGCACAAGAGACAAGCTGCTGGGGGGAAAGGCTGAACAGAAGACCGGTCTCAATAGCAACATGTGACTCTACTGTAGCGGTCGTAGCAAATGCCCAGCAAGACCCGCAGTGACCCTGGTTCTTCACCGCCGTCACAACTCCACGGTCTCTCCAATCGAATGACTCAGGGAAATCCATGTCGAAGGTGGAGGGATCATACAGCTGCTGATGCTTGGTCGAAAGAAGACTAACGCTATCCGTATTACGTCCCTTAGGAATCTACAAAATTGCGCACAAAATTCACATTCGTTGACACAAAAAAGGTGAGATTTCAGATAATGTTGGGCTCCTTCTCATTGGTCAACTCCAACACAGTCCTCTCCCTGCTATTGGACCGAAATTCTACTTACCTCCACTTCGTCAGTAAGGTGATTGACTCCTCTCGTGTAACTACGTTTTACGTTTGAATTATGCGCGATAATGTCTTTAATTCTTGACTCGAACAAAACCTGGGCGGCCCTCCCTCCATGCTGCTTACCGAAATCGATGAGATATTGATCGTAAGAGTAATCAGCAGTGAGGGTGGTACCAGTAGGTTTCTTGGCAGCGGCTACAGACGCCAAAAAAACAGATAGAGCGGAAATCTTCATTTTCGTTAGAGAGGGATTTAGGGCTCCTCCCCCCGAGTTCGAGAGTTCCGTCGTTCCGTCCGGGCTGTTTTAGAATTAGGTATTAGTAACAGACACTCCCCTGAATGAAGTAACTAAACTTGAAAGGCACTTTACGGCATCTTCATACATCTAAAAAACTGACTGAGTGAAAAAAGAGAGGTTTAACCCTCTTTATCCCTCGTCTTTTTGTCAACTTTCTGAACCTAATACAATGGACGATGTGAGTGCCCTGAATGACTGGCGGCCTTCCCGCACCCTTCCAGGAGTGACATCTACCTTCGCCACTGCTGATGCCGGTGTTACACTAAAAACCGGCAAATTGATCGGCAATGCTAGAAGCTCCAAGCAATGGAATGACAACAACAACAACAACAACAACAACGATGGCAACAAAACAAAGCCCTCTCTCAAGGATTACATACAACACACACACTCCCATACGAGTCACTCTCCAGACAGGACTGGCCAAATAAACTTGGCAGGAAGTCCGAACATGCCCAAAATTGAACGAAAACGACTCCACTACACGAAGCCCAAGACAACCTTGAGGAGGTGAGTAAAAAACAAAAAACAATAATGTGTCACCGCAAAATGGATGATATGACTAACAGCACTTTCATTACTGCAGTATGGATGGTAGCGTACCTTGGGTCCCCGCAGCAGCTGGTGGCGGCGGCGGAGCAGATGCCCCCATAGGCGTTAAGTCCTCGAGAAAGAGAATGGTGACAGGGCGCTCCAACATAAATGATGTGATTGTTTTGGACACACCGACATCGCAATCGCTGATGAGCGGGACGGCAAAAAAGTTGGCGGAAGGAGGTGCCCCAGACAGCCCCGCACCTAAGCAAGCACCTTCGCCGGCTCACACAAGGATTTTTGAGAGCGAAGGGAGACAGGTCATGCATGTCAAGCCAAGCCCTCCAAGGGGTGTGGAGAAAGTTGACCCGGACGAGAAGGCCAGAAGAATGAAGTTTAATGCCTGCAGACAGGTCATGGATGTATTAGAGAAACACGACTACAAGCTGAAGAATACCTTTTACCACTATGAATCACCGAAGACAAAGAATCCATCGGCAGAGAAGAGCAGTGTGGTCAGGACCAATCACACCATTGGGGAATTGACTAATGCGCTGGTCAATTTGGGGGCCAAGGTGGACGAGTCGGCTGTGAGAGCTGCATTTGGCGACGAGAAGAAGGGAAGCGCAGAGAACATAACATACTCCCAGCTTGCAGCGAAGGCGACTGACACTGTGTACCCTGGTGCATCTAACGGTGACCCAGACTTTTTCAAACCACTCCCTCGGGAAGGGAAACGAGTGGGATGCGGTCCAGGGGCTAAACACAACACTTTTCGCTCTACATTTCTAGATCATGACATGACCCCCAGCGTCAGGGAGGAGACTAGTTATGTAGAGAAATACAGCAGCTCTCGGCAAGTTGAGCAGCAGCCTCAGACACAGGTGGGAGGGGGTAGGAATGACAGCACCTATATGAGGTGGACTGACAAGAGTGTCGATCGGAGGCCAAAGATGGGACTGGGCTATGGCAAAAAGGCAAACGGCGAGATGAAAGGAAACGTCACCAAAGATAGCATGACTGACTTGGTGTTCCACGGACAGTACGAGAGCATGAAGCCTCTACCGGTGAGCAAGTTACAGTACGAGACAGCAAGCCAGCGAGCCCCCTTTGCCAATTACCACAATACGCCTCTAATTGGAGGATCAGGTGCTGAAACTGAAGGTATCTGGTAGATTGGTTGGGGGTGTTTTCTTGTTTCGAATGTTTTGTTGCAGTAAATTTATTTATATTACCGGTGCCCTTTTGCATAAAAATACAATTATCCATTTTTTATCTTTTTATCTTTAATCAATGGTCGTAGGCAGCATCATTACATTGGTACATTTCGTGCAAGACCCGTCAACATTAAAATGTGACCGTCTCGCTTTTGCTCGCCGGTCCACCATAATCCTCATCTCCACCACTGCCACCTGCACCAATCTCGTAAGGTGATTGGTACGGCATCGGTGCGTCGCCTTCTGTGACATTCATTCTATCCAAGTGTTTGAAAGTCGCGTCTGGAGCCGGGCCTAAACTCTCAGCAGTTGTATTGTACTCCGTAGCTCCTGTCCCCGCCATCTCGAAGCTGTTGTCCGCTCCTTTCTTCTTCTTCTTCTTCTTCTTCGTCGTCCCCGTCGTCGCTTCTCCACCAAGGGCGTCTTGCAGCATCTTGATGGCCCGACCACCATTAGCACGGCTGCTTTCCAAGATATTCATCATCTCGTCTTTCTGCATCTTGGTCTGCAGACCGGCCTTCCTTCGCTGCGCGATAATTTCCTCCTTCCTCCGAATCATTTCTTCCGTTCTTTTGTCGCCCTCATTGATCTTCCTCAGCGTCTCCAGACGTTTGTACTCCTGGATGCGCTTGATACGTTCGACATTCTCTAATTTAAGTTGCTTATTCAGGTTCTCCCTCTCCTTCAATAGGGCGTGCTCCTTTCCTCGCTTCTTCTCCAACTGCGCAACGAACTTATCATCATCATCGAATTTCTGCCTCAGCATCTCCTTGTCTTCCTCTTCTTTCTGCCTTGTCGCCTTGAGAGTCAGTTGCCTCTTCTGCTCCATGAGAAATGCCTCTCTATTCTTTAGCGCCCGGTCTTTCTCTTGCTGGGCAAGGGCTTGTGCACGAAGCTGCTCGTGGTAATTCTTCTTATCGAAGAAATCGGCCTTCCTTTTCTCCTCTCTCCGTTTTGCCATTTCGAGGTTGGTCAGGATTCGCTCTTGGACTTGCTCCCGCCGTTGCGCGTATTGGCGCTGGTCTTCATCTCTCTTAGCCTTAACTTTGTCCATTCTGATTTTCTCAAGGCGAGCCCTCTCCTCTGCTCGAGACTTCAAACTGTCCTGTTGTTCTTTGAAGAGCCTTTGGGTCTGCAGGCGGTGCTCTTCTTGCTTTCTCGCGCGCTCTTCGTCATTGATCCTTGCCTGCACCCGATTCTTCCGATCTTGCCTCTTTTTCTCCTCAAGGATCTTCATGTCACGCTGGAACATTTCCTCCGCAAGCTGATGCTGCATCTCCTCATCAGCGTCCTCTGCGGCCTTCCTCCTCAACTCTCTCAGTCTCCTTGTCTCAGCCATGGTCCTCAGTCTTTTTTCCTTGTCCCTCTTCCTCTTCTCTTCCATCGCTTGCTCTTTTTCTGTCTTCCGCTTCATTTCCTCTTGGATGTTAGCCATTTTGACCTCAAACTGAAGCATCTGCTCAAGTTCCTTCTCTTGCCGTCGTCGCATCTTCGCCAAGCGCCGCTCTTCAATCTCGACCAAAGTCGAATTCTGTTTTGCTTGCTGAGCCAAGATCTGGGCAGGGGTAAGGGAGGCGCTGTGTCCACCGCCCTCTACGGCAGCGCTCTCCATATTCAGTAGTTTCTGCAGTGCAGTTGGAGTTGTATTGTGTTGCATTGTGTTTTTAGTTAGGAGGTCGAGTTAGCTTTAGTCTTTAGTCTTTAGTAATCGCTTTAATTAGTTGCAAAGGAAAAGCTTCATAGGCAGAGTTCAGGCCATACCGATCTTTAGTGATCTCCTTCTATCAACGTCATAGTAGGTTGAAAACTTACCCTCCTCTCAGTTCTGCCAATTTTCATCATTTCATGCCTCCTTCTACCGTAAGTTTCGTGCCTCATCCTCTGTATCTCCGGCTCAATCTTGGGTTCCCAGAAGCTATCGAGGTCTCTGATCCTCAAGACCTCCGGGTTGATCCCATGCTTGAGGCAAGCCTCAGCACTCCTTGGGGTGAGAATCACCCTCGGGGGGGGAGGGGTTATCGTCGAGGCAGCGACATCAGAAACCTGCGATGAAAGAATAGGGTGAGGCAATGCGAGGTTAGTCCACATCCTAGATAATACAGCAAATTCCAACCCCCAATCCAAGCTTCTTAACATGAACAACTTTCACAACTCCATCTTCAGCTTAACCCGTACCTCTCCAAAGACCTCCTCGATGGTCTGCGCCCGCACGCTGAAGGACTTCTTCTGCTTCTTCTTCCGCTTCGAAGTTTGCGATGATTGGTCATCCATGTTTTGGCACAAGGGGAAGTTGTTGTTCGTTGTGTTGTTGGGAAAAAGCAAAAGCAGAAAAAAAAAACAAAAAGACCGACTTTTTTTGTGGGAAGAATTTGATCCAAGATTTTATTAATTTTTTTAAACGACACTACAGAACGCTTTCCAGAGGCTTCTCTCGGGCATTGCACTGATGCTAAAATTTTAACATTTAGTCCTCAACCCTTTGGCAATGTCCCAACAACAATCCCCCCCACCAACATCCCTGAAGGGGTCAAGCAATGTTTCCAGCGGTTCGGGCGCCGTCGCCCGCACCACCATCAGAAGTGATAATGATGCTTCCAACTCGTCGTTATCGGCCAATAATTTTACCCCAAAAAACCGTCGAACTCTCTCCTCCTCTGTCTCACAAGGTTCGGCTATGTTCAGTCGAACACCCACCAATGCCTCCCTACAAGGCCAGCGCACTTCCCCCACGCACCGAAAAAAGCAAGAGGCTAAACTTCTTCAGTGTGAGCGACCAATATGGATGGACGTGAGCGACAAGGTTTTCTTTAAGTCCCCACCTAAGGTTTTGAAAGATGCTGGAGCCTCGCTCTCTGTGCAGGAGAAGAACGAAGCCCGCATCCGAAAGAAGTTGTTGGCGAAGTTGTCGGCACTCCTGGAAGTACAAGATAAGGAAGAGAAAAAGTACCGCAATGCGGGGAGAGTGCTGAGGGAAGAGAAAGCGGAGGCCAGGAGGAGGCTGCTTGAGAAGACAAAAGAAGGGATGGAAAGAGTTTTCATGACCTTTGCCGAGGAAGGCACCAGGAGGGATTATAGGGGAGTAGAAGAATGGGAAAGTGGTATCAAAGGTATACTCACAAGTGGAGAGGAATACCACAGAGAAACAAACAGCTTTGAGGTTAACACCAGCTTGATCAATGCTGGCAAGACTGAAGGCAGCCAAGTCGATCACAATGAAGTTAATAAACTCGATACAAGAAGCTCCCATATCTCATACAGATCTCACGGATCCCTTGTCCCCCGTCTTTCCATGGCTCGATTACGTAGCCAAGATAGACCCCCTCGTTTGTTAAAGGAGCTCCGCAAAAATCCAACTCCCCAGGTCCGGGAGCAGGCCCTCCAGGTCGTGTCTGCAGCGATGCACACTGGTGGCTACCCTGTCATCTCTGAGTTCGTCGCTCTAGGATTCGTAGAAGATGTTTGCAACATCATGTCTGAGGCTAGAGGCAACAGGTTCCTGACCGTCGTATGCTGCGAGGTAGCCGCTGTCATCTGCCAGAATCTGCACCCAGCAAAGTTTGAATTTACCCAGAGATTTGCGGGAGACTTGAGGGGGGCTTTGGAGGATTGGCAGGAGGACGAAGAGATACTGAAGGTAGCACTGGACGCCATTGCTGAGCTTTGCGACGAGTGCCCCAACCAGAGGTCAGTTTGCGACGAGGTGGGGATGGTTGACAGCGTTCTCCGGGTGGGTGTGAAAATGTCCAGTAGTATGAAAAATTGCGCTGTCGAGGTTTTCAGCCGGTGTTTGCAGGCGCTAGAGTTTTTAGGGGTGAATCACGTCGGGAATAAGGAGAAAATGTTGACTGGGGGGGTCATGGACGTGGTCATTGGGGCTATTAAAATTTTCAGTGACGAGACAAATATCGAGCCAAAAGATGTGTGCGTTAATATTGTGATAGGTGCGATGCTGTTACTGAGGGCTTTAATCAGTTACAACGGTGGGAAAGAGCACAACCGTGTTGTTATAGAAGAGAAAAATGAGAAGCTTGAGATATTGTTGCGGCAGAAGGCATCGGCTGAGAGGGAGATCAAATACAAAGAGGGGGAGAAGGCATTGAAGAGTCAGGCGGGGAAAAGGAAGAAAGACAAAGAGAAGGAGAAACAGATCGTTCTGGACACCAGAGATCGGCCTAAAAGCGGAAGGACAGTAGCGATGATCGAAAAAGACCTTAAAAAATTAAACAAAAAAATAACTGGCATCATGGAAGCTGAGAGGGAGGCAAAGAGGGTGGCAGATGAGAAACATTATGCTGGGTTGGTGCATTGCCGACTGGCAAGAGATTTTGTCGATCGAGGTGGAGTGGAGACATTTCTCAGGAGCGTAACCTATCACATAGAGAGCCCAACGGTTGTCATGTTTTACCCCCAGACATTGCATGCCTTGCTGAGCTTGCACACAAGGCCATTTTGTGTCTTGCACCCCTGCATAGAGGAGGCTATGTACAAAAAGATCATCGATCTGAGCCTGTACGTTCTCAACAAATACTCGTCAGTTCCGACGATTGTATGGGGGGTGGTGCTTAACCTTTTTTGTCTTTGCGAGAGGGAAATAAAATGCGCTGAGTACATTGATTTGTGGAGGTTGGGGGATTTCAAGCTTGACAAAAAGGCGGGAGATTACAGTGAGAAGGATGGAGCAGGGGGCAATGAGGACATCAGTGACGGGGAGGATGAAGGTGTAGGGACGGAATCTGGAGTTGACGACGATGACGACGACGACGACGATGACGACGACAACGACGACGACGAAGATGAGACAGCTGATGGCACAGGGTGCAAAATTTTGATGGTGGCACTCTTAAATAACAAGGCAAACATTGCTGTGCAGGAGCAATTCATGCGCTTGTTCATTAATATCAGTAAGCACTTCAATTGCAGGATGAGCCTACTGCGGGTTGACGCGTTTGACGAAATAGACGTCATCAAACAGCAATTTGTAGGCGAGAAGGCGAAGGCATACACAAGCTTGGTAAACCGATGCCAGCTTGCACTGGAGACTGGGAACGTGTTTTGAACGAATAACAATAACCCTAAGGCGATGCTTTACTACATTTGTGCTAGTAAAAATTTCCAATCTTGCTAATTATCTCTAGCTATTATCCTTAAGCCTCGATTGTAGCCTAATTCCAAATATTTCCTCCAAGCAAAAACAAGCCATTTCATTTCACTCCATAACCCGTCGCACAAAAGCAAAGCCTACTGCTGCTCCAAACGCACCAGCCACACCCCGTTTGATAAATGTAGATCGCTTCGTGTCGTCACCCATGGACGACTTCAAATCATCAAAGATGCCACTAAATCTTGACGACAGTGGTGCGTCATCGGTGTCAGAGGAAGTTGTAGTAGTATCTGCTGCGGTGGTTGTTTTCACCGGTGTAGAAGTGGTGGCGGTCTCATCCTCCCCTCCGTCCGAGTTGTTAATACTGTTGTCGCTGGAAGTGGTTTCCTCCACGATACTTGTCACCTCGACCTCAACTTCAGTAGCAATGTCAGTTTCTTCCTGACCGTTTACCTCGGTCATCGAGAGGAGCACAAAGGCAATAATCTGCGAGCAGAGTTTTCGTGTTAGCCTACACATTTTTTAAAAGAAACAGATTATAAGGACGACCGAAGGAAAATAGACACAAGTGGAAGAAAGGGGCCTAACGAACGGTTGATTGTTGAACGAGGTTGCGCGCCGAACTGCCCAAATATTGTGTGTGGGGGGGGGGATATGCACTTTTAAGTGGTACCAGAACAATCAAACTTACAAGAAGGAAAAAAAATGACCGCATTATTTGCGAAAAAGCAGTTGTTGGGTCACTTGTTGAGGAAACTGGTTTTGGAGCATTCACTTTTGGTGCTCTACTTATTCCCACATCCCAAGAACGAAATAGAGAACCTAAATTATGGCAGTACCCTCACCCATCCTATTCTTCGTCTTTCTTTTGGGTGTGAGTGCTTGGTCTCCCCCCAGCATGTCAAACATGGCATCACAAAAAAATGTCCTCCACAAAAAACATCCTCTAGGCGTGTTAAAATCCAGGCGTGTTTTTGTTCTTTCTCCAATCCCGTTCTTGCTCCTTCCATCGGAATCGAAAGCCCTAGTGACCGGTAACGCGCCGCCAGCGAAGAAGAAAGGCCCGGCAAAGGTGACCTGCAAGACAATTGATGAGTGTGAGGAGATTGGACGCCAGCGAGAGCAGAAAATTGAAGAAGAGGTGGGGGGCGCAGTTTTGCTTGACGGGGTCCATCAGATTGGTGACGTACGATTTGGCGACGTTAAGATTGGCGAAGGAGAAATGGTTGGGGAAGGTAGATTAACTGTGAACCTCACAGTGCTCAAACCTGGGAAGCGGTCCTTTGATGGATTGAGCGGTGCGGGGACAACGATATTTACCAAAGAGAACTTCACCTTCGATCGAAGCGACGTGGGCGTCGTAAAGAGCTTGCGCCTGGGCGTGGAAGGGATGAAGAAGGGTGGTGTGAGGCGCATCGGGGTGGAGCCACAAAACGGGTGGGAGAAACCAACGAGAGATTGTGATGGTGGTCCTGGTGGCAGAGGCTCCGGTGGCGACGTCAAGACAGATTACACCATCGTACCGACAGCCAAAATGGTTTCGCTCGAAACATGCTTTGACAAGTTGATGAAACCATTTCCTGATGACTTTGCTCAAGGGCGAAGGATGGCACAGAGGTTTGACCAGGCACTGGTCATTGAGGTTGAAGTGGTTTCAGGTGAGGAGGACTCTTATATAATTGCGCATGTCATTAAATTATCCTGAGCTGGAGGGTTCGATGTGATTATATTGTCCAACCATGACACGACGCGACACAAAATAGTGGGCGTTTCAAATTTACTTTTTAACTGCAATATGATCGAACCAAATGTTGTGCGGTTTGGGTGGGGATACTTCTTTGGCTTCCTCCAATCTAACACAACGAAAACCAGCACAATAAACCCACAAAAGAATCAACAAAAATCGTAGCTGGTGTTTGAACAAGCGTAATTTTGAGTCGAATGTAGTACGTCGCTCCACGTCAAAGGTAAAAAATGATCGAAGTTAGAGTAGTTGTCGGTAAGGGTTCACACTTAATAAAGAAGCCCAACTTTGCATTTCTTTTCTACTCAGCACGCCCAGAACCCCCCCCACCCTACTACTACTTATTCCCTCCCTATGCACTACCTGACTCATCCATTTCAAAGTCAAATTTTAGCTTCAGCTAATATCTCCTTCGCTGTGAAGATGGTTGGCGGTAGCCTCCACTCGTTGGATGAATAAATGCCCAGATTTGTGAAAATGTCTGGCTTGAAGCCCGCACCGTCCTTCACATAGGTGTCTTCGTTCTCTCTCAGCTTCTCCAAGACCCGCCGCACTTTTCGCCTGTCCGTGAAGTCGTCGCAATATACACATATAAGGTGTGTGCCCCGCGATACTACTGTCGGCGATACCTTCGCGGAGCAGTCCAGCTCTCCCGCGACAACTGCTCGGGCGACTACGCTCCACGCGGCATCAACCTTCTCTGCAGAAGGAAAAAGCATCCACTTGCCCGTCGTCCTTCCCTCCTCTTTAGCCAGGCGTAGGATATTCGCCACGGCTGCTTTCTTCTCCGCCCCAGAGACTTTCTTCTTCTCCCTGATCATAGCCTCAACACCTTTCAGCACCTTCCTGTAGTCATTTTCCCGCCCCCCCCGCCCTCCTATCCTGCCCTCCCATTGGCCCGGACGCTCAACCTGAATCCAGCTGCACTCAATCTGGCAATTGCTCGGCCTGACATAGTGCAAAAAGCTCTCAATGCTCTCCCCTTCAGCGGGGTAAATTCTGCCATCTTCCGATAGCACCCGTTTAGGCTCAGGAGCCAGCACCTGAGAGGCCTCCGAGAGGCCTTGGTCGTCAGGAAAATAATCGTCCACAACACCCAGGAATTTGTCGCTGTTTAATTCATCATCACTGTCACTGCAGAGATCAATAAGATTGCTTGCAGCCCTCTTCGGATCCTCACGCCTTCTTTGATCCTCCTCCTTTGTCTTTTCGCTACGAAGGAGAGCTGCGGCACCGGCAAGGACACGAGGATCATTGTTTTCTTTCACAGTTTTCATGCACTTCATGCACTTTGCATTATTCGATCGGAGATCCACCATAGCGTCGCTCAAATTGTTTGTTTTCACCATTTGGACAAGGGAATTTGGATTTTCTGCAGGGAGAGAAAGAGCGAGCGAAGGGAGTCCCAGAAAACACGCCTCCACCAAAACTAATTCGATCCTCTGTCGTTCACCGAGAGCTGCACGCACGCACTCTGACGATGTTCAGTTTGCCCGTCATCGTCCTTGTGTGTTCATTGAGTGTTTTGCTTCTCGTGGAAGGATTCTCCACGAAGGCGCTGAATCTCTGTGGTAGGAGAGTATTGACTCGTCGGAAACTGCCTATCAGTACCAGCAGCACAGTGTTGCCTTTTGCCCTAGCTCCGGTGGCATCGGCTGTTACCTCATTCGCCGTGGTGACGGCGAATGACATGATTCCTGGTCTCCCCTGTCAGCCTTTAGCCGTCGCTCTTGCTGCCAAAATGGGGTGGAGCGCTCTGCCAATTTTAATTGCTGGTCAGTCAACAGCGGGGATCCTGGCGTTCACAATCTCTAGAAAAGCCGGCGACGGAGAAAAGGTGAAGGAAGCCATGGACAAACTTTCACCCGAGATGAGGGAGAAATTTACTGAATTCCGCAGCCTTGGGGGCGACGACAAGACTGGGGTAAAGACATTGCTCGCGCTCATTGCCCTTCGGCTGACGCCGTTCTTCCCATTCTCTGCCGGTAACTATCTCTTGGGGGGGGGCACGAGCGTTGGTACAATTCCGTTCTCATTAGCCACAGTTTTGGGGTGCGTTGGGAGCAATGTCTTGAGCGTTGGGGTGGGCGTAGGCATGTTCTCGTGAAGTGACGGTTGCAAAGAAAACACCAAAAATAGTAGTGCAGGCGTGAAAGAAATAGATATTCGTAAGGGAGATTTTACTCGCAAGGCAGTGTAACGACTGACCACGTCCAGCTTATCGAGGAAGCGTAATTTATGAAACATTTTTGTAGGTGAATTTTTGCCCCGCTTAGTTCCCAACCATTATTTCCTTCCGATTACACTGGAGAGAAAAACTCTTATGCGCAAATTCGACATGCTATTATTAACAATTAATCATTCAACAAAACCCCCCTTCCCTGGAAACATCAATGGGGCATGATTTTAGTTGTTCGGTTCATGTCTCGCGGGACTATAGACTTGACCAGAGATCGACTAGCCGCACTTCGGGCGACTCCTGCAGCGTGCAGAGCCGCACCCAACCTAAATCGGACATCACTAAAAACCTTCTCATTGCTGAAACATGATAGTTGCTTGGACTGGAAGTCGTGAAGACCGCGCAGATCTTCTTCATAAATGTCGTGCTCTCGGCAAACAGTATTCTTTGAGAGATCAGCTTTTGCATTGAGAATCTTTTCGAAATAGGGCACAGACGCTGCAAGCGCGCTTAGTCTCTCTAACCGCTCTCTCTCTGCTAGGGATTTAAGGTTCGCCTCGTGCTCGAGAGCGCGCATCTTCTCTTGATTCAGGATGAAGCGATACGTGATGCGCTCCTTGTTCTCCTCCATGCGTAGCTTCCTTTCCTCCTCTTCCATCTTGTCCTCTTCAAACTTCCGTTCATCATCTATTGCCTTCATAGCAGCGAGTTCCTGGTGGTAACTGTCGACCATAGCACGTTTCTCATTGTGCTCCAATTTCAGCCGCGCGGCCTCAGCATCGATTTCTTTCTGCTTTTGCTCCTTCAGCAGCTTCATTTTTTCATTCTCTATTTTAGTCGCCTCCTCGCGCGCCGTTCGCAATACAAGTAATCTCGCCTGCTGCTCCTGCCTAATTGTCGCGTTAATTTTACCCATTAGCTCTGCCTGCATATTTTCTGTGATCAGACACTTTACGGTCGTTATTCGCTTTAGGCCCCAATCTACGATTTGACTATTGACGCGTTTGAGGGAAATTTCGGCATTCTTACGGTGCTGCGCTTCATACTTTCGTCTGACGTGGTGAGCGATGTTCGCCTTTATCTGCTTTGTGGTGGCATTGGGCAGTTCTAGCTTGATTCGCTCCGTCACCTTTTTCAAGCCACCACGTTTTGCCGAGCTCTCCCAATGCTTGAAAATTTTCATGAAGGCAACCTGATCATCAGAGGTAAAAAGGTCTCCATCAGCGTCGTTTTTTTCAGTTTTTTCAGTTTTTTCATCACCCTCCACCTTATCGATGTCAGGGGGAACCCCCCCCGTTTCATCGTTTTCTTGGCTCATGGCGGCTGCTAAAGTTTCTTCATTTTTCGATCGGGCTTCGAAGAATTTGGCCTTGAGTTCTTCCACTAGCAGCTGCATCTCGATATTATCTCGAAAACCACTGTCATCGATCTCCTTTAACAAATTTGGTGGAAGCTTATCCTCCTCAGTCTCCTCTCCTTTATCTTTTTCTCGCAGTGATTTCATTATTATTAAGCGAGCGGCTTTCTCCTCCTCGACACAACGAGCCAAGTCGAATTCGATCGCCTGCTGCTCGTTTCCCATCTCTTGATGACACCGAAGAAGTAGCTCCGCAAACAGACTGCTGCACAGCTTCATCTTCTCGGTTTGTTTTTCCTCGCAGTTGTTGTTGGCATTGGTCTTGCCCAGTTTAAACTCGTCCAGAATAGTTCTCAGTTCCGCGAGCTTTTGTTTATATACACCAATGACTTCGCTACGGCCGGCTCGAGAAGATACTCTGGCATGCTCAACAGCTAAATCTGCCACCTCATTCTTAAATTCTTTGTTCTCCACACCACCACTGTTGACGAGCGCTTCGAGACACGCAGACACGACTTTCGATCCCTTGACTTCGCTCTCTCGCAAATTGGCAAGTTCTCGCCTCCAATCGGTCTGGTGGGTATTTCGCGTTGTGGTTTTCTTGTGCGTCTTGGTAAACTTTGCTAGCTTCGCACTCATTCTGCTTATCCTGTCATCAGCTGCGAGAGCTTCGTTCTGAGCTAATTGCTGGATCTCAACATTGTTTGCCAATGCACTTGCGCCCATACCTACCTGGGTTCGTTTGCTGAAATGGCGAATCGACTTAAGCCGTTCCGAGTGGGTTGCCGGCATGGTTGTTTGTTTTTTGGAAGTTAGTTAGTTAGTTGTGTGTGCTGACTTTTCTGAAGTGATATGCAAATTCAATGTTAATTTAATCGCGCTGCTGATTAGCCTTATAGCTATCGACGAAGAACAACGAAGAAGAGAAAAGAGTTGTATATTGGAATCAATTTTGATCATGAAAATATGTTGTTTTTTTGTTTCAAACTGTGACTTCTTCGACTTTTAACCAAAATAAAACAACTTGCTATTCCATAGGATTAAACTCACGATGCCGAGGCCCTGTTCACGAGGGCGGCTTCTTAAAGTAGGAGGAGGTCGTTACGCAAATAAATATTCTCATGGAAGTCCTATCAAATCCATTACCAATGCTCGAACAGCCAAAAATGAAACTGATTCTGATGCTTCTCTGGACTATGATGATGGCACCCTGGACCCAAATTTGTGGGCAGACGACTGGGACAATCACACACAGAACTCCTATGTAAAGCGACGTTTAATGAAACACCACTTAGGGACATATGATATTAGCGACAGCGACAGCGATAGTGAAGGGGTGGAGGGGCTGCCCCTCGTCAGTGATATGATAATGAGGCCTTATCGAGTGACGCAGTCAATTCATGCGAACTCGGTCCGCGATGCTGATTTAATGGATGTGGTGTTGGGAAAGGAGGCGGACATCGCCGAGATCAATCACCTGCTTGGCAACAACAAGCAATTTTTGGACTCTCGGAACGTCTCCAACAAGAAGGTGGACTTCCATGGCAGGAAAATTCATTATTCCCCCCACGGCAACGACTTCAATGGTAGCTACCAGGTTGGAAAGTTCATCACAATGACGAGGAATCTGCTGCTTTCCCGGAACAATCTGAAGAACATGAGTGAGCAGGAGCAGATAGCAATTGCCAGGGGGCACTTTACGCTGATGGTGATAAGGAACTGGGGAAAGTACGCAAAGAAGAGCAGCAGATTTCGAAGAATAATGCTGCGATTTTTCTGCGGCCTTGCTCTCAAAGATTGGGCTGCCGTCACTGCTTTTTTACGCAAGGGTGAGCTCTTTGTCGGGAAGATTTTGAAGACTGTTTATGGACAGTCCTTTCGAAAGTGGAACGCTCACAGGCTTGGTAGCAAGGCAGCGCAGTTGATGCAGCTTTGCGCGGGGAACCACCTACGTGTCATGTTTAGGTCCTGGAAGAAGTACAACGACATGCGTCACGACCAGAACGCACTTGCTGGTATTTTTGGGGAAAAACAATTAATGAAGAGATGCATGAAACGGTGGGTATTTCGGATGGGAGTGGGGAAGCTATTCGCTCGATGCGCGGTACGGCTTCGATTTAGGGCCCAGGCAACATACTTCGATTACTGGCGTTACATGACAGAGTGGCTGAAATTTGTGGAAAGCTACTGGGGCACAGCAGTGGAACGAGCAACCAAGCACGCTTACATGCGCTGGGCAGGGAAAAGGTGGCTCGACAACGTCAATCGGCGCAAAATGCTCCGGTTGCTACTTCTCAAAGTCCTAAAAAGTGCCGAGAAGGGGTTGCTGAGCTGGGCGTTTTACAAGCTAAAGTTTGGGGCTGAGGGGGGCCAGGTGAAGAGACGGCCAAAACGGGGGCCAAGGAAACCAGGGTTCTGCCGCTGTGTCTATGCGCTCTGTCACGGTGGCCACTGCGAATGCTCGTGGGAGGTTCATTTCCTAAAGCGTATCAAGAATTTCGATGGTCTTGCCACCTCAACCGAAAAGCAGGCCTACAAAAGAGACCGTTTAGCATCCGTCTTTGAGAAAGATTACGCAGCTGGCTTGTGCTCCGAGGTCAATGCAAGTTATGATGGAGGAGGCCTTGGAAATAATAGGGGGAACACACACGAATCTATCGATAGTGGGCGTAGAGCCGGTGCTGGGTTTGGTGCTAGCCCAGCTCGGTGGGACGAGAACGGGCGGAGGATCAGGTCAACACCAGCAAAGCGGATTACTATTAAAAGTTCATCTGCTGTCAAAAGAAGTGGCCACAAAAATAATTATAATCCAACGAGTAAAACGAAGATTATAAACGAGGATGATGTACAACCTCAGCGCGAGCATCTTGTTGCGACAACTCTTGAGTCTCTGCATAAGATGCTCGAGAGCAACTTTGGGGAGGACAAAGACAATGTCACTGGCGAAATTGTTCCTCCAACAAAAACTGTAAAGATTAATTGAACTAACGACATATTTGTCTTGACAAAAATTAAACTAATTCTTTTTCTGCACACGATAAATGCTTCAAGAGATAAAAGCGGTTTTGCTGGGTGCTCCTCCCTGAAGAGCGTGGTGCTCCATGATGGGCTTAGGGTTAGGGCAATAATGTGCTTTTGCGGTGCCACTCTCTGACGAGCTTGGCAGATTCTGCTGGCTTTTCCGATGTTGTCCCCATAAGTGATCGCTCACCATGGGGCGAGCGTCGTGGAATTGTGAGTGATGTTTAAGTCATTCCAAAGCAATTCATCAATGTACGTTAACCTAGATCTCCTGCTCTTTGACTAAAATGACTCTGCGGGCGATTATGAGAGCTCTATTGTTGTCAATCAAACACACTTGGCTATTTGAGATGTTTTTGGAGGGGGACACCGCCGTTCCTTCTTCTACTTCCTTCCTTCCCTTTACCTCTTTATGACCTCGCCCCATGGTGAGCGATCACTTATGGGGACAACATCGGAAAAGCCAGCAGAATCTGCCAAGCTCGTCAGAGAGTGGCACCGCAAAAGCACATTATTGCCCTAACCCTAAGCCCAT
>Ga0115556_1001229_pt1 | contig 17665 bp, 17 predicted proteins | sample COGITO_mtgs_1104_5_FD_87282 | JGI IMG/M metagenome (GOLD analysis project Ga0115556, IMG submission 87282) | Pelagic marine microbial communities from North Sea - COGITO_mtgs_110414 | ecosystem: Environmental > Aquatic > Marine > Epipelagic | place: Germany:Helgoland, sampling site Kabeltonne... | reverse complement strand
TTCCCAAAATGTATATCGGCCAGAAAAAAACCATAACGAGTGCGTCGATTTTATCGGATTCAAAATCCAAAGCTCGCAAGACCTCAACAGTGAAGGCGAAAGAGAAATATATGGCAAGAGATCCTATGACGTTCACTGTGAAGAAGCACAGCTTACCACTTTTAGTGCAAATGAGGATGTAAGGTTAGACGCAGAAAATTATAATTAGCCCATATGACGCACATCGTCGCTTAACCTCACGCAGAAAATTTAGTTAGCCCATATGACGCACATCGTCGCCTAACCTAACCTCACCTCCACTTTACAATCTCTTCTGGTTCCACAGGTGGGGAGAGAAAATGTTCTACATAGTTTGCCCTCCATATGACGCACATCGTTGTGCAAGTGGCAATCAATTCCGTCAATTCGTTTCTGTACAAAAACAATTCGGCCGTTAAGTCCTGAGGTAATCTCAAAATGAGCACAACTGTTATCAAAGCACTAGCCAGAGCTCCTCTCCAGTCTCGCCACAACCTATTCGTCAATGTATATACAGCCTCTCGAATGAGAGGGTGGTCATTTAAACCTTGGTTGTCACTGGGAGCAGCAGGAACAACAGGACCGGGTGTGTAGTTGTCGACATTGGAAGAGTTGAAACTCTTCATGAAATGCTTCACTCTGTTTGATGGCAAAGTCGAGGGAGAGAAAGTGAGAAACATGCAAGAAAAAACACTCTTGCGAAGTGGAGAAAATGCCTCCATTTACATCAACTCACCGGGTTGACAAGGGCGAGTCAGTCGAAGGAATTCGCTTTCTCATGCTTCTTGCAGGATGGTTTTCGTAATGTTGATTTTAGCGTTGTAAAAAGAAAGAGAGAGCGCGCAATTAGAGGTGGTGAAGGAAATCTGGATAGTCGAAAGATTATTGTGTAAAGTGAAAGTGTCAATTTTTGTCTGTCGGGTGCGCTTTTCCCGATCGATCTCGGTTCCAGCTTGTGTTTTGCTTAAAAATCAGCTGTCAACGGCAACAGATTTATAATACTAACCACACCCTTCCAACGCATAGAAGGTTGTTGTCGTTCATTCCGCATCGTGGCATTGACGCTTATTCCTTCTACACGACCTCACAACAAATTCACAACTCCCTTCAGCCGGCAACAGTCGTCCACCCCTCCCAGCCTCTTGATTTGCATAACCATCCACCAAAAACCATGCTGACCGATTCCTTGACTCCTACCGCCACCGTTGCGATCTCCTTGACCAACCTATTATTGACAACTACTGCAGACTCCAAAATCTACGCCTCGGCCAACTCCACTTGCTCAAAATTTGAGAGCTTTGTGACAAGCACCAAAACCCCCGACAAAAATTCGATAGAAACGGCCGGCACAGGGGTCGAAGAAAAGAAGGACGACGTTGCTGGTGGTGATGAGGACGAAGCGCAGAACCTTCCACAGCAGTACACTATTACCTTTAACCACGAGGTAACTTCCTCCCTTTTTGATGTCAATTCTGCTGCTTGCACCAACTTCGTCGGCAGCAAGTTGGACATCTCTTTTTTTCAACAAACCGGTGATGCTCAAAACCAAGAAGTCGACGCGCTGTTGGGAAGCTGTTCCGTTTCGTTTGATTCATTGATCAGTGGATCAACGAACATTTCTCTCACTGTCCCGATCGATAAGCCCAAAGTGGAGGAGAGTGAAGAGGAAGAGAAGAAGGAGGAAGATGAGCAGAAGAGCGACATCCAGGCGAACGAAGCCGACGAAAACAAACAACTAAACGATGATTTTGACGACGTAGCGCAGCCTGAGGAAGACGTCAAGCCTGACTCTGTAGTTATCCAATTTACTGCTGGTTCTGAACTTGCCGACTTTGCCGTCGGCGGCACCATTATATCTTTCAACGGCGGGTCGGTGTCCAACTGTCCTTCCTCTTTTGGAGTCAAAGTGGAAGACGACTGTGAATTGGAGAATTACGAGACCCGGTTGAACGAACTGCTCGCGGAAGAAAAGAAAAAATTCAGCTACCAGTTGATATTTGACTCCTGTGGGGACGTTGTCTTTGGGAACGTGTTAGCCAACGGAGCGTTGAGCTGGGAGAAAGAGGAGGAGGAAGATAACAAAGAGGAGGGTGGGGAAGATGGAGCAGATATTGAATTGGGAAGGGAGAAATCAGAGGAGGAGGCAAAGGGTGGAGAAGAGGAAAAAGGCGAAAATGAGGCCGAGCCTTCTGCCCCCAAGCCGAAGCCGATTAGCGGTCTTTTCAACCTGACTTTTGAAGATGACAGTAACGGCATCTTTTTGAGTCGTTACGATGTGCGCGTGTTGAAGTCGTCAATCCGAGACGAAAAAAATCTGGTTTTCTCTCTCAAAAGGGCGACAAACAATGCCGCGTCCGAAGACGATGCTGCTGACAAGAAGGATAAGAAGGACAAGAAGGGTAAAAAGAACAAGGGCGAGGAAAAAACTGAGGAAGCAAGTGGCAAGACTGGAAATGACGACGCATTCGTTGATACAGTTAGCGTCTCGCTTGATCAGCTTTTAGACGCCGGCTCAACGACAGCTGACCTCATTGGAAGTCTATCTACATCCGAAGACACATTCGTGAGTGCGACTATCATCCTGTCCTCGGCCATTAGTAGGGGAGCCCGCGCGGAGGAAGCTGTCGGCTCGAACTCGACGCCCCCACCCCCAGTGGTTGCGCCGTATCATTGCGAGCCATTCGTCAAGTACGAAAAGAAGCTCACTCGCGACATGTATAAGGAGCTCGCTGACCAGCTCGACAGTTCTATCGAGACGCTGGTGGAGCATTGGGCGTCTCTCTTCATGCTGAACGAATCAAAGTGTGCAGATTACTCCCAGGAGGAGAAGATGAAGCGCCTTTTGTATCATTTGAACAAAAATGGCGGTTACTACGAGGTGAAGGAGGCGCTTAAGCCGTGTCTGCAGCGCATAGTTGCAGTGCGTGACGGAAAAGCTCCGAATTTAAAAACAGCCGAGGGCAACTTTTACGTGGGAGAACTGTTCGAATTTTTGTTGGGGGAGGTGAATAAAAGCCTTAACCGCAAATTTGTGCCGGAGTCAGTGATTGAATCGCGAGAGTCTATAAAGAATGACATAAAGCAGGCCAGCAACATACCCGACAAGATCGTGAAATTGAAGATGCTGGCGGAGGATGCGGAGGGGAACGAGAATTTCGCTTATGCCGAGAGGCTGTACAGATCGCAGGTTGAAATGAGCAAGGTCGAGACCCGCAACGAGCGGATGGGATGGAGAATTTTACAAAAAGCATGCAGTGATTTTGCAGAATTTAGCCTCTGCCGATGGGATGTTGCTTCTGAGGGGAAGTTAGCAGCTGCCAGGGAGAGTTTGGAGAATGCACTAACGCTCTGTGGAACAGACAGTTCTAATAAGCTCTTGCTGTCTGCAATCTATCTTGAGCAGGGAGAGAATGAATTTGCCTCAATTACTTTGAAAGAGATGTTAGTACAAAATCTTCCGGAAGACGAGGAGAACGACGGTTACACGAGCGATGCCATGGCCGCGGAAAGGTAAGTGAAGTAAAGTGAAGTGAAGTGAAGTGAAGTGAGGGTGTTGATGGCACTGGTCGGTCGGTCGGTCGGTCGGTCGGTCGACAAGTTCGAAGCAAAATAGTTTCACCTATCTAACATAACACTTTTACCTCTAATCGAATTGGTATTTTCGTAGCGGCGACAATGGGACCCTTCTGAACGTGCTCAGCGCCCTCCTGGCAAATTCCCTGGGAGACTCACAAAAGCGAAGGCAAAGTTTAAGGTATGCAGGCCTGTCCGCATTGGACAAGGGCTCGAGTACCAACGAGGGCCGTCACGTTGTGACCGCAGTTCTGGAGGCTGCGGATTACTTGCTCTCGTATAGCTTGACGAAAACGGCGAATCAGTGCCTCAAATGGGCGGACGAGTACATTGAGTCAAACAGGAACAAATGCATCGAAATTGGCGCGCCCACCATGACCCCAATGAACATCCGCCGTCGTTTGACATCAACAAGGGCAAAGTATTTCTTGGCCGCTGGTGACCTCGAGAGCGCCCATAAGGCCGCGTTGGAGGCAGAGCAGAGGAACAAGGGGCACTTCAATGCTGGTGCGACTGCCCTTGTCCTTGCCGAGGTGCTTTTAAAGCTTGGCAGGAAGGAGGAGGCCCTGACAAAGTACCTCTCCTTGCTGAAGCTGCTCGAAAAACCAATTCCATTTCGGGTGTACTGTACGGCGGCAAAGCTCTTGATCGAATTTGAGCGCTACGACGAGGCTCGGGAGGTCTGCTTCCAGGCGGCCGACACGTGGAGATATAGCAGCGTATGGCTGCGCATTGGGAGCACTAGCATCAAGTTGGGATTTCTGGAGGACGCCGAAGACGCTCTTCAAGAGGCTAACGGCGCAGACACTCACAACAGCCTTGTTTGGGGCTATTTCTGCCTCGTTTGCCTGAGGGCGAAGGTAGGGGATAGGCTGCGGGAAGCAAACGATGCGCTTTCTCAAGCTCTGAGGTTGGAGCTAGATGACTCTGAGATCATCGTGGAGCTGGGGGAAGAGTTCACCCTTATAGACCAGCTACCTCAAGCGGAGGCACTATTCAGACGCGGGGTAAATCTAGGTATTGGCCATCCCGGGGAGTTCAACTTTAAGCTAGGGAGCAACTTGGCATCACAGAATGAATACGAAGGGGCGTTAGAGCAGTTCGCCCTCGGAGAAGAAGCTGGCGGAGAATGGGGGGAGAGATGCTCCGATAGTGCCTCGGCATTAAAGGCCAAGATCGGACGCGTGTAATTTACAAAGTAACTTGACTTAACCTAACCGACAAAAAGTGTGAAAATATTGGATTAACGAACGAACTAACAAATTTTGGGTTTGAGTTGGGTTGGGAAGGGTTGGGTTGGGAAAACAACTTTATTTTTCTAGTCTCAATTCACGGCGGAACCGACCGCGCATTCGTCGTTCCTCCTTCATCAACAATGTTCGCTGTGAGCACTTTAGTCTCTGCGACGATACATACTGTTTTTGAATGGTTTTGGGTGGCTGGGAGACCGAGCCGAGGCTGGAGCTGCTGGAGAAGGAGCAGCTGTTACAAGAGGTGGAAAGCTGCAGTAGCTCCTCTTCAATCTGATCGCACATGCTCTCGCAGGCGGAGGATACGCACTGCTGGAAACCAGCCAGGACATTCCGCACAAATATTGTGGAAGGGTTGAGAGCGTTTGCGAGATGATGATCAGAGGGACAATCAAAAATGTCATCATCGTCATCATCGCTGTAGTCAACCTCCTCACCCTTGAGGTCCAAAATATCTTTCACCACTCCCCATAGCTCTCCGTCACGTGAACTCAATGAAGCAACAGTTTTTTCGATACGTATCGCTCTCTCTGCAGAACTTTCTTCCTGGGATTTTGTCCGAGAATCGGATGGAGCATTTATAGATTTCCCTCCATAGATCCAGTCTCGAATCGATGACGAAATTGAGTTTTTTTTTCCAATTGGCCAATGGTCTCTCAAGGCTTCGCTAATTGCTGTCATTAACTTCGATTGGGGTTTTTTTACAATGTCTTCTGGTGTTCCGGCCTCAGTTTTTGGTGATGATGTGAGTTCTTCCTGAAAAAAGGTTGAACACTCAGCAGGATCAGTATCCTCGTGGGTCTCTTGCGTTGTCAATTTCAGCAGCCCAGTAAATGCACTCAAATTCTCCTCCTCGGCCAAGACAGATGCGGCATAGAAACTCCCGATTCTGCGCCTCAAATCCTTCCTCCCCATTCGCTCAACATTGGCCTTCACATTCTCAAGATCAAATGACAACATGGACAAATCAGAACTGCTATTGATCCTGTTTACGGCGCGACCAAATGCCAACGAAAATTTCTCAATCACTGCTTCAACACGCGGCGCCATAATCGTACTTAGAAGTTTTTTTACCAGTTTGGATTCAGTCTGTATCGGCATTGTCTCCTCTTGCTCTTTTTGCTCTTTCTCTTTGTCTTTGTCTTTCTCGCAATCAGGGAAGTCATCTCCATGGGAAAAAAAACGCGAGAAGAAAGACACGCGGTTCACGGTCGAGGTCATAATCGGGTGGTTTTTTTCTGTTGCCGCTACAATCTCGGCAATATCTGAATCGCGAACACAAAATTCTTCACCAACATCTTCCAATTCTTGCCGAAGCAAGGTTGGAAGGGTGAGGGATAGATTTAGCACCAAGAGTTTTTTCGCTGAAACTGCGTTGTCCATTCTAATGCTTTCTAGCGACGTTAACGTTTTCGATTAAACGCAATTTGATTTGGTGATTTGGTGGGGATCACGTGGATTTGGCGGGTCTTTTTTCTCCTGGCTGGTATAGGTAGGGAATCTGCCAGTTTATTTAGTTATGTTCTGTGCGTGCGCCTTTGAAAATACGCTTACGCATGCATAGAGATATTCGGCCGAAATTGATCTTTTAGGGCTTCAATCTATTTATTCTGGATTTTCATTTTCTAAAATTTTTTCGGAAAAAGGAAGTGATAAAAACAACCAGGGGGAGTCGCTATAATTTACTTGAGCCTTAAATTGAGGCACCTCCCATTTTGATTCTTCGCGGCGTTGTTGCAGTCGTGACTCCGAGTCCGCTTTATGACAGATAAGATGAGTTCACAGGCTCTATATATTTTGAGGACTCAAAGACTTCAGCTCACCGCATGGGCTTCGAATAATGGTGGAAGGACACATACATTTACTACACGCACGAAGTATAGGGATTTGCGAAAGTCAAAGGCAAAAGCACACATGCCTGTTGCCACCAGCGTAGAAGATGACCGTTATGCTCCAAAATACTCTCCACTTCCTCTTCAGCCCCAACAAAATGGTGAACAAGAGCAATCAATGGCAGCAGGCATCGGCACCTTTGTTCTTTTTGGCGCCGGCGTTGGCATAATATCAAGGCTTCTGTTCGGTTGATGATATGAAATAAATTAACACCTAGATCACGCGAAAGTGAGTGAAATGAAGTGAAGTTTAGACAAAGAACAAGACAATCAATAATGGTGTAGTAGTTCTTTTTTTCATTCAATAAGGCTGTTGTTGGTGTTCATAATACCTGCTTCAAACAGGCGCTCCCTACCCCCATTCCGAACCTCGGAGTAATACTCTTTAAAAGCATTCTCTACCCCCCTCGTAACTATGACCTTCTGCCGCTGTGCGTTTTTCCTCTTCTGCAACCAAAGTTCATCCTTTGTGGTCGGCCTTGACTGCTCCTCCCCACCTTCCCCGCTAGCCGCCGGTTGTGCTTGCATGTCAACTCCAAAATCGCTCCCGACGGGAAATGCGCTGACGTTCTCCTTTGAGCCAATCTCTGACAGAGCACCGGATGGAAGGTTAATTTCCGTGCTATTTAAATTTATATTGAATAGACTGCCCCTCTCTTTAGCTTCCCTTCCCGCCTCTCCGTCACCCACCCCCCATTCTTCTTCTTCGTCTGATCTCTCCTCGAATTCATATTGTACGAGAAACTCGGGCAGCACGTAGCGCTCGTTGAGGAGCTTGTATTCCTCCCTAGCGGGACTGTAAAGACTGTCATAACCGTCGGTACCTGGACCCGAAGGGAATGGTGCAGGCATAACGGCCTCCCCTTCCTCCTGCTTGGTACTCTCTGCTGGCTGCTTTGCCACCAATATTTTCCCTATCATGACCCTGCATAGTGCCAAAAACCTAATGTTCGTTTCACCCCCCAGCCCCCCCCCCTCCCCTCCCCTCCGTCCCTCCCCCTGGACGAAGTCGCGATCCTCCTCCAGCGTGCTGTGGCGGCTGAAAGCCCTCGGAAACGGTATGCTGCTACCTCTCATTACGGCGCGCTTTGCAAAACCCATTGATTGCTCCCCCGCACCACCACCACCACCACCACCACCACCACTACCACCACCTTTGTCCTTCATACTATCGTACCAAGTTTCTTGGAAGGCGTCGATCCCGTCGAAACCGTCGCCTTCTTTTCCTTCGTCCCCCTTTTCTCCGCTTCCAATCCTTCCATGACCCCCTCCTTTCCCCCTCACACCATACACGACGACGTTTTCCAGGCAATCGATGGGAACTCCGCAGAACAAACCCTTCACTTTACCCGCTTCCGCTCCTCCTCCTCCTCCTCCTCCTCCTCCTTCTCCCCCTGCGCTCCCATTCTTTGCAGACGATTGAAAATCGTCGAGTAGCAGCCTGTTCTCTATCTTGTAAACATTTTTTACCTTGACCCCCTTGAATCGACAACCCTTCCTCTTGAAGAAGTCTTTCTTGACGTTCTCAGTCGCAGCTCTCAGGCACCGTAAGTGTTGCGGGTGGTTGCTTCCTAGCGGCCTCAATATAATGGAACCTCTCGTCTCGTGCTGAATGTGCAACGAAAAGAGAGCAAGACGCTGTTCAAGCTTCATAGCCTCCTCAAGCCGGCAACTAATTTTATCCTCCCATGCGATCCTCCCACTGCACACCTTACTCTCCTCCTCGACAACCTTGCTGAATAATATGCATAGAAGAGCGAGGCGTTTTTGTAATGAGTCGATGAGCGACACTTCAGCCGCAGTCCTCTTCAGCGACTGTTGGCGGAGACCACTCAAGGTCGATGAGGTGAGTTGTTGGGCTAGCTTTCGGCAAGATAACAGAGAGGTTATTTTGGCAGATCTGAGCTGAGATGATAGGTCTCTAGAAAGCCTGAGCAACTCAAGAGGAGCGTCGCGTTCAGTACCAGAGCAGGTGCCCTGGGGGGGCTCGGAGGCAAGAAAGTCCTGGAGGCCTGGGCCAAGGGGAAAGTCAGAGGAAGATACCGCCGTCGAAGTCTTATAGAAGAGCTCGCCAGAAACGAGGAGGTTTAACATTGGTGAAGAGATTTCAGGGGGCTGTTGCGGGGTTTGTGGGGCAATCGTTGTCGGTGGTGTAGGGGTTGGAGTGGCGGGAGTGGCGGGAGTTGCCGAAGTGGAGGCATGATTGGGTGAGATGGTAGCAACCGAATTGTTACTTCCTGGTGAGGTTGGCGACACAGGTGGTATTGAGATTTCAGGCGAGGCAGCAGGCTGTTGTGTTTTTTGTTGCGGTTGATGTTCCTTAATGGTGGAAGGGGGAGATTTAGGGGATGAGGAAGGATGCAGGGGGGAACCCGAAGTCGACATCGACTCAGTTAAAACAGATATATAGCCGTGAGAGATAGCTTATGAATCGTTTGTAGCGACTGATGTTTTGCTGAATGCGACCTCAAAGGCAAAATTCAGGTTGTTGTCGTTTTTGTAAAAAAATTTAATCACCAAAAAGAAGTGTTTGAAACTAATTGAGTCGGTTGCAAGCGTTATTTTATTTAGACAGGACTTTGCCGAGAACATTTTATCTCTCCCGTCTCGCGAAAACATCATCCATGCTTTAAAATTTCCCATCAATCACCAAGCAGCAAGCACCATGTCGAAGTTGGCAGCAACAAATGTTTCTGTAAAGGAGAAGTATCTGGCCTTGGCCCAGAAACAGCTACGGGAACTCACCATTGAGGAATTAGAGAAGGAAAAACTTGCGATTAGGGAAAAGAAGAGGGAAAAGAGGAGGAAAAGGAGGCTGGAGAGGGAGGAGGCAAGAGAAGTCGCAGAATTAAAAGCTGCAACCCCACCGCCATCGACAGTTGAAGGTGTTGATGCTATCAATGATGTTACCGCTATTGTTTCCGGTGTCATCGAGAGTATCATCGCCTCTATTGAGAGGGATGGTTCTAGCATTATACCCCCTGTTAATGTTGAAGCCGCAACGCCGAAGTCAGTCGATGCAGCTGCATCACCCAACAAAGCCAGCAAACCGGCTTCTCGTTTGACTGTTGCCAGCGGTACAAGAGAAGGAAAGAAAAAGCATTCTTCAAGTATTGCTTACACCCCTCTTGACCACCTCATCGGTCCTGTGCCACACTTCCTGCAAGAGCAGCAATCTTCCCAGTTATCTCGTGCCAATACCCTTGGCGACGACTTTAGCTCTTTCACGGCAATTTCCATTTCTCCACCTGAGAAGGAGTCGCAGCTATTCAGAATCGACCTCCACATGCGATGTCCTTTGCCTTCCTTCTCCCCCTCTTCTTTCTTTCCCCTACTTTCTGTTTCTCTTTCAGCGCTAACGATAATCACTGTTGCTACTGTCTCCGACGGTGTCATCTTGTGCAGAATTGAGGTTGGATCCGACGGGTGGAGAAAGATTAGAGGAAAATTTGGGAAGGATCGTTGGAATGACTGGGTATTTGGAGGTACTAGAGGAGAGGTGATGGTTCGTAAAGTTCAGAAATTGAAGGTAGAGGGAGACAGGGAGGAAAGGAGGGCCCCCTTAGGTGTTCTGTCCGAGAGTCATTTACATCATGTGAACATTGATCACGATGGCGATAGCGACGACAACAAGAGAGATGCCAAGGATAGAATACCCTCGTCCCCGCCTCCTATAACAAAATTCCAGCGTTCCTTGGCGATTACCATTGAGAAGAACATAGGAGAGAAGAGAGGCATTGTGGAGGTGATGGATATTTTGGGGGGAGCAAGGGTGGAAAAGTTGAGAAGGCACTTTTACTGCAACGGGGCCATTCTGCAAAAGCTGCGAAGGCAGCGGAGAGGGAGGCGAAAAGGGAAGCGGGGAAGGTCTCAGGGAGAAGGAAAGGAGGGCGACAGCTCTACCAGTGACTATTCTGACGAGCGCAAGGGCGAGAGCAGCGAAGACTCTAGAGATTCGGACGAATCAGAGACTGACAGAATCATCTTGGCGACGAGCACCTGTGCCATCTCTCTCCCCATCCTGGGCTCCCAGGACGAGCTTCACAACGTACAAATATCGATCGGACGGACGCTCGCAATCCTTCGATCATTATGCCTCTCCCCTCCCCCTCACTCCTCCAACTCGTCGTCTTTCTCGAATCTAATCGGTGGAGGCTTCAGCAACCCTTGGACAGAGCTGACATCGGATGAGGTCGAGGAGTGCTTCACGTTGGAGGCTGTGGGGAAGGTCGTCAAGTTTTTGGCTACAAATGGAGAAATAAGCCTCTCCTACTCAGGTTGCCAGGTTGTGGGGACAATCATAAAGCGAGCAAGTGACGATAATGTCAAAAATAGCAGAGGGAAGTGGTTCGCCTTGGCGGACTCCGTGCTTCTAGCAAGGGGGAGAGGAGTACTGAGGTTCGGCGATTTCTTGTCTGTGGTCTTATTTTGGTTTGTTGAGTTCGGGAGAGATTTAGTTCTGATGAATGATAATGACGTTGCTAGTGATTACGGCGATTACGAGGACGACGAGTATAATGGCGATGGAGGTAGCGAAAGCGCCGATGTTGATGAAGATCTTTAGGTGGTGAATAAAGAATTTCAATGCAGAGAGCAAAGTAGGGAAAAAAAGTTTCTCCAAATTAATTCATTCGCGCGCACTTTTTGTTGGCTTATATGTTATATTTATGTTGTTGCCCGCACGAATAGTAGTTTACTCATAGCAAAAAGGCCTCAGAACGAGTGGCCTGCCGAACCAGCTTCCTCTCCGTTTGCAAGACAATCTTGTTGCTCAATTGAGGGATGCTCTCCTTACAGATCCTCTCAACGTCCCTCTTGGTAAGATCCCTTGCGAACAATTCTCTGGGGAACTCTACCCCCTGCAATTCATCCGGATCGATATTCTTGATTCCAATAGTCGTGACGGTTAGACCCTCCATATCACCGCTAACATTTTCCTCGAGGGATTTGACATAAGTGACGGCCCCAACAATGTCCGTGGGATGGACGTTGTTAATGTAACTGACGCTGGCAGCCTCCTCGTGTATGATTTCGTGGAGGTCGCGGGCGGACGCGGAGTGTACAAGTCCGAGAATAAGCCCCCCGGGGATGAAAATTTCGGTCTTAGGGTCGTATTTCTTGCTGTTGAAGTGGCGTGGGTGGGTGAGACGGGCCAAGCTTGCTAGCTGCTGGCTCTGGCTCAAACTTAGCGCCCTGCACATGCTGTGGACGATCATCTGTCCAGGCCGCAAAGGGGTCAAAGTAGTGCTACCAAGATCCCCAAGAACTTCAGCTTTTGACATCAAGTGTGCCCTGAAGGCTTGGTTGGTAGTCTGGGGAGTTCTCTCAACTGTGGACGAAGAGCTAGACTTTACCTCAAATAGCATGGTCTTGTCCGTGCTCATACAGACGCGCCCCCTCTGGTTTACCAGCCCGCAGTTGAATTTGATTATCGCATGTCTACCATCACTGACATTTCTTACGCTCCTGACCTCAAAAGTCTTGGTGAAAGTGTCTCCGGCAAAGCCAGGCCAGTGGTAAATGCTATTTTCGAATCCCACTTGCACCTTGGCACTATCAGCATGAGACATACTACCACACAGGAACAGCATCATTGAAAAGGGCAGCACAGAGTCCTGCAGTCCAAGCTTTCTTGCATAGGGAGTAGAAGTGTTGATGCGGTCATGGTTGTAAAAGGCTGAGTGCCAGTGGTCCACCATGCTGCTGCTGATAGTCAGTTCGTAAGGGGTCGATATCTGATCACCTACACGTAGCTTAGGCACGTCCACGCTGATGTCCACGACCTCACCCTTCACCATCCCATTCAATTTCTCATCATTAGTTGCATTATCAACTTGGAAGAAGTCTACCTTGGATTGGAGGGGTGTAGCAAAGAAGGACCTCGTGAAGCTCATAGAAGGTGCGTTGCGGATAAATGGGGCACCACTGCGGGCGACCCCGCCCGCAGTGCGTGAAAATGTGCGCGCAAAAAGCATTCCACCGTCAAACGCACTTGTGAAATGGAGTGTGTATAGTTTGGGGGGAAAGCCGCTTAAGTAAACAAGAGGGTGTCTGGAGAGGGTTTAGTAATTGGTAGGGCAGTCAGCTCGACTGATCGGAAAATTCTTTTCTTTTTGGAGTGAACAAACGCTTTGTTCACCGAACGAACTCTTCGCCAGTTTAATCTGTCCTTCGCCTCCCTCCTCCCAACGCAGTTTGCAAATTACTACTGACAAGCTATTCTTTGTCTGCCTGCCTTGCCGTCTCTGGCCTTTTTCTTCTTCTCTTAAGTCCAGTGAATAGCAGCCGCCATCAGGGTCCCCTCCACACTCCTTCCCTCCAACCTGTCCAATCTCGCTGTTGAAATGTCCTCTGCCGCAGTCGAATTGTCCAGGTTACGGTCGGCCCTTGAGAAAGCGACCGATGCATCTACGAAACTTGACGTTCTAAAAGCTCTTTCGGCCCAAACAATTACTCTGGATGATTTGGCTGCCAGCAAAATTGGTGTTATTGTGAGTGGCTTGAGAAACGAGGAGGGGGAGATGGGCACCTTGGCTAAGTCGATGGTGAAAAAGTGGAAACAAATGCGGAAGAATGCCACTCCGGTGAAGTCGGAAGGAAAGAAGGGCAATGATCTCAAAAATGGCGGCGGCACCCCTACCTCCGCTGCAGCCTCCACTGATAACAACAAAGCAAAGAACAAAACTGTCGACGATGGTGCATTCTTGAAACAACTAACGAAGGATATTGGGGCGGACCGGGTGAAAATTTTCAACGTGCTGAAGAAGGCCTTTCTAAAAGAATACGAGCAATGCGAAGTGTTAAAGTCAATCAAAGATGAAACCAGCAGGGAGGAATATGTGAAGGAGAAAAGCCTGGCATTGGAAGAGGCGATTGATGAGGAGCACAATAGTGTGATTTACAACAAGGACTATCTCGCAAAGGTACAGTCACTTGTCTTCAACATCAAGAAAAATCCGGCCCTGCGCAGCTCGGTGCTTGAGGGGAAGATTCCAATCACCAAGCTGGTAAAGATGAACCCTGCTGAGTTTGCGAGCCAGGAGCAAATTGAAAAGGCGAATAGGTTGAAGCAGGAGGTACAGGATGCCTCTCGGCTCGACTGGGATACGGATAATTTGAACAAAATCAATGATATTTGTGGGATTGACACGGATGATTTCCTGTTTACATGTGGTGCATGCAAGGGTACCCGGACAGTGTCCCATCAACAGCAGACTAGGAGCGCCGATGAGCCCATGACAATATTTGTTACTTGCCTTGACTGCGGAAAGAAGTGGAAGTGCTAATTATTATTATAAAAAATAATTAGCCTCGGTTTTAATAATGGTAATGCTGCTCATCAATCTTAACGTCATTAACTCTGCCCGTATCCCCACCTCACTCATCACAGTCACAAACTCGCACGAGAAAAAAACTAAATCATCCTGAAAACTTCGTCAGCAATCGTCAGGGTCTTATCAATATCTTCGTCGCTGTGAGCAGTGCTCATGAACCCTGCCTCGTACTGACTGGGTGCCAAATAAACACCTCTTTTCAACATTTCCTGGTGCCACCTCCCAAATTTCTCTCCATCCGCGCCGGCTGCGTCAGCGAAACAGTTCACAGGACCCTCAGTAAAGAAAAATCCGAACATACCTCCCGCGTATCCGCCGCAGACGGCGTGTCCTGCCGCCCTCGCCCTTTCCATCAGCCCCTCAATGAGCTTCTTCGATTTCTCCTCCAGCATTTCGTAGGTGCCAGGCTCTCTGAGCCTCTTGAGGGTCTCCAATCCAGCAGTCATGGCTAGAGGGTTCCCACTGAGAGTCCCCGCCTGGTACATGGGTCCGGCCGGGGCGACCAGACTCATGATATCCTTCCTCCCACCATAAGCCCCAACAGGCAGTCCCCCACCAATTACCTTACCCATAGTGGTAACATCGGGTGTAACGCCGAAATACTCTTGAGCTCCTCCATAGGCAACCCTGAACCCTGTCATTACCTCGTCAAAGACCAATAGCGCACCGTATTTGGTCGTCAAGTCCCTCAAACCCTGTAAAAACTGTTGTTACAAAAAGAGGAGTGAACAGGGTGAGAAGGGGGGTAGTGTAGAGTAGAGTAGAAGAGGGGGCGCTTTTCTCCATCCCGCGCATCGATATCGATGTCTAGTCACGTCGAAACTCCTCTCAGCTCAGCTCAGCTCAGCTCAGCTCAGCTCAGCTCAGCTCAGCTCAGCTCAGCTCAGCTCAACTCAGCTCAACTCAACTCAACACAACACAACACAACACAACACAACACAACACAACACAACACGACACGACACAACACGACACAACACGACACAACACGACACGACACAACACGACACAACACAACTCACCTCCTTTTTAGGCTTGATAAAGCCGCTGTTTCCCACCACAGGCTCCAAGATGACAGCTGCACAGTCATGCGCCTTCAAGATTGCCTCTACACTCTCGAGGTCATTGTACTGAGCACAATATGTGGTCGCTGTTGAGGAGGAAGGAACTCCCGGAGAATCTGGCAGTCCAAGGGTGGCAACTCCACTTCCAGCCTGGACCAGAAATGAGTCAGCATGTCCATGGTAGCAGCCCTCAAACTTGATAATAGCGTCACGCTTGGTGAACGCCCTGACCAAACGTAGCATCCCCATGCAGGCCTCAGTACCACTATTCGTAAACCTGACCATCTCGACACTCGGAACAGCGGCAATGACCTCCTTTGCGAGAAGGTTTTCGAGCGCAGAAGGGGCCCCGAAAGATGTTCCTTTCTGTAAAAAACAAAAACATGGACATGGTTTGTTGGTCAGTCAGTAACACTAATCGAGGGCAACGTTTTCGTCATCATGCAACTTTACCAACTATCCGCCCCTATCTCACCTGCATTGTTTTATAGATTGCACTGAGAACCTCGTCGTCGGCATGCCCGATGATGGCGGGTCCCCAGGTGCCGACATAGTCGATAAATTTGTTGCCATCAACATCATATGCATAGGGCCCCTTTACCTTATCAAAGACGACAGGATTGCCTCCGACCGACGTAAATGCTCGTACAGGAGAGCTGACCCCTCCAGGCATAAGCTGCGCGTTCGTTAGAGTGTTAGCAAAGGAAGATATCAATGTGGCATTGCAGAGTCACCATCAAACGATATAAAAAGAGATTTTCTACCGTACACTAACAAAAGGCAACAAAGAATTGAGCCCCTCCACGCACGCACTCGCCCAGTCTTACCGTCTTCGCCTCCTTGAATATTTCCTCGCTCTTGGAAAATGTATACGTCTCGGTCATCTGTTGTGCTGTCGAAGACATAGTGGATGTCTGGAAGGCATGGCTGGCTGCAAAGGAGTTCGCAACGAACCCATTTGAAACTTGCAGAATGAATAGCGACGAAACAATAGGTGACTTCATGATCTACTAAATCTGATAAAAAAACGAACAGTAAGGGAAATACTCACGATGAAGGCGACCGACCTAGCGGTTTTGCAAACTGCACTCACACAACACACGGTGAGTATTTTCCTCGATCGCCTCTTTTTTCGTTCTTTGTTATCTCTTGCTCGGTCAGATGAACCGAATGATTTCGAAAACAAATCCCATTTCTTTAGAAATCATAGTGCATCAAAGTCTCTCACACACTCGCCCCCCCTCTTGACGTAGATCCAACGCCTTTAAACACTTTTAAGCCGTACATATTGTTCGATATGAAGCTTCTCCAGCTCCTTGTTGCCCTCGTGGTTGCGCAGTTAACTAGCTCTTTTGTGGTTCAGCCTTCTGCTTTTGTTTCTGCTTCTCGCAACTCTTTCAGCGGACCCGCTCAGAGCACCAAGCTCGAGGCGGTGCCAATTGACGTCGTGCAGGTGCACGATGCTATTAACACAGCGACTACTCTGATCGCTTCTACAGAGAAGGACTTTGGAGGCCTGCTATTCCCTGTTGGTGGGATTGGTCTTCTTGCTGCTCTTATCTTGTACCTGTCCCCTCCCCTTGCGGACTAATTACAAGTGGTGGCAACGCGCAATGTGCAGGCACGCGTGGACTGGACCGTTTTCCGCACGTAGCGGGGGGCTGTAATAATTTAATTGTAGGAGACGATTTTACGAAATGAACATGCATTTTTTGTAATGAATGAATGAGGATGGAAAATTGAATTAGGGAGGAGAGACCCTCGGGTAGCCAGCAACAAATATTTCGTCATTAGATATTACATTTTGTTTATACTGCCCTCTCCTGATCTTGGTGGTGGTCGCCATATTCGTCAAAAAGACTGTCATCAACCATTTTTCCCATTGTCTTCACCTCCTCATAATATTCCTCAATAAGTTGTCCAGCAGCAGCTTTGGACTCGTTCCTGACGAGCTGCATGTCGTCAATATACCAGTCCTTCCCGGTGTAACTAGCCAACCAATTAAGAGCGACGGGTCCTAAAGCACAATTTTGCAGGCTCAACGCTGCTAGCCCCTCATTCTCGTGCACCCCCTTGAAAAGTAATCTCACTGTCTCCTCGCCCATTTTGTTCTTGTCCAAGTTTAGTTCCTCAAGAGTGTCAACCCATTCGAGATACTCCGCAATAACAATTGCCCCCTTATCGCACATTCTGTTGTCGCTTAGATCCAGGCTCATTATGTTCTTGTTGAACTTACAGCCATGGAACACCCACTGAACGCCAATGTAAGTCAAATTACAACTTCCCACATTCAGTACGTTCAGTTGAATCGGTCCTTTTCGGAGTTTAATGTACCGACCCAACAAGAACGTCACTCCGCGCAATTTGCGCCACATTTCTCTTGCTTTCTCCTGGCAAAGCAAGTGGTTTTTTTCTCGTTCTTCTTCCTCCTGTCGAGCCATTACCTGCTGCTTAATTCTGTCCTTATTGCTCAATTTGTTGCTCGTTGGACGGGGGGGGGGGGGGGGGGCCCGCTTTTTTGGTTTTTTTCTTCT
>Ga0115556_1001227_pt1 | contig 17684 bp, 20 predicted proteins | sample COGITO_mtgs_1104_5_FD_87282 | JGI IMG/M metagenome (GOLD analysis project Ga0115556, IMG submission 87282) | Pelagic marine microbial communities from North Sea - COGITO_mtgs_110414 | ecosystem: Environmental > Aquatic > Marine > Epipelagic | place: Germany:Helgoland, sampling site Kabeltonne... | reverse complement strand
TTTTCACACCTCCCCCCCCTCCCCCCCCCCCCCCCCCCCCCCCACCAACTCTACAACAACCCTCACGCACATAATAATAATGAGAGAATCCATCGTCACTTCAATTGTCGTTGATTTCACCCTGGAAGAGCTCGTCTATCATCGCTTCGGCCAAAAGTGGGGGGTAGCGAAGGTATTCGGCTTGGTTCTTTTTGCTAAACTGGTAGGCGCTGTATTTTTGGAAAAAAACTTCGTATCTCGCGATTTTCTCCTTGCAGAGTCTTCTCATATCATCCTTTGTTTGGTCAAAGAACAACAACAAGAATTTGTGGTTTGCATGGATTTCCTCGAGAGTCCCGTTGAATGTCGCGAACTTTGACTTTATTAGCCTCCCGCTTTCTAACGTTAGCAGTCTGTTTTTTTCGTTCTGATACTTGAGAAGAGAAAGGTCGATGTCGTCGAAGCAGGCGTCAAGCTTATCCCAGTAGGTTCGAAAGTAGTCGGACTTCGCCTTCGATACATTCTGCTTCAGCATTTCTTTGAACCAACTCTGACTAATCTCCACTTCTCCTTCCTCCCCTTCCTCCTCCTCCTCCACCTCCTCCTCCGTTCCCCCCACACAAACGCCACCTTCAACAGCCGCCCCTGACGCTGACGCTGACGCTGACGCTGACGCTGACGCTGACGCTGACGCTGACGCTGACCCCTCGCCCAAACCTAATCCTCCCCAGCCTCTCACTTCTCTCCTAAGCCCTCCCCCATCGCCCATTAGCGTCGACATCAAATACTGCGAATTATTGAGCAGAAAAATACTCTTCTTCCCGATGTCGTTGTAAGTCATTGCTTTCCGCTCCAAATTTCCCATTAAATTGATCACCAAATGCCTCACGTAGTCGCCGATGATGCCAGCACCGTCTCCGGTACCCTCGTCCCAAGACATTTGCTTCTTTTCGCTCAAAAACTTGTAAGCGTCTTCAAAAGGAGAAATCATCCGAATCGCCTTCACAACATTACTGCTTATGACAGCTATCCCGGCATTGGGCGGGACGCTTTTGTTCACATCATCGCCAAATATTGTGTTTGATAAATGTAGCAGACTATCCGCGGTACCATTGACCGCCGAGCGATCTAGACTAATTGCTAGCTGGCTCGCCGCCGTGTTTGTCTTCATATTCGCCATCAATTCCACGGACTGCCTCTTCGCCGTCGTCCTTTTCCGTCTCCGACTGCTGGATTCATTGCTATCACACAGTTCGAAGAAAAAGGGGACCAGAAACCGAGAAGCATCTAAGATTCTCATACAGGCAGCTGCGTGAATCGCTGCGACGCGAACAGTTGAGAGTTGGGAATGGTCCGTAGATATCACCGTTTCGGAGCTTGTGATGGCAAAATCGACTACTTCAGAGGCGATCTTGCTAAAAGTGCTATTGAGCGCCATCTGTAACGCGTTACTGCTCGTTGTCCCCGTCGTCGCGGTGATGTACTGCGAGATAAGACACCGGAACAGAAGTTTTTCGCCGGAGAGCACCACTAAGGCGTGTTCCATGATAGCAACGGCATCTCTCGCCCTTGCCCCGAGCTCAGCAGTCGTGCCGTTGCTAGCAGCATTACTGGCTGATGCCGGAGATGATGTCGGCCTAACAGGTGTCAATGTCCCCCTGAACACCGCCATCATATCTTTGACGGCCTCTCTCCGAACATTTGCGTACACCTCCAGCTGTCCAAACCTACCTTCTTCCCCGCCATCACCCCCGCCTCCCTCCCCCCCCACATCGATAATGCCGTTTAAGCATTCAAACAGTGCCCTTAACTCGTGTACAACGTCGCTTTCAATAGGGAGAAACTCTTCCCATGCTTGTGTCTGCACCACTCGCCCCTCACTAGCGGTTGAACTCAAACGTCGACGTGCTTGCCTCGCTGTCTCGGGCTTGTCGTTGGGAGTAAGGGACGATGACATCGAGCTAATGGAAAGCGAGAATGAATTCCGCGTGAGAGACGGGGATAAAAAGGACGAAACGCTGTCTGGGGAAGACGACTGTGGTGGTGGGGGAGGGGGGTCCTCAAGCATGTCAGTATCTTGATTATCTTCGTCATCTTCATCGAATTCTCTGCCAAACATTGTCTTCCTCCTAACACTCCCCCTTCCCTCCAGACGTCTTCTGATTACTTCCCGAAGTGCCTTCCTGCCTTCTGATAAAACCATATGTAAATCCTCTAGAGCCTCTTTGGCGGCCTTCATGTTCATCCTCGAGTTGAAGAATGCCAACGCTTCCGAGCACTGACTGACTGCTCCAATGCAGTCAGTTACTGAGGATGTGCAAATACTGCCCCCCACCGATAGCTCGCCTGCCAGCTTTCGCACTTTGAAGCCACATCGCTCTCCACAATCAAAGTATGATCGAGAACTTTCAAGAATTTCCACCGTCCTTGACATGTTCCCGGCAATAACAGTGAGAGTTTTGTTGGCATTGTTGGTGGGGGTAGTGATTGCATCGATCTTGCGCAAGCTCTTTAGCAACTTGGCAGCCGTATTGTCGCAAGAAGCCGCTAGCGATGCGATTGTTCTGAGCGCACCCGGTTGGTCTTGCATCTGTGAGGAGGATCTTGGATCTTTGCTTCTGCTACCCATCTCCTCTCGAGAAGCTATCCTTGCCCACAGAAGGGGTTACACTCTTCTTAAATATAGATTAATTGTGATATATAGGGGAAATAACCTTTAGAAGACGGCTAAGTGTTGAGAATTATTTTCCTATACTTGATAATCTCAGTTCTCTCGATCAATTTTCCAATTAATTAATTATTTTACAAAGCAAGTTAAAGCATCAACACTGCTCATTTTAATTTGTTTAAAGCGAGATTATTATCTTCCTCTGACTCTGACGCTTATTGGCCGTAATGAGTGGTCTCTTTCGACGCTCCAATGCCTCCACTATGATGCCTACATACACCCCTCAGTCTACAAATGGGTCGGGACGAAGCATATCCTCCTTCAGCAAATATACCAAAAAGCCGAGCAAAACTACTGCAATAACATATATTTGGTTGATGTGTTCCGTCCTAGCGATATATCTAGGGTACTGGCTCTGCAGCTATGATGCAGTATCAATGAGCATGAAATGTGGCGATATTGAATGCACATTTCAGGAGAGACAACCGGGCAATGTGTATTCAGACTGGACCGTTTCTCGCCGTGATTTTGTATCAGGCTCTGCCGATCAAGTGAGGGTAAATAAGGTGGGCGAAGTTGTGGATGTGGAAAAGCTGAACAGGAGACAAAAGCGGAAATTACTTTATTCATATCAGGTACTTTACAATGATGTTGACGCCAATGGTGGGAGCGACAGTGGGCAGCAGTACTCGGCTGTGTTTGGAAAGTTTGGCGTGGGTCGCAAGCGGAGCAAGAAACAAGCCCAAAAAATTGCGTTGTATTTGGATGGGGAGGTTAATACTCTGAGTCTGAAAGAGAGTAAAGTATTCACTTTTCGAGGCGCCATGACTATGATTTTGGGATTCTTCAGTTTCCTTCTTTGTATTGTTTTTGGTCAATTTGATGATCCGAAGAGGAAATTTATGGGGCCAGGGAGTAACAATTTTGACTATAAAAAATACAGCACGAACGCCAACGCTAACGGGAGATGGTGAGCGAGGAAAAAACACAGAGTAGCTTTTGCCCGCCTTTTTTTTTTTCCAAAATCACTTGTCACAATTGGTCACATGGTATCCCTTAATTGTTATGCTCTAAACGATATTGATCTCGGTCACACGGGCCTTCATAAGTTTCCTTGCTTCAAAATTTTTTTATCTTTGCTGCTACTGTAACTTTATCCGACCCAAAATATGCTTTTTTTACTCTATTCTCTCCCGAAAAAAAGAGAAGAATGTTGCTTGAATTTTTTTCGGGGAGAAATAGTAAAAAGGCATTTTTTGGGTCGAAACAGTTTTTTAAATGCACCTTTACACGTCTCATGTGTTAAGAAGTGCCTTAGGGTAAATTTACCAGAATGTTATCGGGAATAAGATTCAGAAAGTCCCTCTATGTAGCCTCGTTCGCCTTTGCCATCTTGGCTGTAGTCCTCACAATGATTGATTTCTTCTTCGTACTCAGGGTTTTCTTTGCAGGTACCGTCATGACGGCCTCGGTTGCTCTTGGAGGTTGTGCTGTCCTTAGCTTCCACGGGAGTAGACCAACCGCTTCAATTGATACACCAACACCGCCGCCTTCCTTCTCCACATCCACAACTGTCGACGCATTAGCTGGCGCAGACGCCGCTATTTCCACCTCGCCAAAGGGGTTGAAGAATACCAACAACACGAAACGCCGTCCCCCACCAAGCGCACAAAGTGTCTACCTTTCCTCCCTAAAGACAATGTCAGAAACTTCCTCCTCTCCCACAACCCCTCCATTGATCATGAAAGAACTCGCTCTACTTATCGATCTGATAGCCCGCGATTTTATCATTTTCTGGTATAAGACTTCTGTTTCTCCCGATCCAAGCTTTGTGACCGAAGTGCAATCCAGGTGAGCCAGCTTAGGCGTCAAAATAGGCCGCTTGAGCCAAAGCTAGATAGAACACACGGAAGTCTTCAGAGGTTTTCTAACTATTCGAATTTGCCTCCAAAACTTGTTCCCTTTTGTTTCTGCCCCATATTTGGCCATTCGATCGAAAATTCCGATTCGTCCCCCCGACCCTTCGATTCGATCCGTGTGGTCGACATTCAACCAACATTTTTTTTTTTGGTACAATGTTTTTGCCTTTGCCAGTATCTCCCATATTTTCTCGCGAATCATCCTGTCCTCCCAACAACGATTCAACCTACCGTCTCTCCTTCTTTCGAAAGCAACCAGAGCGCTGTCTCTTCAGATTTCAACCTATCGACGTCTGCGCTCCGAGGTTGCCGCACAAAATCCTGCTGCTTATGAACACCACCTTTCTTCTTGCTCCTCTAATTCCCCCTTTTTCCACCAGCTCGTCGCCAAAAAATTTGCTGACAATAATAAACTCCACAGTGCATTGACGATGGGTCGTAGGAATGCATCAGGGGATGGTGTGTTTTTGCAAGCGATGGAAGATATTCGAAAAGAAATTTGTGAATCAGAAACTCAGTATGTGCGAATGGTTTCCAAATCGATGTGCTCGATGATATTGTCCGAGGAGGATTTGAATAACGGCATGGTGAGGGAGCTGCTTTCTGAGGTCATCAACACGTGCATCTTGGTCCCTGTTGTCGGCGTAATATCCGAACCGAGTAATTTGAATTACTGGATTCTCGGTGGCATAAACAGTTATCTCAAGGGCGACAACGGGGGTGTCATCAATAGTGTTGAAGTAAACGATGTCGACAGGGAAATTCCACGGCGGAGAAACGAGTCGGATGTAAATATTGATCGACCGCACCCTAGCTCAGATTCCGCGCACCACCCGCCAGGAACGCCCCCCTCTCATTTTTGCGGCGGAGAAAGCGCTGATGAAGACGATGTCGGGTGGCATTTTTTCGCCGGGGTAATGTCTTCCGCAGAAGCGAGCCTCCTTTTAAAGGGTCACGGGAGCGGTAGCTTCCTAGTTCGTAAGGACGTACGTCGCAGCGAACACGAGTTTGTTGTGACGTATGTTGTCGGTGACTTTGATGCCTGTCACTACGGCGATGAAATCGAAAAGGACACGAGTTTGGTCGACATCGAGGCGTTGACAGTTTCCGCCAAGTCGCGCGTGCACGATATCAATATCAATGCCTATCCTTGCTCGTATAGCTACGCCGATCGAGATGACTTTTACTGGTCGAATGTTATCCTTTTGTCGGAAAAGTTCCCAACCCTGGCTTCACTTCTCCATGTTTTGAAAGATAGAGGGGTGGACTTCTCGAAGGGTATTCCGTTTCAATCTGAAATGTACGACGATGAAGTAAACCGTGCCCTTGAGGGGCTCGACTCGCCGTCTATTCCTCCGGTCACTACGTCTCGCACCCCAAAATCAAAACGAAGAGCCTCCTTAAGCGCGAAGAGTCACAAGCCGTGGCTCTCCGAAGAGCAGCATTGGAACGTTTCCTCTTCTTCCCCGAGCTCGTCACCGGCTTCACCCCCCTCCTCTCCTCTCCGACACCCCTCTCGGGCGCAGCTCCCACGAAGTGTGAAGCGCCGAGCCTCTATGAAAGCATACTCTGCTTTTTTCGGCAGTGGTGAGGCAGACGCGCCAAGCCACGAAGAAATGGTAATTACCATTAGTTCATACGTGGACGAGATTGTGATATTTCTGATTGAAGCTTCCGGAAAGAGAAGAGAGGTGGAATGGGATGACCCCTATTTTGTAAGAGCAGCGGGTAACCTAGTGAGGAGCGTGGAGGGGATCGTGAAAGACGGGGCTCTAGGAACAAATGGAAATTTGAGTGTGGATGATAGCGATGAGGAGGAGTATTCGACTGAGGAGGAAGGGGACCCTCCTTTGGTCACTTTCAATTCACCGCACCGACCATCTCTTGAATGTCCCGATTCGTCCATTCGAACTCCCATGAATCGCCACGGGTCAACCCACGCCATGTTCTATGATCGCCATCGGAACCACAACAACGACACATTTGCCGTTTTCGATGGCGATGACGACGAAGATGAGAGATACAAGAACGCCGCACGCTTTAGTACCTCTCCAACTGACAACAACTACTTCAGTCAGGAACGCCGATTGTCTATCGACTCGTCCACGGAAAGCATCGATGAAGCGACGTTCAAAGGAGTCCACTCACATGACAGCGAAGGGCTCCGCGCTGTTATTGCCGCGTGGTTACAGACGGGCAGTTTGTACAAGATGGTAAAATCGATTATACGGAGTGGGAGGGGGGAAAGGGTTGGAAAGATGTTTTACGAGGGCGGCGCATTTATCAGAGATGAGGAGAGCAGCACCATGGTGTTGCAGATTCTAAAGAAGCTAGACGGGATTGAAATAAAGGTTGATACGACAGCAATTTGTAAGGATGATTTGCTAGAGGTGGAAGATGACCAAGGGAGTAGTAGTGAAGGGGGAGGGATGGAGACGGAAGAGGGGGGACTGGAGGGTGTCGAGGGTGTCGAGGGTAGTGACATCAAAGGCAATGTCCTTACTCGCCTCAAACGAACTTCGACTGGGGGTAGCATCGGAGGGGCGTTGAACAAAGCCGCCCGGCTACTGCCTTCATCGAAAAAGCGAGGTGTAAGCAGCCAAAGTATCTTCATTGTTGATGGTCGCTCCTCCCACACCATAAACTACTTTCCTAACAAGTTGACGCTGAGTCGACACGCTGTTGAAAGAGAGAAGGCGGTAGGAAGCTGGAATAGAACGCTCGAGAAGAACAAGGAAGAGATTCTTGGCAGGCAGATGCGAGATGGGATGAGCGTCTACCATAATTTTGCCAGGTTGCTCGTGAACAATTGCGTCAGATTCACCATGAACTCAAAGGCGAAGATATCTTTAAAAAAGAGTGGGCCTGTCAGAAAGGCGGAGGTGATCGAAGATGATAGTACTCTACTATTCGCGACAAGGCCCAAAAGAATTACGCCCATCAGAAGTCACAGCGGAGGAAACAGAAGGTGAGGAGCCGAGCGCGAAACGATAACATAACTCTCTTGTGTTTTCTACTGAGCTCAACTTGGCGGCCAGCTTTCCCGCTAAAAATACTAACAACCGACGATTACGATTACGATTACGATTGCGATGACGAAGTAAAAATTACCTGACCTATGCCGCGACTTGGAGGGAGACACTGGAATGCAACAGCGAGGGGGCTATGAGAGGTGCGAGCCCCGGTGTCAAGGTTTTGAGGTGCAAACTGCACTTCTTCCCCTTCGACAATACTGCCAAGGTAGAGGGAGAATTTTTACCTTTGAGATTTGTCGACGGAAGGGCTAGTTGTAGAAAGACAAATGATAGGGGCGAACTTTTAGGTGATTTTATGGCTGAAGACTTTGTGTGCGGTTTGAAAGGTGGAGGATGGAAAAAACCTATCGTGAACATAATGGGTGTCTACTTCACTATTCACGACAGCGTCAATTGGGATGTTTTGAAGGGTATTGACGCCAGTGCTAATGAGCTCAGCTGCGCTACTTTGAGCTATGGATTGCTGAGCATGGGCAATAGAGATAGCGGCGGGCAAGAAGAGGAAGGTGCAGAGAGCATAGTGATAGAAGTAGTTAAGAGCACCGGCGGGGGTTCCCTGTGCGTGAGCGAACTAAGAAGCAGGTGAGTGTGCTCCGGCGCCGCGCTTCGAAAAACTACCAGTAATTTATTTTTGCCTACTAACCTCGTCTCCGCATTACGCACCAGCATCAACATTGCGACGATGAGAGCAACTGCGATGGCGTTGTGCCTGAATGACGGGAAGATGAAACGGCTCCACAAGAAGGGCCGTGACATCATAAAGTTTCAGCAATTAACGCTGTCGACCCTCGGAATGCTGCAATTTGCCAGCAGCAAAGGTGGAGGTGAGCAGCTACTCAGGACCATTGGACGTCCCGGGTTAAACGGGACGAAGGTAGAGCTAGAGGAACTGAAGAGAAAAAAAATCTGGAGGGAAGCTGGCAGTCGCTCGAGCATCAAGGCCGAGATCGAGGGAATATTGAAGCAGGAAAACCCTGAAATTTTTGGGAAACCAGTTATCATGTACAAAATTAGGGTCGTTGGTGAGAGGCTGGAGGATGAGACCGGAAACCTCATCAAAGAGGAGTGGGTGGTTGTCCGTCGTTACAACGATTTCGTCAGCTTGCACAAAATGTTGAAGTCGCAAATCACCAGTGACGACCTAAAAACGAAGACTCTTTCGGCAAAGAGTAGCGAGGGGTTCTTTGGGCTAAAGTTGCTTCCCTCATTACCACCCAAGAAAACACTAACTAAGGGCTTCAATGAGCACAAATTTATCCAGGAGGTAAGTGAGGGAGGAAAAGGCGACAGCGTTGGGCGATCAAAGCTTGTGAGATAAGAAAACTAACTAGCCTAACTGCTCCATCATTCGTTCTGATAGCGCGGGAGACAGCTGAACACTTATCTCAAATTTCTCACTGATAGACGCCACGTCTTGTCGACATCATTCGAGTTGTTGACCTTTTTGAGTGCTGTAGAGGCAATAGGCGATGTGCTGGGAGGTGCGGCACTGAAGAAGAATGAGGATATATTCGGGAGACGGGAATGCAATCGAACATACATCAAAGTCGATGGAATGCTGTTAAGGGAAGGGAAAGTGGAGGAGGAGAGAAGGAAGAGGGAGGAGGAGGAGGAGGAGGATCTAGAAATTGAGAGAGTAAGGGAAGATAAGGCAGCGAACGAAAGGGAATCGATAGAGAATGAAAGAGAAAGTGAAGTGAGTGGAGCGACAAGCGATATGCGACATGCGACATGCGACTTGCGACTTGCGACATGCGACATGCGACATGCGACATGCGACATGCGACATGCGACATGCGACATGCGACATGCGACGAGCAACAAGCAACAAGCAACAAGCGACCAGCGACCGCACACATCCATCGATCAGCATTTCTCATCAAAACACTGGCATCATCCATCAGGTTGAAAAAGAGAGGAGGAAAGAGAGGACCAAGAGCTTCGCGTATAAAACGGCACTAATGGCATCCATACAGGCGAGAATTAGATCTATCAACGCGAAGGATGTGCAGGAGAATGTTTTCGACCTAGTGAACAATATCTTCAATTTAGATAAGGCCAATTTTCTCCGGGGAAGAGTGATCGCTGTCGTAAGGGGAATGGCGTTTTTCCTCACTGAAAACCAGTTTTATAAGACCCTGTTAAATTATCATAGGCTATACGTCAATGAGGCTAGCATAAGCGGCGTCTTGAAGTATGTTAGGGAGCTCCTGTGGCCCCAGGGCGAGTGGGCGGAGAGCGTCCCCCCAATGACGGATGATGAAAAGGAGAGAATATACGGTGAGGCATTCGGAAAAATCCACTCAATCATTCCAGAGGTCGTTACCAACGTATTAGGCGAACCGCTGGCGAAGGACGGCGTCAATATAGTTTTCGAAATGGTACAAAACGAAGTTGTACTGAAAAGTTTTGTTTATATGCTGGTAGATCTCATACTACTGGAACTGTACCCGGAGATGAGCATCGATTTGGACAGCTATAATGCCGTTGTTGAGAGCTAAAAATGTGTTGCAAAACATTGTTCGCGTATTTTTAAGATGCACACACTTTTTCATGAGGCTGGCTTCGAGGTGTTAAAGGATTCCCCTTGTTTGTCAGCCGGGTTGTAGATACTTCGGGTGACAATGCGCTCGCTCTCAGCCCCTTATTCATCAGGTCTCAGGTCTATTTAGGTCTTCTTCTTTTCTCAATTTTAATGTTACTCTTGTCAGTCTCACTCTCTTTTTTTCAGACCATAACCTAACTTTCCTCAGATCCCCCCCACTCCTACCAGACCCCCCTTGGCAAAGAATAATGTACGAAAAAATTTATTTTGCCCTTACTTCCCTAGCGTTTTTAGTTTGCCCCTCCGGAGCATTCTTAGGGCCCTCCTTGGCTCACTCCACATTTCTTCGTGGTCGATACTGCCCCATAAGCTTCAGTAAGTACAACGACGACATTCGTGATTATCAGCGCCGGAACGGGGATGATGAGAACAATGAAGATAACGACAAGGATTCTGCCTCAGCGAGTAGCGAGGAACCGTTTGATTGGGACGAGGATTGGAAGAGGGTTGTTCGTGGAGAAATCAAGCCCGTTGAAAAGGGTCTAGCTCCTCCCAGTGAGGTCGAAAAGGTGGTCTTGAAGGCGAAGAAGAAGGCAAAGGAAATCCAGTCTAGTTTACCCAAGGTCCAACCTGCGAGGCAGGGGAGGGTTGGCTTTGCTGACAAGGATAAGGATTGGAAGTTTTGGGTGGGAATTTTGGCTGTTTTGTCGATAGGGACGAGCGTACTATCCTCTTCTAATGGCGGTTTCATCGACCCCAGCATGGTGGACAGCTATGGCATGAATGACTCAGCATATATTTGACGCATTGGGTCATTTTCTTGCTTAATTTAGGAAATAACAGGGTACAGGGATAATGTAGTGTAGTGGCAAAGTTTGCGTGGTATAAGTTTCCCTTTTTTAGTTCGACATTCGTTCACTCCTCTCTATAGTGAGGGTGGTTGAAATCTACCCTTATGAAGATGGCCTCCTCATCGCAGTTGTTTCGGAAGCTGGTCAAATAACTATCATCGAAGAGTATGAAAGATGCGTTAAACCGACTCTCCATCCCACCTCCAATAACAGTGACACAGTTTAGCCCTTTCGTCCCGGCTACTTGATGCAGAACACTCAGTATTGTATTCGAGGCCCCGAAGTGGCCCCTCACAACACCGCTAGCTGATAATTTATGCAGAGCTAACTTAATCACGTCAAGTTTACCCCCGTCCCGTCCGTTTAACCTCGCACCTAACTCGTGGAGATCATTGTCGTCCTGAGTAAATCAAGTTAGTGGTGGACAATTTTTGGATTCCCCTGCTTGACTCGCTTGCTGGATTCGCTTTCTGCTTGCTACATTTTTCGCTTGATTTTTTTAATGCATTCGCTTGATGGTTTCCCTCACCTTGCTCGTTAACTCTTTGAAGTAGTGCGAAGATATATTGTTCTTCTTTTCTACCAAACAATCAATGTCATGCCCGAATTTATCAAAGCTGTCGTTTTCACATGAAGTGAACCCCTGTCCGCCAAGATTGAAATCTTGAATGGTGTCGATTAAAAACGACAACTCTTCGAAGTGGCCATGGAAATTCCCAAGCTCCGGAAAGGGCCCTAGGGGGGTGAGTTCTCGGACAAATTTCTGGGGAAGCTGATTTCCATTCCGATAACTGCTCGTCTCTACCATCCATGCAGCAAGCGCGTCGGCACCTTCAACAGCACCTGCCTGCCTATACCAGCTAACCAACTTCCCCGTCATGCTGTGCACGATTTCCAAGACGTCGAAATGGTTTTGTAATTCCTTTTTATCCAGGCCTCCAAGGTACTTTAGCAAATTATCTCGGGCCTCGTGGAGTATTTTCAAAGCGTGGTTCACATCCTCAACGCAGTAGTGCATTGTGGCTTCTATTTCGGCCAGCTTTGCGTCATAAAAAGTGTCTGGGAGAACATCTTTTGTGACACTTAAAAGCTTCAACGCGCGGTTGTAGTAGCGTTGATGCGCATAGTGAGCTGTTACTGTTCGAACGTGCTGCACGGAGAGGTGAGCTGTTGCCTCACTTGTTATCTGAGAGAGGGCAACCCGAGCAACATCATCTAGAGCGGTGACCTTGTTCAAATAGTCGACATTGTCGTAGGTTCTATGGGTATGCTTATGCGCTCGTGCATGATCTTCAGCAGCAGAGGTTGGGGAAGTGCTGGTAGTGGGGGCTGCCGAGTTTGGGGAAAAAGCAGAAAAGAAGAAGACAACAACAACAAAGAATGAAATTGAAAAGCGTGGACCACGCATGTGGTATGTGCTCTATTGCAGGAGTAGAAGAACGTATGTTATACTCCAGGAGGGGAAAAGAAGCACTAAAACTTCACTTGGGGTTTTGCCCGAGTTTTTTTTTCTTTTTCTTTTTTGGCTTCCCCCATTGCTTCCATTTGATGTCCCTTTGGACGGCTGCCTCCCTGTTGTGGGCTTTCTCTTGTTCCATAGGCTTGTTTTATCTTTTATCCAATTCCCCAAAAATCAACTCCCTCCGCAAGGCATTCTCAGTCTACCTTCTCTGTCATGTCTTACAGTCACTGATCTCACTCGTAGACAATCCCCTGGCAAAAACGATTCAGTCTGCTTTCATTTGTACTAGCGGTTGTACTTACGTTGTTCTTGGGGCACTATTATGTGCTGGAGGAGGAAAATGTCCGGTTCCTGTCCAGAGCTTGAAAGAGCCGGAATTCGTCAAAAGGATGGTCGCTTTTGCCGTTGTGCTCGACATAGTGGGTATCGCACTCACTGCATCTGATTTGTTGCCTGATGGAACAGTTTATGCCTATGTCCTCGGGGTTGCTATAGCCACAATATTCGTCCTTCGTGAGATATTTTCTGCTCGGTTAGGTTCTTTGAATATGAGAAAAGCCCTCCTATTAGGGACAATCTTTGGTATAATTGATGGGGGCGTCCCTCTCTTCGTAACATCTTCAATAGTAAATTTTCTCTCTCGGGTGCTGGACTCGTTGTTCTATTTGCCTCCAGTTATATGGGCACTGCGGCAGTATGATGACAAGGAGTTCACTCAAAAGGGCCCTGCATTTTCGGCATTTTAGCAATTAATAACACCGAAGAAGAAATGTGTGAATGTTTTGCTGAAAGTTAACCTGCCAAATTTTCCTCTACTCTACTTCAATAAACCGTTTTCAAAAGAATTGGTATATCTCTATTTCCCCCCCGAATTCGGGTCAAAGAGCCTGGCATTTCCAGCCTTTAAAAAGTCTCCCCATTTCCTCTCAGTGTGCACAAACCAAAGAGTAATTGTCCCAACTGCCACTGCACTAATCACTCCACTAGTGGCAAAGTACCACTCCTTATTTATGAAGACCACCCATCCGACTTGTCCCAAAACAATCATGAAAATAGGAATTCCACGGGTGAAGGCCTTGAGGGAGAACTGGAAATCTTCTTCGCAACGAAGCCGCCAAAAGTCGGCAAAAGGTACCTACGTTTGTTCGGTCAAGAATGGAGAGGTAGAGGTTACACACATTAGCATCACAGAGAAAAGCAAAAGAGATGAAATGAAACGTGCCCAGGCCCCTCACTCACCTCACGTTTCACGCAGTCATATTTCAATATTGCGACAAGCATAAGCGTGCTGTTCAGCATAGCAACCAACATGCAACCAACAACACAAGCTGTGCTCCCGCCAAATATGACCAGCAGCCACCCCTGCACATCATCGTCGATCTGAATCTCAACCAGCGTGATCATTGCGAATCCAGCAATAAGTGCAGAAAGGTGACTGATAGCTTTTAACTGTTGGGACTTCTCGTCGACGGAACGGCGTGCGTCGTCAATACGTCGGCGCTCGTTCTTTCAAGACGTGTTAGAATATGTTCAGGAATAATAATAATAATAATAATAATACCAGACCAGAACCAAGTTTGAACATTGCTCACCTCCAAAGATCGTTGCTTCATGTCCTCCTCTCGGCACTTTACTTCCCAGGCCATATCGGCGACCTCGATTCCGGCCGTGAACGGGGCAAGCATAATGCTATACGACGTCCTGCTTCCTTGTGGGGGGGGGAAGGGAGGGGGGAAAGAGAGAAAGAACTTGCCAAGGGAGATCTTTTCGAGGCGATCTCTTCTTAAAAAATGAAATTGAATTGAGAATACTGCAAAAGGCGTTAAAGGCGAAGTGAGCGCAGAATAATGGTAAATTAGTACGAAGCCTTGGTGTTCTTTTATTATTCAATTTTTTTGGGGTGGAAGTGGAGAGGCAAAGAAAGAAGCCAAGCAGCACCCAAAATAATTGTGTTCGGACGAAGCGGTTGCGTCGCGACAGGTCTATTCTGATATTCCGCCCCCCTGTGCGTTAAGAGATCGTACCGCCTTTTCCACAACAAACGAGTGCCACCCAACAAAACAGGCCTCACCATTTCAATGAAACTTGACTTGACCAGAGCACTGCTCTTATTTTCGCTTGTCTTTTTGGCGAATTTTGCGTTTGTTGGGGGTGAAGGATTAGGTGCGGGCAGTGCCATGCCTTTTCGTCGGCTTACTGGAGTAGGGGGGCGTAAACTCCCCGGCCCTGGCGGAAATGGAGGTGATCGGAATGGAAATGGAAATGGTGGGGGTGAGGAGACTGGGAGTGCACCCACAGGTGCGCCATCTGCTGTCCCTGTATCGCAACCGAAGGTAACGAGCGGACCTACTCCTTCACCTACTGCTTCACCTACCACTGCCGAAGAAGAAAATACTGCTGCACCCACTTCTGCAGCTACTGCCGAGCCTACCGAGCATACCGAGCCTGAAGATGACACCAATCAAGGGAATGACGACGAGGACGACGATGATGACGCAGTTCACACTTCACCTGAAGATACACCCGCTCCCACAGGGGCGCCAGAAGATACAGCTGCTCCCACAGAGGCGGCGCCAGAAGATACAGCCGCTCCCACTGAGGCGCCAGAAGATACAGCCGCTCCCACAGAGGCGCCAGAAGATACAGCCGCTCCCACTGAGGCGCCAGATGATACAGCCGCTCCCACTGAGGCGCCAGAAGATACAGCCGCTCCCACAGAGGTGCCAGAAGATACAGCCGCACCCACGGAGGTGCCAGTAGACACACCCGCACCCACCGAAGCAGATACTTCCTCCCCTTCAGCTGCCACAGCTGTCGATACCAACTCTCCTACTGAAGCCCCTACCACCGACAGCGAGGGAGGGCAGAACATTGTCACCAACGACGACGGGAGCGGCGTTGGCTCCGTGGATGATGATAATGATGATGATAGGAATCCTCGTTCCTGCGGCGGATACTTTGACTGCACGACTTGTTTGACCAGCAACATTGGCGTTGCAAACTCGGAGATCGGTTCTTGCGAGTGGTACTCTGAAGACAAAAGCTGCTTGTTAACAACAAAGGCAAATTTATACGTCGATGACGACGCGACGATTAGTCTAATCGTTTCTAGATGCGGCTCGGACGGGACCGACGGCGGCGTATTAGGAGGTTACTTCTTGCTGAGTTTCGTTGTGGGACTATTGATTTACAAAGGAAGGAGTAGAGGGAATATTATGAGGAGGGGGCCAGGTGGTGCGGGTTACGAAATGGTTGGAACGAGCGGCAGAAGCGGCACGGCGGGGGGATTCTATGATAATAATGACGGCCGCGAGGACGACTGGGGTTGGGATGATGGTGGCAGTGGCAACAGCAGCGGTGGAAGTGGAAGTGGAAGTGGAAGTGGTGGTTTTGGATCGGTTGGCGATGATTTGGAAATGCAATCCCGTAATGATGACGAGGCGAACCTCCAGAGGGCACTAGAACTAAGTCTCCACGACACCGGGTCCAAGCCAACTTCCGACACCAGCAGCACCAAAGCCAAAACCAAAGCCAAAGTCAAGGGCATGAGCCTCTCAAAACCAACCAACACTCGCAAGACCATCGGGGCATCCCGCCGGAGTAATCCCCCTGCAAGGAATGCCCCCTCCAAAGTAACGAAGCCGTCCCCCAAGGCAGCCGGGGGGGCAGACGACATATTCGCCGAGTTCGGTATCACGGCGAACCCCAAGGCGACGTCGAGCGGGGAAAGAAAGAGGAAGGAAAAGGAGAGCCCGGCCGTCAGCTCGGCTGATGATGGGGATGGGTGGGATGATGATGACGTTGACATCGGAGGAGGGGAGGGGGGTGGATGGGGAGACGGTTGGGGAGATGATGACGATGATTTGCTTGACTTGAGTTGATGTTGAGTTGATGAGGCTTAATACTTTCGATATTATTAAAATTTGATTGAACAAGTGGGTCGTTTTAGCGTTTTTCGTGGGTCGTTTTAAGTTTTACCCTCGGAAGAAAAAAAACGGAGAAACAGCACACCGCAACAAATCACAAACGTTCCAAAACCCTCTATAGCTATTATTACATTTGCAGATTGCAGGCACACTGCCAAGTCGTCCCTCACTCCTCAAAGTGCAACCCCCCCATTCCCCCTTCCCTCTCAATCTGTCCAATCTTACTCTCGCTCTCTTTATTAATATGCTGCGCCATCATGTCCTCCTGCAAACTGAGCCTCTTGTCGAGGATCGACAGCGTGCGGGTCATCATGTCCAGCTGGCCGACGATGTGGTCCAGGGTGCCGGCGAGAACCTCGGGGAGCTGGTCTTTGTTGAGGGGAGGACCCTCGGAGGGCAAGGCGTGGTTCGCCAAGCTAGGGGGGGGGAGGTGTTGAGCGTGGGTTGGGTTGGGTTGGGTTGGGTTGGATTGGATTGGTTAGTATTGATTGGTTTGTGAGTAAGCGTGCGGTCTTTCGGTCTTTCATTTTCCTTTTCCTTCACTAATTTGAACGATGTCGGAAAAGCTGTTTACAAGACAGAATAAACTAAGAATCATAAAACGAAACAAAACCAAACTAACCTGTTCTCCGCGTCATGTCCCAATCCAACAACGCCCCCATCACCCCCGGTAAGCTCCTCCAAAACAAATTCCCTCCCCTTGGGATTCATGTCACGCCCTTTAAGCGGCGAGGCGACGGCATTGGGGGGCACCATAGATCTGGCGGGGCTACCGGCGGCCCGCGTCGGGGCGGTCTTGGGACGGCTCCTCTTGGGGGAATTGTACCCGAGGGGGGGTCCCTGCTGCCCCTGGACGCGGGGTTTAGTCAACGGTACGTCGACGGGTACGTGCTGCCCCTGTGCGCCGCCGCCACCCCCGGCGACCAGGGAGTCCAAGTTGCTCTTCCAGACCATGACCATTTTGTCGTCCCCCCCGCTGGCGAAGAAACCGCCGGTGGGGGCGAAGGCAGACGATGTGCACTGCCCCCCGTGTCCGTGGAGGGTGTAGAGGAGCTGGCCCTCGCGGAGGTCCCAGATCTTTAGGGTGCCGTCGAGGGAGGAGGAGAGGAGGTAGTTACCGGACTCTTGGAAGGAGATGGAGCTTACGGCGGAGGTGTGCGCGGGGTAGTGCTGGAGAAGGGAGTTCTGTATGTTTTGTACCATGTTTGTTGGGGTTTTAAGACGAAGGGGGGTGAAAGGGGGGTGAAAGGGGGGTGAAAGGGGGTGGGGAGGGGGAGAGGAGGGAAGAGGAGGGCAGAG
>Ga0115556_1001225_pt1 | contig 17694 bp, 11 predicted proteins | sample COGITO_mtgs_1104_5_FD_87282 | JGI IMG/M metagenome (GOLD analysis project Ga0115556, IMG submission 87282) | Pelagic marine microbial communities from North Sea - COGITO_mtgs_110414 | ecosystem: Environmental > Aquatic > Marine > Epipelagic | place: Germany:Helgoland, sampling site Kabeltonne... | reverse complement strand
TTGTTGTTGTTGTTGTTGTTGTTGTTGTTGTTGTTGCTGCTGCTGCTGTTGTTCAGAGCCACTCATAGTGCACTCATGAAAGAAGGCTCGATAGGCAGTCCCTTCTCGCTCTCAAGGACCTTGTCGATCAGGCCATACTCAACCGCCTCATGAGGCTGCAGATACTTCACCCTGCTGCAATCCTGCTCAACTGTCTTGGGGTCCTTCCCAGTTGCCTGACTGATGAGTCTGGTCAGAGTCTGGCGATTATTAATGACCTCCCTCGCCTTGATCGCGATGTCCGAGGCTTGTCCCCTCGCAAGACTTCTTGGCTGATTCAGCATTATGCAGGCGTTGGGCAAAGCGTATCGGTTCCCCTTGTTTCCCATGGCAAGGAGCATGGCAGCCGAGCCAAATGCCTGTCCCAGGGCAATCGTATGGACTTCCGGCTTGATGTACCTCATACAGTCCGCTATTGCGAACGCCTCGGTCTCAAAGCCAACGGCTTGTCCGTTCTGGAGCTGCGTTCCAGGGGAGTTGATGTACATGTAAATCGGCTTGTCACTGGACTCGTAGTTAAGGTAAAGCAATTGGGCAAGGACAAGCTCTGTAACGGAGGGGACAAGAGGCATACCGATGTACACGATGCGATTGTGCAGAAGTAGTGAGGGAAGATCGGGAGGAGGGCCGATGCGGACTCCATCGTATGACTGTTGGGCGGCCCCAGAAGAAGAAAAAGAGAGGGAAGAGGTGCTCAAAGATGAAACATCATAGCGAGGATGATGATGGGAGTGGAGAGAGAAAGGAGCAGAACTAGGGAGCAGAACTAGGCAGGCTACCAATGGGAGGGAGACGGACAGGGGAAGCGAGAAGGGCAACATCAATCAGCAACGATCAGGGAACGGTCGATCTCAATTTGTGACGTGAGGTACCACTGAATTTTTCGAGGTATGGGAGTTTTTTCCGCGTAAATTTACACTGCACTAGGATTCTCTGTTTTTTCGGTCTGCGAAGGAGAAACAGAATTAGCAAAATGTGGAAGGAAGGCCGAGTGAATGGTCGTGTCTGGGTAAGTGGGGGTCTCCTCGGCGCTGCAAATTTTATCCTTGCACAAAATAAACACTTCCGTCAAAATAAAGATGAACACCGGTGGTATTCAGGAGGTTGGTAACGTCTTAACAATTGATATTACTCGAAATATCGGTTGGGCTCGGGAGAGGGTGTCAAACATCTCCTCATGGTATCGCAAAGTTGGGAAGGGGGTCTGGGGAGGCTGACGGGCTGTGTGTGTGTTCTCTGTGATTTCGGTGTTCTTTAGGGAGATATTGACCGCTGTGCTAGAGAATGACACCTCTTTTTGTGACCTGATGACATATCATGCCTCTTTCTCTTGTCTCCTTTGTTGACACAACCAACCCTCCCTTCTCTCCCAATTGCGTATAATTCCACTACCCTTTCTCTCTTCCCGTTAACATAATCCCTAACCCTCGCCCGTCTCTTAACTCGCAGCTAATGAACGCTGAAACGAAGGCGTCTGAGATCGTTGCCCAAGCCCGGCACGGTCGTGGCACCAGACTCAAGCAGGCTAAGTCAGAGGCTCAGGCTTCCATTGACGCTTACCGCGCCCAGAAGCAGAGTGAATTTGACGCCGCTACTTTAACGATGTCTGGAGCGACGAGTGGGAGCGGCGAGGAGCTGAGGAGGGAGACGCAGAGGGAGGTGAAGGTGATGGAGGCTCAGTTTTCTGAGCAGAGTAGTGAGGCAATGAAGGTTCTTCTTGCCAAGTGTTGCGACGTTAATTTGGACGTTCCTGCTGCTAGGGTGAGAAGCGCACAGAAGGCGGCGGGGGTGTAAAAGAAATGAGAGAATGAAGAAGGGAAGAAGGAAGAATTTTGGGGGGATAGCATGTGGATAAGCAGAAATGTGAGAAATTTTTTTTTTTTGGCATTATTGTTGGAATAATAATTAGGACGGTGGAGGCTGGCGCAATATTATCGCAGAGAAGAAGGTATTCGAGAAAAGCTTTCTGTCGTCTCATCTATTCTTATTCAATTTTTTAGCAACACCAACAAAACAGTATCCAAACACACCAAGGCCAAACAGTCAACCCCAACTTTCCCTCCCAACCCCCCTAAAATTCAACCAACAGTCCATCAGCACACATCATTTCTTGTGCTTCTTGAGATTAGGGTCCACCTTTCTCTTGCCCTTTGCTTCGATAGCCTGTCCAAGTTCACTGGCTCTGAAAAGTTCCATCGCTGTCTTCTCCACACACTTAACATAAGAGGTGAAGTCGATCTCCCCACCCTCCTTCCCCGCCTCCTCGCCCAACTCCCCGAAGAGTAGATCTAGCTTCTTCTCCATCTCTTTCCGCCCGAACCTCCTGTAAAGCATGTTCATGGTCTCGTCACGCGACACTCGATTGTTGTTGTTGTGGTCATAAATCATGAACTGTACCATGTTGTAGAAAGAGGCCGGTTCTAACCCGCTTGCATCGTGGACATTTCTCTGGTAGTTCAGCTGTATCTCTTCCCAGTCAATGACATTGTCGAGTTTCTCATCGGCTTCCCATATCATCTCCAAGATGTCCTTCTTGTTGGTCTTGGCACCCAGCCTCTTCAAGCTGGCAGCAACGTCAGCTGCTTTTATCACTTGGTTGTCCCTCTTGCATATATCCGCAAGATCCATTTTCCAGTTCTTAATGTCAAACTCTAGCAGCTCGATCTCCCGATCTTTCTCCTCCTGGTCCATCTCGGACATCTCCCTGCTGTTGAGTAACGCAAGTCGAGCCAATGCAGGATTAAGGAGCACGTTGATTTTCTGCTTGTCGTGGTGATAGCATAGCTCGTCGTATACTTTCTTCAGTCGCTTAAGTTCGAGGGGGTCGATTGGGGGTGATTCCTTGGGTGCTTCGGGAGTCATGGTGGGCAATAGGAGCTTTTCTCTTTCAGGCAAATGAGGGAGTTGAGTTGGCAAGGGGTGTGGAGGGGATGTTTTAATGGTGATTTTAGGGATGACCTATTAAAGTGAAAGTGATGTTTGGAGTGGTGGGTAGATTATTCAAGTTTTAAGTTGATGAATCTCTTATTAAACGGGTTGGTCGGTAAGGCAACGAACAACTCGGGACCAAAACACCTGAATGAAATAAAGTTAAAGGCAGCTTTCAATTTTTTCCCCTATCTTGGCCTCTTAGGTCCCAATCTACTGGGTCTCGTAAGCTGCGCCTCCGGCGTAGTCGGTTCTTCCCCGGAATTTCCCTCAACAACAGCAAGATCAACAAAAAACGAAACACACGGACTCACTATTCACAAGCCCCGGTGAAAATAAAATGTCCTCTGTAACCTTCGAGGACTCCTCCCTTTTGACGGACAGCATCGCGCATGACGACAGTAATTCAAACTCCGATAATGATGATAACTCCGACAACCTCTCTGACAATTCTGACAACTCTGGAATTGTGCCTATCAACCCTTTGGTCCCCTTCCAAGAGAACTCTGCTGAGCTGGCAATGGCTCAAAAAGAGGAAGATGTGCTGCGTCAGCTTGCTAATGACCGGATGCAGGGCCTTGTGGATCCTATAGTAAAGGAGGCGATTGGCATAGCCGATGTGATGGAAAAGGAGAAGCTGAATGATCACGGTAAGCCGTGGAAGGAGCCCCCCCCGGTGGAGTTTGGGACGGAGTACTGGAAGGCCTGGAGAGAAAGGATTAAGGTGGACAAAAAAGAAGCCGAAACGCCTGAAGAGGAGGCAGCGAGACACCGGAAAGCTGAGATGCTGAGGAGGAAGAACCGCCCTGGTTTGAGGGACCCCCTTCCCAAAAAGAAGGGTAGGTACGGCAGTAGCTATTCACGGGCTGCCGATTTTAGTCAGAAAAGATACAATACAACCTGGAAAAATGATCCGCGCATTAAGCCTCCGAAGACCATCAAGAGTAATGCTTTGAAGACAGTTGAGAAAATGATGAGAGAAAGCGGTCTGCGTCACCCAGATGAGGTTAAGGTCGCCAACGCCAATTCTGACGCTAATTCTGGCGCCAAAGCAGCTCCGCCAAAGCCAATGCAAGGTGCCTCGTCGTCTTCAATTTCATTTAGTACATCTACTAGAAATGATTGGAGCAAGGTTACCAGTCTCAACCTCAAACCCCTGAAAAGCAACAAAAATGTGGTTGACGGTGGTAACTACGATATCGCAAATGCAGAGAAGAACGTCCTGAAGAGAGGACACTCGGTTACCATGCTGGGTCGTCCGAATGAAAAACACAATGAGAAAGCCCGTAGCACTCCTGGGGCGATTTACGACGTGAATTTGGACACACTATCTACAAAAAGGACCTCACAGCCCTCTAGCTTCGGGAGAAGTGACAGATTCAAAAAGAGCTTAAAGAATGTGGTTGAATGTGGAGAATTTGGAGCAGAAATTGGCCCGCAAACCTATAAGATCAAGAGAGACTTGGTGTGCAAAGAGGCCATGGCGTTCGACGGCCTGAAAGAGTTTGAGAATAAGGAAGCCGAGACTCCGAAGCTGAGGGCCATGAGAAACTTTGGTTTCGGTTGCAACCTGCAGGAGCATATATTGTATGGTCAATGCTTAAATGGAAAATGTAGCACCAGGTCTCCGTGGGAAAAATTCAACTCTAATACAATTGATCACTGGAGGAAAAAGGATAAGAAGGTAAAAGTAAGAGGTGAAGAGAAAAAAGATGCACAGCGCACAGCGCTGCACTTCGCAACTTTATACGCAGATCTGGACCTAGTAGGCAAGTTATGCCTGGAGGGGGCTGACGTCGATGCAAAGGATGAAAGGAGTCAGACACCGCTGCATATTGCCGCGGAAAAAGGGTTGACGAAGGTTGTGGAGAGACTGCTGAACAATGCCAACTTCAGCCAAGTGCTAAAGATTGGCTACGTGAGCAAGAGGATCAACCCACTCATAGACGAGAAGGATGAAGACGGAAATACGCCGTTGCATTTAGCCTCCCACAAGGCTCATCGGAAGTGCGTAGAGCTGCTCATCGATGCGGGGGCCAACCCTGATATACTCAACAACAAAGGCATGACAGCCTTGGATGTTGCTGGCAGTCAGGCGTTGTTTGCCACGCTCGAGTTCTACTGCGAGATCAGCAAGGAGCGGGCAAGGTACGATGCCACACGAATGAAGGAAAGAGGCGAAGTTAGGAAGGTCAATAAGAGAATCAGGGAGGCAAGCCGGCAGGAGTTGAGCCGGAGCCAGGCAATGAAATCAGCAATAACGAGAGAAATGGATGGAATGAGTAAGAGAGCGACCACAATGATCAAGTTGGAGCAAGAGTTAGTGGAGGGGTCGGTTTGATTCTGATTTTGATCTCCCAGAGGCTGGTGAGGAAGGATGTTCACAATAAATGTTAAAGTAAATGTTGCTGTTGCGCGCCAAACTTTACCCACAAGTTTAATGTGTTTTTCTCGTTCGTGTATATTTTTCTCATATTTATCGATCTTCGTCATCGTTGTAGTCGTTGTTCATTCTCACCCCGCCCGTGCAATTGGTCTCCCTCGACAATTACAAGGATTCGAAGGGACATCTCACTTATCGTAATTGTACTCTCTCCCGACAGTCTCTTCGAGTTCCTTCTCGTCAATGCCAGCATAAGTCGCCCCAGCATTGTAGCCATGGAACACCTTCGCAGTGATTTCCACTTGTGCATCTGCTGGCACGAGATCCTGAGGGATCTCAACCCGGTTCTCGATCTTAATTCCCGTGGATACGATGGCATTATACTTCATGTCGCTCATGCTGATGAAGTTGTGAATCTTTGTGACGCCCAAGAAATGAAGGGGATCGGGCATTAAGGCCTGAAAGCGCGTATCCTGGACCCCGGCAACCTTCTCAGTGCAGTTGAAGTAATTTTTCGCGGTGTCTCCGCCCTCTTGGCGCTTTCGGGTGTTGTAAACAAGATACTTTGTCACCTCGCCCAAACTTCTCCCCTCCTTCCGGAAATAAACAACGATACCGCAGCCCCCCTCCTGGGCCGTCTTGATGCACTCCTCGATAGCATGGGTCAGGTACGGCCTGCACGTGCAGATATCTGACCCAAAAACATCCGAACCGTTGCACTCATCGTGAACACGGCAGGTTAGCGGGATGTCCTCGTCAGGGATGGTGGCAGGATCGCCCCAAATGTAGATAGTCAGACCGCCAATTGGGGGTAAAAATACCTTGATGTCCGGGCGGGTTATGAGCTCGGGATACATCCCATTCGTCATCCGAAAAATAGCCTGTCTTAGCTCGCTTTCCTCGCAACCGAATCGCCTCGCAATCTCGGGCAGATACCAGACTGGCTCGATGGCGGCCTTGCTCACGATGCTCTGACCAGATTCTTTCAAGATGACTCCATCTGGCTTGAGTCTTCCCGCCTTCATCGCCTCCCTCGTCTCTGGGAGGTCGATGTGAGCCTTGGTCACGGCGATTGTAGGCCTGATATCGAAGCCCTTATCCAGATATTCTTTAAAGGCGTCCGTCACAACATGGCCAAAGGGGTCGATGCTGGCAATTTTTCGGGGGTTTGACCAGCTTGGGTGAGGTCCGATCGGGAACACAGGGCTTGTCATCCTCAAGTCGGGGACGTAATCCGGGTTTAGCTTCCCGGCTGCCACGGCAAGGCCTGTGTATACACAGTAGGAGCCCTGATGTGCCCCTATAGCATTGCGTTGAGACTGCATTTAAGTTTTTTGTCAGTTGAGAGAAGATTTTGAAGACAAAAAAGAAATTTGGTGTTAGTGCGGTGCCCCAAAGAACTTGTGACATGTAAACAACCGCCAACATGGCCCTATCTCAACCGTCTGACCAAACCCTCGCATACACACGCGTGCGGAGGGGCAAAACCCAGACTCAACCCCGTGCCAAGAATGCAGAATTCTCATCCCCCTTTTTGGACCCCCCACAACCAAAATAGGGCCTCTCTCAACACAAATAATTGCTCACCTGGTGACGAATAGTACAAAGAATGGGACCTCTCTTAGCAGGATCAGGGTGACCCCATGATAGAGGCAGAGGATTGCTATCAAAATTATTCGTGTGTGTTGTCAAGTTTAGCAGGATGTTCTCCGTAACAACAGGCTCTGGAATATCAGAAGAAGTGACATCCTCGTTGTCTGCCTTTTTGAGCTTCTTGCTCGTGCGTTGTGGCATCGGAAAAATGATAACAGCAGTGGATTTATTGGGAAATTCTAAATTCTTCACATTTTTTTATTTTTGTTTTTTGAAGATTTAAAGTGTGTGCCATGACCGTCTCTATTTTAGGCTTAGTGTACTCCTGTTCGTTGATAAGTGCGTTTTCCGGACAATCGTTTACTACTATCCGACCTTATGCCTCCACCCTTGGTTCGCATTCTGATCTTCAAAACGATGCAAAGGACCCACGCAAAAGGGGAGCACAGACGACGTTTCAGCGACTAAGTAATATCTCAGGAGGAGCTATGAGTTATAATGAAGCGCTAGCGAACCGCCCCGTGAAGACAAAGGCGGTTACATCGGGTGTCATCACCGGTCTCGGGGACTTTGCTGCACAAAAAATTGTTGGCGAAAAGTTTCAGTACGCACGCTTCGTCGCCTTTTCTCTGACGGGTGGTTTATTTGTCGGTCCTTCAGTCGCGTACTGGTACAGGTGGTTGGTGAGTATCGCTGTCAGTCTCCATATGCCATGCACCCTGCCCTCTCACTTACCCTTTTCTCTTATGACCTCACAGTTTGGTTCATTTCAGCAGAGGTTGGAATCGTCGGATTACCGAGTCTTGAGAAAATTAAAAACGCTCATTCTTGTAGCTGTGGACCAGACTCTCGGAGTGCTTTGGTTTTTTCCGCTGTTCTTTCTCAGCTTTGAACTCGCGGAGGCTTTTTGCTATCTTCGTCCCTTTTCGATGATGACTGTCCGCCGACGGATCGTTGAGGATCTGGGGGAGATCTTGTTGATGCAGTACAAGGTCTGGCCTCTAGTCAACACTTTCAGCTTTTCAATTGTCCCCGTGCAATATCGGGTGCTTTGGAGCAATGTTGTGAGTGTTTTTTGGAATATTTACTTGTGCAAAATGGTTGGAGCGTAGAAGCGAAGCGAAGAGGTGATGGATGGTATTATTATTGAAGGACTCGAAAGACAAAAAAAATGTAGACGCAGCCATTTTTAGATACTATTTTTTGGACATCGCCCTGGTCATTTTAGCTCTCAATATTCGCTCAGCACAGTCGTTGATTAACAAATGTTTTGCTTCAAAGTAGTTTTCGCTCATCGCATGTATTTGAGAATCCCGCCTTTGAATCTTTCTCTCCATCTCCCTCATGTCAGCTTGAAGATTACGCACCTCAAGACATAGCTGGAGAGCTGCATCTCGGTACTGAGAAATTTTGTCCTCAAGCTTGTTTCGCTCCTTGACGACAGTGTCAAGGAGGATCCCTTGTCGACGTACGTGGAGCGATAGCGATTTCACTTGATCGCGCGTGTTATCAGATCGTGCAATTGAAATCTCGTCTTCTCGCTCACAAACGATATTTAACTCGATGAATTGGTTCAGCACCGCCATTTCCTCCAGTTCGTTCTCTATGTCAATGGCAGTTGACTCCTCACTGTATTGGAGCAACTTTGGTATGCGTTGTTGTGCCTGCCTGTGAGATTTGTTCGGAGAGTCATCCTGAGGCTGTGTGATCTCACTTATATCGCTTTGATCCTCTGATTTCATGGGGTCCAGATGGGGCGGAAACCAATGATGCTGCTTGGAAACAATCTCTCTCCTGAATAAATTTTAAATATTTGGGGCCTCGAAAACTTCGACTTAACGAGTCGGTACTTTTTAGGAGGGGTTCAAAGACTTTCGCTTTTCTTTTGTGGCCAAAATTGGTGGAAGTTAAAATATGGGCATTGACTGACATGAAATCCGTGTTCCATGTTCTTTAGCCGAACTGGAACAGTTTAGTTGTAATTATTTTTTGCACAGGTTCTTTTTTGGAATTTGCTGTCCAATCAAATAACCGAGTAATTTATATCTTTAATTCTTCTATGTCTTCTTTCACCACAAGTTCGAATGCAGCAGTGTGTCCTTGTCTTGTTTCTCTCTCCTTTTTCATTGATTGCCTCGCCGGGGAATGCATGTGAGTCTGCTCCGCCGATTCACCTCGCGTTCTGGTTGTTTCTTCGTACTCCTCGCCGAGAACATGTTGTCTCAATACCCTGACTCTGTATATCACATACGCTACTCCCAATATGATATTGACGGAGATGGGAACAATGAGCGCATTCTTCTGAAATTGATTCGAAAACCAGCTTCCCAGCACCCCACCAATAAAAAAACCAAATAGAAGGACAAAGAGCAACCATGCCCTTTTCAGTTCGTTGATTTCGAATTCTTTCTGTTCATCTGTCAGCGTGTTTGTCTTTGGTGTTGTTTGCGAATGTCCACCCTTGAAAATGGCTGCCTTCACCCTGCGCCCAACAATGCGCCCGACCTGCAGGCCAAGGTCTGTGGCCGTTCCAGTAATGTGTGTTGTCCTCAAGAGTCCTCCGCTAAATGTGCTACCAATACCGTTCTGTAATCCCATTGCAGTCGCACACATGTTTCTCGCAGTATGAACGTCTTCGGTAATGAATGCAAGCACCAAGAACCCTGACACGAGAATGAGTGACAAACCGTACATACCCAGTCCGAATTTGGCCCTGTGACGCCCAATTATGAGTCCGCACAGTGTTGAACCACCGACAAAGCAGAGAATTTGACCTCCCCCCCCATTGGGCTGGGTAAAGAAATCTCCACCTTCCTCTGCAACCATAGCTGTCCTTGTTGCCAATCCGGTCACATGTGCAACCGGGGCGTTGAATAAAATTATGGTTGCTGCATTTACCCACCCGGCCAAGAGCGTCAGCAAGCAAGCCGCACTCTCAACTACCACAGTTGCTACAAATGCAGCTTTTCGAACCTCCTTATGGCTCACTGGTCCCAATTCTGGACTTGATGGCGGTGTGGCGCCAAAATCGTCGTTCAGACCACTCCACATACTCTTTGCGCTCTTTTTTGGCTTGTTTCTGTTATGAGAAACATTGCTCCCAGAAGAGTGCTCGTCTTTCTTGTCGGTTGCTTGCTCTGTTCTCGTAGTCGCCATTGAGGATATATAAAGTTTTTGTTGCCGGATGTTAGTTGTGTCCCTTTTTCGTGTTACAAAACTTGTGAGGAGTACGTTTAATTGAATTCTACTCAACACCCTACTTCAAAATGTTGCCAAACAGAATGCGAGCCCGAACTGCCGAAGCAGACGAAAGCAGCAGCGGAGCAGCGGATGAAAAAAATTTCTGGCGTCTGTAGTATTAACTGACAGCTCACTTTTGGTCAGAATACACAAAAAATAGTCCCACCGAACCTATTACCCTCTTAATATCTGTTGAACGCTCCATTATTCAACACCTACTTCCGCAATACCCATCAAATTCCCACATCCCCACCCGTGCCCTCTCGAACACACAAATTACAACATGTGCGATGAAAATACCATCTTCGAGGCCGGTGAGAAAGTTTGGTACAAGCAAAAACAACAGGTGTGGACGCTTGGGGTCGTCACTGACGCTGGTGATTCCTCCCCGTCCATCACTGTGACTGAGCTTGACCCTGACACTTGCAAGCCCACAAACACGTCCACTTCCGTCAGAAAAACTGACACTGAAGGCTATGACCCTTCCCATCATGAAGATGTGAACGACTGTGCTATGCTGAATAATTTGAACCAAGCTCCCCTACTCCATCTGCTCCGTCGTCGGTACTTTTCGAACCACATTTATACCAATGTTTCCAACATCTCCATCTCCTTCAATCCATACAAGTGGATTGATGGGCTTTATGATAACCCGAGCTCCACAAAATACACCAAAGATCGTATCCCGCATGTATACAGCGTTGCGAGTATTGCAGTGGAGAAAATGCTCGGTGACAAGCGTAACCAGTCTGTTATCGTCAGTGGAGAATCGGGGGCAGGAAAAACGGAGGCTTGCAAGAAGGTCATGACATTTCTCGCAGAGAGCAGCAGCAATGGTGTAGATCTGTCCAAGGGATCTGTGGAGGACAAGGTCATGCGCTGCAACCCGTTTCTGGAGGCTTTTGGAAACGCAAAGACGGTGAGAAATGACAACAGCAGCCGTTTTGGGAAGTTCATCAAGATCGAATACGCCAAGGAGAAAATTGTGGGGGCTTCGATGTGCCATTATTTGCTTGAAAAATCCCGGGTTGTCCAGGCTTCGTCCGGAGAGCGTAACTACCACATCTTCTACCAGTTCTGTAAGGGTGCTTCTGCCTCTCAGAGAGCAAAATGGAGCATTACCAAGGCTGAGGACTATTTTGTTCTTAGCCAAGGTGCCATGACGGTTGATAATGTGGACGATAAGGTTGATTTCGAGGAGGTCTGCGAGTCGCTGTCTGCCGTGGGGGCGAGTGAAGGAGAAATTACATCTATTCTTGAGCTGCTTGCGGGAATCCTCCACCTGGGCAATGTCAATTTTACTGCCGACAAAGACGACAATTCCCAAATCAATCCCGCAAGCGGGAAATCGCTGGATCTCGCGATGAAATTCCTTCAATGCCCGATTCTGAAGGATAAGCTCGTTTCAAGAATCGTCAAGGCCAAGGGGCGAGCTAGTGTTTACACAGTGCCTCTCACGGCGGCGCAATCGCTCGATGCCAGGAATGCTCTTGCGAAGGCTACCTACGACAACCTTTTTGCTTATTTGATCTCTCTGTGCAACAAGACGCTAAAATCTACGCAAAGTGTGAGCAGTTTCATCGGTATTCTCGACATCTTCGGCTTCGAGATCTTTGAGGTGAATAGCTTTGAGCAGCTGTGCATTAATTTTGCCAACGAAAAGCTCCAATCCCTTTTCAATCATACGGTGTTTATCAGCGAGCAGGAAATGTACAAGAACGAAGGCATCGACTGCGCGTATATTGAGTTCCAGAACAACCAGCCTTGCGTTGACTTGATCGAGAAAAAGCCAATCGGTTTGCTGCCTGTGCTAGACGAACTATGTCTGCTCGGACGGAAGACGGACACTGATTTCACCTATCTGACGCAGATCAATAACCACCACAGGGGGAAGACGAAGCATTTTGGTGTCTCGAGGTTTGCTGCTCAAGATACTTTCATCGTGAAGCACTTTGCTGGGGATGTTGTGTATGCAGTCGAGGGGTTCATGCAGAAGAACAGCGACAAGCTCCTCCCCGATTTGGAGTCTGCCATGTTGGATTCGCGGTCTGACTTCATACGAGAAATTTTCGAGCTTGGAAAGGCCGACGCCGCTGCTGTGGCTGCTGCAACGCGATCGCGGGCCCGTACTACTAGTAGCAGTGTCGTCAGTGCGAACACCTCGACCGCCAAACCAACCACGATCGGGTACAAATTCAAGAACCAACTGGCTGGTCTTTACGACGATATTCTGTGTACGAACCCGCATTACATTCGCTGCGTGAAACCTAATGGCAACAAACGAGCCCTAGACTTCGACAGTCTCATGGTTATGGAACAACTCAAGTGTAATGGTACTCTGGAGATGGTGCGGATTCGGAGGGAGGGCTACCCCATTCGGGAGACATGGGAGTTTCTTTGGAAACATGTGTTGAAGTTTGAGTACTGGAAGGAGGCAAAGGTAGATCCAAAGGCCAAGGATGTCTCCAAGGCGTGTGAAGCTGTCTTCAAAAAGGCCCTTCCTTCGGGGTACTTTCAGGTGGCCAAGAGCGGCAAGGTTTTTATGAAGCATGATACTTTTGAGGAACTTACGTTGTGGAAGAGGAATACTAACTGCGTTTTCATTCAGACGAGGTTCCGCGCATTTATTGGGAGGAAGAAGTTCAAGATACTGAGAAGACGCATTATCATGCTGCAGAGAGTCATCGGGGGGTTCATGGTCAGGGCCCGTTTTGCCAAGGAGGTGAAGAAGATTGTAAAAATTCAGGCGAGAATTAGGCAGTTTGTCTGTCAAAAATCAATATTTAAGAAGAAGAAAGCACTGAGTGTACTCGACAATCGCCTGCATGCCTACGTCGTCGGCAAGAAGGGTCGCCAGGAGTTTTTAGCACAAAAGAAATCGACTCTGAAGATTCAGAGCCTCGCTAGACAACACCGAGCACGCAAGGCTTATCAGGAACAATTGGAGAAGAAGCTGAAAGCTGATAACGATCTCAAAATGGATCGGGCAAGCAAGCTCATTGGCGGGGCTTTTCAGCGTAAGCAGATTGAGTCGAAGCTTGAGCAGTGGACCAAGGATGCTTTTGGGGCGGCTTCTTGGGAAGATTTTGACTTGCTGAAACAATTATTGGACTGCGGTACTGGAGGTGACTACGTGTCTCTGGCGAGGATTAAACACTCCCTACCTAACCTTCGCGACAGGCTGGATGGAATGAAAACCTTACTTCACGTCGTATCCATCAGTGGCAACAAAGCTGGAGTGGATCTACTCATAAGCCGAAACGCAGATATCAACGTTATTGATCTGGAAGGCGATACTCCGCTTCACCGATCTGCCGGAAACGGCGACACTCACTTGGCCGTGACTAAAACGCTTTTAGAAAAGTGTCCCAAATCCGATCTCAAGTCTATGATCAACAGGATTAACATCGAGTCCATTACGCCGTTGGATATCGCACTCAGCGATGGGGCGGAATGCGAAGAGGGAAGCGCTGAGACGGTGAAAATATTGATGGCCATGGGTGCCAAATCAGGGACAGGAACGGGCCTCGAAGAAATCAAGAAGCAGCTTGAAGAAGAGAAGGCCCGAAAGGCGGAGAAAGCTAGGCGAGCGAAACTGAACATGACCCACGCCAATAGCAGTGAGAGGGAAGACAGGGAGAAAGATCCCCACTTCCAGTTCCTTAAGGTCCAGCAGAATTTGGACGGCGCTGCTGAGGCGGCCAAGAAACTTGAAGAAGAGAAACGAAAGCAGAAAAGGCTTGAGGAACAGGAAAAGGAAGCCAAGAAAAAGGCAGAGATCACCAAGAGGCAACAGAGGCGCACCACCATGAAGACGAAGAAGGCGCGCCCCTCAATCTTCGGCGACTTTGATAGAAATAAAAGGGGGGTGAACTTGCTCACCGGGGGTAACAATCTTGGCAGCTTCCAAGAGGGAGAGGATGATGAGGGCGATGAGGGGGAGGGCGACGGTGAGGGAGACGGCGGTGAGGATGACGGCAATGAGGAAGACGGCAGTAGTCAGGTCAGCAGCAACGTGACGAGCGCCTCCACAAACCATAAAACCAGCGAGGTTTCAAACGTTGCGGAGAGCAAAACTAGTGCAGCCGCTTCACCTCGCAACAGAAAGATGGGGAGGCGGCAGTCCGCAAAAGCCAGCGATACCAACTGGGCAATCAAGGCGATTCGGAGTGAGAGCGGATATCAGGAAATGCCGAGGGATGATTCCAACCTGTTCCACAGGCCGAGCGAGTCGACGGGGGGGAGGTCTGATATCTCGAATTCTCTGGCCAGCAATAAGGAAGCACTGTTTGTCAAGGGGAGAGGAGGCAGCAGCAGCAGCAACGCCGCTAGGGACAGCAGCATTATTGAAGAGGTTGAAGAGGAGGAGGAAGACATTGTGGAAGAAGTTGCAGAGGAGAAAACGGCGGCAGTGGAAGATTTGTCAACGGAGGCTGCGATAACGACAATGATTACGCCTGACGACGCCTTCGACTACAACGTCAATATTCTGAAGCTCTCAATGTTTGTAAATGACATGGCCACCCCTGAAAATCGCAAGGGCTGGTACTACGCAAACGCAGATGGGGGGGAAGAAGGGCCCTTTCAAAACTCATGGATGCACAGCTGGCTGTGTGATTCGTCACTCCACAGCGACACCATGGTCAGGTACGGGGACGGAGGGACATTCTTAAAACTGAGCAGCCTGATCCCTGACTGCGAGAGCGTCAAAATGACCGACACAAACCCCTTTGACCTCGATCTAGAGGACTTTGATTTCAGTGGAGTGACCAATGTTATGGATCGTCTCAGGTACAGGAGAAAAAAGTGAAGTTATTGTAATAAATTTGTGTAATAAATAGCAGCGTACAGCAAGTTTACAAACGCTATTAAAAATATTTCACCAGTTGACATCACCGCGAGCTTTTGAGGGAGGTTACCCTTCTTCGTCTATTCATCTTCGAAAAATGAACTGGGGTCTTTCAAAAAATCCTCACGAGGAGACAGCGCCTGCTTCATCCCCTTCCCCCTAGGGAATTCTTTGTCCAACACGGCTTTGCCTCTGGCGATATTGTACTGGGACAGACAAGATGCGACCTTACTCTCCATGGTTTTACTTTTCTTGCTGAAATTGCCAGAATTCTGTCCTGACATCATCTTTGCAAAGAACCCGTGAGGTGTCGCCTCGATCTTCCCTGTCGCCCACTCTAATACATCCAAAGTTTCTCGCTGTTTCGCCTCGTCGTCCAAAATGCCCTTCTCTTCGTTGGTACGCTGTATGGATCGCTTTATGGGGTCCTTGATCTTTCCTGACTCCACCTTGATGCAGTTCCTGTTGGGAATCAACGGGTCGTACTCGCTTTCAATAATTATATCACGGAAGACGCTTCCCTTCGCGTTCGTAACACTCAAAAATTTGTTGAAGTGTTTGAGCTTCTCTCCGTGAATCTGCTGGTAGGATCGCTGGGACAATTTGTCGTCTATCTTTTGGCTAATGTTCCCATAAACCTCCTCATTCCATGTGTCATACTGCTTCTTCTTCTTCACGAGCTTCGCCTCCTCGTTATTCTTCAGCCACTTGCCCACATCCGTGGCAAGCGCACGCCCCGCAACCAAATCGTTCCGGAGATGCTTGAAGTTCTCTTCCTTCTTCCGCTGGATCTCAGCAATGCGCTCCTTCACCTTCCGGCTGTTGTCATACATCTGGCGGTCCACCTTTTCTTTGTGCTGTGAAAATCGCTTCTCGCGAACCATTGCCTCCTCTCGGAGGCGATCTTTTTCCTGTTTTGCCACCATCCGCCGGAGGAAGTCAGATCGGACACTGCTCTGGGTTATCGTCTGAGGTTGGGGGTCTTCATTTTGGTTATCGCTAAATAAGGCGTTAAACAGAGCCTCATTCTTAATGTTCACGTAACTCGGAGGAGGGGGAGCACGCGTCATGAAATTTTCGTTCGCCATAGGGGTTATTAGTAGGGTTTGAGTATGCTCGGATGTGATGCAGTTACTTTTCTAATGGGGGTTGGAAGTGGGATGATGGCGTTTTGGGTTAAATTTTTCTTCTGCTGTTGAGGTATACAGGATACCAGATGTTGTTAGAGGTAAAATGTTGGTGAAAATAGGTTCCCAGGGCGAAATTCAATTCTTCCTCTTTCGGACCTCCTTTTCGGACTCCTCAATTTTTTTAGATTTTTTCCCTGAAATTTTCTTTTTTTTTGCGACTTTTCAGATTTAGGCGGGTCCCCGGAGAGTTTCCCCCCCTCAAGTCTCTATGCTCGACCGTGTTTCCGTTTCTTTTTTTTTCGTTATTCCGGTGTTACGAGCCTTCTAATTTGGGCGCCGGTCATACCGTCAGACACTGAAGACAAGTGTGAATCATGCTTAGATCATGTAACCGTGGGTTCGCTTTTGCCCGCCGTCTGCAACACTCAAATCGACGTTTCGCTGAGACCTTTTCCGCCCCTCCTACAGCTGTACCGGCTAGCACTTCCTATCATCCCCTACCCTCTCCGCAGCAACATGAATTGAAAAATGACTCAACAATGTTGCCTCCTTCGCTATCTATCGTACACGGTTTGCAGAAGGAGAAGAAGAAAGGCAAGGAGAATAGATTCAAGGATCGCAAGGTACGTGTGCAGCTTTGCTGAATTATTTACTCCTCCTTCACAGTGCTTGAAAGTCTCCACTTATTACTGCCTTGCACTCACTTGCACTCACTTGCACTGGCTACCACAGGAAATGGCAAAAATTCTTTCGAAACACATCTCGAATCTGCGCGCTGCTGGTGACGTTGAAGAACTTCTCAACCTGGAGCGAAGTCACTCCGCTCACCTCAATCCTCTTCACATTAGCAACATTTTCGTAAGTCTGGCCAAGATTCTGGCTGGGAAGAACTCGAACTCGAACTCGAACTCGAACTCAGACCAGGCGAAGATATCAGCTTTGAAGCGGGACGAGCGATTTCTTGCGCTCGTTGACGGGGTGACGATGCGTTTGAGACAGAGGCAGAAATGGATTGGAGCAAGGGAGTTAATTAGTGTCGTTTGGAGCTTGGGCCAGCTTGGGGGGAACAACAACAGCAGCAACGGTCACATCAAGGGTCATGTCAAGAACCTCATGGCAGCTCTGAGTGATCGGGTGGACATAATTGAAGAAGGGAATGTCACTGAGATCACGAATTTGCTGAGAGCTTGCGTGAGGTTGAATTGGTTTGACCAGCGCTTGTTCGACGCTGTGAACGACAAGCGGCAGATCATCTGCAGGAAAGGCTCTCGGGAAGAGATTGCCGACGTGGCGTGGGCGTTTGCCGAGAGCAACTACCGCTCCAACGAGTTCTTCGACATGCTGATCCGTGATCGGAAGCGTATTTGCCGAGGGGACGGCGTCCATGGTGCCAATAGTACCAAGATTGGTTATGCCATGGCTTTGAATTCCTTCAGCTTGGGGAAGACCTACCTTTTTTTCGACTCGGTGTTGGACGGAATGGGGATTAGACTCGGAATGGGACTGGGAATGGGAATGGGAATGGGAATGGG
>Ga0115556_1001219_pt1 | contig 17739 bp, 17 predicted proteins | sample COGITO_mtgs_1104_5_FD_87282 | JGI IMG/M metagenome (GOLD analysis project Ga0115556, IMG submission 87282) | Pelagic marine microbial communities from North Sea - COGITO_mtgs_110414 | ecosystem: Environmental > Aquatic > Marine > Epipelagic | place: Germany:Helgoland, sampling site Kabeltonne... | reverse complement strand
TCCTCACCACTGTAAGGTGACATCAACTCCTGAGAAAGATTATTTTTAGTTGACTTAGAGATGGGGGAAGAAGCAACGTTACTCACACCGACGCCACCGCTGTCGCTCAAGCTAATCGTTCTTAGGAAGCTGATCTCCTCACTTTGTTTATTGACAACTTCAAACATCTTTGAGACGAACATGTCCTGCCGCTTCTGGGCCTCCTGTCGTTCTTTGTCTTGTCGGGCTAAAAGTTCATCTTGCCGTTCTTGGTTCTGTCGCCGTTCTCGTTCTTGACATTTCTGGAATTCCTCTTGCTGTCTCCTTAGCATCAGTGAAGTTTCATTTTGTTGTTGGAGACGCTCTACCACCAGCTCCTTCAATACGCGGTTTACACCATGATTTTTATTTGCATCGAGGCTAAGAAGTTCTTCGAGGACTGATTCAAACTTTGTGTTCCTTCCTGTTTCGTCCATGTTGGGGCGTGCAAAAGTGGTCGTTTCAGGTGAAAAACAACATGGTGAAAATTGATGGTTTTACGGGTATGTACCTCCAAAGGAACGGTTTTGTTAAGAAGCCTACCTAATGGAGGTCGATGATAGTTTTTATATAGTTGAGAAATTCAATTGGGTATGTGTTGAAATTTAAAGTTACAGTAGCCTCCTCCTTCATCTCGACATCCTGCCAGCAGTCCACTGGCCTGCTTCTGGAGCTGACATCTATCATTTATCCTTTTTGCTGGGAGGGACTCAAATCTATCTGCTCAATCTACGCCATCTACGCCTATCTACGCCCATCTACGCCCATCTACGCCCATCTACGCCCATCATTTAGGGAAATCTACTAACAATCTAAAACCCATCTGTTTCTTTCAGACCTACCTCCTAACATCCTAATTATTATTAGGATGTTGTTCCTGTTACCACTGATGGCCCTAGCCATTGCAACGAACGTCGTGCATGGGTCATTCCACTTTAACCTGCGGGGGCTGAATGATTTTAAGACCATGATGAATGATCCGAATGGCGCAAGTTTCATCAATGGTAAATACCACATGTGTTACCAGCTTTCTTCTCTTGACAAAGATGGTGCAACTGCTATGAACCATAGCAGTAGTGTTGACCTTCTCCACTGGGATTTTGAAGAAGAGGGATGCATGGTCCCTGGACCAGATGACTATGATGCCGGTGGTGTTTGGAGTGGTGGCGGAGGATTTGTTGAAGGGGACGAAACTTGGGCACTGTCTTACCGAGCGAGGGGAGGTGGCAGCGCACCGGCTGCGCCTGGGGTTGCCATCGCTACTACGACGGATTTTAAAACATGGAAGAAGGACGGCATCTTCTTTGCCGACATTGGCAGCGATGGGTTGCCGATCTGGACAACCAAAGATGGAAAGTTTATCGCCGGGGGGAATGATGGAAGCGGCAAATTGATCACATACAGCACCATAGCAAGTGGGTTCAGTTCTGATGCGACCGCTTGGAAGAGAGATGATAAGTTGCTCTTTGATACATCGACGCTGGAAAACTGGGTTGGGCTTCAGTGCTGTTGTCCTGACTTCTTTCCCTCCAGTGGAAGCTCGTCTCCTGATCCTGTTTCCGATGCCGAGGTCAAGTGGATCGTCAAGACCAGCGGGTATATTTCCGAGCCGAAGCGGCAGTCTACCCCTGATTATTTCCTCTTGGGAACCTACAAAGAGGGCGATTTCGTCCCCGATGGCAACCGCCTTTTTGCTGTTGATTACGGTGCTGTCTTTGCAAGTCAGACAATGTATGATCCGTTCAAAAATAGGCGAATTTTGCTCGGGTGGACGGGTGAATACAACAACACTCACTCTATACCGAGGGAAATAACGACGGTGAGGGACGGGACAGGCGGCGATTCATTGTTGTTCTATCCCATAGAGGAAGTGGAAACGACATTGCGAATTGGGGAGGGAAGCGTGGTGTCTTCATTCAGCGATGACTTCAATAAAGATGACATGGGAGAACAAATGGATTTTTTGGTAAAGGTTAACTGCAGCGACTGGGACAAGTGGAGTACGGACAAAGACGCGAAATCTTTTGGAATCGAGATACGAAAGGGAGGAAAGAAAAACAAAAATTCAGTTAAAATTGCGGTAAACAATGTGAAGGCAGGCGAGCAAACAAATAGCACTTGGAATAGCAATAGGATGGATCAAACTTTTCGCAACGGAGCAGGATTGGATGGCGCCACTGTTGGAGTGCTAACGATTGATAGGGGGGAAGACCCCTCCGGCGGAAGTGCGCAAATGAATGACCTAAGAGTCGTCGGTGGCTGGTTTGTTTTACCGAAGGAAGGAGAAGTGGAAATTCGCGTGCTAGTCGATGGACCCCTCGTGGAAGCGTTTGTTGAGAGGGGAAGGGCCGCCGTGACAACCTTCGCCCCTTATTTAGATTCTGACTACGATCCTACCGCCATTGGTGCCGGACTGTTTGCTGAAGGTGATAGTAATGTTAGCAGTCTGTCTGAATTCGAAGGGGTTTTAGGAAAGGGCTGGAAGGTGAAAAGCACGTAGTGTTTGAATATGCCTGAACGCTAAATTAATTGGAAAGAATTGAATTACAAAAAAAATTGTGCAATGTCATCTCTTCGGCTGTTTTACTTCAACTCTGCTTTCTGTCCTGTCTAGCTTCCCCCCGCATTGTCGTTCATTCTCCCTGCATCTCATTTGTCCAATCTAAAAACTTCCCCCAAGGCACGGCACCTTCAGCCAAAGGTGATAATTTGAGCTATGCCGCAAATCGTATTCTCGTTGACGACGAGTATTCTTAATTGTGAGTCGTTCTCTTCGTCGAGGTCGGAAATATCTCCAACGTCCAACGCTATGCATGGGTCAATTCCATCAACATTGCCTCCAACTGAAATTTGTTCAGTTTTCAGCTTGTTGTCATTTAGCCAAAAATCTGCATGTTTCTCGAGATTGCAATATTCGTCGCCATTAATTGCTACATCACCGTCACTCCCTTCACAGACGACTATGAAATTGGTTTCGTCGCCAACAGGAACGGAAATTTTCAGCTCCCCAGAGGAGCTCGATCCTAAGAAAAGCTCCTTACTATCAATATATCCGAGTTGGTATATTTCTACCTGCCTTTTTGCATTCATTTCTTTGGGCATCAAGGTGCTTATCCATCCTGCAGCGAACCGATTGGATGAAGCGGCAAGAAAGGCGGCATAAGTGTCGTCCAGATCGGTTTTATCGAAGGAGACGGGGTCTAGACTCTCCTCACTGACTATTTGCTTCAAGCTTATTTCAGCAAGACTAGGTTTGTAAGAAGTCCAACACTTATGAGTTGGGACCTCGTTTTGGTCGCCACAACCATAGTATATGGGTAGATTACTGCACGCCGTGGCGTCCGGGAGCTTGATCCCATCTTCTTTTTTTTTCACTTCTCTCTTTTTGTTTATATCATTCATGAGACGATCTCGATTTTCAACAAAAAACTGCAATCCGTCCAGGAGTCTAATGGCAATCAAAAAAGCCGCTAGTTTGTGGTGCTGGAAGCCAGGGTGGTGCGGCGCTTTCCCGGGGGCCGCGGGGGGTGTCGTAAATTCGTGAAAATTTAGAAAACCTTCTGGCCATCCCTTTTTGTCCTTTTCGTCGTATTCTTCCTTTGTTCCACCTGCAAATCTCATGTAGGCGCCGCGAGCGTCGATGAAGAAACTATCTGCGTGAATGGAACTATAGTGATCGAGCACTTTCCGCCGGTTTTGTACGCCTCTTACGTCGTACCGACCATCTGAAATTATCACCAGGGGTCTGCGAGGAAGGCTCGTTGAATACCGCAAGAATGCCTCAAACAAATCATTCTGGCGACCCTCATTCAGAGTGAATTCCCAGGATATTACGTCACTTTCCCGCCCATAATAGTTTTCCATGCACCAGCCGTAGGGGAAACTCGGTACCCCCCCAATCGCAGCATTTGAAAATAACAGTTCAACCCCGGCCTCTTTTGCTACACCCGCAAAAAGCTCTGAGAAGACCTGTGGATAGGCTTCTCGAAAGTAGTTTCCGCGCCCCGCAGTCACGCTATAACCGCCGAAGCTAATTTTGAAGGGCCGCTCCTGCGCGACGCTTAAGGCAAAGCGCCTGGCAATTTCTTCTGTGGCCGCTGAAGGATCCACTCCACTGGGGTAGTAGTAGCCCTTGTCCAGCACATCTAGGTTTTCATCGGGTCGGTAAAGCATGCGGAACCGGTTGCGGAGCAATGCGGCGGCATCTTGGAAAGGCTCGTCGGTGAGCACAGCCTCAAGCACGTCATTTGCCACATTGGATTCGCTCTTTGATTCATCAATTCTACTGGTGAAGCTTGTAATTTCAAGGTTGACGCTTAGACGAAATACTTGGATAGCAGCAGAAAAAACAATCAGTGCAGTGAGTGCTGACATCGTTGACCGCTGCATTTTGGGTCCAGGAAAGTTTTGCTATGCTTTATAGTGTGGGAGTGGTGTGGAGTGGTGTGGTAGTGGTGATTCTGACCATAAAACGAGCCCTTTCTGCCGGATCTTGACTGCGTTTGGCTTACGGTTTGGTCTGTTCCCGGCTAGGCTAATGAGGAGGGGTTAATGCATTTCAGAAAAGGGCATTCCCCATCATTTTTCAGCGGAAATTTTTCACCACTTGGTTCTCGGCCTCTGGTCTACTTTCGCTGATTTTTTTCGTGTTTCCCGGTTATCCTGCCCCTGAACGCGCAGGTTTATACGTTTTAGCTCCTGAACTTTTTTCCTGAGCTTTTTTCGTCCACTGCGGGGATCTTTCATCTGCGAAAGCCAGTTGTCATTGGCTCCTCCGTTTGTGTTTTGTACGTCGTCTAAGCTGTCGAACATGAAAAGAAGTGGTTCCGCAGGTGAGATTGCAAACCCCACCCCGCACCTCCTCCACAGCCACAGCTCGTCTCTGGTCCAAAACAACAGGGCCAATGCGTCAGTGCCTTGTTCGGTTTCATCAGCTGTGGTGACTCCCCACGCCCGCCCTCTTGAGACCTCTGGTTTCGATTCTTGTCCGACAGACCGCCTTGTTCTCGTATTGTGCGGCCTTCCGGCGACTGGGAAAACAGCGGCGAGCCGGAAAATTTTAAGTTACTTGCAATTCTTCTTGGATATTCCTGGTCAAATTTTTAATGTGGGAGACTACAGGCGTAAAATCGCTGGCCCAAATATGACTGCTGATTTCTATGACCCGAAGAATAAGGAGGCACTGGCCAAGAGGAATATGGCTGCGATGCAAGCACTTGGTGATTTAAAAAAGTTCATGAATGAAAAACCTGAACAGGGAGTACGAGTGGGCATTTTTGATGCTACTAATAGCACCATGGAGAGAAGGAAGGTGATTCGTAAGGAGCTAAAGGTGCGTTGCACCACCCATTTTCTTGGAGGACGGACTTCAAAATTTTATTTTCGTCAAGACCAAACAGTCGCCATGCACAAAACTAACTTGACTCGACAACTTCCACACTACTGTTTTCACCCTATGTGTGTTATGCCATGACATGATCATGCGCCTTGCCGTGTGCTGCAACACGTCACTTTACGTTCTACTTTTCTTGCACGTAGGGAGTTGGCTGCAAGATTCTGTATGTCGAGATGGTTTGCAGCGATCACCATCTGCTCGAGGAGAACATCAGGATGCTCAAGCTGAAAACCCCCGACTACGTCGGACAAGATCCTGAGATCGCAATGGATGACTTCCGTCAGAGGCGGAAAAATTACGAAAAGAATTATGAGACGATTGAGGACCACGAGGGCCCCTATGTAAAGGTTCATGACTGCAAGAAATTTGTGATACACAATGTTCGGGGTTATTTGCCCATGAAGGTGGTGAATTTTATCATGAACCTTCACACCTTGCCCAGGCGATTTTATATGACACGCCACGGTCAGAGCGAGTACAATACGCTCGGGAAGATCGGTGGTGATAGCGGTCTATCCAAAGCGGGAATCGCCTATGCGAAGAAGCTCGCAGTGTGGGCTGAGAAGAACATCTGCACTCCGGATGAGGAAAGCAGCAATTTCGGGGATGTCAAAGACAGAGAGAGCGGCGGTAGTCATATTGGGAATGAAGTCGGCGGCGATGAAACCGAAAGTGAAACTCGTGCTCCAAAGAAACAAGTTCCTTGTCGCCTGTGGACGTCCTCCTTGAGAAGGACTCAGGAAACAGCTCAGTTTATCGAGCATCCCAAACTAACCCAGATCAATTTCGACAATGGTGACGTTCACGATTGGATTCAAATGAGACCTATGATAAAGAAGAACCTTGATGAGCTATATGCGGGTGACTGCGACGGAATGACGTACAAGGAGATCGAAATTCACATGCCCGATGTGTTTTTAGCCCGACAAGGAGATAAGTTGGCTTATCGATATCCGAAGGGGGAGAGTTATCTGGACATAATTAATCGGCTCGAACCCCTGGCCCTTGAGATGGAGCGAGTTCGGGAACCAGTCCTGATCATCGGCCACCAGGGCATCTTGCGTATACTTTACTCGTACTTTGCTGGTTATACACGTGACGAGGCTCCATTCGTGTCAATTCCTCTAAACCATGTCATTGAGCTGCGACCACACGCCTACGGATGTGACGAGACGAAATATGAGGTCCTGTCCAAGGAGGAGATGGCGAGCTACAAGACCAAATTAGCTGATGGTCAGGATGAACCAGTTACAAGTCAACCAATGGCAAGCCTCGCTGATGGGGTGAACAGCAGGATGAGCGCCAAGCAGGCTCGGCAACGACGTGACTCTGACGAGGGGTGCATCCAGAAACGAACAGATGGCAAGGTAGGACTGCGACAATGATAGCGACAATGACAGCGACAATGGTAGCGAACAGCAACAGCGACTGCGACAGCGACGGCGACGGCGACAGCGACAGCGACAGCGACGGCGACGGCGACGGCGACAGCGACGGCGACAGCGACGGCGACGGCGACAGCGACGGCGACAGCGACGGCGACAGCGACGGCGACAGCGACGGCGACGGCGACGGCGACGGCGACGGCGACGGCGACGGCGACGGCGACGGCGACGGCGACAGCGACGATGCCAACTAACCAACTCCACTGCCTTATTGCCCATTCGCCTCCACCACCTTTAACTGCTTCTTCTCGCTCCAAACTGACCACAGCTAACATTCACAAGAATGGATGTAAATGTGAGGGGTGATATCACGCCAATTGATGACTTTGACATAGGACTGAGGAAGGCTAAGATCGACACTGAGGAGCACGCACCCAGCTGCTGACGAAGAGAATAATACCTTTCTTAGTTGAATTTAAGTTATGCTGCTGCAAGCGTAATGTAAATATGTGGGTAAAATTTGCACAAAACGTGTTCTCTACTTTGTTCATTGAAGATGCGCCTAACTTTTTTCTCAATAATAATGGCAGGGGTTGTCCTGACTGTGGTAGAATGATGGCTGAAACTCAGGAAAGCGCCAAGCGAGAGGAACATTCTCCTCATCCACTTTCTCCGCTTCCTTTGGTCGTTTCAAATCATCTATATTTTCCGCCAAATTGAAGCTCTCGCTCCCCTTTCCCGTCCTGGCGCGTAAAAACTCGTCCTCTCTCCTCTTTTCCCGTAATACCTTCCCCTCACTCTCCTCCAAGTTCAGCAGCTTGGTGGCCCAGAGGATGTCAATGATTATTGACCTTACCCCGTGAAATTCAGTTTTATCCCTAATTCTCGCCAACGCGCTAGCAGCGTATCTGTGTTCCATTGTAACACATCCTTTTGTCTCGAGCTTTAGTACCACCTTAAGGAGCTTGGCAGCAGCAAATGCAGCGTCAACTGCTGATGCATCATTTTGATGAGCATTCTTGATGGACTTGAAGCAGTGTTTGAGTGTTTTCTTCCTCCTTTTTGGCGAAATACTAGTCCAAATCATCACTAGTTCGGCGGGTCGATGCACGCGAGTAAGCAAATGGCTATAGCATATAGGAGCAGGACTAGTTGTTATCACTGACGAATCTGTAGCCGTTAGTGACCAATCGTCACGTTTGTTGGAGTCCAACACTTCGATTGGAGTTGATGGCCCATATGGAAAGCAGAAAGTCGCATGATCCATTTTTTTGTCCTTCGAAATCGAAAGTGCCGATTGCTTTGACAAACAATTTTGTTCTCAAAATTCTCGGCAACAAAATAAAACCGGGCAAAACACTTGCAGTATCCTTCCTGGCATTTATTTACTAAATAAAATATTGTAACACTCACTCTCTTCGGTCGGTGGTAGGTCTCTATTTTTGGCAAATCTAAGGGAAAGATCGATTCACGTTCTGTTTTTCCTTGGACTTACAGAACCACACAACACAACCTTTTAACCTAACAGTGCTATGAAAAGAAAGCGCTCTAAAGCGTGCAAATATTTTGTTGGTGGGAATTGGAAGTGCAACGGTACTCCCGAGAGCGTTAAGGACCTGATCAATGTTTATAATAATGCTGGTGATTTCCCCTCTTCTGTGGAAGTCGTTGTAGCCCCCACGGCTCTCCATATTCCGTTCACCATGGATAATTGTCGCAAAGATATTGCTGTTGCTGCCCAGAATATTTCCAGCGATTCTGGTTACGGTGCAATGACAGGGGAGCTAACTGGAGAGCTCTATGAGGCCATGGGGGTCACCTGGACTCTAACCGGGCACAGCGAAAGAAGACGTAGGCAGACAACAAGACAACTTGGCCATAACGAACACAACGTTTCCGTGGCTGTCAAGACGGCCCATGCGCTCAAATGCAACCTCAAGGTAATTGTCTGCGTGGGAGAGACATTGGAAGATAGGGAATCGGGGCAGACCCTCAAGGTATGTGAGGAACAGCTGAATGCGGTGAAGGAGAAAATTAGCATGAGCGATTGGGATAGTATCGTGATTGCGTACGAACCCGTGTGGGCTATCGGAACGGGTGTTTCTGCGTCGCCTTCTCAAGCTCAAGAGGTTCACCAAAACCTCCGCCGTTGGATGATGACAAATTTATCTGCTGAGATCGCCACAAATATGCGCATCATTTATGGAGGGAGTGTAAAACCTTCCTCCGCTCCCGATCTTATCGCAGAGGACGACATCGACGGTTTCTTGGTAGGCGGTTGCAGTTTAAAGAAGGACTTCATTGACATTATCAATGCTTGCCCAGCAGAATTTGACACTGAACAGAGAGAGAAGCAAGGTTTGGAGAGTGTCGCAAAGATCAGGGCAATATCAGCGAGTGGTAGCGTTGAGAAATGAGGCCGCAAATAAATAATTTTATAGATATGAAGCAATAAGTTTTTTGCGTTTTGTCGATTGCAACAAATTGCGAAAAAGAAGCACCAAAAAGCACAAAACAAACAACACTCTGATCCGCCCCCCCCCCTTCAATGCGTAACCAAATGTCAAGTGTCCCTTGCGCCGTGCCGTAGTATATAAACAACCGAGCCTTAAAATACATGTTCTTATTATACATTCAGACTTTGGGGCCCCAATATCTGAAGTCAAATTTCCCAGTATATACACTCTCAGAATCGTCCTGCTCTAAGTCGTCGACACTGTCATCTTCGTCAAAATTACATACCCTATTTACCCCATCGATGTCGGGTTTGTAAGGAGCGTTCAGCGCCTTCCTAGCGACCAGATCAGGTGTGAAGCCGTCGAACCACTTGTGGCTCCAGATGGCATCAAACCCGCCAACAGTACTTCCGAAGCGCAACATGCTATTTGGATGGAGGAATTTCCCAATGATGCTCTTGCTGTGCTTGTCCATTTTCGAAGGTGTGACCCTTTTTAATACTTCTTGACTGTTGCTGATATTGTTGAACATTTCGGTTTGGTTATCGTTCTCGAACGGCGTGCTGTTCGTCAATAGTTCGTAGATTAGAATACCTAGCGCCCACATGTCAACAGCGCAGTTGTGCCCTTTACTTAGTACTAGCTCTGGGGCCAAATATTCAGGTGTTCCACACAAGGTGTTTGTCAACTTGTCCTTTGCGATAACTGTGGCAAAGCCCATGTCGATGAGCTTCAAATAGCCTTGCGAATCGATGCATAGATTTTCAGGCTTCAAATCCCTGTAGGCGATCTGTTTTTTGTGCAAGGCCTCTAGTGCACTCAAAACATTCGACGCGTAGAATTTGGCAACTTCGGCTTTGAGGCCGCCTATGTTAGTGGATGCAAAGTAGTCATTGTTGCCGTGCATCAGTGTCCACAATTCTCCACCAGGACACAGATCCATCAGCATGTATAGTTGGTTGGCATCATGGAAGGTACCGTGGAGCTTCAGTACAAGCGGGTGAGATACCATGTTCATTGTGTCCCTCTCCGCAAATATATTCCTCTCCTGGTGCATGTTGGTAACCCTTTGCTTTTTCAAGGCTTTCAGCGCGTAGATCTCCCCCGTCGCTCGATCTTCGACCAACTTTACCAACCCAAACGTGCCACTTCCGAGCACTTGCAACACCGACAAATCCCCCCACTTCACAGAGGATTCGTTCTGACTCAAGCTTCCTCGCCTGGTACTGTTCCTCTTCAGTAACTTCCCAACGCCGTCAAAAATTCCACCCTCCTCTCGCTTCGCACTCTCCCGCTTAATGATTTGGCTCAGAGGTCCCAAAAGCTTGTTGAAGTTCTCCCTGGACAAAACGTACGTCTCAACGTCTCCGTCCGCGATGACACTGGCCACCCGCTTGTCATTGTTCAAAATTGCCATCTCCCCGAAGAAAGGCGTGGTACTCTCTTCGCAGAGTGATCCAACCTCCACACTGTCAATCGTGATGGTGACAGACCCTTTCTCTATCATAAAAAACTCGTCTCCGGTTTCTCCCTGAGTGACAATTTTCGCCCCGTCTTTGAACTGCTGCTTAACCAGCACGTCACTTATTTTTTCCATCTCGTCCTGGCTTAAACATTCCGCGAGCATTTTGACGTTTTTCAGCATCTTCACTCCCTTGTGGAGCTCCAGAAGGTTGTTCAGGCTGCATTAAATCGGAGGAGAGAGAGACAGGTGCGCACAGATAGGGTTGGAGAATGGAGGGTGAGTTACTAAAATAGGTAGTAAGTGATAGCAACAATTAATAAATTAGGAAACCACTCACCTTCCCAGAACCTCGTTGAAAATACTGCGCTCCAAGGCGAAACACTCCACATCCTCCAGTGCAGTGACAGTGGCTTTTCTAGGCTCGTCATGCATCAAAGCCAACTCTCCGAAACTGTCCCCAGCTTTGCACCTCACTAATTCTTTTTCCTCTCCCTTCTGCGTTTGCGACACCATCACTTCGCCGCTTCGTATCATGTAGAATTGCTCCCCAATCTCGTTCTGCTTTATGATCTTCTCGCCTTCCTTAAAGATCAAAATCTTCATTGACTTCGCAATTGTCCCTAATACGGTGTCGCTCAAATCTTGAAAGAGCTTGATTTTCTTCAAAAACACCTTCTGCGTCTCGATCATCTTCTCCTCCATATCGTTCAGAATTTTCCTGAAAGTCGACCTGTTCATGCTCCACATTTTGCAGTTCTGGGTGGCCCTGATGGTACACGCGCGGGGCGCACCATGTATGAGAGCCAGCTCTCCAAACGCAGTACCAGCACGCTGCTTGAAGCTTAGTGTTGTTCCATTCTTAACGACTTCGCACTCGCCCTTCTCCAGTATGTAGAACAAGTCGCCCTCGTCTCCCTGCCAAATGATACAATCCCCAGTATGACAGAAGCTTGGCTGGAGGGCATCCAACAGACTGCTAAAATCACCCATAGACTTAAATAAAAAGTGATTCTTCACGGCGTCCTCAAGGGTCTTGGCCGTCTCAGCCTGCTTTTTCCATACTCTTGACCCCATACCACCGTTCTCGTTCGACGTCGTCGAGGACTGCAGGGCGATGACTTTCCTCTTCTTCTTCCCCTTACTCTTTCCGGAACTATTGCCGTTCTCCTGGGCTTCGGCCGCCTGCTGCTTGCTTACTTTGATGCTCTCGTTGATCTTTTCAATCCAGTCGAGGGCATCGATCTCGCTGCTGCATTTGCACACAAGCTCACCGCTCCCAACAGGAACGGGAATATTTATGGATGATAAGTCTTCGTTCTGGGTAGAGGCAAGACTGGGGCTGTCTTTCAAACTCAAGAACCCCTTCAGACTCGAGCTTTTGTAGCTTTTGTCCCTGTAGTACCTAAGATCTCCAGCTTCCAATTTAAAGTATCGAACTTTCCAATTCCTTATGCCCATCAGCTTCTTTCCAATAGCCTTCTTCTTCATTGTGCCCGACTTGAAGGGGTAGGTAACAAGCTTAGATGCTGATTTAGAGACAGTGCCAGCCGTCGAAGAGTTCTCACTCAAGTTGTGTCCCAAATAAGTTGGGGGTTGCTTCTCGCCGTTAATTCCCATCTGTATGGCCTTCGCCCACTTGTCGAGCTTTGTCTCGGTATCCAAAGCCAGAACAAACTCAGTCGCCCCCATCGTAGAAGTGGACTTACTATTACTCCTTGTCATCATCGACTTCAGACTCCCGCTGCTCGATCTTGTAGAATCCTTCGATGCATTCGTCGGACTCCCTGCCGGCTCGAAGTTCTCTACTTGCTCTGCCAAAGTCAACAAAAACATTGTGTGCCCATAAATATCCTTAACTTTCTCCGCATCTGTCAGTGGGGGTATGATCCTACTGACATGCAGATTGAGATAACCCATGGCGCGGGTGGTTAGTGTGGGTTCGCTTCGGTAGTATTTGACCATTCCGTCCTCCACGCAGGCCCAAAGTTTGATGAAGGTATCTTCCCCATCGAGACCTTTTACAACTCGCCAAATTGTGCCGTGTACATTGCCTGTTGTATCACTTGAATCCCCTTCGTCAGTGAGAGCAAACGGATCATCCACTGTGCTAGAGCTGCGGCCTTTGGTGTTGGCCGCGGTCTCTTGAGGGGAGCGAAAGAGCCAGTTGCCATTCTTAAGGTCACTGACAGGCTCTCCCTTTATGTGTGCTTCTCCAATCTCGTCCACAAAGGCTCCGTCAGGGTTCGCAGGGAGGCCCTTAGAGTTAGAGCAGCCCATCGGGATAAGGACGAAACGAAGGAGAAGATGAGCAGGGCAGCAGGGAAGCAGTATCAAAAGTGAAGCCCGGAGATCTGGAGTTGTTGCTGTGAAGAGCAAAAGGCAAGCAATAGCAGGGAAATGTTTCTGTCCTCACAGTCACGCAATGTCTTCCTTAGTCGACAGGAGAGTGAAAGGTTCAAGTGAAGGAAAATGAATTTATTAGTGGATTTTTTTACCTGGTGCCAATCCCTTCGAGCTCCCCAGAAGTTCAGAAGTTCGGGTTCGGGGTTCGGGAAGACCGAAGACCGAAAGACCGAAAGATCTGGTTGGGTGGTTTCTTTAGTATCAATATATAATATTATCCAAAAAATAATATCAATATTATCCAAAAAAAGAGTTGCAAATTGTAATGCTTTCGTTTTTGCTGTTCCTCGGACTTTCTTTCTTCCTGGAGGTCAGCGGGAGAAGAGATGTCACCACCTTCGAAATCAATCTAGATATATCCCCTGAGCACAGGTACGATGCCCTCCTGCCACAGTTCAATGAAACAGTTTGGGGTTTCTACCGTGACTCCTTCGAGGGGAATACAGCTCTGACCGACGTCTTATACGGTTTATCCGACAAACGAGGTCTTGAGAATGACGAGCAACAGGCTGAAATCGAGGGATTGGCGAGGGAATCCAAACTTCCTTTAGATTTCGTCAAGTCAATCCAGATGCTCTACGAGCTTCAAACAATCATGGTCCCGATTGTGAACTTGACAGGTTCTGAGAACACTCTTGCTGACTATCTCCCGGAAGAGTACAAAGTCCTTGCTGACCTACCGTGGCGCGGTCCTGGCTGCACAGGGATCATTGCCATGAACGCGCAAGATAAGTCTGTGTATCATGCTCGGAATCTCGACTTCTCCCCTGTTGATGTGATGACAAATCTTGTCTACAATGGTGTTTTCACCAAAGGCGGCAAAGAAGTCTTTCGAAGTCAAATGGTAGCTGGGTACACCATGGCAATCACTGGGTATAAACCTGGTAAAGATGGCTATGCAATTGAGCGCAACACGCGTTACACAGACCATAAGAAAGGTTTCTATGAAATGATTCAAAATTTAATATCTGGGAGACCCCTCAACGGGTGGACAGTAAGGCAAGTGCTGGTGACTGAAGCGACCTTTGACGGCGCCATCCAGGCCCTCGACTCGGCAAAGTATGCCAGTAGCGAATATGCCATAGTTAGTGGGGTGAAAAAGGGGGTTATCCTGTCGAAAAATCCAGAATACACTGCTTTCAAACAAACCTTGGGTGAGAAGAATTTTGATGAAAGGGATGACTATATCATAATGACAAATTTTGACTTCTTCTGGAAGGATTTAAGGGAATATTTTGACCCCACTGGTGGACAGATTGGTCACCCGCGGCGGATAGCAGCGCAAAAACTTCTCAACGCTACCGAGGAGGGGAGCTTGGATGGTGAAACTCTGTTCAATGTGATAAACGCCCAGGGTGTATTGGCAGACACAATTTTTCAAGCCATTATAAACGTTGAGCTTGACATTTGGAACATTTCGCTGCCTGATATACCGGATGAGCGAGAATGAAAGTAGGCGGGACTGAATGGTGGCACCGGATGAGCGAGAATGAAAGTTGTCGGACTGAAAATGGCGGCAGCTATGCGACAAGAAATGCAATAACAGCAAAACCAGCTGTAACTAGTTTTGTGTCTTGTGGCAGAAAAAACGCATCTTTCACTTCGTTATATTATTCCACTAGACTTGTTTGCGCTCCGCGTGTGCTCGTGTTGTCTTTTCCTTGTGTGTAATTATTTGTATGGTACAGATGCCCTATTTAATCCGACCCACGTTACAAAAAGTAATCAGGTGCAGGATTTTTCAGCGGCACACCTCTGGCCTCCTGGGGAGCCGCCTCAAATATTTTAAACTTCCTATTGAGCGACTCGTCGAGCTCCAGTATAGCAGCCACATTTCCGCAACGATAACAGTAATTCGGAGCACTCCAAACAGTTACCAGGGCATCGTTGAACATATTCCTATGGCCTTCCATGACAAGCTGGTGCGCTCTCGCAATTAAGTCAAGGTTGTTCGTTTCGTTGAAGCTCTCGACGACATCACCTCCGAATAAGTATCCGGCTCCCCTGGGACTAAGCCCCCAGCCGTCTATTTCCTCGGGATCGCTCCACATTAAGTCGCACATGGCCCCGTCGTGTGGGACTTCTTGCTTACGATCAATTACACGGATCTGGTCAAGTGAGGTTATGGAAGGGGAGAGACCGCCGTGGACGCAGAAAATTTTGTCTTCAATGATGGCTGAGAGCGATAGGTAGTCAAAGATCTCTGTGCAGTATCTCCACACATTCACTGACCCATACTTTCGAAGACACTGTGGTGACACAACACACACCGAAGAAGAAACAAAGAGATGTGTGGGGTTTCACAGGTGACAAATCGAGTTAGCAAAGCAAAGATGCAAAAAGCAGAATAGCCAGGTGACAAAGATGACGCTAGCCGATAGAGTATCTCACTGATGAAACCAAATTGATATTTTGAACGCCGCCTCCCACAAGGAAGATGGCAACCACAGAACCCACGCTTTTTTTTTTTTTTACGAAATAAATCACAATGAAATGCATCAACTCACCTCGTCATAAAAGCCATAAACCTGCGTGATCTGGCGAGATTCGTGGTTTCCTCTGATGAGCGTGATCCGATCGGGGTAACGAACTTTCAGGGCAAGAAGGAGCAAGAAGGTCTCAACACTGTAGTAACCTCTGTCAACAAAGTCACCCAAAAAGAGATAATTCCTGTCAGGGCATCCACCCCCCACTTTAAAGAGCTCCAGAAGGTCGTAGAACTGTCCGTGAATATCTCCGCACACTGTGACAGGGGCGTAGACTCTCTGTACGTTCGACTCGTCTACAAGGATCTCCCGGGCCCGCATGCAGAGAGCCTTCACCTCAGTTTCCTTGAGGTACTCGCACCGCTTCAGGCGCTCGATTTGGGCGTCAAGGGAGCTCGTGTAAGACGCGGATGACCCCGGGCTCGAGCCGCCACTCTCCGAAGGGTTCGCAGTGGTTATTGAGGGGGTAGGGGGGAGCCTGTTTTCGTCGTTGTTATTCATTGTTGAGGGATCATTCAAGTTTGTGGAGCCAGTCCGAAGGTCATCATCTTCATCCATTGCACTTTGGCTAATATTTGCGGTGGAATCGGAGCTTATAGATGATACGGAAGATATCTCCGCGTCAGGTGCTTCAGTGTGACTAGTAGTCCCCATTGCGGCATCATCCGCTGCCTCAGAAAGGGAGCTCATCTTATTTGTGGGGGGGGATTGATTGTGGGAAGGGGGGAGGCTCTGACTCTTTCCTTTGATGTCCGCAGGCTTAAGGGAATTGAGGGGGGGTACGTAGCACAGCTTTAATGAGAAATAACAAGGGGTAGGATTTAAATCAAAGTGAGTGGCTTTTGGCTCAGCATGCGTTGTCATGCCGGTATAAATCTCCCTTTTGATTCCCTCTGAATCTTTTCATAGCCTATAACCCTAACCCGATACGAAATTCATCCTCTGGATCGTAAATTAAACTAAGCCTTCCCGCCCCCCCTTGCTTTTTTCTCCTCTCCTTGATCCCCTTGGTAACATTGGGGGCCTGTATTTTGAGTCTCTCGTTACCTTGCATTTATCTTTTCAAGGTCTCTCGTCGGTAAGGATATTTTCCTGGGACGATGGATCTTCTCCCTCCCTCCCCTGCCCACCTCGTCGAACTTGGTCGCTCTCAAATCAATGCGGTATCAGAATTAGCAAAAAGTCTATCATTGGATCCAGAAAACATGACTGCGAAGATGAAAATGGCTACGACCATGGCCTTGTTGAAGAGCACAAACCGTTCGGCTTACTCCTACCTGAATGAGTCGACCTCTGCCCTCCAGAAGCAGGCTACCAAGGAGGCGACCTCCCAACGCATGTTGGAGAAATTGACCTATGAGCGTGATTGGTTGCTGAGGGAGATTGAGCGTCTGAACAAGTTCCAGGGGGCGGAACTGAAGAAGGTTCAGGACGATGAGGGTTTTGACCCGCTGCAGGAGTGGCGGGGAGACGTTGAGGGGGGCGGAAGCATGAATGACGATGACAGCGACAATAAAACTGAGAACAACAAGTTAAGCGATGAGGAAGTTCATCGAAAGAATTTAACGGCCCTCTCCGAACTAGCCGTCAGGAGAGAGGCGAATATTCAAGAGAGAGAGAGAATGAGGGACAAGGCGAAAAAATTTCAGGGGGAGGTAAAGGATAAGAGGAAGTTTCTTCAGGACTTACCCAAGATCCTGAACAAAATCGAGAAGGAGACGGCACCACTGCAGAGATACCTCGGCGGCAGCACGGCGAAGACAAAGAATGACGTAAGGTCTGACATTAAATTGTTTCAGAAGTTGTGCAGGGTAAGATCGATTTCAGCGTTGATTGATATCAGCGTTCAGCGTTCAGCGTTCAGTGGGCTGCCAATTTTATCACATCTCGACCTACTGGCATCCAACTCCATTCATTCCAATACTCACGATTGATTTCACTTCTCGCAAATGCATCCTATTTAAACACTTGTATTTAGCCGCTTTTTGTGATCTGCTGTTCGCTGGAGAGGAAGGCACGGGAAAGTGGCTGGAAACTTGAGATCAATCGAAACAAGAGTGGAAAGAGGAACAGGGGGGGGGGGGGGGAAGGGGGGGGGGATGCCGCGGGGGAGGGGGGGGGACCGGGGGGG
>Ga0115556_1001216_pt1 | contig 17741 bp, 13 predicted proteins | sample COGITO_mtgs_1104_5_FD_87282 | JGI IMG/M metagenome (GOLD analysis project Ga0115556, IMG submission 87282) | Pelagic marine microbial communities from North Sea - COGITO_mtgs_110414 | ecosystem: Environmental > Aquatic > Marine > Epipelagic | place: Germany:Helgoland, sampling site Kabeltonne... | reverse complement strand
TTGAGAAACAAACAAAAAGCGATAAATCGAGAAACAAAAAGCGCCTAGGCGAAGGGGGGGGGGAAACATACTTCTTACCTCCCTTCTTTCAGCTGAGACCCTGTGGCCCCAGTTGACTTCTGCCTTTCGCTACCAGCCAAGTCGACCAAATTCAAGTAAGATATTTTGTACGATCCCTGCCTTTCGATGGCGTCATTTCCTAGACTCTGGAATCCATTCGCTCCCACTTTACCTTTCGACTCTTGCGCCCCATCCTCATCGGTTTCAAAGGCAGTGTATGACTCTATGATAAGCCGGAACAATGTGTGGCTCCTCGAGGACGTGTCGTTCATGTTGGTAGCGCCATATGAGCGTTTATTCTCGCCAGCCTTTAGCAGCGACTTTACGTCCAGTTTTGTCTCAACCGGGGCCTCAATCAATGTCTCAATTATTGCGCCCTTCTGGGGGTCCTCTGAAAGAATGCGTAAATTTTGTCCACCTTCCTCCTCCTCGTTGAGAAGGTCGTTAATCTCCTCGTTGTATACCTCGAGGTAGCTACACTTTAGCGTAAATTTCGTATCAGGTCTATTCTCGATAAAATCGAAAATGTCATCGATGCACCTGGGGATAAAACCAGGGTCATCTGCAGTTCCCAGAATGCTGTGCGTCTTCCCACTCCCTGTCTGCCCGTATGTAAATATCGTGGCATTCCAACCCCCCATCGCGTGCATGACTAGAGACTTTCCAACTTTATCGTACGCCACCACGTTCGGAGTATCAGGGCCGAAGCAGTGATCAAATCGATAAACTTTCGTTCCGGAGACTGCCCTCTCCAAGACAGAGTGGTCGTTATATTCAAAGGGTTCCTTCTGGGCATCGGAATCCACTTTCTCGCGTTGGTTAAGAGGTCGAATGCGCACAGATACCTTGATCGCAGAGTCTGTTGGCTCCTCCATTCTGCACACAGTTGGGAGGAGAGGGGTGGGATAAAGGGTATGGAGGGGGGAGTTGTGGGGTTTTCTCCTACTAAACAACTATAGTGTGATATGAACCGTTGTGGGCGTGCGGTTTTATCAGTCTCTTTCGCTCAATTATGGTGCCAGTTACAGAAAAAATAATAAGGCAAATAAATCCGAGCATCCGAGCGGAAAAACAAAACAAAAAAAACATTCGAAGTAATTGAATGCTCTCACTAAGGCTCGTTTACGATTAAGGGGGGAAGCCCACTGAAGTACCGGCGCAGAAAAACTACTTCAAGTCGTATCCTAAAGGTTCACTTCCTTTCAAACGTGACCATTTTTTGTCACAATTAACCAACTTCCCTGACTTTTCCCACTATAAAATTTAAGGGATCAACATGTGGGGAAGGTCAGCTCCGTCAACACGACAACCGCTTTCTCCCATCGCGACTACCACCGCCCACATATCGCCTTCAACACACTCAACCTCAACCAACAAATCAGGGTGGGCCTCCCGCCTGTCTATCGACACCCGTTCACTTACCTCAAATGTCTCTCCCATGTCCTCAATTCGTTCCTCTGTCTCTCGAATCGATCCCTCAGAAGGAATAGACAGGGGTGAATCTAATGACGAGAGCACCGCTTTCTTCGAGAGTAACGAGAGGATAGCAGAGGAAGCTGTTAGAAACTCTGCAAATGTCTCTGTCTCCAATTTATCTGTCTCTAAGGCGAACAGTACTGTAACTAGCACAGCCACGGGGGTATCCTTTGCAAACGTCCCGCTGGCTCGGCATGTCGGACGAGTGAAAGTTGGCGTCCGAGTCCGTCCACCCTTCAAGGAAGAGATGACCCCTGACTTTTACCTCTCAGCTCAGATTCCAATATCTTCGGTCGATGAGGCCGCGTCGTCAACGGCAGAGGATGGGTCCCAGCGACTACTTCCGGTCCTATTGGGACGCCCGGGTAGCGAGAAGCAGAGGCAATACATGTTTGACTATGCGTTTCCTCCTGCCACCCCCCAGGCCGCTGTTTTTCAAACGGTCGCCCTCCCCATTTTAAACGATGTTTTCATGGGAAGCCACGGTACTATTTTTGCGTACGGCCAAACGGGAACTGGTAAAACTTTCACGATGGGGATATTAGAAATGGTTTCCTCCGGTGACGGTAGGGGAGAGAAGGATGGCATTATACCGAGAAGCTTGGGTTACATTTACGATAGGAAGGGGCAGATGGAGAGGGAAGGGGAGGGCGGGATTTCCGTGGACGTTCGTCTGAGTTTTATTCAAATTTACTGTGAGACGATTCAAGATTTGCTCGCCCCTGCCAATAGCACCAATGATGCAGAAGCATCGTCTGCACAAACATCGAACACCAGTAGGCTCAGTCCGAGCTGGTTTGGTGATAACAGCATGCAAAGCGGGGTGCGTGATGATGATGCGGACACGACAGTCAATACGACGGCGAATACTACGATCAACTCGACGATAGCTGCAGCCGAAATCGACCACGCAAACCTCCCTATCCGGGAAGACAAAAAGCGCGGGTTTTACATCCAACACCTCACCACTTACGCTGTAAATTCTTACGCTGAAGCGTCGTCACTCGTGAATCTCGGTCTGTCCAACCGAATAATGGCCCCCACTTTGATGAACACAACATCTTCTCGGTCCCACACTGTCCTTACGCTGACGATAACTCAGACTTCTCAATTCTCGTCAAAAAAACGTTCTAAGCTCCTTCTGGTGGATCTTGCTGGTAGTGAGAGGATAAAACGAACGACATCGACCGACGTGAGGCTCAAGGAAGCCCAGAGTATCAACAGTTCCCTCTCTGCCTTAGGGAATGTCATAGCAGCGCTTTCGCGCCGGGGCGGGGGTTTGGGGGTGGCATCATCGTCGAGAAGGCAGCGAAGGCAGCACGTACCGTTCAGGGACAGCAAGCTAACAAAAATATTGCAAGACTCGCTCTCTGGGGAGTCTTCGACGGCACTTATTGCCACGCTGGGTCCGAGCCCAGTTAATCTAGGCGAGACTGCCAGCACTCTGCTCTTTGCGAGCAGGTGCATGCAGGTATCATCCAAGCCTGTCGTCAGGGAAGTTGATGTAGATTGGGAGGGGAAGTGGAGGGAGCTTGAGGAGGAGGTTAGGAGAGGGAGAGAAAGAGAAGTTCGTGAAAGGGTACGAGAAAGGGAGCGCTATGAAATGATTATCCACAAATTGGCGAAGGAGTTGAGAGAGGGTGAACAGAGTACGACCAATGGTCTTGCCAACGGCAGCGGGCAGAAAGTGCCAAGTTTGCTCAAGTCCGCCCCCACCCTTGCTGCAGACGTGATGAGCTCCTTGTCCGACATTTCGTCCGAAGAGTGGAATGGCTGGGAGAAGGATAATCTTCCCGCCATCCTTTCCCTTTGTGGGGTTCTGTACTCCCTCTTGTGCTCGCTGATGTCTTCGTCTGAGCGAAGCCTTCTGCTTGCGGCGAAGGATGTGGAAGAAAAAGAAGGCGAAATGGAAGAGAAATACGGGGAGATTAGAAAGATGGAGGAGGAGAGGGAGAGAGAAGAGATGGCGATGAGGGAGCGAGACGGGGGTGGCGATGCGCTTCTGAATGAGCTGGGGCCTCATTTGGGAAGGGTTGGGCTGAAAGAGATACGAAAGAGGATTGGAGAGAGGCTGAAGTTAGACAAAGTTGATGTTCGGGGTGATTACGGTGATAATTTAGGCCAGGAAGAAATCCACCACCCGAAGCTGTCTGAATTCAAAAGCCCCGCAGAATTTCTCTCCTACTGCGGTGACTTGTCCACTCGCATCCAGTCCGCTGTCTCTCAGAATCACAATCGTCTTCTGGCGACGACTGAAGCGTACTACATCAACGCGGACTCTCTGGCTGAGATGACGAGAGAGAGAAAGGGGAGGGAAGAGGAAGTAGTGAACTGGAGCTTCGTGCTCAAATATCTACTAAAGACTAATAGCCGACTCAGGGAAGAAATCAAAGGGAGGGAAAGCTTACGGGGGGTACTCATGAACGACTCTGGCGGCGCAAAGGTTGAGGACGAGATTATTCAGTCCACCTCACAGCCAAAAGTCGGCACGGAAGTAAAATCGACGAGCTCGATAACGGGCATGACCCCCTCCAGCGCGCGAAAAATAGTGCCCAACAAAGAAGTTGCCGATGCGCTCATCAGGAAAGTGAGCACTTTGACGGAGGCGGAGATCAACTCCCTCCCAGAGGAGGTCAAAAATAATGTCAGGAGGCTGAGGGCTGAGCTTGGGATGAGGGGGACGGGGGGGACGGGGGGAGAGGATGAAGAAGAAGAGCAAGAGGAAGAGGAGGAAGATAGTGACGACGACGAGTTCTCACAGGTGTAATGAAATAATGTTTTTTTGCGTATGATTTTTAGCTGCTACAAAACACACTCACGATCATCTTTATTTAGTTTCAAATCTCAAGAGCACAACTTCTCAGAATGTCATATATCCATCAAGTCCCCATTAGCAATGACATTCAATCCTCCGTTCTTCTTCCGCCCATTGGAGTCGTAAAGCTTCCTGATCGCTTTAAATCCTTCAGCATCGTGATACGTGAGGCCCGTCTTTGGATCTTTATACCTTGCTTTCTTTCCAGTAATTACACAGAGGTTTCCCCCAATTCGGGTCCTTTCAAACCTCCTACCTGGCACAGTCGGATCGACCAAAATTCTCGGCATATGGTCCACCTCAGGGAAAGTAATGGTGTTGAGGGACCCTCTTCTCGAATTGTACCTCTCCACGTATCGGTTGTTCCCTTTCGGTGGTCCAGCAGTGACATCTTTCGCGTTCTGCTCCCTCTTCCTGGCCAAGATCCACCGTCTGTTCTTCTGTTCGGTATCCCCCACAGCCTCCACGAGCATCGACTCTTGCGTCGGACGGTTATCCCCGTCTGCTAGTGGATCAGGTGGGTTTAGCAGAGCTTGCTGCTGACGCTTTTCCGCAAGAAGAGCGGCATCTTTCGTGGCGCGCTCACTCCGAGCATTGCGGGCATTGATGGAACGTACTACCGTCTTGGTGCGGAGGGAGCGCTTAGGTGAAACAGCTTTTAACCGAGTTGTCGGAGAGACCAGTCCAGGGATTGTCGCAGGGATTATGAGGCTTTGATCGGGAATTTTCAACTTCTTCAGCTTTTTGGGAGGTGGCGGAGTAGGCGAAGGGGAAGAGTCACAAGAGTCAACATCCATAGAACCATCTTGAGGTTGTACTGCAGTCGTCGTGCTTGTTGTAGTGGCCGTTGGCTCCAGTTGTTTGCTTACTTTTGGTTTTGGTGGTGAGGGAGGCAATTCGCTTGTTCCTTCTTCTTCTTCTTCTTCTTCTTCTTCTTCTTCTTCTGTCGATTTCTTTTTCGCTGCTAATTGAGCAGGAGGAAGTGGCTGTGACGATGATAATTTTGATGAGGATGGAGCAGATGATGGGGCTTCTTTGTTGTCGTCTTTGCTGGCCTTGTAGTTTTCATCAAATTCAGGGGGCATATTAAGCACCACACCAGTATTCAACCCGAAACCAACACCGACCCGTATTCCCCAGCCAGCATTCACCGCCATCTGCGGGACTGCATATCCTTTCTGCTTGCTCTTAGGCTCGGCATAATTTGATTTCTTCCGATTGTTTGCTGCACGAGCCTCGTCTGCCAAGCGCTTCTCTTCTCGATCCCCCTCCTCCTCGTCTGACGACGATTCGGTGTCACAAAAATCGTCGTCAAACACATCCACGATGTCCTCTGGACGCTCTTGAGCGAGGTCATAGCTGTCATTATCTGAATTTTCATCGTCAGATACCTCAGCAAAAAACTCCTGGTTCCAGAACTCATTGTCCGCATCGATCTCCTCGGCATCTTGCAGTACCTGCATATTTTTGCCAGCAGTTGATCGTTTGCTGCGCTCAAGCATGGCCATCTTTTCTTTTGGGCGCCGGGTTGGTTATGATGGCAATGGGGCAATGGGCGGACAAAAGCGAAAAACCTATTAGGGAAGGAATCTTCTGGATTTTTTCTTTCCTTGTCACAAGTCGTCGTCGGCTGATGTTGCCGCACTGGGAGTAGGTAATGAGGGGAATCAAAAGAATCTACAATTAAAAAATGACCATTTCATTTTCTGCTGCTCTTTCCTGCGGTCTCTCACTCATTCATTTCAAGTTTCAAGTTTTTAAGATACAAAATTCCGCTCTGGGTTCGATTTTCCTGAACAGAATCATCCGTCATTCATTTATAAACCACAAAAACTCACTTGTCTAAAGCCCTTCCCCCCCAACATGTTTGCCCGGGCCTCCAAGTTTTTCGATGAGCTTGGCACGAGCATAATGGAGACGGTGGCACCGCGGGTTGAATCTACAGAGACGGAGGAGGAACGGCAGGTCAGGTTGGCACGAGAGGAGGAGGCCAAGCAAAAGAGAAAGGCTCTGGAGGAAGCCGCAAGAAAAAAACATGCGGAGACACGAAAACTGTTACAGCAGAAGGAGGAGGAGAGGAGAGATCGGCTAGAGAAGGATGCCGAAAGACGGCGGAAGCGGGCGAGGCAAATGGAGATAAAACAGGCCAGGAATGAGAACCGTTTTGCCAAGGGAGAAAGGTGTGTTTATACTCCCAAGGTTCAGGTTGAGTACGATGATGATGGAAATGAAGTTGTTAGGGAAGATGGTAATAAGGAGCAGAAATCATTTGACGCTTCGATCGTAGGGGTTCATTTAGAAGATGGAGTAGAGAATGTCTTCTACACCATCAAATTCACTCGAGGCGAGGAGGAAGTTGAGAAGCAGACAGTGAAGGAGCGGCTGAACGATCCACCGTGCATTGTTGTGGAAGAGGGAGGGAATGGGGGGGAACGAGATGAGGATGGGGACGATGGTGCGGTCGAAGATGTGTGGTTTACTCTAATTGAGGCCTGCAAAGAAAAGGAGGTTAGACCAGGATTTGTTAGGGAAAAAGTATTGATGGTGGTTCTAGATGGAAAGATACAAGGGGAAGGGTTGGAAAATATGATGAAGAAATTGCCCGTAGAAGACCGTGTCATCGACGGTGCGTTAGGAGAAACTCTTATTCGTTATGAAACCTTTGTTGCACTCAATCTGGCTGAACTTGAACTGCAGGTGGCTGCAACTTCTCCTGTGAATGAAAATACTAAAGTCGCAGATGTCGCAGATGTCGCAGATGGGGATGCAACAAATGAAGGTGCCGCGAAGGAAGATGCTGCCAAGGAAGAAGGTGCCGGCAAGGAAGAAGTATACCAAATTGATAAGAACAAAGATTAGCTTCTGTTAACTTACCAGGCTAAAAAAGTAGTGTGCAAAAGCTTTCCAAAAAAATGAATGACTTTCACAGTTGAATAGGCTTTTCATCATCACTCACGCTCTACTCGGATCTAACGAGTTTAACGATGGTTCTCTTCGAAAACATCGTTAAAAGGTTTTTTTAGTTGTCTTCGACTTCTTTCGGACTTCTTCTTCCTGTTGCTTTTTTCATTAATTTGTACTATCCCTATCCGAGTCTGAGTTTTTTGGAAACGCCGTTAACCCCATGGGGTGTGGATCTTCCGCCCCCGCACCTGAAAAATATAAGTTTGAATATAAAACTCAGAACGATAACACCCTCTCAACTTCTTCTGTTCCTCAGAAAAAAAATGCTGCTAGCATGAAGGAGAAGGGGGTCGGGAAGAAAGCAACCAACCATGACAAACGTAAAACGTTTGCAGCGGCCGCTTCCAGTGTTGGGTCTGAAAAATCTTCTTCTATGGCCAAGAAGAAGTTCCAGAAGGGGATGAGGATGGCTAGTGCTGGTAATGCCTTTTCGAACGCAGGAAGTAAGAGGGCGACCAGAATGAAACGGAAGCTGTCGAGTCAATACGGTTGGCTTGCAAAAGATATGACAATAGGGCCAGGTTGCACTCTTGACAAGTTCGAAGTCAAGCGGGTCATTGGAACGGGTTTGATGGGAACAGTTCTTTTGGGAAAGTGGAAGAAGGATGAGACTTGGTGTGCTATCAAGTGCGTGAAGAAAGATTATGTATGTCGCCACGACGATGGGAGACACGTTCAAGCCGAGCGTAAGGTGAGTAAATGTACCGGCAAGTTCTGGATCAAGATCAACCCCGCCTTTTGCATCTACAAAAAAAACTAATAAACAGCCTTTCAACAAAAAATAGCTCCTCGAACAGGTCGACAACCCCTTTGTGGTTAGTCTCTTCGGAACTTTTCAAGACAAAATGCGTGTGTATTTCGTTTTGGAGTATGCAGCAGGAGGAGAGCTTTTTAGCAGACTTCACAACAAAAAAGGCAAATTTGGGCCTGAGACAAGCAAATTTTATTTGGCCGAGATTTTTCTGGCACTTGAGCACATACATTCTTTTGGATATGCATATCGAGATCTAAAACCGGAGAATATCATGTTGGACGAAGAGGGACACTGCAAGCTTGTTGATTTTGGTTTTAGCTCCAAACCTGACCACGACGGCTTGTTGCATACAAACGTGGGCACCCCAGCATATTTGTCCCCGGAACAGCTCAACCACAAAAAGACGGGAGGTTACAAAATGTACGTAGATTGGTGGGCATTTGGTGTCATTATATTTGAGCTAATGACAGGAACAACGCCATTTTGCAAAAGTCACAAAGAATCGAGCTACGCTATCTACATCCGGGTGCTCAAAGGTAAAATTAATTTTCCAGGCTTCTTTGACAACAGTGTGAAAGATCTAGTGAAAAGCTTGCTGACTGCAGAGGTAGACAAGAGACTCAAGGATGGAAATGGCATAAAGAAATCAGAGTGGTTCAAAGAGGTGCAGTTCGACAGAGTGCTGAATAGAGAGTTGGTCCCCCCGCATGTACCCAAACTCAAGGAAGAGGGCGACTGTCACTACTTTGATCAATACGGGGAAATGAATGACACGCAAAAAAATCCAGAAAAGATCGATCACAACGTCTTCCACGGATTTTGACCACAAAATAAATTAATAGAATTACACGGCTATTTTAATTTGAATTTTCTCATGACTTTCTCCTTCTTTTCATTTTTCGAACATTTTTTTTGATTTTTTTCGGCCGTGAAGGAACAGTTCTCTCATTCTCAATCTTTCTTTCTTGTTTGACTCGTGTCTACATAGATAACATTCCAGCGAAAAAAAAATTAAAAACTAGCATATTCAAGCACCCATGACAGTGAATTCTGCCTCAACTAAGAAAAAGGACCCCTATGATAGCGGTCTCTTTCATCCCCCTTGTTGGAATTACCTGAACGGGTCCCTTGTAGAGCCGGCGAAAGATGCGCAAATGATAGATGTGATATGTCCGAGTACCAATGAGAAGTTATGCGAGGTTGTTCAAAGTACTGAGACTGATGTTAATGCTGCTGTAGCTGCAGCATCTGCTGCATTTGAGTCTTGGTCGTCGCAGACGCACAAGACGCGCTGTTCCGTTATGCAGAAATTACATGCGCTGATCGAGGACAAGAAGGATCTTATAGCTGACTTGATTGTCCTTGAGAATGGGAAGAACCAAACTGAAGCACTTGCAGATGTGTCCAAGGGTCTTGAGGTGAGTTTTGGATAAGTTTCGGACAAGCCTTGTCTTATTGCTTTTATTTTGGTTGCACTCTTTCCCGTCCGCTCAAACAATCTTTCGCAGACTGTTCAGTACGCAACAAGTCTGCAATCTTTGGCAGAGGTGAAAGGCCGAAGCCTTCCGGTGTCTAGGGGTGTTCAATGTGAGGACCGAGTCGTACCTTTGGGGGTCGTCGCCTGCGTAGTTCCTTTCAACTTTCCGCTGATGGTTCCGATGTGGACGGTCCCTATTGCACTAGCACTCGGAAACTGTGTTATATTGAAACCGTCTGAAAAGGTACCCATGACGATGAGATTTGTCGCAAAATTGTTTACTGATGCGGGGGTCCCTGAGGGTGTATTTGCGACTGTGAATGGTGGCGGTGGAGACCTTGTCAACGCAATTATTGACCATGAGGATATCCAAGCAGTCACTTTTGTTGGCTCTACCCCAATTGCTAGAATTGTTGCTAACAGATGCAAAGGCATCAACAAACGTTGCCTGGCACTCGGCGGTGCTAAGAACCACCTCATCGCACTCAAAGATTGTGACATTAATGGTACAGTCCGTGATGTCGTTACCAGTAGCTTTGGCTGTGCGGGGCAGAGGTGCATGGCGAGCAGCGCTTTTGTCGTCATCGGGGAGCAGCCTGAGCTTATGGCCAAGCTGAAGGAGGAAGTCGGCAAGATCAAGCTGGGGGTGTCTCAGGGAGGTGAGTTGTTGATAGGATGTGAGAAATTGGCGATGTCTGTCCTTTGGGAATCGCCACAGCGAGAGGGAATCGGGGCTCCTTTGGCTAACTCCGGATCGGGGCCCCTTTGGCTAACTCCGGATCGGGACCCCTTTGGCTAACTCCTCTTTTCTCTCAGAAATGGGCCCAGTCATCACACCTGAGAGCTTGAAGAACATCAGGAGCTACTTGGACGAGGTTGAAAACGCTCCGGGGGCTTCTCTGTTAGTCGACGGACGAGGAGTAACGGCACCCAAAAATTATTCGAGAGGAAACTGGATCGGTCCGAGTGTCATTCTCCATACAAACAAGAACGACTGTGCCCTTACCAATGAAATTTTTGGTCCTGTCTTGAGCGTCATCCAGGTTGATACTTGGCAGGAGGCTATTGACATCGAAAACAACAACCCGTTCGGCAACGCGGCGTGCGTTTACACGACGAGGGGAGCGGCTGCAGATTGGTTCTTGCAACGATTTCGAGCTGCAATGCTCGGTGTGAATGTGGGAATCCCCGTTCCCAGAGAGCCATTTGCCTTCGGAGGGCTCGCCGGAACTGACAGCAAGTTCGGGAGCTTCTGCGACATCACAAGCGAAGGCGCCATCGAGTTCTTTACGAACAAGATTAAGGTCACAACTCGTTGGCCACAGCCAGAGGAACTCAGCAAGGGGAGTGAAATTGGTAATAATTCGCAAACCGGATCGAAGAAGAGAAAGGCTGAATTCACAGATTTGGGAAATTTTAACGGTAAAATGTAAATAGTTTGCTCTTTGCTCTTAAAGATTTGTCGGGGGGTTCGAAGGCAAGAATCTGTGGCCTCTTCTTCGTTCTGTGCCTTTTCTGTCTCTGTCACTGTCTTTGTACGCTTCGGGGGTGACTGAATTGAGTGATTCATACTTAGAAACTGCGGTCAATTCACGAAGAAAGAAGGGGATTTCACGATGAGCACGTGATTTAGATTTCACACTAACTTCTCTCTGGAATATTAGAATACCTTGAATAAAGAACCTCAATAAACATCTAAATTTTCACACTGCACAGAGAAACATCCCAAAAGATACATTGTCGTTAATTTCATCACTAGTGATGCATAACCTTTAACAGCTCATTCAACAACTCTGCACAACTTCCTCTCTCGAAAACCCCTCCCCTCTATCGCAACACCACATCCAGCTAATTGCTAATTATGAGGACAAAGCATGTTTCAATATACGACAAGAATGCGACTGCAATATCGTCGGAGATGCGCAGTTTGTTCAACGAGACGGAGGCTATCAAGGGTCGTCCGCCAACCCCTGACCTGACTGACAATTCAGTGCCCTGTATAAATTCAGTCCAGCATTTGATAAAGCACTGTATAGAATATGAGACGGAGATTGAAGCGCAGTCGGAAAATGTGATGGACTTATTGGTGGGAAATCCTACGAATGATCTTGAGCTTGTGAGCAGGTCTCTTGAAAAGATAAAGGATCAATCTGGCGTTCCAGAGTACGACATCAGGCTGGGCAAGGATTTCGTGGTAGATAAGAAGAAAGAGTTGGATGATGTAATAATGGAAGTCGGCGACCGGTTTGGACCTGGGCGAAAGCCGCTTTACTTCACGGAGAAGGGTCCGCGATCCAAGATAATTCTTGGCGAGGGAAGAATGGCATCGACATCAAAAACAAATATGAGGATAAAAGGAGTCGACGATGATGATGCTACTCTCGGAGAGGTTTCGTTAAGCAATTACTCACTTGCAGATGGGAGTATTTCTAATAGTTCCACCGTGTCCTCGGTCAAGTGGAAGAATGGACACTCCTACCATTCTCTTCTCTCAGCCGCTGCCCCAGGACACCACCATTACAATTCCTCAAGCGCTCCAAGCAGCCGCAAGAAACGCCGTGGTCTTATTGACAGTTTTGCTTCAGATAGTCTGGACGATAACTACAGCATCGGTGAATCAACGCTTGCTTCTTCCTCCTACTACAACTCCAGCAGCACCTACTGCGACACATCCCTTGCACCCACCCTGACCGACTCTATTTCATCAAAGAGCTATCTAAAGCAAAAGAGCATGAAGCCTCGGAATTTCAGCAAAACAAGACGTAGAAAGGGTCCTTTTCAACTCGTTGGTCCTGATGATGTGAGGACAGATTATGGGCTCCCACCCGTACAAAATAAAGACAAAAGAACGAGGATGCTAATGAAGTTGAGGGATCGACGGCGTTCGAGGGAGGTGAATACAAGTAAAACAAACTATGCTGCTAAAAAGCAAGATAAAAAAGTAACCCACTCAGGTGTTGAGGAGGAGACCGCACAGACGCCAAAGCAAAAGCGAAAGCAAAAAGAACAAGGAAATGACAACGGCAACAACAATGATGAAATCGATAATCCAAGGGGTTACCCGGAAAAACTTGTTGGTATGCAAAAGCTGAAACATCTCGTCCCCGAATTACACGACGCGCCTGATCAAGACGTCGATGTGAAGTCCCTTTTACCTAGAATTTTCAAATCGGTGAAGAAAAATGGACAAAGCGAAATTCGAGCACATAAGCGCGAAAATTACAAACGAAATATCGGCCGGGGCGAAGTGACAGAAGATGAGATTTGGCTTAAAGACGCTCTACTTGAGTTGCAGATGAATCACAAGGAGGTCGGCCGACGAGAAAGGGTGCGAACGAAAACGCTCCGAAAGGTTGCCAAGAGCCAGAGGAAGTTGAACCATGCGTCAACTCGCAAATTATTGTTGGGAGACTCGCTTGGCGACACGGTGACCGTCAATGTATAAAAAAAATGTTCTCCTAAAAGTGTTGTGGGTACTGTTGCATTCGCGCATCCTCCTTTTTGTTTTACTTTTAAAAAAAACTACCTAAATGGTGGCATCTTTGCCGTGCTATTTCTGCGTGTATATCCTGTTGAGCTGGTAATCTGCTGCAGTGACTCGATAGAAGCCATTGTTTTACTCAAACTAGCTAGTGGCAGCACAAAGTTGCTGTCGGAAACGATGCTATCGTCATCTGTGTCATTCTCCTTCCCAATCCCGATGCCAAACTTGGTGTGGAGGTCCTTTCTGAGATTGATGCGGTTCTTAACATTTTTGCCGAAGTCAATCTCTTTCAGTTTGTGACGCTGGTGCGTGTCGTCTACAAAATTTCGTTAAAAGTATAGGATAGTTTTTTGTTGGTGAGAATGTGACAATCAATGAGGTTAAGAAGAGCATTTTTTCGTTCTTTGTTTCGTTTCACTTCACGGCAAGCTCGCTTACCTATCCTCTTCAGCTTGTTTTGCGATCGGAAATTTTCTTGCAGGTTTGTCTTGTGAGTGCTCAGGTATTCGTCGATTAAATCGCCCTCATTGGTTTGACGCTGAACACCCAGTTCCCTCAGTACTCTCTGGTGCAATGAGTCGTCGAACTTCTCTTTCCCCTTCTCCTTCCTCTCATTTTTCTTCCTGGCTCTCTTTGCGGATTTATCGAAGGAAACTCTTCTCGATTTGTGAGAGGACTCTTTTCCGGCGTCTCCGATTTCGTCGTCACGGTTGACTTCGTCGTCAACCTCCGCCTCCATGTCAAAATCTTTCATCAAGCTGAACTTGAGCTTCCTGGTGGTCAACCCCACGCTACTTGCTTGGGCTGCTGCCCTCGCATCTTGTAAACTCATGTTTGCATCGCGGTAGCTCTGGCCGCCGTCTTCTTCCATGCTTTTTTGGAAAGCGTGTACATCCTTCCAATGCCGCATCGCTTCTTCAACATTCATATTCATCAGACGACTAAATACCTTCACACATCGGCCGAAAGCTTCCGAAGCTAATTTGTTTGACGTTTTTTGTTTCATTTTCTTATTCTTCTTTCTCACGAAAGCTTTTTCCTTGTTTCTGAACCAAGCCTCGGGGAAGTCGTCTCGAAACGGTATTTTATCCTCCTTCTTTATCATACTACCGGGAGGAGCCATTCCGAGAGCCACCACTTGCTTGAAGTCCAAGCGCTGCATCATGTTCTCATCAAATGGCTGATCAATATAGTACATGTTCTTCCGTCCTACAGTGATTGCTTTCCAGTAATTCTCCCCGAAGGCCATCTTCCTCAACAAAGACTGGTAGAAGTACCCGACGCAAAGAAGCGATCGATTATTCAGTGCAAATTCCCGAAATTCTGAGTAATTGACGCCACCACTCAAGTCTTCGTCTATCAAGCCGAAAAGAGAGAGACCCATACTGGCAATCTTTTTGGGGTTTGTTGATTTCTTGTTTCTAAAGTATCGATATTTCACGAAATCTTCGAAATCAATTAAATCTAGACAAGACTTTTTCGCGTCAAACACCGATCCTGTGTGTCGCCCCGAACACATGCAAAATTATGGCGCGTTAGTTGTGATTGTTGGACCGCAAATTTGAGCGATTGTTGTGGATGTCATTAACTACGCTCGTTTTAACCAAAGCTCACCTCTGCGGCTGATTAGACGGAAAGAAAGCTCGATGCACTTTTCCCTGTCGTACGGACAGTACTGGAAGCAAGTGGTCAAAAAGTCTTCAAAACTTATGTACCCGTTGAGCTGAGTATTGAAAATATCAAACAGCCGCTTCGTCGTGGCGTTCGATAGATCGCTCACGCCGAAAAACACTTCAAACTAACCACAAGGCGGGAAGGGGAACGGGGTGAGCGTAAAAAAAACGGAGAGGCGTAGACAACAATGTTGTTTTTGTATACAAGAGGTCGTTCTCTCACCTCTTTGGTATCCATTCTGTCGTCCCCTGTGTCGTCGATGTTGTTCCAAACTTCCATCCACTTTAGCTGATCTTCTTTTTCCAGTTTTAGGAGCTGAAATTTCACGGCCAAGTTATTGTTCATGTATCGAGAGAGTAAGAACTCATTTTTATTGAGCTTCTTGATAGGAATTCCGCAGCACTCCCAACTCATATAAGCCACGAACTCATAGGGGCCGTACCATAGCAACAACGGGATCAGAAACATCACGAAATGAAATAGTTGTTTGAATGGGTAGGTGAGTATACCAGCCACCTTTGAGAACAAAGAGCGGTGAACTTTTCTCTCCAGCATCTTTGTGAAGGCAGCATCCTCAGAAGTCAGTCCAGCGCTGTTTCGCTCCTCGTCTTCTTTATCCATGCTACCTGATTGCGACTTTCCTTCCTCAATGTCAAATACACGACTTGCGCTCTTCAAAAGGGGCTGTGCGGAAGTTGGGGTGTTTTGACTCGGTGTGTTAGCCTGGCGGTCATAATTCCTGAACTCTGGAGGGTTGTGTCGCATGTCCCAGTAACGCTCCATGCGAGCTTCCCATTGCTGCTTGCTTAATTTCTCAGAAGGAGGGAGGGGGAGTTGGTATGGGTCTTTCGTTATACGGATAAGTTCTTTTACTTGAGCCGGTGACTTGGGGTGATTCAGGGGGACACCATATTCCTTAGGGCGCAATATTCTGCTGTCGTGATAATCTTCTTTCGGGGAAGTCGGAGATGACGGACAAATAGGCGACATCTTCGAAACGACGGGTAATTGAGTAAGAGTTAGTTCCTTTTCAAAAAAAAAATTCTGAAATATTTTTTCTTTTTTCGGATTTTGAGTTGATTTCGACTATATTATTAATTGTTGTTGATTTCACCCCGCCGCCTAAGCTGTTTTGGAACAAGACGATGGAGGCAATAACATAATTCATCATTTAAATCAAAACTATTGTACCGTTGTAGCATACAAAAACACTCATTCCCCTTCTTTAGCATCCATTCCATTACGTTAAAACAAAACTTTACTCAGCTCAGCTCGTCAAATCCAAGATAGAGCTGTCCATACCTAACCTAAGGCTCCTTTTGGTGGTCCTCACCCTAGCATAATCGTTAATACCCATCGGTCTAACAGTTGGCGAGAGTGCGTCCTTGTAGTCCTGATAATCCTCCGCAAGGCCAGGGCTTGTAAGGTCGACGCCACGCATGGTCCTTACACAAGCAGCACCATGGACTTCCGGGGAAAGAGGGACCGTATTATTAGCAAGCGTGAGTTTCTCTGACTTATCCAGGTTACTGAAGTAGTCACGAACAGATTCCAGGGACTCATTATTGGCCGCCGTCGCCGTCGTCGACCTGGCTCTCTTGTTGGATGAGTAGCTTCGTTTCCGTTTCTTGGTCGTTGACACACGGTTGAGCGGCTTGAGGGGAGGTGGGGGGGGAGGCTCATCACTTGATGAGTCGTCTTCGCCAATACTAACCGCAGGTGGGGTTTCTGATCCATCCATAGTAATTCTGCGATATTTTGGGCTCGATTTCTTGGCTGATTTTGTCATCTCCTCCTGAGAAGATTTCGCATTGGCAGTCTTGGGTGTATCGGCCTCCTTCTTGATGATGACTTCGCCATCGTCTTTGTCTTCATTCAACTCGAGGTTTTTTGAGTTAAAGCCGCTGGCAAATCCGAAAGAAGCCCCGCTGTCGTAAGTCCGGCGAGCGCCGTAGGACTTCCGCTTTCCGAAGGTTTTCTTCTTCTTAGATGCTGTCTCAATAGATGTCAATGTTGATGATGCTGTTGAATGTGGGGCTAATGATCTTTTCCCGGGCGTTGTCAAGGGAGTGATTGAGGAAAAAAGAGGGAAAAAGGGTGGCGGAGCACCGACTGTCGGTGCCATATTCCCCTCTTCTTCTTCTTCTTCGTCTTCCTCGTCAGAGGAACTGGTAACCTCGACGCCAATGTCGTCGTCACCTTCCACGTCTCCAGCCTCATCCTCATTGTCACCGCCAGCGAAGAATTCCTTGACAAAACTTTCCTCGACCTCCTTTTGCTGCTCTTGCGTTTCTTTAATTTCATTGACAATGGCCCCCTCGTCGTCCTCACTGAGATCGTTGAAATCAATGTCATTGTAGGCGGCATCCTCGTCGACGTCAGTCTCAGATCGGTCTCCATCTTCATCAATCGGAGAGCTAGTCGCATTTGTTGTTGTCGGCGGCGGCGTCGGCGGCGGCGGCGGCGTCGTCTTCGTTTGTTTCGTTGGTTTCGTAGGTGTGCTCCGAATTTTTAGAGGACTCGTGATGTCATCGTCCAGATCAGTAAATATGCGGCTCTTTTTGTTGTTGTCCACAGGCTTGTCGTCGTCAAAAGCAAAATTGTCCAAGACAAAAGATACATTGTCTTTGACCTTAGGCGTGTCGTCAAATGCCGCGCTCTTCTTGTCCCCATTCGTAGCCTTTTTCTTTTTCTTAATCGATGTAATTCGCCGCTTCTGCTTTCGCCGCCGCTGAATACTGGTGCTATGGGAGTCGTAGCTATCGGGGTCAGTAGGTGATGCTGAATCCTCTGGTGAACTTGAAAGACCAAAGAGGGATTTTATGTCTGCCTTTACTGGCGTTGATTCTTGACTACGAGGGAGCGCTGCGTCTGTTTCGACGTCGATGTCGATGTCGACGTCGGCAGCGGTTTTCGATAATTTTGATTTTGTAGAACCCGGGGTCTTTGATTTGAAAACAGGACGGCACAGCACATCATCCCACTCTAGAACCATGCTGCGAAGAGGGGGGGGGGGGGGGGGGGGGGGCCCACCAGC
>Ga0115556_1001213_pt1 | contig 17747 bp, 14 predicted proteins | sample COGITO_mtgs_1104_5_FD_87282 | JGI IMG/M metagenome (GOLD analysis project Ga0115556, IMG submission 87282) | Pelagic marine microbial communities from North Sea - COGITO_mtgs_110414 | ecosystem: Environmental > Aquatic > Marine > Epipelagic | place: Germany:Helgoland, sampling site Kabeltonne... | reverse complement strand
TTGGGTCATTTAGGGTCTTTTTGGCTCTTTTTTGTGCCATCTGTGGGCTGTTCACTCCGAAGGTCGAAGTGTCAGGCAAGGAAGGGGAAATTCCTCTTTCCTGGCTCTGAGCTGTTTTTGACAACCAAAAAAAATTGGATTTCGTTTACTTAAATACATTTTTGTAATACAATTTTCTTTCATGATATTATTTGATTATATATAATATATTATTTTGAATAGTTTATTTTCAAATTATTTCATTAATTATATAATATTTTTATAAATTTAAAAAATTTGTTACAAAAATGAATAATAATATTTATCAATTTATTGAAAACATTATAGTTCACAAAATTATTAAATAATAATATAAATAATATAATAAAAGAAAATTGTTCAACAAAAATGTGTTTAAGTAAACGAAATTTCAATTTTTTTTGTCAAAAACGCCCAACCTCATTGTTTCTCACGTGCAACTTGGTTGATCCTCTGTGTGAGAGAGGTAGCATTGTGGCAACGCTATACCAACTTCTATATAAGAATGAAACTTTATCAGTCGAGCATAACGAACGACCTTCGATCTGAGACGATTTCGCGAGATCCCCCGGCTGCCCCGGCTGGATGGCTGGATTAAACAAGTAATAAATCCCCCCGTTACATAATAATAAAAAACAAAGTAACAAAGTATTAACAATCAGAAACAATGCGGATCGGTACTTTTGTGCATTTATTTGAGTGGTCTCACGGGGATGTTGCAATTGAGTGTGAAGCATTCTTGGGACCTAAAAAATTTTCTGCTGTCCAAGTGTCTCCTCCGAATGAGCACATTGTAGGTGATGAGTGGTGGACCCGTTACCAGCCTGTTTCGTATGCCCTAGAGTCTCGTTCTGGCAGTCACGAGGCTTTTGTGGACATGGTAAAACGATGCAAGGCTGTTGGTGTGGATGTTATTGTTGATGTGGTTGTGAATCACATGGCAGCCGGTTCTGAAGGAGTGGGTGTGAACGGGACTCATTACACAAACCGCAATTTCGATCCACTTTACAGCCCGGATGATTTCCATCATTCTGAAAGTGATAACCAGTCAAATTGTCAGGTTAATGACTACAACGACCTTGAAAATGTTCAAAAATGCGATCTGGTTGGGCTCCCTGATTTAGACACGTCGTCACCCAAAGTGCAGAAGACAATCGCAAGCTACCTTGATAATCTGCTTGAAGCTGGTGTGGCTGGTTTCAGGCTAGATGCCAGTAAACACCAGGAGAGTGAAGCTCTCGGCCAATACTTGTCCCAGATGAGTTCTACGACTGTTCCTTATGTTTTCTGCGAGGTGATAGAAGGAGATGAGGAGGCTGTTAAGGCTGAGATGTATTTCGACTACTGCGATGTGACTGAGTTCAACTTTGCTCAAGAAGTAGGCAGTAATATCGTTAGTCCTGGAAAAATGAAGTTCTTGTCTGGGGTGGGATCGTCGTGGGGTTTGATACCATCAGACTCTGCCGTAACATTTACGGATAATCACGACACACAGAGAGGAAACGCGCCGCTAACTTACAAAGACGGCCCTTTATACGACGTCTTTAACATATTTCTGCTTACTTCTGACTATGGGTATCCCAAACTAATGTCTTCCTATGAATTTGATGACCCCGATCAGGGACCGCCTGATTCCAGTCCCTGCGATGGTCATGGTTGGGTCTGTGAGCATCGTCGCTATGGTGGCCTTGTTGCTTGGCGAATTTCTGCCGGTGAAAACGAAGTTAGCAACTTTCAATCGCTCGACGATGGAGAAGGAGATGTCATCTGTTTCTCAAGAGGGAACGCAGCATTCGTCGCAATCAACCGCTCAGAGGACACATTTGTTTTGAAGCGTGGGACAGAAACAAACCTAAGAGCGGGCACTTACTACAATGTGCTGGACGACAACGAGAGCACGATTGACATCGACGAGAGCGGCAAGGTGTCAAATGACATTGAAATTGGTGCCATGGGTGCGGTAGCTCTCCACTTAGGAGCCATGCATGAGTATTAATTTAAAACAGTGAGAGATTTAAAAGGAAAGAATTAAACCGAAAAAGATCCGGCCCAGCAAGTCTATATTCAAGGTGTCAATTTTAAAACATTTAGTTACTAGCATAAAAAACATATTGTTGCAAACAGAACGTCATCAGGGTGCTTCATCGCCCGCTTCCGCAGCCCCAGACAACTTTTTGTTGTTCCCGTGTTCGTCCAGCACTACCCCATTGCTCTTTATTAAGGCATCACTGAGTGTTCGGACCTCTAATCTTAAACTAGCCAAGCTGGTGTCCAAGCCACTCTGGTTTCGGACCAGTTCACACCAGTACTTGTAGTTATTGGTAAGGTTTTTCATGATTTCGTCAAGCTTCAGCAGATTGCTCAGGGGTTGCACTGTGGGCTTTACAACAAAGTCAATGAACCCGATCTGAGACTTGGGAATATCATCATTGATATATCGATCGCAGAGTGGGGACAGCGTCATTTTGTTTGACCTTTCAAGGTCACCTTGTGAAAAGAATTCATCTGTGATCATCACTGTCCAGGTCTTGTGCAAGTTAAGGGTCTTCGACGGATGACTGACGTCCGCAGCCTTGATGACCATTTGCATCAGGATTAAAATGTCTTCTTGTTTGTCACCCCACTGATCCTGACCGGCCTTACACTTCGTCCCGAACTTGCCAATATATTTGTAGCCATGAGACAAGTCGGTTGCCAAGATCATCTCGATACAGGACGTCCGAAGGTATCTGTAATCGCTAGAAACCATATTTGCCAAAAAGTTGGCTTTAAATTTCTGCGTGTTGAGCAAGATAAAAGTCTCGCTGGCGTGGAACCTCTCTAAGACAGAAAGATCGTTGTGCACAAGTGCGAGCTCATCAGGAGGAGAACAGTTTACAATGTAAGCGTTGTTGACACCCTTGTGCCGGTAGTCGTGCATCATCGCCGCGATGAGGGTTGCCATTTTGTCGAGAGAGCCAAGCTTTTGCTGGCAGAAGGGGGCGTTGAGGAAGTAGCCGGTCGTCTGTAGGACATCGGCAGAGTGAAGATGGTTGTGATATGGGTTGTGTTGGTTAGGGTCGAAGCAGTAAGTTTCCTCGACGTAAAGGATGAAGGCCTTCATCTCCTGCAAACAGAGCTCGAATGGCTCGTAGAACCTTTCCATTGCTTTGCAAAATAGGTAATAAACAGGCCGCTTGTTTGTCATGGCGGAGAGTAGATGCACATCAAAGTCCCACTGCTCATACTTGGTCAAATAGTCGAGCGCCTTGAGGTGCTCCTTTCCAAATACCCGAGTACCATCGGGAAGACCAATTGCTGTGAGGAGCCCGCACTCTTTCGACCGAAGTTCCTCGTTATCCTCAATTCTCACTCCGACAAGACTGGGCACACTTCGGACCCTATCCCGGAGGACATGTCCCTTTCCCCCAGCCGAAAGGAGGAACTTAGCAAACTCTCTATCGCCAGCGTCCAAATCTTGCTTGTGAATATCAATCTTATTCAGGTCGTCCGTAGTCTTGAGAGTAGTTTCCACCATATTGAGCGCCTCCATCACACTATCATTGTCGCTCACAGCGATCTTGATTTTCTCCAGAGTAGCGAGTACCTTCATAAGGGGGGATTTGAAATTCAGCTCCCTCATCTCCCCAAAATTAATGCCTTTTTTCTGTGTGTTTCGCTTTTTCTCAGCATCAGACATCTTCTTGAGCCTTTTCTCCATATTGAACTTGCCCTTCACTAAAAACCACTTCCTGGCAAATTCTTGTCGCTTCTGCTTCTCCTGAAAGTAACCACTATACACAACCAGCAAAATATTCATTTGGCTGAAACCAATCTGCTTGATGAGATCGTAGAACTTGTCGTAGTCATTACAATTGAACTGGTACCTAAAATATTCCTTAGTAGGAATTAGCTGGACGATCGGGTAATCTTGTTCGTAGCTTAACCCGTAGCAAGCAGTGCTATAACTGGTAACCGTTATTAAATAAAACACTAAAGTAACCAGGATGATCAACATTTTCCTGAACCAGTTCGTCCCAGTAATGTACATAATAGTCAAATTGAGGAGCATCAGCACAGCCATAAATAGGTAGCCGTTGGTTGGGACACCATCAAACAAATCCATAAAGCATATCATGACCACTACACAGGAGAAGATGATCAGCACAGAGGATAACATAAAGTCACCAAAGACATGGAACTTTCCGTACACTGAAGGGATCGTAAGGGGGAGAACAAGAAAAGAGAAGAAAAAAAGCAACCCACGAAGCTCCCAGTTAACTCTCCCGTCCACCATATATTTGGAGTACACAAAAGTAAACAGTGAGTTGAGAATGACAAAAATGCGGAGCTGGAAAAGGTGTTTCTCGGCCTGAGTTTTCCTGTAGAGATCCTCCATCTCCTGGCTGTCAAAATTGATGTCCCACCACCTGAGATTGCCGGCTTCTTTTTCCTGCGTTTTGGTAGGCAAAGTATGCACGTATTTTATCCGAAGAGTAGTTGGTGAGATGCTGGCAAAAAACAGAATAGGCAAGGCATGCAAATATAAACACACATGAAATCACATACACACATGAAAACACATACTCACCGAAGATTCCATTGCCTCCTGAAATTTAATTTTCTCTCTCTCCTTGATGGCGGCGGCGGAGGAGGAGTTGGAGTTGATGGAGTCATCGTCTGAGGTCTCTGACCCAATGCCACTAGGGGAGACTTTGGTGGAAACATCTTCCTGGCGGCTGTTTTTCTTGCGAACGCGCTCTTGGTGGCGTTTCTCCATCAAAGTAGCATAAAGAATACACCCAAGCATCACCTGCGATATAAGCGACAGTGTGTGGAGTTTATTGAGTTGTGGAGCCGGTGAGTGAGGTGGGGTGGTTGAAAGAGAGGTGTGCAGTAAGAAGTTTCAAGCAAGCAATGTGCACAAGCATCTTTTCCGATAGTCTTTACACATAACCATTCATTTACTTACCAAGAAGACAATCACCGTGGACAAAAGTTTTGAAATGGGCATGGGTAAGCGGGGATTTGTATTGACATCATTAAAGGCTGTTTCACAGATGCTATCAGCCCTAATTTTGCATGATGTAATGGCTTCGTCAGCAGAGCACACATCGCCTTCTCCATCCCGAAATTTGACCCAAAAGGATTCGTCAGAGTCAGAAATTCGCTTATGAAAGTTGTAGTATTCAAGCAACAAGTCGTCTTCCTCCATCTCCTTTAAGGCTGTGGCTTTGGAGTCGGCTGCTGTCCCATCATCACAGGGTGGACCGTCCGGTCCTCCCGTGCCCGGGAGGCAGTATTTCCAGATCTCGTGGGAAAAATGAGTTTCTGTGCAGTTGGACAAATCATTGGAAAAGACGGGTTTAACAAGCCCTTCGAGGTACTCATTGTTGGGCCCTTTTGAGAAAAAAGCATTATACAGGATGCTACTTCCCTCAGCCATACTCAGTGCAGGTAGCAAGACTGCAGAGCAGACGGAGAAAGGCTTTATTTATCTATTCCTATTCTGCTATTAAATGTGGTGTGGTGGTTAGACAGGAGCAGACAGCAGCTCCGGGAAGTTAGGCGAATAGCGAAACCATGCAAAAAGACCTGTCAGTTACTGCCTTGCCTTTGAATTTTTGCCTCAAGAAATGCACTGAAATTTGGATCATAATTCCTAGTAATAAGAATTGGAATGGGACTTTCTTTCTTCGCTATTGCGTTTCTCATTCTGTTTCCTTGCGAAGGGAAGATTTGGGGTTTCGTGAAAATAATAGGAGGAAGAGCGAGGCTTGATGCCTCTCATCTCTCACGTTTATCAAGTTTGAGGCAGAGAGCAAGGGTGGAAGACAGGAGAGGAGGGGGTTTCTTTTCTTGCGAGAGCGTGGATAATACAGGGGCGGACGAAGATGATTCCGATGCACGAGACACCTCTACAATACTGAAACACTTGCAGGAAGAGTTGGCGAGCTCAAAAAAAGCTCTCCAGAAATTCTTTAAACCAGGGGATGTGGAGATGCCGCTTCCTAAGTATATTCTCAGGGGACTATTTGTGCTGTCAATACGCGACAGCGTCATATCTGTGGTTATAAACGATAATTATTGTAGTGTGTTGGCAAATGGTGGCATCAGCAACCCCCAGAGCCTTATTACGAAGGCAGTTAGCAAAATCTGGCTCTCAGCACTCGGGCCAAGGACTCTGTTTTTGATCGGGTTTGTTTTTAGGGGGATGTTCATGGAGACGGGTCTCGAGGGTATATTTTCCCCTTCTGTCGGAGTCTGCTCATTGGTAAATATGGGTGCTAACTGGGTTGGGGCATTTTGGATTCCAAAGCTTGTGCTTGGATACAAGATTGCAGGCAGGGTGTGGAGGCTTTTTGACGGTGGGGACTGAGGAGAACTGATAATAAACAAATAATGTAGTACTAAAAGCACACAAAGCAAAGCAGCCCAGTAGAATTATAACTAACTACTTCTTTCTCACCATCTGGTGAGGTTTGTTGGTTGTCGCTCTTCACCGTTCCCAAAAACGGAAGCCAAAGTAGTAGAACGTAGCAAGAAAAGGAGCAACAAATCCACCTCCCCAAAGCCAGAAATTGAAGTTACGTTTTTTAGCAGCCTGCATAATGCAGCAGCATAATGTAGCAGCGCAATGTTTTGCAGTATTCATGTTCATGGGGGTGTCAGAACTTGAAGCGAAGCAAACAAGTTTTTGGCAAAGAGCGCACTACTCACAATCTCCTCCGCTGTGGGTGGGACAATCACATCTCCAGTTTTACTCAGAAGCACCCCCCCTCCTCCCAAGTTTTTGCCTATAGCTCCCTTTGTGGCTCCCTCCAAGAGATCAAAGTCGCTGATGACAGCATAGTTGCTATCGAATGCAGAAGGGGAGGTTGCAAAAGTCGATGAAACAACAGCAGAGTGGGAGACAGGAGGAGGAACAATAGCGGCGCTCGTTGATACCGCTCCAAGGAGCGAAGCCGTCAAAACAACACCTGAGAAGGCGGGGAGAAGGGGTTGCTTATTCTCTCTGGCATTGTGGCTTGATGAGCCTTGCAGCGATGACGAAAAAGTTTGTTTAACGTGCAATGCCGAAGGGACGAAGGCTGCTGTGACTGACACAAGTAATATTAAAGCTAAAAGCATCATGGTTGAGCTCAGTTACATTCCATTTTTGAGAGCTGTCTTCCTTCTTTCCTCCTAATGTGTTTCTCGGTTTCATGATTATTCGCGATATAAAAGTAATCCCGGTGGCACTTGAAAGCTGATAACTTCTGCTGATAACAAATTGAATACCTTTCCCTCGCTCTGCCATCTTCTTGATCGACGATTTCCACTCCTGCATTACTCGAATGAGGGGCCCCTTCCTCCCCCTACTCTTTTTCTTAGCTCTATTTCTTAAGCCTACTTCTCCTTCGTCTCATTCTACGAGTAGCGGCTCTTCTCTGATAATATGTGGTGTCGATGGTAGTGTTTACACCCTCTCTGCTTGGGACGGCAGTCTCATGGGCAAGTTCATGAGTGGTTCTGCTGTGGTGAGCAGTAGCACGATGAGCGAGAGGCTACGCGAGCAGCAGGAAGCGAACGGAGATGTGAACTCGGGGAAAGACGGGGGCGCTAATGTTGGTACTCGGTCACAATCACGATCTGGATCAAAGTCGCTCCAATCCCACCAGCCAACAATAGTGCCTGGTTTGGATGGGCTGATTTACACTTTGTCAGCATCAGGGTCTCTGGATCTTTTATCTGTTTCTGCGATGGACATTGTTGACACTCCTCTGGCTACCTGCACTCCGTCGCCTTCTGTGGACCCCATCACAGGGGAAGTTACAGATGGCAACACAGAGGAGTGTGGGATGCTCATGGGCGAAAAGCGGTCTAGGGTCTTTGCACTTGACGTAGCCAAGGGCACTGTTAGGTGGGTGCAATACGTGGGGGAGAGGGACAAAGGCTTTACTACAACTGAGAGCAAGGTGTACGCGGAGAGCCAGGGAGAGGGGGACGGGGGCGATTTGTTTCAAAGTGACGAGGCGAAAAACACGCGGAACCCTGTGCTATTACAGAGAGACGACTATATTATCCGACAAGTGTCTATCCATTCTGGCGATGAAGCGTGGAACTTGACTGTGAGCCACTTTTCAGCGCTTGACTTCGACTTTGACAGTGGAGCAAGCGATGTCATGGGGGGAGGCCAAGAGGGTGAAAGTGAGCAGGGAAGGAGCATGGCCATTGCAGGAGGGTTAGGCTGGGAGGGCGGACAGAGGGTATTCCCAAGGATGAGTGGAAGACGCGAAGACGACGACACACTGGCACTATTCCCCAAGATTGTTTGGGGTTCCTCAGGCAGCTCGTTGAGTGCGTATGACCCTGTCACAATGGATCTTTTATGGTCCAAGGAGATCGAATCCACAGTGACGACTATGTACGGCGTAGACGACAATAACCATTGGGTACCACTCACATTTCTAACAGAAGAAGACGTTAATAAGGGTGGTGGTCGGGGTAGTGGAGAGGACAATAACGGCGACATTAATAACGAGAAGAATGATAGCAACGATGACAACAATTATGGCCATCCTTCGACCATCGTACCATTCGACAATGCACACAACAGCGTCATACAGTATCAAAGGCAGGGTTTACAATCATTGCTAGGAGCGAGTCGACTTGGGAGAGTTCTGACCGAGGGAGGCAGCACATTGTTTATCACACCTGTTAGGGATACTGCTATTGTACCACACGCTCTTGGCAATCGCGACGGGGGCGTTGTCATCGTTGATGTAGATGACGATATGATAGGCTTGAACGACCTAGTATGCACAAGCGAGAATGAAAGCGACGACTCGTGTCCCAGTGGTGGTACTGGTGCAGACCACTTTCCCACTACATCTCCCATCACTCAACAGCCGACACATCATCACTCTCACTCCTCCCAAGAAGGTCTCTTCCTCACTTGGCAGTTCTTACTTTTATCGCTGGTCTTCATTCTTTTTGTGGCTGTATTCCTTGGTAGGATGGCCTACACGGAGCTCAAACAACGTTGGCTGAAAAAACTTATCAACACCCCTAAGTTGTTGAAAGAGATAACTGCCGATGAGAAGCAAACCTCCAAGCACGACCACAACCCTCCAGAGATGAGACTGGGAACACCTGACTTGCGAAGCAGAAATGGGAGCGCCCAAGACAAGACGTTGCATAGCCGGAGCGCGAGCATGCCTGCCTTGAGTCTTGATAAGTCAACAGGAAGCGGGGAAGACGACGAGACAATCGGCAGTAGGAGTCTAAATGGAGCAGGAATCAACGGAGAAAAGCCATCGTCAACTCTTACAAGTACATCGGCTTCGACAATATTGAAGGAAGTCCAAAATGTCAACTTAGAGCTCCGAGGCGATCGGAATCGGAATCCTTCAGCCTCAGCTTCACCTTCACCCCCACCCCCACCCCAACCCGCCGCCGAGACTATCCAGACGCCAACGGCGAGGGAGCTGCCGAGCGAAATAGACGGAATCCCGCTGGTGCTATATCCTCGCTATAGTAGAGAATTTACCGAAAAATCAGCACTGGGGAGAGGGGGCTTTGGAGCTGTCTACCGTTGCAGCAACATTGTGGACGGTCGGGAGTATGCTATTAAAAAAATTAGAATCGACACCTCTGTATTGATCGGCGATGACGATAGTCTGATTACCACCAACAAATCGCTCTCCACGAAACTGAAAAAGGTTCTCAGGGAAGTTAAGATTTTGGCCTTATTAGATCACCCTAATATTGTTCGATATTACACTGCTTGGCTGGAGAGGGATGAGGAGGCGACAACTCCTGTTGGCGGAAGCGACAAACATTACGATGGAAGTAGAAAGGCTCAGTTCGATTCTACGCTCGACCCTATGATGGAGGAAATCACCACCGATGCAAGTTTGAACAATAGCTTCAGTCTGCCAACAGCTCACAAGAATGGTGGCAATAACGTCACCTTTACAGATGGCACAGATTGCGGTGAAAAGAGCGACCTTGGCTTCAACTGGGAACCCAACACTAATTCCATCAATCCGAACGACATCTCTACGTGGAGCGAAAATTCTAGTAACGAAGAGGGCGCTTATGTAGACATGAGCAGCGGCGGCAACAAAAAAGGTAGTATAATAGATGGCGAGAGTCAAAGAACAATGCGTGTCGCCAATAACAAAGACACCACCGATGATAGCGGTGACGAGGGTGAGAGGCCAAGAACCCCCCGACTCCTGCAGCGACACATACTATACATCCAGATGCGATATTGCAGGTGCGTCTCTTTTTTGAAAAGTTTGAGCTTGTCCATGCTTTTTTTTTCTTTTCTTATTGCTATGCTATGCTATGCTATGCTAACCCCAGAATTCCCCAAAATCCCCGAATTTCTTAATATTCTCAAATCTGCAGTCAGAAGACACTGCGAGACTTTTTATCTTCTCCCGATCAACGCAAATATAGAAGACAAGCCAGCAGTGGCAATTCTACAGGCGCTGACAAACGGAAGAACAGCAACAATTCGATTGATCTCCCCCATGCATTGGAACTATTTGGTCAGGTAGCCAAAGGGGTCAAGCACGTTCACGGGCAGGGGCTCATTCACCGCGATCTCAAACCTAGCAACTGTTTTGTGGATGAGAACGGGATCGTTAAGATTGGCGATTTTGGGTTGAGCAGGGAGAGCAGCGGCAGCAGTGCAGGAGGTGGTGGCGGAGGGGGAGGAGGACCTGATGTCAGTGGCGTAGACATCAGCAGCATCGACGAGAGCTTCGACAGGGAGTTGGGGGGCATGAGAAACACAGCCGGCGTTGGTACCTACATGTACGCAAGTCCCGAGCAGATTAGTGGCGGAGGGGAGTATGATGCTAGCACTGACGTTTACAGCTTAGGCGTGATGTTGTTTGAGATGTGCTACCCAATGTACACGTCCATGGAGAGGAGCGTAGTCTTGACTAATGTCCACAAGAGAATATTCCCCGCTGCATGGACCAATACGGTTGCCAAGGAGAACCCTGATCTGCAGCAGCTTCTTGAGGGAATGCTCAGCAGGGTTCCCACCGAGAGACCTACCAGTGAAGACGTCTGCGCAGCAGTCGAGGGATTCCTGGGAAAGCTGACGGTGTTATCACTCGACAGGAGCAAGAGCAGGGGGGATGGTAGCGTCCTGCTCAGGGTTGAGGCTGATGAGAGGGATGATGTCATGAGCTGCACCGTAGGCGTGATCAAAACTGCTTGGGAAGGCTGCAACATCTTACAGTATGGTCTGAGAGGCGATGGGGGTGTAGCAGTAATGGAGTTCGCGCTTGAACGGGGCAGCCTTGTAGATGGAGGCTTGGATGCAATTATTTCCGCCCTCAAGAATGGGCAAGGTGTCAGGGGTGTCAGTGAAGTTAGTGATGGTTAAGATGAATAATAAAAAAATGTTGGGTAGTTTTTTTACGAGGATGCTTGGTTACCGATACCGAACAACAGCCTGTTTTTTCACATTATGTTCGTTCTTTTGAGAAATGACACGATTATTCCAACATCGTTAAAATACTTATGGTTCCCCCACCTGGTCTATTAGGTGTCATTTCCTTATAATTTTGTGCTAAGCTATCCCCCTATACCCAACTACACCCTTGTAATCAAATTTGATCGGCATTGAGTCAATATCCATCCTAAATCCATCGAAAGAAAAAAGAAATAATATCAATATAAATATGCCACGGCAGCCTCCCCCCCCTGCGCTACCCCCAAATTTCGAGGCTATATGGGATAAAGATTCCCAACAGTACTACTACGTGAACAAGAGGACTCAAGTTGTATCATGGGATCTTCCTAACACAGGCTCACATCATGCGCTGTCCGAGAGACGTGTTAAGGGTGCTGAAGGGGAAAGAGCAGGCAAGAAAGAGGCGATATTGTGGAAAAAAACGGCGAAGGAGATATTGCAGGTAAGCTACCAATTGCGCCCAAAAACTCCAAGACTTAGTGCATCGAACGACCACTGACAACCTTCCTCTAAAATTCTCAAAAATGCTTAAATCTCGTCACAGATGCCTCATGGCTCCCAAGCAAAGAGCCGCCAACCCATCCCAATATCTCAGACATTCTCCTTCTCACAAATCACTGTCTCTGGCCCGTCGCTGACCCAGTCTTATACTGTGAGCTCTTGCCAAACCGCCAACACAGTCAAGACAAAGACCAAGACGAAGCACAGCATCAAGTCCTTCCTTAGTCTTTACGAGAGGCTTCTCTTAGAGTTTCCTGGGTGCTATGTCCCGGTGATCTTCCCTCTTTTGGCTAACCCTGTGGGAACGACAAATCCGGTATTATTACAGAACTGGCTCCGATCGCTCTCCACAGGTGACAGATGTGGGGGTGAATACCAGACCAAAGTTGGGGGAATCCTGCGAGAGTCAATTTCTCTGTCTCAATTCTTCAACACAAGTAGCAGCGCACTCAGGGATAAATTTCAGAATTTTCTGGGCGGAGATGGATACAAAAGTCCCACTGCTGGACCGTCAGATCCTTTTAAGAAGAAGGCTGGCGGGGGGCCTGCCGGCGAGATAATGAGGGCTGTGAAGGCAAACTTAGCATGCCTCGCAGATACGACTTGCGGGGGAGATGTATTTGACGGTATCGGAAATGAAGATGAAGCTCGTCATAGCCGAAAAAGTGGCGGTAATCCACGCAGCCCTTCTCGCAGCACCCCTTCACGCGACAGCTCTTCATATCCCCTAATAACACGCAAGGATGACTCTCATAGTGCCGAACCAACACTGAGCGAGGAGCTTTTTGTGATCAATGAATCTGTTTCTGTCCTCAAAACGACTCTGAACAAAAACACTCCGTTCGGAGGGATGGTGTACGCACGACTCTACGATGACACCATGAAGTTGAGAATGTCATTTATTCAGAGGCTGAAGAGCAATTTCGAGCCCTTTCTGGTTTTCCTGTCGACCGCCATTATTGCAGAAGAGCAGCATGCGAACTGCTGGAAATCACTCTCCAAGAATCTTAACGAGTTGTGTGAAATTGAGGGAGGTCATCCTCTCGACTCTCGAGCAGGGGCGCCACCTGTAGCAGTCCAGATTATTGAGCTCACGAAGCAGAAGTGTGACAACCGCGTCAGCGCGCTCAAATCGATACACTTCATGCTCTCACACTACCACCTGAACCTTGTGGAGGTGATTGGGGCGAAGGTTGCCTGCGAAAAGGCTGCGGTGAAGATCCTCTCCCAGGTCAACGAGGAAGTTAGTACCGAGGACATCAATTCGCAGTTTGAGCTCAACCAAAAGCGTCTCTCAAACTGCATGGCCGAGGCTTACAACCTGAGCGAGGTACTGCAACAACGAATGTGTTACAGCTTCTTTAGCATGGAGGCCAACCGTGGTGCCAAGACAGCCGCTAAGGGCGCTAAGCTGGTCCAAAAATTAAGCAAGCTGGACACTGTGTTTGAAAGGGAGAGTAAAATGGTTGCTGAGGACACCAGTCGCAACGAGACTGCTGAACTCAAGGCGCTGAAGGACGTTTTAAAGTGGTTCGAGAAGAATGACAAGGATGCTATATCGAAGCAATCACTGACCATCGCATGGAAGATTACTGGAGACTCCGCCAACGGGGGTTGGGACCTTCCCCTCGTCACGGAGCTTCTGAAATCTCTAGGTATTGAGAGCAAAATGGATACGAACGGTAGTCAAAGTCAGAAGGCCGCTCTGATAAGAACTTGCTTGTCGAAAATGGATGACAATCTGAGGGGTCTGTCAAAAAATTATACTGTGAACGAGGGAGGCACGACGACCTTGGCGACGATCGAGAAGCTCCGTGAAAAGTTGGTCGAAGAATTCCAGAGTGCTTTCGTCAAGCTACCATGGGTCGGCACCATCCCCAAATTCGGTCAGCACGAGAGAACGATTATCCAGGGAACCACCGCAATCCTCAAGGTGTTCCACTCTCGAATCGCAGACATCGACAGCACCTTCTTCTTGGGTCAGATATGCGACCGAATCGACGAGCACTACTCGGTAAAGAAAGTTATTGCTGAGAAGGAGTATCAGAAGCAAGTAAAGGCCCGGAATCTCCGGGAACAAATTCAGGCTTCTCAAGGAAACCCCTCGGTTACTGCTGAGCTCATGAGTCAGCTGTCCCTTCTCGTACCTGCTGACTCTCTCCAAGGGGTTGAGCCCGAGCTGGATGATACCGATTTCGAAGCAGCAAAAAAGAAGCACTTGGCCATCCAGGCAGTTACGCGGCCTCTCGAGAATATCGTCAGGAGGTACCAAAGCTTGCTTGAAAAGACTAGCATTCAGATCCCAGTACAGATCATGATAAGGTGGGCCACTGTGGAGACACAGTACTGCGAGAAGGAGTGCGAGTTTTTGAACGGCGTTGTTTTGAAAGAGATTGAAAAGAGTTTGGTTCTGGAAGAGCATGAATGCGCTGAATACTTTCAGGTGTGAGTGTGTGTGTGTGTGTGTGTGTGTGTGTGTGTGGGCCCATCACGATTTAGCGCAGTGATCTAGTAGTAAATGCTCATTTTTCTTTTTGGTCAAAAACCCTCTCAAAAAAGGTCTCCTTAGTCTTATCATTTATATGCCGCTCTTCAAACAAATTGTTTTGCCACCCTCTCCACGGCACCTTCCACAACCTGCAGCTTCTTCACCCACTGCGTCCAGGATCGTTAGCAAAGGTAGGTAAAAACAAAAAATGGCACAAGCCAACTCCCCCCTTGCTTCAATCACACACACCACAAACTCACCTCATGTCCCGGGTACTCCTCCTTGATTTTCCCGACAATCTGTCCCACCTTGTCCTTCTTCTCGGGCATGTGAGTGTAGCAGGCGGCGAGATTGATGAGGGTGTCCGCGTTATCTTTGGGGCCCGCCGCGCCGCGCTCGTTCATCGCCTCGATGAGCTTCGCCTCGGCACCAGAGTAGTCCCCCATCGACATCTTGGCCACGGCCTGCGAGTTCAGGAGCATCACTGACGGGCCGTACTGCCCCCCCCCCCGAAACAAGCAGAATAGGTTGCAAAGTGTGAGAAGGGGACGAAAGTGTGAGAAGGGGCGTCCCCGGCTTGTAGCGGAATAACGACGGAGTTCTTATGATTTAAGCTGCGACCTTTGGATCTCACCTGTTCAGAGAGGGTCTGGAGGTTGTAAAGGGCTTGCTCACAAGTGGAGGAGCCAGTGGAGATGGAGACCCAAGCGGAGGCAAGCTGGCATAAGATTGAGTCTTCGTCGTTACGCTGCATGATAGAAAGGTTGGACTGGGCCAGGTCACGTCGGGCCATCTAATTTTGTGGTCGTGCACGGTTAGGGATAGATGAGGTGAGATGAGTGGTGAGAAGAGAATGGTGGATTTCAAAAAAATAAATAAAAATCCAAGCACAGCCGAGCTTTATAACACTCTCAAAGCCACCCTTACGTCCAGCGGACGGACGCACAACCCTTCACATATAAACTCACCCCCAAATAAATCTGAACCCCAACCGCCAGCGCCTCCATCGACTGTCCAAGGTGAATGAGTTGCATTGCCTCCTTTGTCATATTCTCGTGCATATAAATTTGAGCGGCGATGATCTGCGCTGTCGGGTCGCCGGCGGAACCAGGGTCGGACAGAAACTCCCCCAGTGCATTGAGAGTATCGGCAGGTCTCGACGCCTTCGACAAGTACCCGCAAAGCAGGTCGCAGGCCTTAATAGCGGGGTGCGCGTCGGAGGAATCGATGAGGCGGGAGGCGGAGGCGGTGTCGAGGAGGGAGAGGTGGCAGCGGATCAGGAAGGTCTTCAGCTCGAGCTTGAGGTGGGGGGACAGGGACCGGGGGAGGGCGCTGGATTCCTGGAGGGCCTGCTGGTAGTGCCCGAGGTAGAAGAGGGACCGGACGGAATAGAGTTGGTCAACGTCGCCCATAATTGTGACTAATTGCTGGTCTATTCGGTCGCTGGCTCTTACGATTGGGGGGGGTAAATGGTTTTAAGTATAGAAAGAGGGTTCTGGTCAAGTTCTAAAAAAATGCATTTTACACGACGGGGGGGCTCAGCTTTCACTCTCATTCTCCCTCCCCTCCTCAAGAAGTCAGCACCACAATCCACTCCATCCTTCACAACATTCCACCCTCACCTTTGACGAAAACGGAAGCCCTCCACTCTGCATCCTCAGTGTCTAATCTCCATCTGTGGGACCGACCGAAGAAAAAGGCCCACACAAGCCCCACATCTCCTCCCTCCTCCTCGCCCCCCCTTTTTGTCGATAACAAAGGCCAGGCACAGCCTCATTAGAGTTGAGTTTACTCTCCGACCGCCTTCACCACCGCCACCCCCCCACAAACACACAATGTACAACGTATCAGGATCCCCCATGTCCATCGTGGCGGACGTCGGTTCCGTGATGTCCAAGGTTGGCATCTCTGGCATGGACCATCCCATCGGTTACTTCTCGTCGTACGCCCCGGCGGGAGAGCTGGAGCCGTTGGATTCGATGACAGACGGGGGCGAAGAGAAGAACGCAGGAAACTTCTCCTCCTTCAACCTGGACTTGTCCAAGTGCCACGACGAGAGTTGCCATTGGAGGAACCCCTTCGCAGAAGACCACGACGTTGCGAGCCTGGAGCTTTACACGAGTCTCCTCGCGCACGGCATAGCCAAGTCCCTCGGCACGACGACGACGCCGCCGGACCTCTCCGACAACCCCCTTTTGCTTGTGGTGCCTTCGCTGCTCTCCCCCTCCTCCCGGGCTCGTCTCTGCGACCACCTGTTCGAATGTCTGCCGTCCCTACCGGCGATATACTTTGGGAAGGACTGCACGTTGGCGTGCTACTCCGTCGGGAAGAGCAGCGCCACGGTCGTTGACGTCGGGGGATCTGGGGTCAGGGTGTCGCCGGTGTTTGAGGGGTGGGTGCAGGAGGGTAAGGGGGGAAGGTTATTGGGACGAGATGGGAAGGATGGAGGGTACGGGGGAGGGGTTTATCAGGACCAGCTCTGGGGTGAGTTGTTGAAGAAGAAGCTGTCCGAAGAAGCTGTGGCATCATCAGCTGCTGCTGCTGGGACATCATCATCATCATCATCATCATCATCATCAGATCAAACATCAAACAACAATACAAAACAAAAACAACCCAACATCGACACTACAATACCGCGCTCAATGCAGCACCTCCCACCCTCCACCCTCTCCTCCCTCCCCTCCGGCCCCAACTCCTACCGGCACCTGGCGTACCTCAGTGACCTCCGCAACGGCAAGGAGTCCGCGTGCAAGATCGGCGAGTTCGGGTACGGCCGTCCCGGGGAAGCCTCGGACGGGTCCAACGACCTAAAAATCCCCTACTCCCTCCCCGACGGCACCAACGTGCAGATAGGGAAGGAGAGGTACGCCCTCGGGGAGGCGCTTTTCGGGGGCAAGGACCCCGCAAGGAAGGAATTCGACGCGCTGCAGAAGTTCGTCACGGACACGGTGTGGAGCTGCAATAGGGACCACCACGTCGCGCTGCTCTCCAACGTTGTCGTCACGGGTGGGGGGAGCGTAGTCGAGGGGTTCGCGGAGAGGGTGAGGGCGGAGGTCGAGGACATCATACACGTACACACCCCCATGTGGAGGCTTAAGGTACTCGCCAGCGGGGAGAAGGAGAGGAGGTATGGGAACTGGCTAGGGGGAAGTATCTTGAGCTCGCTGAGCGGATTCGAAGAGAACTGGGTCTCGAGGAAAGAGTGGCAGGAACAGGGTGGGGACGCTGTTAATTTGAAGTGCCCGTAAGGGCCACAAATAATGGGGGGGGAGGGGG
>Ga0115556_1001212_pt1 | contig 17748 bp, 2 predicted proteins | sample COGITO_mtgs_1104_5_FD_87282 | JGI IMG/M metagenome (GOLD analysis project Ga0115556, IMG submission 87282) | Pelagic marine microbial communities from North Sea - COGITO_mtgs_110414 | ecosystem: Environmental > Aquatic > Marine > Epipelagic | place: Germany:Helgoland, sampling site Kabeltonne... | reverse complement strand
TTCAGAAGAAGACGCGTACGATCGCGCGATCACGCTCGACGCTTCTCGAAACCCAGATCGACGGCGACAACCAGTCGTAGCACTCGTCACAGTCGCAGTAAAACACCGAGAGGAAGAGGAAGAGGACACGTCGTGAGCACCGCGACGCCGAGTCCACGTTCCCGAAAACGAAGTCATCGTCGAACCGTTATTACGATTGTTGTGATTGTTGCGCGAGAGCGGCGGCGTTGTTTGCGCGAAGGCAGAAGAAGAAAAAGACGCCGACGACGATGCGACGAGGGTAACGATGCTCTTCGTCGCGTTCGTCCTCGTTTTCGATGATAACGGTGATGATGATGATGTCGTCGTCATCATCTTCGCAGAAGCAATCGCTCTTCTCGCCGCCATGATGCTCGAGAGTGATAAAAGTTGATTTTTTTTTTGCGCTTGTTTTTTATGAAAACAGAAGAGTTTTTTGAAAAAAATCGCACTTACGATTTTTTTTGCAAAACAGAGCAAAAAGCGCCATAAAACACTTTAAAAACGACCACTACACACGCACACGCTTTAAGTTTCTTTGCGCGCTTTTCGCGTTTGGAGATTTGTTCCTTTTAAAACTCAAAGTTGGGGAGAAACGACTCTCTCTGCTCTTTCTCTCTCTCTTTTTCTCTTCTTTAGCCGCGAGAAAAGGAGCACATCGCGACGAGAACACCGCGAGAAGAGCACAAATCATCATCAGAATACGGTTATATCATCACATCACGCAGAGAGAACATTTCACGCAGAAGAGAGATTTGAGTCAAAAGAAACATGGGGAAAGTGGCGAAACCGGCGCGCACTTTCGACGCGGTGCGCGTGTTCTCTCTCATCGCTTTTCTTTAAAGTCGTTTTCTTCGTTTCGTTCTTCTTTTTTCTTCTCTCTCTGACGGCGTTTTCTCTCTCTCTCTCTCTCTCTTGAAACACAACGAACAGTCCCCGCGAATGTCGGCGTTGATTGCGAAAATCTTGTCGTACACAACAACCGACGACAAAAACGCGTTGATGACTTTGGACGAGAAGGACATGGGGGGAGAAGAAGAAGAACGTCATGTTCACGATCGCGTCGTCGATATCTCGAGCGCAATCGCGGACGATTTGAGCCCGCAATTCGTTTGGCACTTGGGGAAAGGCGAGTTTTTACACTGGGTGGATGTGTTTAACGCGTTTGACTCGTATTTGTCAAACGCGACGAGTGGTTTTACGACTACGACGGCGAAAAAGGATTCAAAAACGCATTTTTCGGCAACGAGGATAGCGCACGAAGCGGCGCCGAATTACATCTCCAAGACAGACGTGTGCTCGTTTTTGATCGCGTGCGGGGAAGGAGCGAGAGGCGGGGATGGCGGAAGCGGTGAAAATGCCGAGGAGGGCGTAGACGACGACTCGCGACAAAGACGAGAACGACGAAAAAGGGATTCGATGAAAAGGAAGAAGACGTTGCTGTGGATTTTGCGATGTACGCGCGCAATTTTAGACGAGTGCTGGAATAAGCACGTGTACAATTCGTTGGAACAATTGACGAAGCTTTTACATCACGAAGATTTTGAAGTCGCGTACGAAGCGCTGCTGACGATTCACTCGGTTGCGAAGAAAACGCCCGGCACGAGAGTGAATAGGTTTGTGCCGTGCGATGGGTTGACGATGCGGTTGTTAATTTTGGCGAGAATGAACGATTACGATGAGAATGAGAACAAGCAGAAGAACGAGAAAAGAACAGAGGTGCAAAACTCATTTCCAGATTTGAAAGTTGATTTCCTATTCGGCGTGGATAACGAAGACGGCATTCAGGACGGTCAATCTTCTGTATTCGACGTCTTAGACGAATCCAATGTCTCGCGCATGTACGAAATCGTCGAGAGTATCGAGGAAGGAGGTGAAGTAGATAGTAGCAAACCCGAAAATGCCGTTGAAGCGGTCATAGATAGCCGACTCCGCGTCCAAGAAGAAGGGTTCAATAAACGGACTAAACTTCAAGAAGAAGTGTTTAAGAAGCTCTGGACTCTTCGATGGTCGTCGTTTGCAGCGAGAGATGCGCAAACAAACACGCACTACCTAAAAGACGCGCGAGTAAACGTCGCAAACCTCGCACTGGCGACTCTACTGCAATTCGGCGATTCAACGGAAGATGTTTCGTATGATCGCAACTACACTCCCACAAAAACGCCGATTCCGTCACAGGAGATGAGGCGACTGGTTTTTCAGACGTCAACGATGCAAGAAAAGGCTTCGGAACTCGTTCAACAACTCGACGATAGAATAACAAACATTAAGAAAAACACACACAACAGTAATAGCGAGCCGCCGCTGCCGTCTTTAGGAAGAGGAAGAGGAGAAGACGCGGGGAGTGATTTTAGTACCGACGCGTCAGTAGCTGCATGGGCAATTTCGGCTCTTGTAAACGAACGAGATACATCTTCCGCAGCCGTGGAAGTTTTGCGCACGCACAAGTCTGCAACGATCTTGGAGAATTTATTCACTATTTCAGTGGAAAAACTTGTGAACGCGCCAGACCTTTCGAAGAAATATTTCGATACGGCAACGGACTCTCCAGAAGAGAGAGGAAGAGGAAAGAAGTCGACTAAGAAAAACACGGGAACAGAAGAAAGTTTTCGGTATTTTGACATTTCAAACAGCGAAAGCATAGAAGCATCTACCCTTGCCGAAGCAGCTTTCGCACTTCTCGCGAATCTTAGCACGATTGCGACAGGCTGCAACGTATTACGCGATGCAAACGCGCTCGAACCGCTCTTGAAGTTGTTCGAGCACGAACGCAGCGACCATATACCTTTCGTAGCTATATTTGCACATTCGCTAGAAATGATATTAGATTATAACGCGGATTCGAACAGAATATTTCGTGAGTCCGGCGGCGTTGCGTTACTGTGCTTGAGGCTACGCCAAGAAATTGAAACGTCTCTGAAGGAATACGACAAGATTTGCGAATCACTCAGAAGCGCGGGCGCTTCGATGAAAAATAGAGAGAATAAGAACGATGCAAAGTTATTGTCTGTCGCTAATACTGATTCACATGCGGCGCCAGGTTCTGGCTCAAAGCGCAAGAAGTCGCACGTCACGTCAGTAGATGATGACAAAGAAAGTACTCCATCACAAAGACGGAAATCTGGCGACGGCACCAGCGTGGATATTGTTGAGAAAGCCACAAAGGGAGAAGGCCTAACAGCGAATGATGTCGTTCTACCGAGTTACGTCGCCTATAGCCGCCGCGTGTTGATAAAAGCGTTAACACGTGCCTTGGCGTTTGCAATATTCGGTCCAACGGTTCCTCAGGATGCTTACGCAGCTGGTCTTGATGGTCCCAATGGGCTCAACAAAGCTATGCGTCTGGTTTTTGATAACGCTCAGAAATTTGGGGGAAGTGGCGTGACAACATTCGCTTCTTTAGTAACCGATTACCTCAACCACGATCCAACGTGCTACGTCAAACTCGAAAGTGCGGGAGTTTTTGATGCTTTATTTAGCGCGTTAGAAAATGAATCCATCGCGAATAACTCAAAAGTTTTGTGCGTTGCGCCTCAAGTCATATCGGCAACGTGTCTGCACAAAGATGGGAAGAAGAAAGTAATCAAGCGGGGCATACTGTCAAAGGTCATGTGTCCAGCTTTCACGAAGCAAATTTATCAAAAAGCTTTGAGTGCCCCAGACGTAGCCACCGCGATCGGAACGAACATAGATGAGTTATTAAGACACGTGCCTGATCTTCGCAAGGACGGCGTAGAAATGCTCTACAAAATTTTTGACGAGATCCGGAAAACGTGCGAAAAGCGCTGCGAATACTGCAAAAAATCACCTCATGCATCAAAATCACCCGTGAGCGCTTGGCGAACGTGTCTTGCCGTTCCAAAAGATGATACCAAAGGTGAAGCCAAAGGTGAAGGTGCGGAGATTAGAGTCATTGAGCTGTGTTCGGAATGCGATATTCGCAAAAAGCCCGAGGAAATGGCCAAGCGCGGATGGCTCATACTGCCACCTTTACCAGATTTAAACTCAGATGACAAAAATAATGCGGAGTCAGGAAATAACTCTTCGTTACATAGATATCATCATAACGAGCGCAATAAAGCAGTAGTAGCGCGTGGAAAATTTCTTCACGACCTCATTCTGCATGCGACGCGTCTCTTGGAAGGTATCGTGCAGACAAATGAGCTCGTCCATCGTTTTTTAGCGTACAGACCAAATTCCAACTCACAAAGTATATTCGAGTCGAATTTGAGCGGAGTTGAAGTACTTACTAAAATTTTTGTCTCGAATAATCTGCCAAATATGTTTCCAACATCGGTTGCTGGGAATAACTTTTCGAGTTTACTGCGTAAATTGGCATTAAGAGTCCCAGAGGATTTCTGTTCTGCCTTTGATGCGGCGTTGAATTATGTTTTGATAGATTTTGAAGCGAGAAATAAAGACTTCAATGAGTCCGGACTGAGTGAAATGTCTAAGTTGGGGGAAGTCGATAGCGAATGCAGAACTGATCGCTTTCGCGAAATGAATTCCATTTGTAAACGTTTGGAGAATGCCACAAACTTCTTTTCGACGATGATCCGAACGTTTCCAGTAGCTTTGGGCTCCTTTTATCAAAGGCTTCTCGATCTTTGTCGCGCTCACGGTGGCGCACTTTCTTCCATCGACTTTTTAAGGGGTCACTTAATTCTAGTGGACGGAGAAGTTAAATACGACGATTCTACAAGCATTGCGGCGTTTCGGAACGCCGAAACGGCTCGATGGACGCGGGAATCGTTCCAGCGGCTTAAAGGAGCCATTGTCAGTGCATTTGTCATCATAGCACGACCGGCACCCGCGACTCCTTCTTGGGTGCGTTTAAGTAGAGAGAAATCTAAAGTATACGAGAGGACACAATGGACCTCCGTGGCAACAATTTTGTTGCAAATAGAAGACATAATGTTTCAGAGCTACGAAGAAATCGCGAAAGTGAAAAGAGATGTTCGCCAATACATCGATAAGAGACAAAATTTGCAGTTGGGTGATGGTGATAACTTTCCATGCACTTCTCTGTTCATATTCAGCGAAATTGAAGAATATGTACGCGTAGTTACCTCCGTTCTCGGATACTCTACTGAGCGCCGAGATAAGAGCCGTCGAGCCTTTGCCCCGGCAATCGTTCTCGCACGAAAATATGGCATCATTGATCTTATTTCGCGCGCTATTCTACCTGAAGTTATAGAACTCGGAGTTTTATTAACACGTGTTTCTGTCACGGAAACAGAAATCGTAAAGGCGCCGCCGAACGGGCAGATTGTGGATGCGTGTCTGCATAGCGCAAATATCTGCATCTCTACCATAATTTCTTTCTTTGAGAAATTATCGAACCTCCAAGCGTTTCCAACAATGATTACTAGATGTGAATTATATACAGCGGCATCTATTCCGATAACAGTGGACTGGGAATTATTGCTTAGTAGACTTGGAGAGCTCGGCGATGAAAGCGACGGCTCCAAGAACAAATCGAACAAATCGAAAAAGCAGAAAAGACATAAGATTGATTTTGAAAATGCAAACGACTGCGATTATTGGGTGAAAGAGCTCGAGAATCGCATGATGCAAGACGGCTGGAATATTCTTGGCCGCTCTTTCCGGGCGGCATACACAACGGAGGAAGTCTCTAAGCGATTGGGAAAATGCAAGATGCCTGAAGATTTGGGTGTTTCTTTGCACGAAGAGTGCGCTCACGTCGCATTTACAATTGAACGTGCTATATCTCGCGAATTTAATGTAAACGAAGATGGAAAAATTGATGCTATTCAGCCCCAGCTCTCATCGGTGCTTTACGCGAAAGATGTGCTCGTCAGAATCTTCAGAATACTCGCGCGATGCTTTCGCGGAACGCAGCAGGGTGGAACAGGATTCTACGAACGAGGATTGTGCGAATGTATCGAACACAACGATATAGCTAAGTATTTGGACGAAGGAGAAGACAGACAGAGGGAGCAGTCCTTGCTCCGCGATAAAGCTATTAATGATGTGGAAATTTCGCCGGAAACGTTGCAGCTCATCGTAGAGATGGGTTTCTCGGCGCGTGCTGCTCAAATGGCGGTAATGCGACTACGCGAAAGAAGTCGCACCGAAGAAATCAACGCGGAAACAATCGCTGAATATTTGCTTGCGCACCCGGAGATACAGGAAGAAGCAAACAAACATCAAAACTCGAGTAATGCTGCAACTGATGCATCCGATGGTAAAAATGACAAAGTGGCAAAATCAAAGAAAAAGATAGGTTCTCCAAAAATGAGGAAAGACTCTTCATCTGGCGAAGACGATTCGCTCTCTAAGCCTTTGGAGGAGCGTCTGAGAGAGCGAGTTCCAGAACTCACTGAATCTCTGTGGAAAATTCTTTGGCTAAAGACACATAGTGTGGCACTTGTAAAATCGAACATCGAAGTTTCAGCGAAGGATGAACAAGAATGTGAGGACGACTCTGCTTTGCTCTTTGAATTTGTCGAAGTGGTTTGCGATGCCTTCCTCCTCGATGTAAACGAAGCGAAAATAAACGACATCCGTCGCAAGTCTGTCGCTAAAATTATCATGAAGTCACCATTTAAAGGGTTTCCAGAAGCGCACGTCACGAACGAATTGCTCAGTAAGTACCTTGAAGCGTCACCTGCGAAAGAGTTGGGTAAGTTAGGTATACCACTGTATAATGATGTGTTGATAGATGCGATTGTTGGGATCCAACAACAAGCCATGTTGCTGCTTTGCTCGCGAGATTCAAACTTTCGAGAAATTTTCCAAGAGATGAATGGATTGGCAGTTGAAGACTACTTGAAAAGAATCGAGATACTTGTGGAGCACTCGCACGTTTCACTTTCAGGTCGCGAAAAAGCAACCAATATCGTTGCCGCATCACCTTTGTGTCGCTTTCGGAAGATTGTTCAAACGACCATAATGGTTCTACACATGTACGCTCAGTGGCTACCGGCAGAAAGTGGTATGCCCTCTCCACTAAATGGACCATTTTCTGATGCTAGCTCTCTTGGTGGCAATGTTAGCGCGTTTGCGAAAGAGATAGGTATAATCGGCGGCCGACCGTTTGGTTCTGTCGCCAAAGCTGAGCAAAAACGCATCATCGAGTCGCTCGATGCCATACTTCGATTTTATGCGTGGGCGCAATCGCCGAATGTCTATGAAAAACAGATGTATTCGCCGCCGACTATCAGTCCTTGTATTCCCACGGTTTTTGTCGATAGCGATGCTGCGATTGAAGCGACGAGGTGTCCTCTTACGAGAAAAAAATTGCACGAAATTCGTCAACCCGTACGATTAAAGGATAAAACGTACGAAAAGAGCGCGTTGCTTCATAAATATAATCTATGGTGTGCAATATCTGGGAGTTCAACTCTCGAAAGCTACGATCACGTGCGTCTCCTTGGCAAGGATATTCCAAACGATCATAAGGGCCCTTTTAAGACACCAGACGGAGAAACGCACGACAAGGTCGAAGTAGAAAAAGCACTCGTGACTTGCGATATCGAAGCTGCAAACTTCAAGGCCAAGTTTTACAGTAAGGTGCCTAATGCCAATAACCCAGGTACATGCGCTCCTCAGATTCAAGCCGCGTTGACACTTTTGGAGCATTTTACAAAATCCTATGAAAACGTGACAACTTGGCTCAGTAATAATAAGCGCAAAGAAGCACCAAATATACTTCTACCCAAATTGTGGGGATGCGAAGTTTTGATGCTGCTGAGATCGCTCCCGCAACACTCGTTCATTGCGTTCACCAACTTGCTAGCATCGATATTTCGCCATGTCGCAGAGGACCCAAACACGCTGCGCTACGCCATGGAATGCGAAATAAAAAAATCGCTTGAGGCTGCATTCCATTCAAGCGATGGCGGTATGGTATCGGCATCCGTATTTCTGACCTTAATGTCTCCGGTGATGGCTCGAGATGTGCACACTTTCTTCGTTGCTTTAGAAAAGTGTGCATATTGCGTACCGGTGCCAAATCCAAAAGAGAATAAAAAAGGTGAATTGCTCATACTTCCGCGTTTTGAAACAGAGAAGAAAAATGTGAACGAATTGGGGACGGACGTGTCAAAAAACACAAAGGTAGAAAAAATCGACCGAGAATCGAACGAAGGAGATAGAATTCCACCGCCGTCAAAATCGTTTGTTCAGCTTGTCCGTACACTCCTCAAGGTCGTCAAGGGAAACACTGTGGCTGATTTAAAGCTTGCCTTTGCAGATGGCCCGGTACCGGCACCGGAAACTCTCACCACGCCGAATTCTTCAAACCTGGTCCCACTGTTTCACACTCACGATCGCTACGAAGAGCCGTACGGCCGATCAACGGATATCCATGCCATCGCAAAGGTTAAATTTGCTTTGAGACTTCTGTCAGAGTTCATAGAAGTACACGCTGCTGCTGGTGCGGTCCTCGTAGAGCTCGATAAAAGTGATGCGTCTGTTGGAGGGGTTTTGACGCACACGTTTTGCAGATTGATCTCAAAGGAGACGACTTCTTGGAATGAGAAATTAACGGCGCTGGGAATACACGAGCCGCCAACGTGTCCAGAGCAGATTCCTTCCGGCATAAACGGTTATAAAAACAATAGTTTCCCGGCTTGGCAAGGAGCAGAACGTGCGGCGCATTTTCTAGCGACGTGTACGATTCGCGTTCCGGGCTGTCGAGAGTTATTCTTCTCAATGGTTGCTCAATTACTTCAGAATGATTTTACTGTAGTTTCCGGCTCGTACAAGTCGCAGAGTAGTAATGCGCGATACCAAGGACATCTTCGCGCTGCTCTGGATATTCTCGCGACGATTGTGGCGCATTGCATGCCTTCGCGATCAGAATCTATAAGGGACATATCGAATAAACTCTCTTCTGCCAATTTTCAAAATGGCGAAACACTCGCTGCAATGCACCGCCACAAAATTCTTCCGTTGCTTTTGAAATCTGTAGAGAATCACTGCGTTGATGAACTGCAAGGCGGCAATCGCCCTGAGCTCGGTATTCTAGACGCAACACTTACCGTCATAGATAAATTATCGAATGTGTACGAAAAAATGTCGAAGGAAATCCCCGCATCTGGAGATCAAGATAAGGGGCGGAATGGTCAGCGTCACCTCGAACAAAGTCTTATCGCTGTGATCGATGCGGTGCTGCGCGAAGATGATGAGAATGAGAATAGCTATAACGAGGAGGAAGAAGATGCTATGCTCGCAGATGAAGAAGCTATGATGGAAGACATGCGCGCAATGGAAGATGCGGAGCTAGAAGAAGCAATTTACGAGGACATGACGACAAGTGACGATGACGACGATGCCGGTGATGGAGAAGCAGGTTTCGAAGTAGGATCGGAATCTGACGATGCTTCAAGTGACTTAATCATCGATGGAGATGACTCTGATGATGGTGAAAACGGCACCGACGATGATGATGCAGGAGATGAAGAGGACGATGGCGAAGATCACCTAGACGACTACAGTGATGATGAACTCGATCCCGAGGACGAGAGAGAGATGGAGAGGCTTGTAGAGCGCGGTATGATCGATGAATATGCCCGAGAAGATGGAGAAAGCTTGGTTCCAATCGGACTAGCCGAAAGTGATGGAGATGATGCTACCTCCGCAGATGATCCTGAAGATGGTTATACAGATGAAGAAGGAGAGGAAGATGACGAGGAGACGGAAGAGGATGAAGAAGGTGATTTTGAAAATCCGAACAGTTTTATCGATGAGGAGAACGTTGCGATCGGTCCAAATGGCGAGGAAGTGATGAGTCGCGATCAAAGTGGCGCAAATATTGCGCGTATTGGTGGCTCTGTGTGTGATACTAACCGTGATGTGGGCGTTTCTTTTCTTGATGACGCAGTGTTTGTACGCAATCCCGGCGGCGCGTTCAGAAGAGGTGGGGGTTCATTTCGCGGGGAAGCTGCTGATCCATTTTTGGCTGAGCAGTTTCAAGGTCCCCGCATGACGATAAATGAGGTGGTCCATCGAGCTCATGAATACGGAGCTAATGAAAGGGGGAGGAGAGAGAGAGAAGGGGAGGAAGCAGAAGAGGAGGAGGAAGATGAAGAAATATTCGTTGGCAACGAGGATGATAGCGAATTGGCTGACGATGACAGCGGATTTCACAGCGATATCGAATTATCCTTAGACTCTGGTCTTGGCCGTGTCATGCGAAGAAGAGAGCGAGAAGGGGATGGCAATAACAACCGATCGAGTCCTACTAACTCTTTAGACGTTGGTTTAGAGTTAGAGTTAGAGACTTACGCGGATTTGGAACCGACCGGGCTTCCGGAAAATCCCATTCAGCAGATGAACGTATTCGAACTTACGGTTGAAGATCTTCGTCGTCTTGCGAATGGAGAGTTTACTCGACGAGAACGAGAAGCCTCTTCGTTTGGTGGTCCCCGTCGTGAAGACACGGGTACGGCGTACATTGCGAATATGGATGGTGGACGAAATATTCGAGCGAGACTCAGATCGCGATTCGGCGAACGATACCTTTGCGAATGCGAGGATGCACAAGGAATGGGGATATCGAGAAGACATCTACCGTCACGGCGGGCATTTCCTGATGCGCATCCTCTCGTAGTAAGAGATGATTGTCCTAATGTTACCTCATACGCCATTGAGATGAGATGTGCTGCAGATGGTGCCACGTCGAGCGTTCCGCCTATTGCCCAGTCGATTTGTGTTAGAACTAGAGTAGATGATATGCCGAATGATGCTTACATTCGCTGGTCTGCTCAAATGATTCGTGAACACAATGTAACGACGGGTCCAGATGGTCAGCGGTATTGGCAACAAATGCATTTACGTGTCAACAGTTCCAATACAGATGAATTTGCACATCGATCGGCAAATATGCCAACGCCTATCGCGGACGCACCTCCAGATGTTGTGAATAGAATGCGAGATGTTTTGCGAACATTGTCCAGTGATTTTGCGAGATTTGCTCGATCATCAGGAAACCCCATGCTTCAAGGTGCTTCTTCAAGTCCAGATAATCTTGATTCGTTTGATCCCTACGGCTTTGTTGATATTAATGGCGAGCCATATCTGACCAGGAATCAAATACTGTCCCCCGAGGCTGGCGGCGCGTCTAGAGGTGAAAGGCACCAAGAAGATATGGGCAGAATTAACGTCGATTTTGATGGCACCGGAAACGATCTTTTATCTATGAGTGGTGTGTTGATATATTGTGGAAATCTTGTTCTGAACGGCGAAGTCGATCAAGACGCTCTTGGAGAAACGGCGATATCTCCTGAACCTGCTTGGGATTTGAGTGGTTTACGCGCAAGACGACATGCCTGGACGGATTCAGCGAGGTCAATTCTAGGAAACGGATCAACCGCGCTGGCACCAAATGCCCCGTTGACTAGAAGTGAGAGAAACTTGGTTTCAACGTCGATTTCAACGGTCTTAAGAGCGCTTACTAATGAAGGCTTGCGCACGAGCGAACAACAGCAACAACAACAACAGAGGAGAAGTGTAGAGCGAGATAAAAAAAAGGGAAAGGAAAGCACGGACAAAACACCGAGAGAGACGGAGAAGGGGAAAAGCGGCGGATCATCTCCTATCGGCAGTATGGAAAAAGAGGAAGCACTCAAAAAAGATGATACTGCTCGTTCTAATACTGAGAACGGTGAGGTAGATCTCTCCATTTTCAATGACGACGCTTCTTGGATACCGGAAGCGATGGAAAAGCTCTCCCTCGAATCACCGGATCAAGCATCGTTGAACGCTTTGCCAGAGAATATAAAAACCGAGCTTTTACGTTATAACGTAATTGTGAAACGTTTAAATGAATCGCCTCCGAAAGAGTTGCATCAAACGCGGAATTTTGATGAGGTGGATGCGACGTTTTTAGCAGCCTTGCCGCCAGACATTCAAAAAGATGCGCTCTCTCAGGCAAAATCTATACTTGAATCTGCGAGATCGTCGATGTTGCTGAATAGAAAGCGAGCAATTGAGTCGAAAAAAGTGGCGCTAGACCGCGCTGAGAAACAAAAGAAAGAGGAGCTGCTAAAAGAAAAAAACGAGGAAAAATGGGCACAGTCAAAAGAAGCCTTGGATATTGCAAAGAGGACCTTGAAAATCACTCCGTATCGAGTTGAGATGCCCGATTTGACCAAAGAAGATGCGCGATGCCTTTTAATCTGCGAAAACTTATGCAGAAGGTTTCAAAAAGAGTCCTACCAACGCGCGCTTTTGAGTTTATCGACGTTTGCTGTGTGCAGAGATACATTCATAACAGAAATATGGTCGATGATTGACCCTGTTTTATGCCAATCAGATACGTCCTTGTCGGTCCTTCGACAATTAGATGTGAAGATGGATCGATATGGATTTGTTCACAGCGAAGCTCGCGCTCGACGGGCTCTTGCTACAATGCACTGGCTCACACAACACCAGGGGAAGTTTAGTAGTCGGCTACCTTCGATTTCTGCGACGACGGTGTGTGGTTCACCCATGGGTATTACTGTCTTTGAACGTCTTTTGGAATCTCTCAGTAGTCCGGTGGCTCTCAAACACCCGGGATCTATGCTAGCGAATCAGCTCTTGATCTTGAACGAATCTTTTCGCGCGACAAAGATATCGAAGATCAAAGGTCGTGCCAGTGAAAAACATCTCGATGAGAACGTAAACCAGGCTAGATTGACGTTTGACAAATTGAAACCCCATCAACTCGAACCGCTGGCGAAACTTTTGGACGCGCTCTCTTTCATCAACCAAGGTCGCTTCGGTAATGCAGTTCTTTCTCACGTCTATTCACTGATGCGTCACTTTGCGACGGCTTCTCAGAAGCAAGCGAGTGTATTGACGGATGCGCTACTCAAACAAGCAAAGATATCGAGAGTCTTTGCGGAGACGCAATTAAACTTATGCTCGACAGGTAATACTGATACGCATATGTTACACGCTGGGTGCGATTCAATCCTTCGAGTCGTGCGAGCGCTCGCGCAGCTGACAAAGCAGCGCGCGCAGGGCGCGAAGTCGGATAAGAGTAATTCTGGGCGACGGGTAGTGCCAGATACTTTTGCGGGAGCATCCCCCATGGATGCCTCCCAAAAGCCTTCAACGATGAAAGTTGGTGAAGAATCAAAGGATGAAGAAGCGCCGGGTGAAAACGCACTTTTAGAGCTTTCCGAAGCTATGAAACCGGCGTGGAAAGCGCTCTCTACTGCCGCGCAAAAAGTTGAGGCACTCGTCACGCCACACAAGCCTGGTGCTGCTCCTCCGCCAGCTCCACTCGCTATAACAGCGATGCTTCCAGCAGTGGAGGCGTATTTTGCCCTTGCCGATGCGCTGGCGCCAGATCAGCTCGAGGAAGTCTCTAAAAAGATGGCAGAGAAGCAACAAGAACGAGATGAAGTGGCATCTCCGGGAAATGCCGACCAGACAATGAATGCGACGAGCGCTGCTGCTGTCAATAGAACCGCAAATAACACGCCGATGAAATTGTCCCAACCCTCTCGAGCGTCAACTCCTGGTTTACTTCGTGCGTCCAGCGTCAAGTTCACTTCTAATCTTGGATTAGATGCATTACTCGAAAATACCACCATAGCAGAAGAGCTGAAATCAAGACTATCCACCGAAGCTTGGAAGTTTGCCGAGAGGCATCGTGGCGTCATAAACGCACTACTTCGACGGAACCCGCAATTACTGACGACGTCTTTGAAAACTTTACTCCGAACGCCAGCATTGGTGGATTTTGATGTTAAACGGGCACACATTCAACTCAAACTAAAAAAGGAGAAGGAAAAATACGTCTCCCGTGGAACATCAAAGCTCAAAATTCGCAGATCGCATCTATTAGAGGATTCATACAATCAACTGCGGGCGCGAACGCACGAAGAAATGAAAGGTCGCATGCAAATCGTCTTTGCGGGTGAAGAAGGGATCGATGCGGGCGGTTTAACGAGAGAATGGTATCAAATCCTCGCGCGAGAAATCTTCAATCCCGATCGGGGTCTGTTCCAACTCGCGCCGAGCGGCGAAGCGTGCTACGAGCCAAACAAGCATTCCTCGATTAATCCGGAACATTTAAGATATTTCAGTTTCGTCGGTCGATTAATTGGTAAAGCTTTGTACGACGGGGTATTACTCGACGCGTATTTCACGCGACCAATTTATAAGCATCTCCTCGGGCAACCGTTGACGTTTGAGGATATGGAAGGCGTCGATCCAGACTACTACAAAAATATCAAATGGATGCTTGATAACGATATCGAGGGTGTTTTGGATTTGAGCTTCAGCGACACGCAGAATTTTTTCGGGGAAACGAAGACAGTGGACTTGATTAAAAACGGGCGAAACGTTTCGGTGACAAATGTAAATAAGCTCGACTACGTCAACTTGATTACGGCATTCCGAATGACGGACGCAGTCAAAGATCAACTCGAGGCATTCATAGAAGGATTCACTAAAGTAGTTGATCGCGATGTTATCGGTGTTTTAAACGCCAGTGAGCTCGAACTTCTCATTTCCGGTACGCCCGATATTGACTTGGACGATTTAAAGGTGAATACGGAATACCACGGTGGTTATACGGCTACGAGTCCGCAAATTCGCTGGTTTTGGGAAATCGTGCGCGAGATGAATGTTGAAGATCGCGCGCGCTTGCTGATGTTTTGTACCGGTACGTCTAAAGTTCCACTCGATGGCTTTGAGAAGTTGCGCGGTATGAGTGGTTTACAAAAATTTCAAATACACAAAGCGCAGGCAAACGACCCGAATCAATTGTGCACGGCGCACACATGTTTCAACCAATTGGACTTGATTGCCTACGATACCAAGGAGGAATTAAAAGAAAGATTACTCTATTCTATACGCGAAGGAAGTCAAGGTTTTGGTTTTGCCTAGTTCAGTTTGTAAACAAGGTGATGAATAAAACAATACGCGGTGCTTCATTAACATTCGTAATATACAAATTATTAATACCTCTTTTTACAACGCGAGTTTTCGCTTGATGTTTGAATCTTCCTCTGTTTCTTTTTTCGCAAACTTGCGCTGAAGTGCATCAAAAGGCGCCCGTCTTGCTCGACCGGCTGAATTCAAAATGGCACTATTCTCGTCCTCATTCAAACGCCCGTCCTCCGTAGGACGCGCTTTCTTTTTTGCCGAGTGTGAAAGATATCCTTTATCCACGTTCAATTTCCACTCCTTTTTATCTCCGGCTGACAAACTTACGACAAATTCAAACTCATTGAATTCCTCGTCGCTCTTATTCTTTTTGTTCTTTTCCTCCAAAAGTGTTGACGATGTCGCGACCACCGCGCAGTTGGCATCTCGAAGCAACTCATACGCTTCAGCTCGCAACGCGCTCGATTCCATTTGACTCAAATTGTCTCTCACGATAACCAACGTCGCTTCTCTGGCCACCGCTCTGGCCACCGCAACCGCGACGCGTTCGCTTCTAGTGAGCACATTGTTCCAACCCGTCACTCGGCATTCTTGGATTGCCTCACTTGAACAAAAACGCCCGAGCCCAAGTCGCTCAAGAATTGGAAAGACAAACAATTCATCATCTGGAGTGTTAACGGAAACATCGTTGCCAAGTAGCGTTTCGCCATCCCTGGGGAAATTCGGGTATTTTGGCACCACTGCAATATTTTGTCTTCTTTTCAAGAGTAGAGAGAACGTGGTGTCGTCTCCATCGCGGATCATCTTTGCACCGGCAGTGCTACCATCCCTGCTCTCCTTTTCCGTATCGATCTCGACGTATTCTGTGCTAGGATATCCTTCACGATCGTAGGAAAAGTCATCCGTAAACAGCCCGTTGGAGCAAATACCAGTATTAAATCGAGAAACGATGGAACCAGTGCCAGCGGAATGCAATCCACAAAACGCTCGCAGCAAAGTTGTTTTGCCGCAACCCGGTGGTCCAGATATGCAACACAACTCTCCAGCGTTGAGTTCGAAATCTAAGGATTCTACCAATGGTCTTGCTCTTGTTTTTACACTATTCGCGCTTACGTACGACGCGTCTTCGTACAACGTCAACTTTTCACACTCCAAGATTGGTTTTTGCGCCCAGTTGATTTCGCCATCATCCTCTCGCCGATACACGATGTCGCCGTGAGTGAATTTGTGCACATCTCGCGCTTCAACGACCGCTTGAAGCTTTAATACGTTCGCGCAATGTGTCTCCGCGGCATCTAAAACGACCGATCCAAATCTTCCTTCGCCATCCGCGCTCGAGAAGAATAGTTCTTCGAGCTTCACGAAGGCGTTGTGGGTGGATGTAATCGCAGCAACGCAAGCTTGACCAATACCAAACGGTTTCTCAGATTTAGCAGTCAATAGGACGCTCGCAATAATAGTCCAATTGTTGATGAAAGCACCGAGCGCGATAGATTTTGATCCAGAGAAATACGTATCCACGCAGCGCCGCTTGACGAGCTCGAGTGCATTTTTGACGTTTGGGAAGAGCGCCAGGGACGTCGCGTTCAGTTTCGCCCGAGACGAGGAGACAGAGGAGGAGGAAGAGGATACCAAAGATAATCCATCATCAAACCCGTCTTCTTCTAACGCGTACGGTGCACTCAGGGCCCTCGCATCTCTCAACGCCACCGCAACGGTTTCCCTCGCCTTCTTCGCGACGAATTCTCCTCCTCCGCCTCCTTCGCTCCTTTTCCCTCGCATTTTCTCACTTCTCTTCTTCACCCTCGCGGTGGCAAACGCGAATGCCAGCGCCATCAAACACTTCTCTCTGCCAAAATGCATGTTCAAGACTCTCCCATGGTACGCCAAAGCTAACATCGACTCAATCAATCCAAAACCAGCATAACACGCGCGTTCGCACGCCATTGGTATCCCAAACGCCACGATATCTTCCGCTTCCATCAATACTCTCAAGAGCATCATCGTCACATCGCTCTCCGCGTTATTATTATTATTATTATTATTATTATTATTATTATTATTACTCCTCTTTACTTTCCCGCAATCGTCGTCGTCGTCATCAAAAATAGACTCTAAATCTAACAATCTCCTCCGTTCGAACAACTTCCTCGCCGTCGCCTCCGTCGCGCGCTCCACCAACCTTCGCTCCACGTCGACTTTCACGTACCCGGCCGAAGTCGCCAGCGGTCTCGACAAAAGACCAAAATATAAAAAATGTTCTAAAATAGGTCGTATCGCGTCCGCGTGTCTCCCAACTGCGATCGACGTCCACGCTTGGCTCGATTTCTTGAACGTCTCCGTGCTCGCTTTTTGCGTCGAAAGTTCCAAGAGCGCGAACAAGAGCATCCGCGAGCGCAATTTCGTTTTCTTCGAATTTGGTGTTGACTTTTTCTCTTCTTTGTCTTCGTGCAAACACAAACGCATCAACGCGCGCAGGTGTTTTGTTTTCTCCAGAACTTCGTTCAGAGAATCGCGGCACATTAAATGCGGGTTGAAAATGACTTTCGAGGAGGAGGAGAGCGACGCCGACGACGACCAAAAGCGTTGCCACTTTCCCATTTTTCCAATCGATTTTGAATTTTCAAAGTCCTCATCATCTTTTAAAGAGGAGGAGGACATTTCTCTCTCTCCTCTGCGAGAAAGAAAAAGAAAAAGAAGAAGCAAGGTTTTGCGTGCTTCGAGATGATCGAAACGAAAATCTGCCTTTGACGCGTTCAAGTTGTTGTCGTTGTTGTTCTCAGGTATTCGAAAAGCGTGCTTTGGTGTGCAGAAAAAGAGCAGCTCTTTCGAACAATTTTTTTCTTTTTTTTTAATTTGCTTCGTCCTACAGTTTTA
>Ga0115556_1001211_pt1 | contig 17761 bp, 17 predicted proteins | sample COGITO_mtgs_1104_5_FD_87282 | JGI IMG/M metagenome (GOLD analysis project Ga0115556, IMG submission 87282) | Pelagic marine microbial communities from North Sea - COGITO_mtgs_110414 | ecosystem: Environmental > Aquatic > Marine > Epipelagic | place: Germany:Helgoland, sampling site Kabeltonne... | reverse complement strand
CTTATGTTAGTTTTTTCGGCGATTGGTGTTTGGGTATCTTTCTTTCGATTTTGGGTCATTTAGGGTCTTTTTGGCTCTTTTTTGTGCCATCTGTGGGCTGTTCACTCCGAAGGTCGAAGTGTCTGGCAAGGAAGGGAAAATTCCTCTTTCCTGCTCTGAGCTGTTTTGACAACAAAAACGAAAAACGAACGATGACCACTAACCACCAGACCGGAGACTGGAGACGTGAGAAACGCACGGGAATTTTCGCCTTAGATGTGTTTATAAAGATAAAAACAAAAAACGAAGTGAACTTCGAGATGAGTACAACATTAGATAAAGATAATTTCACCCCCGATGGAAAGCTGCCAGTAGGTTCACTTTCTTTTGCCCCTGCGTACTGATCGTATAATAACTTATCCATCCACAAGCGTCCTATGTAAAATACTCTAACTACCATATTCACAATTACGGTTACGATTTATCCCCTGTGCACAGGTGAAGAGCATCAAAATCCGACTTGGCTGACGCTCGACAGTTGACAGGATATTTTTGGAAGTTAGCGTTATTACTTTTTTCCATAACTTGCTCAAGACTTGCTAGTTTCCCCGAGAAATCTCCGATGACACCACTCTGGATAATGGAGTCTAGCCGAGCGTTGAAGTGTTCGTAGAGCCTCCAATCTACGTGATTGCATAATTTGATTTTTTCAATGCAGGAGTCTGATTTGCAGTCAACCTTGCCGCCCTTTCCAGCACTTGATCGCTCTCGGGAGTTTTTTACTTTGAGCGCTCCTGAGAAGCAGTCCCAGTCCATGTACACACACACAATGACAAGGGACTCGGGGAGGCGCTCCATGACGATCCCAAACATATCTAGCTCCGTTAGTTTTGAAATGAGGGCGTCTGCATACTTGTTGCTTTCATCCTCGTTCAACTTAGCTAGGGAGTCTTTGCTGCCACTGAGCGTGTAGGCCATGTTGTTACAAAGATCATCACCTTGCTGCTGGGTCGTCTGTCCCCCGAAAACTGCGTCAATGAAGCGTTCTGGGGTTTGAAACTGTCTTTTCGTTGACTCAACGAAGTTGAACATGGAAACAAATTTTGTGTTTGGATTCCTGACGATGGTGGTCATCATGGCGTCTGGGACGATGCGATTAAGCTGATCGTACTCAACTACGGGGCTGAGATGTCGGAAGCTCATTCCAAATGATTGACCTTGGTCAGCCCTGGTTTTGATTTCGTTTTCCTGAAACCACCCTTTGTCTTGTGGGTGGAGCATCGTCTTTTTAAGTTGAAAGGCGATGCCATTGAGCATCATGGCAATTGTGGTACTTGCTGTCTTGTAAGTTTTTATGAATATGAGATTTCTATACGTCTTTAGACGGGCGGCTGCTGCAGTCAAGGGCGGTGTTGGAGTACTTATTTGTTGTTGTTGTTGTTGTTGTTGTTGTTGTTGTTGTTGTTGTTGTTGTTGTTGTTGTGGCAGAGGTGTCGGTCTTACGGTCGGCACAACCACACTAAGTTGCTTGAGCCGTGGGGCATCTAATGGAAGCCCCGGCAGTGGCTGCGTGACTTGGTTTTGGTTGTTCTTACTGCTGGAGGAGTTCATTACAGCGATCTCTTGCAGGAGGAAGAGGGAATAGCTAGCAAGGCACACAATGCCGACGATCAGCACCTTACGGATCGACATTTTCAGCCTTATCCATGAGAAATGAGAAGAGAGAGAAAAGAGAAAAGGGTGTTTTTTCAACTTAACTTGTTTTACAGGAAGAAAAAGGGCGAACTACTCGGAATAAAATCGCACTCCTCCTTTCCTTTACACTTCTCAGAGAAGGAAAAAAAATTAAATTAAGACTCATTCTGTCCGTATAACACAACTATCTGACAAAAGAAGTACAACACAAATGAGCGCAGTTGGAGTCCCAGTCATCAGCCGTAAGGAGAAGTTTAACCCACCTCAAGCCGCGAACGAAGTATTCTTCCAGAATGACTCAGAGATGGCAATTTGCATGGTGACTCTGTCCGCCCGGGATAATGCCAAACAAACTGGTCTGTTCTGTAAGTCTGGCTCTGAGCTTGTTGTTCTTGTGACTCAATTGCTGGTACCGAACAAATCCTCGGCTGCGTTTGCGTCTGCCGAGTTTTTTTTTACTGGGGGGGGTACGGCGGAGCACATAACAAACTTGGATCCTGACATTTATTTTGAGCTCTTGCCCAATGATGTTGCTGTTATCGGGGTGCCGAAAACATCAGCTCCCAAATACGAGGAATTCGGAAGTAAGGGGAGCTTTATCGACTTGCAACCTATGCGACTGTGCACGGATCCTTTTATGGAGTATCCTCGCCCGGGTGCATACGTGCTGCTCATAGCTCATCCTTTTGGGAGAGCCAAAGCTTTCTTTGAGCTGCAGGTGCGATCAATTGACATGAAGAATGGAAAGGTTCACTTTACGGAGCCCGCTCCAGAAGGTTGCCACGGCGCGCCTCTTTTGTTTGACGACAAGTGCTTCGCAATTCTAAACCAGCCTCGTATAAGAGAGCTGGCCACTACAGGTAATCTCATCCACACAATCATTGGTAAAGGACTTGATGTTGGTGAGGATGATGATGACATTGACGATGAAAATGACGAATTCGATGCTGATGAATTTGCGAGTGAGCACAAAAATGATGACGGGGAGGTCACACAATTGGAAGAAAAAGAGAGCGAAGAAGAGGAGGGAACAATCGTCTTGTCCAACATCTCAAAATTTCTGCCCAATGACACCACCAACGTCGACGTTACCAAAACTGTCGCTCCCAATTCTCTCTCAATAAAAGACGTCGATAAGATAACAAGAGCGGTAGAAAAAGGCAATCTAGAAGCCATTTTATGGATGCAGCATAAAGTTGGGCTCGACACCCTCCGAAATTGGCGTGATTTTAACGGCCGGACTCTGGTGCACTTTGCAGCTTTCTACAGCAACCCGGTGAGCTTGTCTGGCTTGAAAAGACAAGGATACAGCCTGAGTGAAACAACAAAGGTAGGCGATACAGCAGTTCACATTGCATGCTATAATGGCAGCTTGCCTTGCCTAAAACTTTTGCACAAGTGGGGATGCAGCCTGACAGCCATCAATCTTCACGGCGACCGACCCTCCCACAAGGCTGCGTTGAGGGGGCGGCTGGATGTGTTGGCCTATTTACACAATTGTGGCGTCGACGTCGCTTCCCCACTCAATGGTCAGGGGCTCTCGCCGCTCGATATCAGCAAGGAGAGCGGCTCTTGGGACTGTCGAAAACTGTTGGAGGCGGCCAAGCAAGAGGCCGAGGCAACGAGTGTAGGAAAGCTACACGTACCAGGATTTTACAAGGTACCAGAGAACTGGCCTTCCGTGCTACCGCCGGGTCCGGGAACGAGGGAAAACAGGGACATAAGGACGAGAGAATCTACGAGGGGCCAGGAGACCAACGGAAACCAGAGAGGTATCGAGACAGGGACCATGGGATATTTGAAGGCGAAGAATAAAGGCGAGAGCAAGAGGGCCTTGAATATAATTAGGAAAACGAGACGGCGGGTAGAGAGTGAAAAGGAAGAGCGGAAGAGAGACGGGAATTGAGAACGAAGAAATGAATTGAGAATGAAGAGAAGAGCACGATTTCGTTGTTGCAACCTTCTGCTTATTTCACTTCGCTTTTCTTACTCTTTTTCAATTCCTAACAACGCATGCCTTAACGCATGCCTGACCTCCCCCTCGGGTCTCACTCAATAGCATACAGAATACTATCAGCCCTAATCCACTGAACCCTCGCATCAGCCCCAAAATGATCGGCATCGAAACGAATCTTTACCACATTCTCCTCACCACATTCCACAACTTTTGCTCTGTACAGAACTTTCTTTCCCCCCCATCTGTTGTACACGATTGTCCCAGGAGAGATAGCGCCAGGATCGACCGGCTGCAATGAGTTTGCATCCTTCCCAACTCGCAATGCCTCAATAGGGTGAATCTCATTATCTTCCGAAGAAAATCCCTCATAACACAGCGTTGCAACCATAACTTTGGCAACCTCGAGGACAATGCCCTGCTCTTTTCTCTCTCTGAAGTCGCAGACAATCGAGTCACCTATCCTGAAGAAATTATTTACATTAAATCCGTTATCGACACCCCCTTTGTTATGATTGTCGTTATCATCAATCTCCTGGATGTCATAGTCATCGAGATCACTCTCATTAACAGATTCGTCAGCGGCGGGTTTCCCTCCACCTTTGCCCCCCAATCTGGCCTTTTCGAACGGGGGCAGATCGTCAACCGACCGATGCCTAAATTCATGAAGACAAAGATCAATATCCTCGACTATGTCGTTCCACTCTTCAGAGGAGTACTGTCCTGTCCCAGTACATGTCACCCTGGCAGCCATCCTCTGAGCGACCTCCCACAGATGGTGCCTCAGCTCCCTGAGGGTCTCCACAAGGACCACCTCTTCAGCAGACACGCTCAAGTCGATGGCATTTTTACTTTTGGCCTTATTTTTGCCCTTAAAGCGCTTGGCTTTCCCCCTTTCCTCTGTTGCCCTGTCCGTCATCTCATCAACTTTCTTAATCAGTTCTGCAGCCGCGTTCCATAACACTGTATCATGCTCTACCTCGCAATCTTCCTCGTCCAAGAAACTGCGAGTGAAACGAGTCATGTTCACCGTATCTAGGTGGAATCTAGAGTACGACAGGCAATTCGTCACGTTGCGGCACGCATGAAACGTGGAAGACGGCAGGAGGAGGATTTCGCCGGGCTTCACCGTTGTCCTCCACAGCCTCGCCTGCGATAGCAAAGGGTGCTTGCCAAAATCAGGGTTGTTCAGATCAATCTGGCAATGGTAAAGACAATCCCCATCGTTACGGTGCGCGAGGATCACCTCCTTTTCCCCCACAATTGGAGAGATTGTTATGGCCAGGCCGCCGTTGTCCTGGTGCAACTTCGAAAATGTTCCGGTGCTGCCCATGAAAATGTACTGGAGTGGGCTGTCACCCTTGCACTGGGGAAGGTCCAGCCAATACTGCAACAGATCGTCACCGAAGCAAGGAAGGGTCGGGTTTTTGTGGCAGAGTTTTGCCCCTGCAGTCAAACTCAGAGGAAACTGCCACTGATGCAGGTAGAGCTGCTTGCTTATCCCGTAGCATTTTTCCAGAAAAGTTTTAACTCTGATTTGAGTGCGAATTGGATCAAGGCCGGCGTAAGACGACTTGATCACAGGGGCAAGTTCAGTGCCTATGTCATCCAGGAGGTTGCTGACATTGAGACTCGTACCAGAGGGAGAAGTCTCAACCCAGTTTGACGCAAAGCCAGCCCAACCAGAGAAACCCTGGATGACGACGGGAATACCGTTTCGGCGGTACTCAGTTATTTGGTCAACAATAGAGTTGTTCCGGCCCCATCCACCGGACACATCGATTTGAATGACGGGATTAAACTTCAAAAAGCGAGAGGAAGAGGACCAATCAAATTGGTTGTCGGCGGAGGAAGGGACAGTGGCAGGTGAGGGGGAGGAGGAAGAGAGCGAAGAGGGAGGAGAAATCAGAAAAGGAGAATCCAGAGGTTTGCTGTCACCAATTAAACCCAGCCCCTCTTCCGACTTCATCGCTTCCTTTTGACAAGAATTCTGCTCTCTTTGCCACCTCAAAGCCTCTCTCATAGCTGTGTCGCTCAAATTATCCGCAGGTTCCCAAGTATTATCTTCATGATCGTACCCAACCCACTTCACAAGATATTCCGTTCGCTTTTTCCCATTGATACGACGACACCGCTTGCCATGGATTGATTCTACCGCCCAAAAAACGTCCGCCACCCCTACGTTGTCGGATTTGCCGGAGCACTCAATGGCAATAGGGGTCCCCTTCTCTTCACAAATCCCAAGCTTCAACAGAACATCCTGTGGTAGAGTTGTTGAGCTTATTTCCGACACATTCTTCTTTTGAGCAGCAGCAGCTAGCTTTGGTGATTTCTCACCCTCAAGACCGAAGCCGCTGCTAGTAGAATTCTTCCGATGAACACGGGGACCCCCCTGGAAGGATGGCGCGCCACGCTTCCCCATCTTGTTCTTGCGGATTTTCTCTTAATTTTACACCATTAATGGTGGCCGCCGCCCGTATTAGTTTTCTTGAGATTTGTAGCACAGAATTGAAAGAATAAACTTTGGGTTTTGGTTTGTTGTTTGGGGAGGCACCACCCAGAAAATTGAAAAAGAAAAAAAGGCTCTTCACGTTCAATTGAAGAAAACTGAATTTACTCATTGGGTACCCCATTTTTCCAGCAACGACAAAACACATTTTTGCCAATGAATTTTCTACTCTCCTTGTTACTCCTCGCAGCTGCGATGGCTGCTCCCTCCCTCCAGCCTCAGAAGCAGTCGCTGTTGGTCAGGGCTTCTTCTCTGTTTTCGGGCGGAATAGCTGGAACGGTTGCTTCGACAATAACCTGCCCTCTGGAGGTTGTGAAGACGCAACTCCAATCTTCGAATGTGGACAGTTCTTCGGGGGTGCGTTCTGTTGTGAAGTCAATTTACAAGGCCGACGGTGTACCTGGGTTCTGGCGTGGATTGCCCCCGACTCTCGTGGGCATAATTCCAAGCAGGTGAGGATGCAATTTGACTTTGATGATGATGATGATGGCACCGTGAATGTTGTAGATACTGTCTGTCACATAGTTGTCTGTCACATAGTTGTCTGTCACATAGTTGTCTGTCACATAGTGCTCTGTTGTCTGTCACGTAGTGCTCTGTTGTCTGTCATATAGTGCTCTGTGACAAAGTCCGCAGCAGTGCAAACACCATCAACGAACGAGTCACGCTAAACCATTATATTATATGGTATCTAAACCTTCTTTATTATTTCACCGATTTTTAAACCTACGACACACACTCAGGGCAACATATTTTTATGCCTACAGCTGTGCGAAATCATTTCTGAAACCTTGGGTAGGAGAGGGGGACGTGAATGCTATTTTAAGTGGGGCCGCTGCCGGGATCACGGGCAACACAATCACCAACCCAATATGGATGGTGAAAACGAGGATGCAGCTGCTGCCAAAGGAGGGCGGCGGTCAGATTGTGTACACAGGCTACCGCAATGCTGTGAAAACGATTTTCAGAGAAGAGGGGCTTGGCGGTTTTTACCGAGGCATAAGCGCAAGTTACTGGGGATGTACGGAAGGCTGCATACAATTCGTCCTCTACGAGCGGGTAAAAACGAAGCTCCTCCATCGCGAAAACAAAAGGCGTGCCGCTTTGAAGCTTCCCCCCACCGACACTCTTCCCAAGTCGACTTACTTTTTCTCTGCTGCTTTCTCCAAGTGCCTAGCTACCATCACCACTTACCCCCACGAGGTGGCCAGGACCAGGATGCGGGAGCAGGCAACCGCAGGTGTATTCAAATATAACGGGATGATTAGAACCTTGAGGACAATCGGGGCTGAAGAGGGAAGGAAGGGTTTGTACGCTGGCATTGGGACCCACACTGCTAGGGTTGTGCCCAACAGCGCTATCATGTTTTTGGCCTACGAGGTTGTAAACGAGTGGATAAGGAGGAGAGAGCGCTCATAATGTAACACCATGTCAAGGGTAAAAAAATTGCAAAATGACAAAATGACGAGGGAAATGAAAAAAAAATGGATACGACACACACATGGAAGGAGAGAAGATACTTGACGAGAAAAGATTTAAAGACTTTAAAAGATTGAAAGCAGGAAAAGAACCGCGGCACATTTTTTGTCCATAAAGCTACTATTCAATGTTTATTCGCGCATTTTAGGGCTGGCTACTGGAGGTTTGATTCATCCATTGCTGAAGTTTTTTTAACAGGGGAGCGTAGTCGTATTCTCGTATCCCTCGGTGTAAATCAAATCCTTTCCCGTCTCTAGTAGGGTCGGCATTATTGTATAGTCAGTGAGTTTTGTCTCGTAGATCTTGCACTCTCTACCGCCGAATTCTGATCCATGTTCAGGAAATCTGTGGCCAGCGCCTTCCTCATTTTCAGGGAGATATTCGGAGTAATCTATTTCGCGTTCAGCAGAGAAACCGAGCTCTCGCAGCTGCCTGAACAGACTCCGCTTCAAGCTTCCATCATCCCGCTCCACAATTCCTACATAAAATGTCGGAGGGGGCCTGTCTGTTTCGGCAGCACTTTTTCTAGATCTATAAAGCAGCGCATGCACCGTGAGCGCCAGGGGTTGGACAACAGCAGGCCACTGAACCACGTCAGCGGCAAAAACAAAGTCAAAGTCGCCTCCCTTTTTACAATTTCGTATATCATTTCGGTCTCCCCAGAGAAGCTGTCTTCGGCTGCCACGGGGATTAAAAGGGGATAGATTGTCCCCTAAAGGCTCATCATAGTCTGGGCAACCATCAGTAGTAAGGCACGATATTGTCGCGTTGCGCTTCAGGAGGGCACAGGAGGGAAGGCCCATCCCGGATCCGAGCTCCAACGCCCGTAGCCTGTCAGAGTATGCAACTGGGGCATAGTTCACCAGGAACTGAGCAAGAAGGACAGAGACAGGCCATATTACTTCTCCTGTTCTATCAAAATCTGTAGAAGCCGACGACGAAGTTTTTACAGTCACAGACAAGGTGGACTCATCCAGCAAAGAAAATGAATATGTTTTGGGAGCATACGTTGGGGCAAACAAGCATGATAGGCCGTCCATTAATCAAGTGGACGTATTCTTGATGCAAATTTAGTCCGATAAACAACTTCTTATGAAAAAAATTTCGTTACTTGTGCTGGTACACCACAAAAAAGTTGTGGGCCTGAAATGAAAACAAACTACCTGTATATCTGCACAAGTAACGAATTTTCGATTATAAGAAATTGTTGATCGGACTAAATTTATATCTAAGAATACGTCCACCTGATTAGAAGATCGGAAAAGCTATGGAACGGACTTAATTAGTATGGCGACGAATCCCCCCACGACTTCAGAATTTCGCCGCCTCCTCTCTATCGCTCTTCCATCCGTTCTCCTCCAGATCTTCCTTCTATTGATCTGGACCGAGTCAGCTATCGCCTGCTCTCGGATGCTTGGCACCGCAGCCCTTGCGGCCTTCAGCCTGGGTAATTTGAGCGGGAATGTGACAGGATTTGCAGTGATTATAGGAATTCTCTCTGCCTCCGACACCCTCAGTCCTCGTGCAGTGGGCGCTCAGAGATATGCAGAGGTTGGCAACCTCGCTGTGCGGGGCACTTTCTACTGCCACCTTGTGCTCTTTCCTCTTGTCTTTCTCTGGTGGAAAATCGAAGGCCCGTTGATTTCGCTTGGGCAACCAGAAGACACTGCTCACAAAGCCGCGGGGTGGTTGAGGTGGTATCTATTCAGCCTTCCGCCGCTAGTATTATTTAACGTCATGCAAAGGGTACTCAACGCCCAGGAAATCGTAATGCCGCTCGTTTACATTTCGGCCTTGACGAGCCTGGTTGTCCACCCTTTGTTGCTTTATTTTCTGGTTGGCCAATTCGGACTGAATGGGAGTGCAATGGCTTTCATTTTGACGAATTGGATTCAGTTTGGAACCGCGATGCTGTTCGTTAAGGTCAGGGGAGCTGTACACCCAAAAACCTTTGAGCGTAGTGTTCATCTCGCCTGGGTCACCGACTGTTCATCACCCAGCCGCCGAGCGATATTTAACAAGCGCGACATGGTAGAGTTTTTGCTGTTGGGTGTTGGGGGCTTGATGTCGATGTCAGAGTGGATATTTTGGGAAATCGTTTGCTTCACCGTTGGGCGATTTGGGGTCACCCCCCTCGCAACGCACACAGTTGCTTATAACCTCATACCGTTGTGTTTCATGGTCCCTTTAGGAATCGCCATTGGTGTGGGTGTTAGAATCGGTCATTTGATGAGCTTGGGGGACGGGAGGAAAGCGAGACGAATGGTCTTGTCAACCCTCTTCACATCAATGACGATCTCTGCGATTTACAGTGGATTGATTTACTATTTACGGGGCCCCATTGTGAGGCTATTTACGGACGACAAAGAAGTGATGGACGGGTGCGAGGAAATCTGGGGAATGGTGAGCATTTTTATTTTTCTTGACGGTCTATTTGCCATACAGCAGGGGGTAATGAAAGCATTGGGTATGCAGTTAGTCATGGCCGGGTGCGTTTTCTTGTGCTGTTGGGTCTCCGGCTTGGGGGTAATTTTTTGGAAAGTCTCGAATGGAGGAGATTTGGGAATGATTTGGTCTACTTTGCCGATAGTTTACATCTTTCTGAATTCGGTGAGTTTATGTGCCTGTCACGGTGTCGGCCAGGCCTCGTAAGCGCATTGTTATTGATTTTTACTCATTCACGCTTCCCAGAGCATGTTCTGCTCGTACACTTTCAGGGACTGGGAAAAAATTGCTGTAAAAGTTCAGCAAGCCAATGAAAGGGCAATAGACGTGGGCAGAGACGACCTCTTAAGGGACTCCGAGGAGGTAAAATTTGAAATGGTAGAGCTCCAAGACCCCTTCGATAAAAGTATAGAAGACCTAGAAGAAGAGTTCAGGTGATAAAATGTAAAGAGCAGTGCAGAGCAAAAAAGCGTTATTTGGAGCTGCCAGCAAGCTTAATTTTTTTTCTTTCGATTTCATACAGCCCACCAGTTTCACTTCCTACAGCATAATCTAGTGTGACCCCCATTGACTTGGTTTCACTGTTTCCTCTGCGATCATACTCGCTGCGGAAATACCATTGTTCGCTGTGGCGCCATTATTCTTACTTTCTCTCATCCTTCTCAAATTCATACTCGTTGTCTCCTCGACTTCATCTTGCTGATATGGCCGGAGCGGCAGTTTGCTTTTTGGTCTTATCCTTTTCGGCGACTCGATCGCGTGTACTCGAGATTCCAACTCATCCAAGCGCCGATTAATTGTCAACGTAGCACTGGAAATGAGATAGCACATTTTCTTCTCCATAGCAGACATGAATTCAACAAGTTGAGCTTGAGAGAGTTGTTGCTGGTGCTGTTGTTGCTGGTGCTGTTGTTGCTGTTGTTGTTGTTGTTGTTGCTGTTGTTGCTGACTGTTTCGTTTGGGCGCTTTGCGGATCTTCGGCGGAGACGGTGGGAATGCTGGTAAGGACTCTGTGTGCTGAGGAAGGGAAGGCTCAGCATGAGCGACAACGAATCCTTCTAGACTGCTCTGGGCCCTAGCGGAAACAACAGCTGGTTTGGACGGTATTTTCCCTTTGCGAATCTTCTTCTTCCCAATTTTTTCTCGCAACAAAATTATTTTCTTGCCTACAATGCAATCGCAAATTTTCGACAGAAGCTCAATCTTTTTCTGGGCAAATTTACCCTCGGACAAGCATTGGTTTACAGTCAGAGTCTGGCGGAAAGTAATGCCCTCCATATCAGAGAGACAACGGAAAGATTTCTGCACAAACTCTGCATCACTCAACATCCTACTCAGCCCCATCTCTGTCAAATCTTTTGTAATTTGGGGATCACTCAGGAAGAGAATTTTGTGGAGTGTTTGGAGGAACGCAGGAACCGAACCAGACTCAAAGGGGTGCTTTGGCAGGTTCCCAATGCCCAACGCCTTATAGGCGCCCTCCAAAACGTGGAGAGAAGGAGTTGTCATTTTGGCGTAGTGGCGGGGGAGAGTAAAATTGGGACTTATTATTATATTTTTTTAATTGAAATTCCGTATAAACCAGACATAGATGTTTCTAAGATGGGAGGCTGTTTACGACGTAAAATACACGTTGATTCAGCCAATTTTGAGGAATTGGAATTGTTGTTTGCAGTTTTTGTCAAACACCTTAGGTTAATTCCATTAATTTCCCATAAACTCACCCAATACTAGAGTATAGGCGAATCCACAATTTTTCTGTATCACGGTTGTTTTTGTTGTCACCTAAAAGACACCTTTTGTCTCCTTTTTTTATCCTTGACGAGCTCCCACTAGGGTAGCGGAATTGGCTGGTGTCTAGGTTTGATGCCAGCCACCCGAGAGTCTACGCAAAGAACCATCCCCTTGATCAAGGCCGTCTTTTTCTCTGTCTTTGTGTTGCTAGTATACGCAGCGCTTACTTCAATATCGCGGTTTTCAGCCAATGAGGGAGACAGGGGCAAACATAAAATTAATTTAAGGGTGGTGGAGTCAGGGAAAAGTGCTGTGAAGGACGAGGGCCACGATCACCAGCAGGAAGCGATTGCACTGACGCCGTCAGGGACGACAACACAGCAGGAAAAACCGATTACAACATCACAATCCCAAGAACATGAACGAGAGGCACCCCAACAAGAAGAACAAGAAAAGCAAAAACCACCCCAAGAGCGGTATAAGACAAGGACAGGAAACCTTGAAGTGGAAGTGTTCAACCCTCCGTCGACATTCCACTCAACTGTTCACTGCGGCGGTGCCCCCCCCCCCTCCCTTGCCACCTCCCAAAGCGGTAAAGATGGTGATTGGGACAAGACTTGGACTTATCGATCTTGCCATGTGAGAAACTTGTGCTACGACATAGAAAGCAGGGAATTTGTAGTGTTCAGGCGTACCGATGCTGGCAAGGGAGGCGGAGAATTTCACGCACAGAAGGATCTTGACGAGACTATAGCGAGAGAGAACGGAGTGTCTATTTCTTTTACTGGTGACCGATTTCCCCACATTAACCAAAATTCCAACACATTTGACACATCCGTTTCTTTGGGAGCTATTAATCCAAAATGGACTTGGGGTGGCGTAAAAGGGGCACCTCCTTATTCAGAGAAAGATAGGGTGGGAGGAAAAATTTGGGCGATGGAGTGGTTTCCTCGCGTTGTTGACATTGGAGAAGAGGAAGTGCCAAAAAGCATTTATCACCTTGTCGATGGCGACACATACCCTACCCTTGTACCGTACCACAGCATGGCTGCGCACAATATTGGGCACCTTGTATGGGACGATATATTACCGATATTTACTCTTTCGAGCATGTTTGAGGGGGTTATCGACGCTGAATCCTCTGGCGAGCGAGAAGGGCCGCTGGCGAGGTGAGTTAGGAATGATTATTGGGGTTGTGGCCTGGCTCCTGAATCTTGCGTCTTACAAATGCTTCTCTATTCAGCCGATTAAAGCTCTTCCGAGTTATCTTGGAGAAGGAACCCTGGGCGACGTGCGAATTTGAACGAAATGGCTATGCCGATCAATCCCCCCCAGGCTCCTACACTAATGAGAAGAAGTGTGAAACCATGATGAAGAAGTTTATGCCCTTGCTGGGAAAGGATAAAAAAGCCATACCACCCGTGACAAATTTTGATTTTGAAGTTCTTGGTGTTGCCAGACACAAGGAGCAACCAAGATATATGTGCGCTGATGACGGCCTCATCGGATTGGGACAGCTCACTGACCACTGTCTCAAAACGCATGGTTGGTGGGAAAAAGATTATGACACTGTCTGTAACCTGGGGAGAGGAAAGCTGCTTTTAGAGGTGAGTAGTACCCACGGTTATGCTTTTGACTGAGTTCACGCCAAACATCGATCTAACTCAGACGAAACATGCACGCATAATGTATATGGCACGCATAATGTATGCGTATGGCATTCTCTTATGCGTATGGCATTCTCCCAAATGAAACAAACAAATCAATCTCCCATTTTTATGGCAACTTCGCCCACAGTTCCGAAACTTTTGCATGGAAAACATGGGCCTATCCCACGTGCGACGAAACCAGGATAAACTCAAAATTATCTTCTCTATCCAGAGCTCCGGTGATCCTGTTCGAAACTTCGATTTCAACCTTCAAATCCACTCTCTCAGAGGCTACTTGGAGTCCAAAAGTCTTACTGACGTGGTCGAAATTGTAGTTGAGAGGATGAGCTCCATCAGTGTCGAAGAGCAGATGACTATGGCGGCAGAAAGCTCAGTCTACATCACTGCCGCTGGCGGCGGGGCCATGACCGCTATGTTTCTACCGCCAGGCGGCAGTTTGATCGTTTTTTACAATGACCAGGGAAGTAATTGGAAGCAGGGTAGGCCATATAACCCCGCTTTGTTGGATTGGGACTATTTCAATAGTGCAACCTACTTGCACACAAGCTGGATGCCAATCAGCGAGATGAACGATGAAGGAAAGCTAGATTTGTTGAATAAAATGGTCGGTAGTGAAATCGAGCGATGGCTTGATGATGTGAGGAGCTGATAAAAGTATTTTTTGGGATGTAAAAGCAGGAATTTTTGGGCATTTTGGGCATTTTGGGCATTTTGGGCATTTTGGGCAAGCCGGATAATACCCGGGTATACATGCAATCAGCTGCATGCAATTCCGAGAGCAATGCATTCTTTTTGGAATAATGCTAGAATTTCACAAACATCAATCTTCGCATCATTCCAATTAGTAGAATCATCAGAACTCAAGATTTCGTGGTCGACTTATACATTGTATTAAGGGCCCTCGACGCCCAATTAACTCTCAATTCACGCGAGCCCGGCTCACCACAACAAACGGGATCGGAAAAATCCGAAATGTTATCCCTGCTGCTTCTTTCATTCGTTCCCCTCCGTTCTCAACCCGGCTCCCCTCCGACCTGGGCTTTCCCCCCCACTTTCAAGCTCCCCTCAGAACAACTCGTGCGAGAAATTCCTAATGTGGCTGACACAAAGACAATAAAGCACATTCTGCACGACACCGAATGCAGATTTCTCATCGATACGTTCGAGTCGTTGGGCTTCGAGCGGGTCATGACGGAGAAGAACCGGCATCAGTCTCTGCAATGCATCATCAACGAAGACTTGCATGACAAAATTTTCGGTCGCTTGAAGCCTCACATTCCGCTCTATCTCCCAGAGAACGAATTCCACGACGCTGGGCTGCTTGTCGGCTTGAATCGGAGGGTTAGGGTTTACAAGTATGTGGGCCACGATGACGCCCAAGCTGAGCCCGATCAGTTCCTCCCTCACATTGACGCGGGATGGCCTGAAGGCGGGGAGCGAGATGGAGAGGTTGTGATCGATATGAACTCTGCCGACGGCAAGGACAGCAATGGCAAGGACACAAAGACAGTAGTGGGAGGGCGGTTCTCGTGCTTGCTGTACCTTTCAGAGAATTTCTCTGGAGGGCAAACCACGTTCTATTCTCAAGACAACGGCGAAGAAATTGCTTCTGTGAAGCCTAGTTTGGGGACTGCCCTGATTTTTCCGCAGGCTCTTGGAGAGGCGGAGATGAAACATGCTATTAAGACCTGCTGGCCAACGCACGCGGGTTGCACACTTAGTGGAGGCACCAAAATCGTCATCCGAACGGACGTCCTCTACTCCCACAAGGAGACCACTGAGAAGAACCGCCACGATTACGCGATCCATGATATGTTCAGCCCCTTGAAATCGTCACTTCTAACACCAGAATTTATGGCACTGGCTAATACTCTTTACACACCCGTGATGGGGACCGAGAACCTGGCTCCATTCCTTCATTCGTTGATAAGATTTGTGAAGCCAGTTAGAGACATAGTCGAGGTGGGGGGCGGCTATTCGAGTCTCTGGATCTTGCTTGCATTACGCGAGAACCAAGAAGAAATTGAGAGGATCAGAGAAGGGGCAATGAGAGGAGAGGCGAAAATGTTGGACTACCCCTGGACGGTTGGTCTGGAGGACAGGGATGACAGAAACCCGCCAAGCACAGCGAAACTGAGGGTCATTGACAATTGCCTCCATCAGATGAGCACGGCCTCCAAATTGAGTTCAATCAGCCAAACACTCTGCCTCAGTGACCACCTCGTCTTCAGTGAGGGAGATGCGTGGGACTTCAGCGGAACCTTCCCAATCTCCTCAGTATCGTTGTTCTTCGTCGACTTTGGGGCTGGCAGCCGTCTGGGAGAGTTCATCGCAGATAATTGGGCTGCTCTAGATGACGGGGGTTTCCTGGTCGTTCACTCCTCTGTCACGAACGAAAGAACGCGAAAATGGCTGGAAGGTGCTCGCGCAGGCGGTGGGGGGGATACAGGTCTACCAGTTGGCGAGTTTCACCACGTTTCCCTTCTTGAGCCGCACAAGCGATTCCAGAATGCCGTAACAATTTTGCAGAAGAGGGGTAAAGGGGGAGATTGGAAGGAGCCTCTGTACAGCGTCTATGGATAAAAAACGTTGGCAGGTTAGACCGAATCCGAGGTTGCCTAGGAAGCGCTCGATGCCTAGGAAGCGCTCGATGCCTAGGAAGCGCTCGAGTGGAAACCATGTTCGCTTATTATATGGTTGCTCATAATAGCATAATAGCATAATAGGTAGGCTATTAATTCTGCCACTCATTTATTGCTGAGCGCAAATAATTTGGTTAGAAAAAGTAACTATCATTCCATCCGTCAACACTATTCTCACAACTATTATCCTCAACGTTACTACACACTTTCTCCGTCGAGTGACACCACCTAGTTCTTCCAAATTCTACACGTGTTGTCCTTGCTCCCTGTAATGACGGTATCCCCGTGATAATTGAACGCACATGAGAAAATTTCGTCTGTGTGCCCCTCCAAAATCTGCACGCAGTCCCCGCTATCAGCATCCCATATCCTAGCGCTCTTGTCACTGCTGGCCGTGAGAATCCTGCTCCCGGGGGGATTAAAAGCCACCTTACTAATCTCCCCTTCGTGACCGATCAAGATGCTTTGACAAGCACCTGTCATGGTATTGAATACCCTGGAGGTTCCATCCGCCGAAGCGGTGACAAGCTTGCTGCCAGTAGAATTGAAGGCAACGTCGAGGATCTCATCATTATGACCCCGCAGAGTGTGTACGCACTGCCCCGAAGCCACATCCCAAATCTTACACGTCCGATCAATCGAGCCGCTAATGCACAGATCGCTGCTGTAGTTGAAGGAAGTCGAGGAAATCTCGCCATGGTGGCCCGAGAGGGTATGGGCTACACGGCCGTTCCGCGTGTCCCAGATTTTGATGGTGTGATCGAAAGAACCAGTGATTATTCGGGTTCCGTGAGTGTCAAAGTTGAGAGACACAATCTCGGCAGTGTGACCAAGGAGAGTGTGAATGCACTCGCCCGTTTCCACGTCCCAGAGCCGGGCCGTGTTGTCCATCGATCCTGTAGCTATGTTCGTGCCCATGGGGTTGAACGAAAGGCATACAATCTCCGTTGCATGACCCCGGTATGTGTGGTACAGGTCCCCGTTGTCGCTGTTCCATAATTTACAAGTCTTATCGAAACTAAGAGCGTGCGCACGAGCGTGCGTAAGAGTGTGAGGGGTGTTTTCTATAGCAAACGTACAGGCACAAATTGGTATCTTTGACTCACCTCCCGGTAATTATCTTATCCCCAAATGGATTATTAAACGCGATAGCATACACCACATTCCGGTGTCCCTCGAGGGTGAGCAATTCGTCTCCAGTAATCGTGTTCCAGACCTTGCACGTGCGATCGTACGAGCCTGTGATGAACTTGTCGCCGGATTTATTGAAGGCGCAGTTTGTCAGGGGGAGGATGTGAGCTCTCAAAATCTTAAACAAGTAAAAGTCGTTGCTCTCCTTCTGTTCTAGCTTCTCAATGAGCTTGTATATGAGCCTTCTAAGTTGGGGCTTTTTCTTCTCGGAAATGAGGGGCTCCTCGAAGACGATCTGGTTGACGAGGACTTCAACATCAGTTGAGGGGGTGAGGTGGAGGAGGTCAATCTCCTTCATGGAACGGGATTTGTCACGCAGATCATATTCAAGGATGATGCCAGGGGGGTAGTATCTGTCAAAGTTGAAAATTGTGTGTTTGTAAGGGGTTTGCGGGCGGCGTGTGTGTGTGTGTGTGTGTGTGTGTGTGTGTGTGTGTGTGTGTGTGTGTGTGTGTGTGTGTGT
>Ga0115556_1001208_pt1 | contig 17775 bp, 9 predicted proteins | sample COGITO_mtgs_1104_5_FD_87282 | JGI IMG/M metagenome (GOLD analysis project Ga0115556, IMG submission 87282) | Pelagic marine microbial communities from North Sea - COGITO_mtgs_110414 | ecosystem: Environmental > Aquatic > Marine > Epipelagic | place: Germany:Helgoland, sampling site Kabeltonne... | reverse complement strand
TGACTTACCGTAGGTGTAAAATACTACTATGTACTAGGTGCGATTATTTTGTATAACAACTAACTCGTCTGAACTGGTCTCGTGAAGTGGTAGGCATTGTTGTTGGTATTACTCCCCCAAGCGTGAGCCGTTATTAAAGTCCAATTCTCTTTCGCCAAGGTACTCAGTAGAAGTTCCACTAAACACTTTTGGTCCAGACTTGGTATATTGTACCACCAGTCAGTATAGGTACTACACGCATCCATATCGGTCGTGGAAACACCTTCATTTTCCGCCGAAGTTTTGAAATCAGGAACACTATTGCTCCAAAACACAGCTTTGTGTTCCATACTCACATATGAGGACGGTGTGATGACGGTTGGTGGAGGTGGTGGTGGTGAAGCCAAACTCTGTACATTCGTACCACCACCCGAACGAATATTCTCGTCAATACGGGCGAGAAAAACACACACCGCGAGAAGTAGAACGCTGATGAGTACGAGAAGGAACGCTAAGAGAATATTTAAACGCTTCTTCCCGCGATAGTGTGTATTCTCCCGTATAATCTGAATATCCGCAGGTTTTGGCGACGGCGCAGGTGCGTCGTTTTCCAAAACGTCGGCATCATCTATATCTTCTTCTTCTTTTTTATTTCTGTCTCTCACGCGAGATGCGACGCGGTTGATTTCCGCGACAATCCTCGGAATAGGAACCGAAGATGCTCGCGGTTTCGGCGTGATTTCTATCGCCGTATCTTTAGCGGGTTCAGGCATGGTTACGTTTTTTGCTCCTCTGTTGTTCGCCTTTTCTTTATTTTAATTGAAGAGGGGGGGCCTTTTTTTTTAATTGAAGATAACACAACACAACACAACGTAATGCCAATATGAGCGCTTCGACCACCACCGACAAAAGCGAGATTGAATGCGACGACGACGAAAAGGAGACGCGCGTAGGAGTAATTACTCCTTTCCGGGATTCACCCGAGGAGTGCGCTCGTTTCGTGAGACTTGTGGACAAGGTTTATTCGGTAAAATCATCTTCGTTTTCATGCCGACTGTTTATCAACAAATTAAAAACGAAAGATAAGAAGAAGACAAAGAAGAAGATACATGATGATGATGATGACGATGAGAATATTCATTCGAACGAAAACGAAGACGACAAAGTCTACTTGGGATACTCGAAGTGCGGGAAAAGAATAACAACAACAGATGAAATGAACCCGGTCGTGTGCTCCAAATGCTACGAAAATCTCTTTTGCACTTACTTGAACGAATACGAACAGAGAGAGTTCCGGACGGTTGTATTATGCAGCGGAGAAGAGAGGCTTTTAAAGTACACGGACGAGGTGGCGAAAATAATACGCGAACGCGAAAACACGGAAGAACGAGAATCGATGGCACAAATGGCAAAGGAGAAACGAATCGAGGAAGAAAAAAAACGAATCGAAGAGGAAGAAGAGTTAAGACGAAAAGAGGAAGAGGAAGAGAAGTTAGAGAGAGAACGCGCGAGGTTAATCGCGAGGAAGTTGGAAGAGAAGGAGAAATTTTTCTCGAGAAGAGAACAGAGAGAGTTTACGAATAAAGAACTGTTGGAGATTGTAAACAACACGGAGGAAGGGAAACGGATTTTGGACAGAGAAAAAGAAAGACTGGAGCTCGAAATAGCCAAGGTGGAGAGTAGCGCGGACATCGAGACGCTCGCCGACGTGGTAAACGCCGAGTCGACGAGAACGATATTCATGCGCGTCGACGCGTTTACGAATTTGAAAGATGCGGAACTCATGGAAGGAGTGAGTGTGACGCTGTCGCTCGCGAGTAAAGAAGGTGATGTTATTGAGAGATGGAATTGTCTCGACGTTCGAAACGACGCCGTGAGTGAAGAGGTGCGAGAAGGAGTTCAGCGCAAGTTGAGCGGCACTTCGAATATTTATTACACCTCCGGCGCGGAGTGCTGCTTTCAAACGACAGTTGGACACATCCCGGAAAATTCAGCCTTTATTCTCGAGCTGAAGCACTTTAAAAAAGCGAAAAACAAGACGAGCTTAAAATGTTGGTCCTACGTCGCGACCGCGTCCGTGCTTTCCGGAATGAAACGCGAAGACGTCGACGTGTGTCGAATTTTTTTACCTTTAGGTGGCAAACCTGTAGATCTCACCACAAAAAAATGGATCAACTACAATTGGAAAGATAACTTGATGAGGAATATAGCCACTGGTCATGGCGCCGTCGTCACGTTCAATTTGATTTGATTTGAGTATAGCGCGTTCTTAATATATTAAAGCTCTAAGGTCTTGCCTAAAATTCAAAAACCCTAAATAGAGACCTGCTTTTGTTTCCCCCTTTACAAAGCAAATCATTCCTCAGAAGTAGACAAAGAAATGATGCAAGACACGACGTTAACGCAAGACTTACTCCCGGCGAAAAAGCTCACGTTCGTGGACGCGACCCACGAGTTGACGCAGAGCGTCACCGAGTACGAGCGTTACTTCTTTCCCGGTACTAATTTTAGTAATGATAACAAAGAAAAAGAAGAAGACGTGACGTTGATTAAAAAAGCAAAGAAAGATCCCAACGCGCACAGTTTACGAAGGTAAATTTGAAAATTTGAATTTTTCCCCTTGTTGGAATTCTTTTCGTTACGGAGTGACTTCTCTCAAGACTCTTAAAGGAGGGGTCGTTTTCGTCGTCGTCGGGAGGAAGAGACAAAGCGCGTGTTTAGTACATATAAGTCTCTCTTTGTTTCCGTTCTTTAAAAGCATGCCGCTGACCTCTTTTTACATCTCTTTTGTCTAAATTATACAAAACAGCGCTTTGAAAGAATTAAACCACACGGAGGAATCGATTCAAAAAATACTCGAAGTGGCCAAGGAAAAAGCAGTCGGGAACAATCAACAAGACCTGGATCGCATACGCGCGGCGTTGAAACGCTTAAAGTTTGGCACGATTGAACTGAGCACGGAGCAAGGTTTTTTGAAAGCGTTGTTATCTGGAAAGGAGGATGAGGTTATGTTTGGGAAACACGCGAAGTCGGCGCTCGAGGAGACGGAGGAGTATAAAAAATTGCACGCGGAAGTGAAACAGTTACAAGAGGAGAATAAGAAGAGAGAAAAGGAGACCGAGGAAACGATTGCGCGTGTGCACGAGGAGTACGGTTTATACGTGAAGGAAAAAGAAGAGCTGCAGAAGATTATCGACGAGGTGGCGCAGTTGGAGGACGAGTCGAAAGCGGCGGAGATGCGAGAGTTGGCGAGGAGTCAAGGGTTGCAAACGAGCAATCGAGCGTCGGAGTTGCTGGACGAGAAGAAGACGAAGGAGGAGTTACAAAACGAATTGAAGGAGTTGGATAACGCGCTGAAGAGAATGAACCGAGGGATTGCGCAGAAAGAGGCGAGTTGTCGAAAGATTGACGAGGAGATTGCGCCGTTGGACGCGCAGTTCGTAGAGTTGAGAGCGCAATCGAAGTATCTCATTGGCGCGAGTAAAGCGGCGGCGAGAGAGTCGGAGGCATCCAAGACGTTAGCGGAAATGTCTATGAGAATCCAAGAGCAAATGAACTTGGTCAGTGCGTTGCAAGGAACGGAGTTGTTGGAGATTGGCGAAGACTCGATTTCGCTGCGATTGGCGAGCCATTTGCCGGAGACGGATACTGAAGCGATGGAGTCGTCACGAGCGAGAGGAGTGGGGAGAGTAACGCACGTGGTAACTTTAGGCTTCATCGAGAAAACGGCTCGGTTGAACTCAATCACTTTAGATCCTGCGGATGCGCCGATTGAAGACGTGGCGAGGATGTTCTTAGGCACGACGGATTGCGCGAGCGCCTTGTGCAACATTCGCGATCGAATCGCCGCCACGGCGCAAAGATGCGAAGCGTTGGCGGCAGCCGCGAGTCGAACGCCCCTGAAATGGTCCGCGTTTGATGCAAACGTGAGAGCGGCAATGTCTTCGTCCACGGAGCCAAGACCAGTGGCAGTTTTGGAAGTGCCTTTGGAGTGGCCAAAGGTGAAGTCGGCGGAGATTCGCGTCGTCAACGTAGAAAACGTGCCGAGTAGAGTGGCGGGTATGGTCGTGCAAACGTGCGCTGGGAAGCGCTTGCGGACGATCGGAGAGACGTTACAAGCGACGATGGAAGCGGAAAAGATGGTGTCGTCGTCGAACTAATAATATACTATGTTACTACAAAATTTAGAACTCTTTTGAACGAACCTATGTACATTATTTTCGGTTTATTTACAATAGCGTGATGAAAAAGAATGGCCAACACACCGCGTGCTTTTACTACTGCTACTGCTTATTTTAGTTTACTTTCGCTTTCTCCATTGACGCTTGTTGTTATTCGTCGTGGCCTCGCTCATTTCGCCCTTGCTTCCTCCCGGCTTTCCGCCTTTGAATTTAGCGACGAACCTTCCGCTCTCGTCCACTCGACCTCCTCTGTCTGGCACCGCGCCAATCGTTACTGTCTTTGCATCGAACCCATCGTCGCCAACTAACCTCGTTTTTTGTCTACTCCTACCACTTCCAGCTTTCAGACCAGATTTTGCGACATCTGCGCCTCTCATATCGAACAACGAATCCGGAAAGGCGATGTCAAGGTTATCGCCGCCGTTACCTCCATCGTACGAAGCCAACGAAAACGCATCGTTTTCGTACTTTTCGCTATCCAAATCTTCCATCTTTCTCGTCCGTTTCGTTCCTTGATTGCTACTATTGTTGGTGTTGTTATTATTGCTACTCTTTGTCAACGACTGGACGCTCACGCCGGCTCTCTTCGCAATCATTTCTTTCCTCTTCTTGAACTCCGCCTTGATCGCGTCGTTCGCCTCTCTCGTAATCTCCACTTCCTGTTCCGTCATTGCTTCGATCTCTCTCCGTTCAACGACTTGACCCTTATGCTTATCTAACACCGATTTATCCTTCGCGCTCGCCGCAAACGTCTCCGCGACGCGCTTCGCGCCAATCGCAATCTCTTTCGCCGTGTGCGCCGCGTGATATCCGTACGCCTTCTCCCCCGCCGCGTGCTCCAACTCTCGAAACACCTCGTTAAATAACGGGTTCGGTGTCGGCGGTCTTTTCATCGTCATCTTATCTTCATCTTTCGTCGTTTGCTGTGATGCCTTCTCCTTCTCTCGTTGCTTTTTCTCCATGCTTTCCTTCATCAATCTCGCCGCTTGTAAATACGCCACGAGTATTTCAAACACTCGAAACGTCCCGATTTTATCTCTGAATCGTTCGTCCAGCATGGTCGCTAACACCGCCAGCGCGCCTAACGCTCGGCTCGCGCAATCCTCGTAGCTCGCCCCTCGGATATTCTTCAGCGTCACGCACGATTGCAACGCTAAGTTCACGTTATCCGCGCCGGTCATTTTGATTAAAGGTCCAATCGCGCACGCTAAGTGCTGCGCTATCTTTGTAAATTCCAGCGGAGAATGTTTGTGATTTCGGAGCGTTTTCGGCGAGGTGTTTGGAGGAATTGAGACGCCCAAATCGTCCAGACGCTGGAGGATTTCGGAGGCGTACGAATCCTCCTCCTCGTTTTTCGCGTCTTTATCGATTGAAGAGGGAATTGAGGACATGTTTGTGTGTCGAAACACCTCTCTCTCGCGTGTTTCTTTGTGGCGACTTTCCTCTCGAGATCTCATCGAAATGCCTCCAAATTCTTCATTCTTTTGCACGGAAAAGCGCAAAATACTATCGATCGAACGAAAGAGTGTAAAGAGAGAGATCCATTCGTGCGTGGTATTGCGCGTTCTTTCCCCGATGAGTCAATCCGGGGTGTCGCGCAATGCCGCGAACGAGAGTAAACAACAACAAGATGGAACACCATCATCATCATCATCGTCACAAAAGCGAGCGTTAAACCACCAGGAACAGTTGAAAGAAAAAGCGCGATCGATCGCGCATTACCTGCGAGCGTCGAAACACTCGACGTTGGAACAACGGTCGGCGCGATTACGAGACGACCGGGTGTCGTTTTTTCGCGCGAAAGATTTCTACCGGAGCTTACGGGAAGATCCGGATTTCGTGGAGAAAGAGTGCACGATCGGAGGGAAGACGATGGATGATAAAATCGAATATCTCGGGAACGTGTTGTTACACTGCGGGTTGATTCAAAGATGCGAACGGATATATAAGGCGCCGAGGAAAGGGAGGACGAAACGAGTGAAATATCCGCACTATTTGGAGAAGACGAAGAATCAATCGTTCGCGTATCCGTCCAACGACGACGATTCGTTTTACGCGTGGACGTACGACCAGCCGATGAGTTGGACGTTTTTGATCGCCTCTTGGGCGGTGGCTATTTTGGTCATGCTGGCGTGCTTGTTTCCGTTGGCGCCGATTTGGTTCAAGAAGATTATTTTGTACTTGTGTGTGGCGATTTTGATGTTCTTTACGGTTATTTTGGTCGCGCGAGGGGTGGTTTTCGCCGGCGTGTGGTTGGTCTCGGGGAGACACTTTTGGATTTTACCAAACATTGCCAGCGACGAGATTCCAATCAACGAAGTGTTTTCGCCGATGTGGATGTTTGACGATTTGGACGCGAGCGGAAACGTGGTCGGGAAGATTGGAATCGTGCAGAGAATTTTAGGGACAGGGATTTTAAGCGGCGCGTTGGTCGGGGTGTATAAAATCGCGCCGGAAAAGACGCAGGCGTTGAAGATTGTCGGGAGAGCGCACGATGCGATATTGGAACAATTTCACTTAAAGAAAGGGTTTTTGGAAGGTTCTAACGAGACGTCCGCGAATGCGACCGCGGCGAGTGGTGGTTTAGAAGGAGATTTAAAGAATAACAATTCGAGCTTGTTGGTAAACGCGACTGCGAATAACAACACGATCAACTCGAGCGCGGACGCTTCGGTACCGTTTTGCGAACTGTTCCCGGAAGACGACGAGTGCGCGGAGTACGTGCCTTTGAAGAAAGAGAACCTCGAGGAAGAGGAGGAGAAGAAGGAGAAGACGAAAGTGCACGCGGAGTTATAAATATAGACAATAAAAATCACATATATCTGCTCTTTCTATGAACAAATCCCATGGCATCTCTCACGTCCGCGCACGTCTTTTCCGCCACCTCGTTCGCTCGCACCGCCCCTTGTTCTAACACCGAGTCTAAATACCCTTCCTCGTTCATAATTTCCTCGTACTTTTCTTGAATCGGTTTCAAATGATCCACCACGACTTCAGTCAACGCCGGTTTGAATTCCCCCCATCGCATGCTCGCGCACTCATTCAACACCTCCTCTCTACTCATACCGGTACATAACTCGTACATGGTCAACAAATTCTTCGCTTCTGGTCGTTCGTCGTCGTAATTCATCCCTTCTATGGCATCTGTTTTGCACCTTTTAATCTTCTGCGCGATCACGTCCGGCGAATCCAAAACGTTAATCCGACTCCCTTCCGCCGGGTTGCTCTTACTCATCTTCGCGCTTCCATCGGTCAAACTCATCACCCGCCCGCCACTCTTCGGCGTAAACGCCTCTGGTACAATCAATACGTCTTTACCCCGAAATCTCCCACTCGGCGACTTCTCGTTCTTCCCTCGTTTTTTCCATTTATTCCCGCCGTATAAATTGTTAAATCTCCCGGCGATGTCTCTCGTCAACTCTAAATGCTGCCTTTGATCCTCCCCAACTGGAACTAAATCCGCGTTATACAACAAAATATCCGCCGCCATCAACACCGGATAATCTAAAAGTCCAACAGACACGTCCTCGCCCTGTTTCCTCGCTTTTTCTTTGAACTGAATCATCTTCTCCAACCATCCGATTGGCGACACGCAGTTCAACAGCCAACACAGTTCGCTGTGCGCGGCGACGTGCGATTGCACGAAAACCGACGCTTTCTCCGGACTCACCCCAGCGGCTAAGTATATCGCCGCCGATTTCCTCGTGCTCTCTTCCAGCTCTTTCGGCGAGTGTCCGCCAGCCGTAATCGCGTGTAAATCCACCACGCAGTAAAACGCTTCGTGTTCGTCCTGCAATTTCACGTAGTTTTGAATCGCTCCGAAATAGTTCCCCAGGTGGATGGAACCGGTCGGTTGGACGCCGGATAAGACCCGTTTCATCCTTTCTTTTTTCTCTTCACCCGATGCTCCTTCCGAGGACGACGTCTGCGACGCGGAGGAGATAACGGAGAGCTTTCGAGGACGGAAAGGAGAAGAAGAAGAAGAACGCAACAAACCCATCGACGAAGACGGATGAGACTTTGGATAAAATGAATGTAATCCCTTCTTTGAAGAGGACGACGGCACGAAGACGCACCGAGAGGAAGAACAACTCGAAGAAGTCGAAGCCATCGTCGTTTTCGAACGCAGGAGTGGTGGTGGTGCAGGTGCGAGAGAAAAAGATGAAGACATTCTTCGTCTGAGCGCAGCGAAAGTGCTGCTCATTTAGTGAGGGGAGTTTCCCCAAATTCACTCACAAAATGTATGCACACGCGTATGAATACACGCACACATAAACAGATGGGAAAAAGAAGCGAACGATGACAAAGTTCTCTCCCTCGTCAGTGTGGAGCGTGCGAAATATGGTGCACTTATTCGCGTGGTTCCTCGCGTACGCGGAACAGATGTTCGTTTCGAAGCGTCGACACGTTCTGCGTCGTTGGAATCTTTCTCGTCGTCGCGAATACGCGCGCGAGAAGAAGAAGAACGGGCGGGAAAAAGGAGTACCACCGAAACGAAAACCTAAAGGCAAAAGAGTCGCGTACTTCGTGACTGGGTGGTCCTCTGGCATCGGGTTTGAGACGTGTTTGTCGCTTTTGCAAGGACATAAAGAAGAAGAAATGGTGGTGGAGTTGCATTTGCCAACTCGCGCTTTTCCCCCAGGAGGAGTGGGTAATAAAGGGCGTTTGAGAGAAGGCGGAGACGAAGATGCAAACGATGCGGGAAAAAGGCTGCGAAGCGAGGCGGAATCGAGAGGTTTAATTGAAACGGGCGAGAAGGAGAAGAAGAACAGGATTGTTTTGGCAAAGATTGATTTGGATTGCGCGACGTTGGCCATCGACGCCGGCGCTCGAAAGCGAGCGAGGAAGTACTTCGCCGAGAACGATGTGGACGTTTTGATTCACTGCGCGGCGGAGTGCAACGCGGAGAGGAAGGTTTTAGTGCTCGAAGAAGGTGGTGTAGATCGAGAGGCGATGTGTAACGTCCTCGGGCCGGCGGTTTTGACCAAGCTGTGGAGAGATGAAATGAGCGTAAACGATAACCGCGAGGACGGCGGCGGCGGCGCGATGAAGAAAACGGTGGTGTTTGTCGGGTCGTTTACGCATCGAGCGAGACTTGGGGTATGCACGCGAGCGAACGCGAAAGAGTGGATAAATCATCTCGATCGGTGCGCAAGCGCAAGGAAAGAGAAAGATTTTGAAACGTTAGGTGTGAGGTACGCGCTGAGCAAGCTGATGGTGACCGCGTACGCGCTCGGAAAGATGAGAGAAGAAGAAGATAGAGACGATAGTTTCGTGAGGGTAAAAGTGGTCGATCCGGGATTGTGCCGCACGAAACTCACGCGAACGTGGCCGAAAGCTTTGCGTTTGTTGTACGAAATTCCCATGCGAACGGTTGGTTTGCTAGAACATCCTCGGAAAGGTGCCGAGCGCATCGTTCGCGCTGCCACGCTTTCCGAAGACAACGAGAAAGAAAAAGAGTGGTCAAACGCGGTCGCATATTCGCATATTGCGAGGGACGAATTGGTACAAAGACTATGCGTCAAAGCAGTGGACGGGTTCATCGAGAGAGAGAACGCGCGCGGATGCATTAGCTATTAGATTTAGAAACAATAAGTGTATTTTTACAAAACGAGCAATGAATGCAATACAACTACAGAAATGACGATGAATTCTTTTCTTCCACTTTTTCTCTCCTCTTTTCTTAGTCCCGGTTTGTATACTCGAACAAAAGCCTAGTGGCCGCGCTGGACACTGAGACGAGTTGCATGCGCAACTTTTTAGTCAGCTTATACATGAGCGAAAATTGGGTTTCGGTTTGCGTTTCATCCGCTGCTAACGTTCGAGACATGGACGCTTGCAAAGAGTCACCAAACGCGATTTCAGCCTCGGAACCGAGAGTAAACTGCGCACCAGTTGCGAACGGGTCCATGCCAGGATCTAGCGACAAGAGACCAGGGAGGGAAGGTGCGGCCGTCACGCGCCATCGCGCGTTACCGACGTTCCCACCGGCTTCGATTTTAGGCATCAACGACGCTAATGTCGACGAGGCTAAGGAGGAAAACGCGATTCGTCCATCGCGTTCTAACAACGATTGCGAGAGCTGTCCTTCGAAAATCCTCGCCGCTTCTTCGGGAGATAAACTCGAGAGACTGGCTAAACCGCCGCCTTCGCCACCCGAACCAGACGCAGATTCCGTCGCTGAAGATAAGACGAGATTTTTCGACCACTCTGAAGCTTGGCCTTGAATCAAAGCTCGGACATCGGCGCCGAGTAAGGAGACGTCCACCATTGGATCGAGACCGTTTTCTGGGATAAAAACTGCGCGGTTCGGGTGTTCTCGGTTCAAACGGACTTGCGCAGCGACCAAGTTCACGTCGCCTCTATCAAAATTAATCACGCCAGATGGGCGTAAACGCTTCGCGTCGGCTGCACCATCGATGGTCACTTCGCCGCTGACGCCAAAGTTCAAAACGAACGGATACACGATGGACATTTCCGGACCGATTTGGACTTTTAAACCGCGAAAGCGAACATCCGAGAGCTTGTCCAAGTTACGTTCCCGACGTAACCGCGCTTTCTCTAAAGCTGCCCAAGCTTCTGGGTCATTCGCAATAGCCGCGCGTTGCAAAACGCTCGCCAAATCTGTCGATTGTTTGCCTTCGCGATCGATACGCGAAAGCAAATCATCCTTGCCTCTGTTTGCGCCTGGAATGTCGACATCTTTTTTCCCATTTTCGGCTCCTGAAAGTGCGGCGTCTTCCGGCTGACCAGGCGTTGCGGTGACTTGGCCTTTTGAAAGTTGTATGGACCCTCCGACTTCAGGTGCGCTGATTGTTCCCTTCAAAACGAGACCGGCATTGACTTGACCGTTGTACGCGTTTCTCGCGCGCACGTCCAATCCTTGAATATCAACTTTCAATCCAGCTTGCGTATCCGCTCGAGCGACTAAATTATCCCATGTATCTCCGCCTCGTGACTTTCGCCTTTGAATAACTGGGATTGCGCCTTTAATTTTTACGAAACCTTTACCGCATCTCCCTTCGATATCGTCTGCGTACAGCGTGTTTCGTTGAATTCGAATCGTAGCGTTCGTCGGCGCAAAAGGTTTCGCCAGGAACGGAGAGACAATTTTCGCGCGTCTTATTTCAGCAACTCCATCGAACACTGGGTTTTCAGATGTACCTCGAGCGTGTAACGCGATGTCCGCGTTCCCGCTTTGCCATTCGACGTTATCGGTACCACCGGAAGCGGCGGCGCACAGAATGCACATCCCGGCGTCTCGAACTTTCGCATCCACGGCTAAAGACTGATCGTCAGCTTCTGGTAATGGTACGATACCAGACGCGCGAACGATACCACTCGAACCGCCATCAGAAGCACTCGTCATCGGCGACGCTTCAAAATCAAATTCAACGCGTTGTTGGTCGTTCAACAACGCTCTCGCTTCCACCGCGGAGAGCTTCGTGGATCCAATCTTACCATCGCGAAGTCGAACGAGGACGTCCCCAGTCGGTTCTTCCACGGAACCTCCCAAGTGCCCTTGCACTAACAAGTTCCCGTCGATTCGAGGTAGCGCAGATGGCCATAAAGGTCGAAAAACCTCGGTAAGAAAACCAATCGGTAAGTCTCGCAGACTAAAGTTGGCGTCTTGCACCTCGCCGCCGACGGCGCCTTGCGCGGACAAGGATGCAGCGTCGGAGGTGATTTCAAGGCGTTCGAGCTTCATGCCGTCTTTCTCGTTCGCGGAACCTAACGCCTCAGCTTTTCGAACAACGTGTGGCCCCCAGAGAAGGTTTTCACCCGACACGTCGAATTGAACGGACGTCGGATGTGAACTTTCTAAGTTACTCAAAGCGGTGTTAAACGCTCTCGAGGAATCTTTGAAAAAGTCGCCATTCGCTGCAGCCTGTTCGTCTTTACCGGCGTCTTCTTCATCGAGGAGTGCAGTTGGGACGCTTGTCTTCTTGATTGAATTTCCCGACGCTTGCACGACTCCACGCCATTCACCTTTCAAATCTTGTAACCCGGGCAATTGCACCGCCTTCTTCTCTGTATCCGCTAAATCGTCGTCGATGTCGTCGACGTCGATGAACTCCGTCGTTCTTCGATGACGCTGCAGTTTAGACTTTCGCTTCTTTTTGTTGTTATTCTGTCGCTGTTTTTTCTTATCGACTGCGTTGGAGGTCATTTTTTTCTCTCTCGATTCCATCAACTGTTCGAACACGTCTCGAGATATGTCTTGCGATATCACCGATGCTTGAGAAATCGCATTCACGAACGCCTCCTTGGCTCTACCGTACTCCTGCGGCGTCGACTCTTCGCGTAAACTCGCAAAGAGGCGAACAGCGGGGAGCATTTCTTCAACGTCTGCGGACGGCACCGCAAGTCGGAAACGCCACTCGCCTTCTGCTTTTGGCGCTTCCTCGGGGTTCATGGGCGGAAGCTTCTGTAACGAAGGCGCACCTGGTTTGTTGAAATTTGGCGCTCCACTCGTGCGATTCCGTCCATCAGCATCTCCGTTTCGGCGGTTTCGTGGTTTAAACTGTTTAAACACGTTCGAGAAGCGATCTTTCTTCACGGCTTGGGTTTCCGTTGACGGCGTGTCGTTCATCTTTTCTTGGAACCACGCGTCGCGTTCGTAGGACAACGGTTGTGAGGTGGACGCCGACGCGATAGAGCCAAACGGAGTTTCCACGTTACGTTCTTCAAAAGGAGAGATGTACGGTTTCACGGACCCGTTGTCCGTGTATTCGCTCGAGATCATCGATGACGTTGTTGGCGTTGCTTTCGTCGCTTTATCGTGCTGTTGGCATTGTTCTCGGTCAAAGGCGTCGTCTTCGTCTGCGTCTTCGTCAATCTGCTCTTGCATTTCGAGTTGTTCCATGCGCACGATGCGAGCTTCCTCTTCCAACTCTTCCGGTGTTTTCGTTCGAACTTCCTCGCCTTTGTTGATCTCGTCGTCACCCTGAGTCGATGGAGATGAAAGTGTTTGCTGTTCCTTGATTAAGTTTGCCGCCGGGTGCTTTTTCATGTCAGAGAAGAATCCGGAAAATAAACCTTTATTATTGCTATTGTTGTTGTTGTTGTCGTTATTTTTGGTTTCCTTCATCGCATCCGCCGCGGCGGCGGCGACGACTGAAGAAGTTTCATTCTCTGACGACGTCACCGCTAACGCTGGCTCCGTTACGGCATCTTCTTCTTTACCTGCTTCCGCGACTAAATCGACATCAATAAGGTCAGACAATAGCGAGGCATCGCCTTCCGACATTGTTCGTTTTTGTCTCTCGACTCTAGATTCTGGCAATTTGGACCACACGGCGTCCGGTAACATGTACTCGCCATCAGCTTCGTACCTCGAACGCGCTTGCTCGAGAGTTGCCGAGTGAAGTTTTACCGTTTTACCGCTCCAAGAAACCTCGCCTTCTGCTAAATCGCCGGTGAAACCACTCAGACGTGGCTTTTCGACGCGTAAAACCCCTTCGCCAACTTTTTCTCGTAAATCTAATCGCGCAGACGCGACGTCCACGCGACCTCTCAAAGATCCGAGTTCCAAGTCGTCCAATTTCAAGCCAGCGAGTTCGAATGCGCCTGCAAAATCACCAAACTCAACGCCCGCTCGTAAAGCGCCGCGACGTAATGCCGCAGATGCTTTACCGTCGGCAGATATCTCCGCCGACAACGACTCGTCTGATCTGCCTTTCGCCGAGAGCGATAAACCATCAGTGGCCGAGGCGAAAACTTTGCCGGTCAATTTCGGAGCAAGCTCGAGTTTGTTCAGTTTCAAGTTATCCAACTGCGCGGTACCTTCAAACGTCGGGAAGGCGCTACTTTGTTTCTTCTCTTCGTCACTCGCGGCGATTTCGCTACCTTTATCATCCGTTGCAGCGACGCCATCGGAGTTCTCAGCACCGGCGACGGATGCCGTTGGAGTTGAAAATTTACCTTTCACGCGCGCGCGCCCGGTTACTCGCAATCGAACGCGGTCGGGATCTCGAACGTATCGCAACTTTTCCGAAACAGCTTCGCCACCTTCTTCCCGACCATCTTCTAAATCAAACAAATCAAACCCGTTCGCTCGTCCATCAACTTCAGCGGCCGTGTATGCAGGCTTCCCAGCTTCAATCGCATCTTCCACGGTTACAGCAGCTAACGCTTTTTCTAAGGGAGGAAATTCCGTCTTTACGTCTGCATCGATTTCAATTGAAGGTGTTTTCAGCTTTGCGGTGATACCTTTCCGTTCTATTGTTACTCTACCGCCCACATCGGCGTCGTGATCTATGTTCCAGTCAACGTTAACCTTGGGACCGGAATGTGCACCTTCGATGGTCGCCGTAGCATCCGCGTAGCCAGGAGGACACACGCGGTCAATCCAAGCGCCGATTTCATTTTCTGCGTCAGTGGTGCTATTACTAGTCGATGGCGAGTTTTCGTCCCCACTCCCATTCGCGTTACTAATGCTATTATCGAATCCTGTTGTTGCTACTTGTCTCGCTAATGCTCTCGGATCAACGTCTGTTGCCGTTGCTTCCACGTTAATCGCGGCTGGGTCATGCAACGCGTCCGGATTTATCTTGATCGATCCGCTCGCACGCACTTTGCCGCCCGCAACCAACTGACCTTCTGCCGAATGCAAGACGAAAATATCCTTCTTTGGTTCCACCGTCCATGTCGCTTTCACGTTCCGAATGGGAACACGATCGTAAGCTGCAACGGCGCCTTCCTTTTCGTACTTCTTCACCGCGCGATACGACCAGGCTTTCTCCTCTTCCATCGTAGCGCTGAAATCTTTCGCGTTCTCTTCTGGTAAAAAATCTGTCGTTTCCGCTTGCCCGGTGAAGACAGGCGCTTCCAAAGGGCCAGAAACGTACAAGAATCCTTTCAAGGCGCCCGCGAGCGGTCTCGGTGGAGGACGGACACCTAGTGTTTCTCGCAAAGCGTGTGCCTCTATTGGTGCGATTTGACCGGAAAGGCGATATTCTCCTCTCGGCGCGTGAACTTTCGCGTCCGGACCTAAAAGTAAACTTTTCACCGGAAGCGGGTTCAAATCCAAATCGCCCGTGACTGTAATTGGAACGTGACCGTAGTGACCTCTCCCGTTGTGAATGTACATGCGTCTTTTCTGGAAAACTAAATCTAACTCCGTGTCCGCGAAGTCATCCGTGGCGTCGTAAAAGTGGAAACGCAAGTGCTTCCCTCTCAACTCGCCGGAAAACTCTGGGAAAAGCCACGTCGATTGGTCTTTCGCCAAGATGTTAATCTCGCCGTCCAAGCGCCCAGCGTGCATATCGATCGGTAAACCCGGGATGCATCGGTCAACAAACGCCGCAGAAGTGTTGGAAGCGTTCACTTTAACTTTCAAATCTGGCATGGCTATATCGTCTTCACCCATTGGTTTCTGATTCTTCTCGGGATTTTTATACTGCACGTTCACTTTAAGCAAGCCGCCGTTATCGGTACGACTCTTTTCATATTTCAAACTTCGTTCTTCGGCGTCAGAGTTGTGACCTCGAAGATTTCGGGCCGCAAAATTCGCGATGAACGTGTTTTGTCTCTGTTCTGGAGGCGTCACTCGAGAAATTGGATTGAACTTTGCGTCTAGATCGAGCTCACCTTTCGGCGATATTTTCATAGTCGCCGAAAGGTTCTTCACGTTCCTCGGTTGAGAATCTCCAGCCATGTGCAAAGCCGCAACGCCACGTTCGAGCTTAATCACGCGCACTTCAAAGCTTGGACCACTCGCTGTTTTATTTTCACTGATTGCATTCGTCGCCTCCGCGCTCGCTTTTTTCACGGCATCTAAATTAAACGACGGTCGCGCCGAGGGCAAATTCGCTTGAAAAGTGGGTAAATCTTCCGGGTACCCAAACCAAGACTGATTGACGCCTTGCTTCAAAGTCGCTTTGACGCCATCCAACCGAATTTCCGCAACTATTTTCCTCCGAGTGATGGAGCGCACTAAATCGTATGAAATTTTCGCGGTGTCGACTTCGACGATTGATTTTTCGCCTCCAGTCGTTTCCGCGCCCACGACTAAGGGCCCAACTTCTAAAACCGGTCCAAAACCTAAAATGCCAGGAAACGAAAAGAGTTTGCATCTGCCTACGCGCACTGGACGACCAACAACGGATGATGCTAACTCTCCAATTTGCGGTAATCTCGGGCCAATCATTCCAGGGCCGATGACGTAATGACACATCGCCGTGAGCGCCGTGGACGCAAAGAGAACCCATTTCGCCGTATTCTCGAGCCGGGAACGCCATTGGATCCAAAAGCTTTGCCAGAGCGCATCGAAGACCGCAAGAGCGTCTCCCAGAGTGCTGTCCTTCAGCGTTTTTAGAAGTTGCTCGCGAAACGACAAAGCTGCCAGGGCTTGCGACGTGATGAGCGCGAGCGCTTTTTGCGCGTTGTTCTCCTTTTCATCATCATTTAGACGCGCCGGTTTTGAGATTTTCCGTATGACTGTCCCTACTCGAATCGGCTTCGCACTCGAATCAGCGGTATAATTCTGTTTATTATCATCGTTCTTCTTACTGACGAGATTTCTGAGCGAAAACTTTTGCTTCACCGCTTTCAACGCCTCTTCGTTTGCCGCGTTGATTGCAAACGATTGTCTCGTCGGTGGCACTTTATTTCTCAACGGCATCGCAGCTACTTTCGACACGCGACGAATGACCGTCCCATCGGTTGCCATTCTCTTCTTTTTGTTCGCCTCTTCTTCTTTTCGCTCTCGCTCTTCTTTTTCTTTTTGCTTTTGCAAGAGCATCTGTTGTTGCTGTTCCGGATCGTACGAAAAATCATCCATAGATACGTCCACGGAGCCAGCTAAAGGATCAAACGCTAAATCATCTTTCTCCGCTCGACCATTTCTATTCATTTTCTTTTCCGTGGGAGAAGATCTCAACGATGAAGACGAAGTCGTGGACGAAGTCTTGGCTTTAACGCGAATGGTCCCTTCCGGAAGCGGTTGCTCTTCGTCGCGCTCCTTCGACTTTGAAAACTTCTCGTTAAACGCCTCGTCCAAATCAAAATCCTCGTCGCCTTCATCCTCCGAAACAATCTTCCTACCAGTCACGTTCATCGCATCCAAATATTCCTCGTTCGTCTCTTCTCCGTCCTTCATCGATGTCTGACGCGTCATCCCCGCTCGTCGTCGTCGTCGTCGTCGCCATAGTTCTTTCCTTTTCTCCTCGAATCCTCCAAAAGAAGAAGAAGAAGAAGAAGAACACCAACAACTCCGCGACGACGAAGCGAGAGCAAACGTCACGACGCCGTGCGCGTACCGCCTTCGTCCACCCCTCCTCGTCATCTCGCGACAGACAGACACGCGCATCTCTCTCTTCGCGCCGAAAAAGAAGAGCGATTTCCGCGCGGACACGATGCCGTCGCGCATGCGAAACGACGACGAAGAAGAAGATCCGCCGTCCTCGCGGAGGATTGGTGTTGGATTATCCGTTGAAGAAGCACTCGACGAAATTGCGGTCGAACTTTTTCTTTTCCCAAACAACAGACGACTCTCATCACCACGACGACCGCGTCCTCCTCCTCGACAACGACTCGACCGTTGGTGTTGGTGTCCTTGCGGTTGCTTTTTGGCCGGTGAGATGTTTTGTGCACCACCAACACTCCTCCTCCT
>Ga0115556_1001192_pt1 | contig 17864 bp, 17 predicted proteins | sample COGITO_mtgs_1104_5_FD_87282 | JGI IMG/M metagenome (GOLD analysis project Ga0115556, IMG submission 87282) | Pelagic marine microbial communities from North Sea - COGITO_mtgs_110414 | ecosystem: Environmental > Aquatic > Marine > Epipelagic | place: Germany:Helgoland, sampling site Kabeltonne... | reverse complement strand
GTCCTCTCCCACCCCCTAAACCCCCCCCACTTCCTTGACTGACGCTTCGTTCTCCCAACCCCCCCAGCCCAGCCATAGCCCCAACGTTCCTCATGCTGATTCCCATGATAAGCACGATATTAGGATGCCTTAGCCTGCTCATAATATAAGCCTCACCCTTAAAATTCTCGATTTCTGCTTCCCCCATACCGATCAAAACATTCGGTCTGATGACTTTCACAGCAACCGCACTTCCCCTCCATATTCCTTTGTAAACAACCCCATAGGTTCCGGCACCTATCTGCTCACCCAGCTCCACCTCGTCGTAATTCACGCTCACATCTTTCAAAAACAATTGCTGGGCAATATCTTGTATATATCCGCTAGTGACCTGGCTCTTTTCATTTTTGTTCACAGTATTATCTGCATCAATGTCGTCGTTGAGTAACCCATAGCGCAGCTCATCTAATGCATTTGTGACAACCTCTCTCTTCTTCTTTGTCAGATACCACAAATAGCCGATGCTCACTCCGATAAAAATTATGACTGCACCACTTGCCGTGACCGTCAAAACCGCAGTGGGGCTCCATTTAACGCAGTTAGATGCGCTGTCGTAGAACCAATCGCATTCACAGCTTTTATCAAAAGCATTGCAAGTTCCTCGCTGGTTGCACTCTGATGGACAGCAATTATCAACATTACATTCACCCTCTCCAAAAATATCGATTTCATCTTTAGGAACGCACCCTTTCGCTCCGCACCAGCTGCAACCGGCCCCTGCATTTAAACAAATGTCACAAGGAGCATTGCTGTCGTCGCCGTATTCTAACACACTTGCACACTCAATATTTTTGAGATATATTGTCTCGTTGTAACCCCCATTTTCTAGCACAATCAAATCTGTCTTAAGCTCTATATTCCACGGGGAGTTGGTCACGATATCATAGTTCTGAATGGATCCCTCCCCTGCTCCGCGGAAGCTGCTCAACAACCACTTGTCGCCATTGTTCAAAACTGTCTCGGGTTCAAAAGTCACGTTCAGAGTCCCGTTGATGTCTACACGTCCATGGACGTCAAGCAGAGCCCCCTCCCAGTAACGAACCGAAGGTAGCATTACATTTAAAACGCCATCATCACTCTGTGCATAACTGCACATGATCGACAATTGGTCCAGCAGATCACCGTGGATAACTGAGCCCCAGTTATGCAAGCACCAGTGATCGGCAGGTTGAAGCTCCTGGCTATAGAGTTTTGTGGGAGCTTGAACGTTCAAAGTCCCTTCAGTATTCACAACAATGGTTGCGGAATTATTCAGATATATGTCAGGTCCGCCGAGTAAGAGCTCACCCTCGACAAATACGGCCATATTATTGATAAAAATGGGCGAAGAGGGAATGACGTCGTTGGGCGTAGGGATGAACTGGTCCGGAGATCCGAATGACACCTCTCCAAGCACAATTAGCGTGGGGATGACAAATTCGTTGTCATTATCGGGTCCATTAGGAATGATGTTAGATGCGTTGGGCCTCTGGTGGAACAAATCCTGTCCGGTTAGAGTGCCGCCCAAAATGAGTGCATCCTCCACTATGTACACCCCCGTTGAGGAGCTGATAGTTCCGTTAATCATTTTGAGAGATTTAAGATATGCGGGAGGGGAGTACACCCAATTGCTGCTGTTATCGAAGGTCTGGTTGATCACACCGCTGTTAAAATTCAGCTCACTATTCCAGGATATCAAATCGACGATAGGGTCCTTGATGCCCCCTGATATGTACAAGCGCGCTTCACCAAAATCAATCTGGTCGACATAGGGTCCAATTAGCTTCGTGCTTCCCGGCCCTGCTATAACGATGCTCGTACCCTCGAAAAATTCGCCCTCTTTCAGTTGTATCGTACCCCCGAAGGCGAGGATAGTCGACTTGGACGACCAAATGGAATGTATATCATCGATTTGAATTTCATGATCTTGCGATATTACCGGTTCGAAGCTGCAGAAGACGAGCTTGAGCTGGGTGGAGTCGTTGATACCATCAGAGGGGTCGTCAGAGAGTTTTGGGACATTGACATTATTAACGTACTCGCTGTATCGAAATGTCTCGTCTAAACCCTCCTTGTATCTCGATGTCGCAAAGCTTGCGATCTCGCTACCAGCCCCAAAAACCGCCTGATCAAGCTTGAACTCCGTCCCGTACACATATGTTTGGCTATCGTAGTCAAGAAAGATCGCCCCCCCCATGGACGGGAGAATACTCCCTCTCTTCGCTGTAGCGCTATTCGCGAGAAAGGTGCTGTTTGTGATATAAGGCTTGCTAGCGGTAGAGGCAATTGCGCCGCCGCGACCGCTCTGCATCAGACTCAATGTATTTGCAGTCTCACCTGGTGTCAACTGTTGCCCTTGCGCCTTGTTCTCCACGAAGCGGCACTGATGAAATTGAGGACCGGGGATGAAATTCTGAAAATCAGGGATCCGATTTTTATCGTGAACGAGTGCGTCGTTGGGCGTGTAAGCATAGTAAAGGTTAACCGCGCCTCCAAGGGAAACCTTGCTCCCCCCTGCCACGACCCTATTATTGTAAAACAGACAATTAGTGAACAGCGGAGATGCGGAAGCGACGTGTACCGCGCCTCCTCTCCCCGAAGCCTTGTCATCGACAGGTCCATCACTGCTGCTGGCCACGTTCGAACTAAAATCGACATTGTTAAAGGTTGACTGGGTGTGGTTCTGATTGTACCCGTCAGTGTAGTCAGGTCCCGCATTGTAACTAACGATGGAGACTGCCCCTCCCTGAGCGCCATTGTCAGTGCACCCGCTGTCACAGTAGTTGCCAGTGAAAGAAGTGGACTCAACGATAGCGCTAGAACCTTCCAAATACATCGCGCCGCCTTCTCCACTCTTTCCATCTGGCTGGGGCATGGTGAACTTCGAGTCGGTCGCGTACCCAAAATCGTAATACTGGAAGTCCTTATCATCGTGGTAGGGGACAGCCTTGTTATTTGTAAAGTTGGTCCCCGTAACGAAAGCCATCACACCACTGACGAAACTCACCCCTCCGCCGGCAGACTTAATGCTGTACGATGATGTTGCTACGTTGTCGACAAAGTCCACATCGTCAATTTGTACAACAGAGTCTCCCCTGGCATATACTCCACCACCATAGCCCCCAGGACCAACACTGTTCTCAACGAATGAGGATTTGGACAAGACAATATAACCATCATTACTATCACCCTCTGTCATTCCACTGCGTTGAACGTAGAGCCCCCCGCCGGCATTGGCATCCTGACCGAAATGAAGAGAGGAAGTGGCCGTGTTATTGTAAAACTTACAATTCGACATTGTCCCTCCACCGTTGACCCACACAGCTCCGCCTAAAGCGTGAGAGGCAGCAGAAGCCGCATTATACTGAAAGGTAGTGTCCCTTGCTTCAATAGCCATCAGATTCGATTCGGGATTCTCGGGGTCTTTAGTGCCGTGAGTATCGTAAAAAGCGAAGACAGCACCGCCGCGAGGAAAGAACTCGGCAGTGCTGAACGCACCATTACCCTCAACGACAGATCCATACAATTTCAGAGGAGAATATACGGATGTAATTGCCCCACCAGCCCCGCCGCAAGTTTCGTCGGAGTATGGACACACACTGATTCCAATAGCGATATTCTGATAGTAAAGCGAGTTGGACACTTTAACACCGCCGTACACATATTTATACGCTTGCGCTCCTCCCTGCGCAATGGCCTTGTTGTTTAAAAACTCGCATTGGTCAAAATAATCGAAAACAAGTCGAGTGTTGGAGGCGTCTGAGATTGTAATCTCGGGTGAGGTATCGATGGGATCAACAATCGTAGTGACACCAGTGGAGAAAACGGCTCCTCCCATGAAAGCAGAGTTATTGCGAAATACGGTTGATACCACATGCAGGCGATTGTTCCACGATTTCGCATGTCTGGACCAGGGGTCATCGCCGCCTTTATCCGGAGAATCGTTTCCACCATAAGCTGACAACGCACCTCCATGGCCCGTGTCATACACGACGCTGTTATTATAAAAATCAGATTCAGTTATACTCACCCCACCCTCGATCTCAACGGAGACGTCGATGGCGTCAGTCGTCTCGAAATGGAGCCCCCCGCCAGAATATTGAGCGCGATTTTGCTGGAAGGCACTGTTTTTGATGTAGACTTTGTTGGCCGTTCCTCGGATCGCAAGGGCACCACCACGGTCCGCGAAAGACCCTGTTATGAGGATATTCGTGATATTCATCGCTTTTGAGTAGGATATCGTTGTTGTCGTCGTTGTTGTACTTGCTTGTCGGGAAGCGAGAGAAGTCGGGAATGAATCAATCAAAATAGCTCCTCCAACATTCAAAGAATCTGCGATAGGCCTACTATCCTTTGTTTTCATCTCGCCTCTTGCCGGTGGAATCACCTCAGAAGCCTCAGCTGGTAGTGATCCACAGTTCCTCACATGCAAGTCAGAAATAGCGTTGATTCCCCCAGGGTTCAAGGTGAAAGCTCGAGTGACATTATGATAAGTACAGGGTGATCCAAAGAGGAAGTCACAGCCACAGTCGAAGATAGTTGAACCTATTCCTGAACCAAGAACAGTTATTGTGGCTACAGGACCAACGATGGTAGCACTTCTGTTGTCGAAGAAGGAATAGTTGGAGTACTGTAAATTTACATTTTCGACTCCACTGTAGATCCCGGGGGCGACGTTTATTGTTATATCAAGGGTCGCTGTTGATGATGAGGAGGCGGAAACGGTGGTGGAGTGGAGCATTTCATCGACGGCTGAAAGGGCCAGCTTCATAGATCTACAGGGTGATGAAGCGCTGCAAGACGACGGAGAAGAAGAAGAGGAGGGAACAGAAGAGTCCACGTAGAAGTCCGTGTGGACACATGAGGTCAAGGGGAGGAGGAGAAAAGAGATTAGAAGAAGAACCGGCTGCATGGTGAAGGGTCAGAAGGAGATGTAAGAGCTAAATCACGGCATTCCCGCCTTCAAATCACTATGTTTTGCGGCATGAGAAAACGTTTTTTGTGTTTAAATACTTCATTCTGAGTTAGTTTGAATGCAGTCAGGAACATGTTCTTCTGGAGCTCTGGAGCTCTGGAGCCTGGAGCTCAGGAGTCATGATTCGGAATGATGCACCGTGAACCGTGAGTAAGTTCGGACTAAGACGATTCGCTGATATACAAATATCAAACTTCTTGATAAATTTCTTGACAGAAAATTTGGCGTCGCTTAGTCTTGTCCACTTCTCCTGCGGATCCGTACCAACTCTTGCTAAAGTGAAACACCCACCAACCCACCCGTTTACAAAAATACAACTTAGCGTCAGAGTAGTTTGTAGATGGGTTCTTCGGGGAGTCGCCAAAGAGGACGGGACCCCTCTCACAGCGGCCTCCTCCTAATTCCCGCTGAACCACCTCAAAAATGCAATACTACAAAATACTTCCTACTGACTTTAGCAATGTTCTCGGCTTTGCTAGCCTGCGCGACTGTGCCAATTATCGATACACTAGTGAAAAACGGCGTGCAAGATTCCGTAACCGTATCATCTGTTCTTGACGATTCCTTTGACAGCTGGAAGACTAATTATCCCTCAAACGATGAAGACAACTTGCAAATTAATTACAATTTGCATCCGTTCACGGTTACCAACGTTGCAAACGTGCTGAGTGGGGACGAAAAGCCGGCGATTGAAGAGGTGAAGACCGTGAGCTATGCCGAATTCTACAATAAGCACAACATTAGCTTTTCAGCTGACAGGACCAAGGTAAATTACTACCAACAGTGGTTTTATACGCCGAAGGATGAGGCTGTCGAACAAGAACCAAAAATTACGACGAGCAAACAGCCGAAGGATGATGCTGTCGAACAAGAACAAAAAATTACGACGAGCAATTTTGTAGTGATGGGTTTGCGAGCTTTGGTGAAGAATAGTGAAGACGAGATTCAACAGGGGATCATCGACTTTATCCAGCAATCCAATGTCATCCCTCAACGGGAGAAAGAGAATATCTTGAACAAAATCAACGAAACGAAGATCAGCGATTTGGCAGTGAAGGCGGGCATATGTGTAAACGGGGGCAAGGAAAAGTTGCTTAACTACGGCCCGTTCAACGAAATCTCGGTACGAGATTTGTACTGGGGAACAACCACGGACCCAACACTGGTGGCTTTGAAATCTCTTCTTGCAAAATTTAACGAGACTATTGCGGAGCAATTTTCTACATACGCTGCCGGCATTGCTTTCAACACAACATCGGAAAAAGACTCGCTATTTTTCAATAATCAGATAAGCACATACACTGGCTATGACAATATTAAGAATTTAGGCCAGATAGAGTATTGGTGAGTCGCATTGTTCTTTACTGCTGATTCTTCGTGCCTGCGGATGAAAACATGAAGGCATCTATCTCACACTAACAACCAATACTGACCGACGAACAACCAACAACAAAGGAACAACATGACTTCACAGTTTGTTTGTGTTGATACAAGCAAAACTTCGTCTCGAATAAAGGACGACGTTCCGACTTGCGCACAGTTTCAACTTGACTGGACAACTGAGGAGGCTCGAGAGAATGGGTGGGAAAAGATGTTTAGTGGCAATGGTGCGAATGTTATTGAAGGGACAGATGGCAGTCAGACAGGGTGGGAGGGGAAAATATTGGACGATGAAATGCTGCCTGTTTACATAGACGATTTATATCGGTCAGTTCAGCTCCGATACTCGGGAGATGTCGAAGACTGGTACATTCCCCTTAGGCGTTATGGGATCGATAATACCGATTTGGCCCCGAATTCTGACTATGATCAGAATGCTTTCACAGGTCTGGAGAACATCACCAAGGCTGCCGGCTTCCCGCTCTTCGCTAGCAAGGCCCACTTCTTGGATGCTGATCCCCAGCTTGCAAATGGCGTTATTGGACTGAACCCAGATAGGGAAATACACGAAGTTTATTTGGATTTTGAGCCCAACACTGGCGTCGCAATGCGCGCAGCAAAACGCCTGCAAGTTAACACATTCCACACTGATTGGCAGCTTCCAACCTTTGTATGCGGAACAGTAGTCGAAAAGCTCTTCGACTTGGCGGACCTTTGTGAGTGTTTGGCAGTTCCTGTGGATTGGTCGAAAATGTCAGAAGTTTACTTGCCGGTGGTTTATACAGATGAGAACTACGAGTACAGCAAAGATGAAGCAGACACGGTGAATGACGAAATCATTATGCCCAAAAGAATTAGCGTCTATGTTGCCATAGGCGCAGCAGGTATTTGCTTCTTGTCCCTCTCATGTCTTCTCCTACAGAAATGGAACAAAAGATGGGCTGCAGAGAAGACACACTACAATACATTGAACAATACGCTACTTGGTGACTAAAGTAAATTTATTGCCTCTTTGAAAATGATTGAAGGGTTAAATTCTTATATTGAAAAAGGCGAGAATGACAGGCTCACAGCTATCTGAGGGGCAAGCTCGAAGCGTCCTAAAGTTTAAGGGTTCATTAATTCATTAATTCGCAAACAAACAACAAAAAAAATTTCTGGCGAGAGATCTTTTTAATAAAAGCCAAATACAAAAGGAAAACTGACAAAAATGACTTATGTCGGAGCTATCGATCAGGGAACTTCCTCCACGCGGTTTATGATTTTCCGAGATGATGGGAGTGTAGTTGCTACCCACCAAATGGAGCACACGCAGCACTTTCCCTCCCCTGGCCTTGTGGAACATGAGCCGATGGAAATATGGAAGAATACTGAGGCCTGCATCGACGGTGCACTATCTTCTGCCAACTTATCGATCAGCGATCTTGCTTCGATTGGCATCACAAATCAACGTGAGACTACCGTTGTTTGGGACAGGGCTACTGGTGAACCTCTGAACAACGCAATTGTTTGGAACGATACCCGAACTGCAGACATAGCGAAGCGCTTCGAGTCCGAGGGTGAGAATGGGGCCGATCGATTCAGGCCTCAGTGTGGTCTGCCTTTGGCGAGCTATTTTAGCGTTACCAAGTTGATCTGGATCATGGAGAATGTTGAAGGAGCTAGAGAGAAGCTCAATAGCGGCGAGGCATGCTTCGGCACCATCGATTCTTGGCTTGTATACAACTTGACCAATAAAGGTGAGTATCACTTGTATTGTGCAGTGGAAAGTGAGAGTAAAGGCGCATTGTACGCACATTTAGCGACACTCACATCAGCAACTTCTTTGCAGCCCTCCACATTACGGACGTTACGAACGCGTCGAGGACGATGCTGATGAATCTTAAGACTTTGGATTGGGATCCAGAGCTGCTTTCCGCTTTTGGAGTCCCTGCCGCTTGTCTCCCTGCAATCAAAAGTAGCAGCGAGGTGTACGGCGAATACAAGGGCTGCAAGATCGCGGCAATATTGGGAGACCAACAGGCTGCATTGTTTGGACAAACTTGCTTCTCTGAGGGGGACGTGAAATCAACGTACGGGACTGGTTGCTTCTTAATGATGAACACCGCAGGGAACATCAGGCAGAGCAAGCACGGTTTATTGACTACAGTGGGATACAAATTGGGTGAGAAAGGGGAGGTTGTCTATGCCTTGGAGGGGGCTGTCGCGGTGAGTGTTATTTTCAAGAACAATAACGGATTATTGCAATCTTGCGTGCTTTTCTAATTCCTCAGAAATTGTAGTATTGTGGTTCAGTTGTCCAGTGGCTCCGTGATAACCTTGGCATCATCTCGTCAGCTCCAGAAACCGAAGCACTGGCTGCAGAGGTAGGATCGAACGGCGGCATGTATTTTGTCCCCGCATTCTCTGGCCTCTTTGCCCCGAGATGGCGATCTGACGCCCGTGGGACAATGGTCGGGATGACGGCCTTTAATACCAAGGGGCACCTTTGCAGGGCAGCACTGGAGGCGGCTGCGTTTCAGGCGAGGGAGGTTATCGAGGCGATGGGAAAAGATCTCGGAGGGGATGGGACGTTCAATGCAGAGTTGCAGGTCGACGGGGGGATGACCATGAATAGTATCTGCATGCAGGTAAGTGGAGTTAGATATTTGATGGACCTGCTTTTTTTCACCTTCCTCTCGCTCTATATTAACGATTTATTACTATTCTTTCAGTTCCAAAGCGACATTCTTGGATGTCCCGTGCGCCGTCCGACGATCCCTGAAACGACCGCCCTAGGAGCGGCGTACTCAGCCGGCCTCGCAACTGGTGTCTGGTCCTCGGTGGAGGAGCTCAAGAAAATGTGGGGAGAAGATAGAAGGTGGGAGCCGAATATGGGGGAAGAGGAGAAATCGAAATTGTGGAGTGAATGGCATAAGGCGGTCGAGAAGTCTTTGGGTTGGGTGAAGGAGTAAAGGAGTAAAGGAGTAAAGGAGTAAAGGATTAAAGGAGTAAAGGAGTAAATAAGTAAGAGCGCACCATAAGAAACCGAAAGGACGAAGGTTTTAACCCTAAAAACCCTCCATCTCCTCACTTTACTTTCTCGCATTAACTTGCTCGCTTTTGCCTTTATGTTCCAAAATATGCGTCTACTCGTCCTCTGATACCACTCTAAATGAATACCTAATGCCGCTTCCGTGCCAAAGCATACCAAATCAAATGCGCAATCCCAGCCCTCACAAACCACCTCTTGTGTTCAACCCTCCTCTTTCTGACAAAATCCACAGTCCATCTTCCAACCCCCTGAACCACTTCAAAATTGGCCGCACCAAAAATGTCCACAAGGCGGCAACCCAAGAAGAACCTTCCAAATACCTCCTCCTCCAGCTTATTGAGATCATGGCGAGTATCAACATCAAAGAAATCCTGCCGAGAATGCGGGGAGATACCGCCATTTTCGTCGCTTCCGTCGCCCACAGAGCAGCGGGAGGCGCCAGGATTTGTCACGACGACACCTTGGGAGGTTATGCTTTCTATCTGAGCAGCGCAAGTAGTAGAGGAAGACCAAGGGATGTTGGCAAAGGCGGCTGACGCTGGTATATGGTGAGGAAGGGAGAGCAGACAGTAGCCTCCGTCCTCGACTGGTTGGATATAGGAGCCACCTGAGACAAACAGACAAGGTCGAGTGTTAGTGTATTGGACGTTTTCCCTATTTTTCGAATCATCATCATCACCATCAGTGGACCTTTCACTCACCCTTCTGGGCATAACTGATTGCAGAATCGAGATCACCGGTGGAGAGCAAGGGGCAATCCATCCCAATAACAGCAACGGCTCCAGCACCGCATACGCGTCGCGCAATGTCTACACCGTTCGGGAGGATTACGCCCAAGCCAGCACTGACATCAGGGATCGGATAAAGCTCCCAAGGGGTGGAATCCTTATGCCCCTTCTGGACAGAGCTGATGATGGCGCGGAGGAGGGGGGCTTCTCCGGGGAGAGAGTAGTACGCGATCTTTGCCACAGCGCCACGATTCTCCTGTCGTCTCAAGCTCACAGTGCCTTCCACAGCATCCACAGCATCTTTCAACATCGCCGACGCAAGGTCAATGCGATCAGAATCTCTCAGTGCCTCACAGAGACGGGTTTTAGAACGCTTGGAAGGAACCTTCGCGATCAAGAGGATCGCTGAAGATGTAACGGGGGCGACGGCCCCGACCAGCCCCGAAGTCGAGTTGGAAAGACGGGGAGCCATGTTAGAGAAAAGAAAAGGTGGCGATGACACCCACAGTTGATAAGGTTTCGGTGGCAGAGTAAAATTTACTGAAAAGCTTCCCTAATGTGTTTCTGAAGATAGTGAAGAGGATAGGATTGGCACAGTAACTAGGAAAATATATATTTTGGGTTTTTTGGCAGCTGACTGTGGGATGATCGCCGGCCGGTATTTTTCGAGATTGGGGGCCGTAAATTTTTGGGCAAAATTGATAGCGTCTGATAGATTAGCCGAACGACGAATTAACATGGCAGGGTAAGACGAAAACTATAGCGGTATCGATCTGCTTGTTTAAAAATCGAATAGTATAATGTCTCCCCCTCTTCTTTCATTCTTTCGGCTCCAAAATTTTAATTTTTACCCCCTCTCTCCTGCTTACCCCCTTGCATTAACGCCGCTAACTCACCGTTCTGCTCACCACTATACACAGCATGGGACCAGGTACGCGAACGGGATCTTCCAGGAAGGGATAAAATTTAAATTGCAGACTATTGACTTGAGAGATTGTGGGCAGGGGAGGGGGGCTTAATGTTTTGTTTTGTGAAAATTTCACTTGTGTGAGCGCTGCGTTTGGCCTGCGGAGGCACTTGGCTTTTTTGTGCCTACTGCAGTGCATCGCGCTGCTGCTCGAAACTATCGCCAAAGCGCGAGCAGTGCAGTGCAGTCAATCCGCCTCTAACCCTGCAAAATAGCCCCAAGCAAAGCTAACCCCTCCATTTCCTTCCTTTATTTAATCACCTCGTTTTGCAGTTATGGTGCTGGACCAGAAGACACAGCGCAGCACAGGTCGCGAGGCTCAGCTGGGAAACATCTCTGCTGCCATGGCTGTTGCTGATATTATCAGAACCACTCTGGGCCCCCGCTCGATGCTCAAGATGCTCTTGGACCCAATGGGAGGAATTGTAATGACAAACGACGGTAACTGCATCTTGCGCGAGGTTGACGTAAGCCACCCCACCGCGAAGAGTATGATTGAGCTTTCGAGGGCCCAGGATGAGGAGGTTGGGGATGGAACCACCTCTGTCATTATCCTTGCGGGGGAGATGCTCGGCATGGCTGAGCCCTTCCTTAAGAGGAAGATCCACCCAACTGTCATCGTTCAAGGCTACAACAGGGCACTCCAAGAGGCGCTCAAAATTTGCGAGCGCATTGCTATTCATGTGGATGTGAACGACACCAAAATTATGAGCAAGCTTGTGGAGTCTACAATTGGAACTAAATTCAGCTCCCGCTGGAACGATAAGATGGTGTCCATGGCACTATCTGCCGTGCTCAAGGTGTCTAAGTCTATCTCTGGCCGAATGGAGGTTGATATTAAGCGTTACGCCAAGGTGAGATAAAATCAAGTGACAAGTGACAAGTGACAAGTGACAAGTGACAAGTGACAAGTGACAAGTGACAAGTGACAAGTGACAAATGACAAGTGAAAACAATCAAACAACTCTCTGACTCACACATAATCTCTCTCCCTTTCAACTGTAGGTTGAAAAGATTCCCGGAGGAGAGATCGACGATTGCGACGTATTGGATGGCGTAATGTTTAACAAGGACGTCACTCACAGCAAGATGAGACGCCGCATTGAGAATCCCCGTATTCTTCTCTTGGATTGCCCCCTTGAGTACAAGAAGGGAGAGAGCCAGACTAACGTCGAGATCACGGATGAGGAAGACTGGAATGCTCTTCTTCGAATCGAGGAGGAGTACATTGAGAACATGTGTGCCGAGATTATTGCCTTCAAACCTGACATTGTTATCACCGAAAAGGGTGTGAGTGACCTTGCCCAGCATTTTTTCATGAAGGCTGGTATTACTGCCTTTCGACGCCTGAGGAAAACGGACAACAACCGCGTGGCCCGAGCCTGTGGAGCCACAATTGTTTCTCGAACGGACGAGATTCAAGAGACCGACATCGGAACTGGGTGCGGCCTCTTTGAGGTCCGTAAGCTCGGTGACGAGTACTTCACCTTCCTCGAGCAGTGTGCCGACCCCAAGGCGTGCACAATTCTGCTACGCGGAGGTAGCAAAGATGTGCTTAACGAGGTCGAGAGGAACTTACAGGATGCCATGCAGGTTGTCAGAAACGTCGTATTTGACCCCAAGCTTCTCCCTGGAGGCGGAGCGACCGAGATGGCCGTAGCCTGCGCCCTTCAGAGGGAAGGATTGAAAGTCGAGGGTGTGCACCAGTGGCCTTACCAGGCCGTCGGCGAGGCGATGGAGGTGATTCCTCGCACTCTTGCGCAAAACTGCGGTGTTAGCGTTGTTCGTGCCATCACCAAGCTGAGGGCCACGCACGTCACCTCCATCGAGTCTGGAGAGAAGACCTGTACGTTTGGTATTAACGGCATCACCGGCGAGGTGGATGACATGACGGTTACCGGCATCTACGAGCCCTTTGCTGTGAAAATCCAGACGATCAAAACTGCTGTCGAATCTGCTTGCATGATTCTCAGGGTGGATGACATAGTCTCTGGAAGCAAGAAGAGCCAATAAATGCAATAATAATATTAAGAAAATTAATAAGGGGAGAAGAAAAGGTTGACGCTAATTTTCGTGCTGTCTCTGTCTATTCGTAATCTTACTTACTCAAAATGAAATGATTGAAAGCGTGGCAGTGGCGCATTTCTGGGGATCACTTGGAGGAAATTTAGAGCAGAAAATTCTACGTTTACATTACACAACTCTAATTTTACCGTCTCACCCCAAACTTGTGAAAATGTCACTAAACTAATAATTCAGCCACTTGCTTACTGGTGACTGTTTCTTATTTTCTTCCTTGAAAAAAACGACAGGAGATTTCGGCGTTTTACTCGGCGTTTTACTTGACTTTGGCAGCTTCTTGTTTGACAATTGTTTCTGGACCTGAACCAATCGAAGCGAGGCAACCACACCCTCCAAGGCATCTACAATTGTCGCCTCGTTATCTATAATACTCATGGAATCTATTGGAGACAGATAGTACTGACACGCCGAACTAGGAAGGGGAAGCTTATCATCACCATTAATCTTGTTGAAACCCTTCACGAAACCCTCAATTAAATGTTTGGGTGAGTGTTTGAATGCGTAGGGGGACTTGAAGGTCAGCCTGCAAGGGAGGACCAGATGCGAGTGTTAGTCGATGCCAATGTCAGTCGATGCAAACGTCAGTTGATTTACAGCATGAACCCAGAAAACGAGTAGCTGACGTTGTTGGCTGCGTCCTCCTCGCTCCAATCCCTGACGTCAACGGTCCCGTCAATATCCAACACTTGATTTACGCTCTCGCAACAGCTGCTAAAATCTCACTCACTTCAGAGACGTTGTCTTTGCACTGGACTTCTTCTTCTGCGATTTTAAGAAACCAAACCAACCCGCTTTTTTTGCCTCCTCTTTCACAGCAGTGTACGAAATGACAACACTCCATACTCTCTTTCGTCTTTTAAACTGTCGAGTCACTTTTGCCACGGACTTACTAAACATCACCCCGAGGGCAAAAGACACGAGCACCAAGAACGCAACGACTGAGAGCTTCAGGTACTTAAATTGAATTTCGGTCAAGCCGAGAATTCCTTTGATCTTCAGCATTTGGTCATCGAACGTTAGTCTCGCCGTTACACCAGGGTGAAACGGCGCCGAAAACAGCTTGGGACGCGACATATTTTGGTGAACGTTCAGAAGCTTGGGCAGCAATGGAGAAAATAGAAAGGAAATTGGGGAGCAAGTGAAGGGAAATCGACATCAGTCCATTCTTAGCGTCACAGTGTCTTTTTCGTCAAAGACTCGCCAACCATAGTAACTATCATTCGACCAATGTTAAAATCCCCCCCAAATTTGCGGTAGAAACAGCCGAAAAGTCTGCCTGCCAAAGCTGCTCCACACCCTCCCGTTCCTGGTCTCAAAAAGTAGCAATGCTCCCCGAATCCTCTCAAAAGACCTGTCGTTACCCGAATTACATCCCAGTCTTAGCCGGCGCAGCGTCCGGCTTCGTTTCTCGCTGTATTTGCGCCCCATTGGATCTGATAAAAATCCGTCTGCAGCTTCGTCCCTTGCAGACGTTACCCCCTCCCGCTCCCGGCCCCGCGTCGTCCCAGGCCCCGCCTTACCTCGCCCCTTCGACGGCAAAATTTCGAAGCGTCGCGACGGGGAGGAATGTCGTCAGAAGCGAGGGGGGGGTCAGGGGACTATTCAAGGGGAATTTCATGGGAATTCTTCTCTGGGTGGGGTACAGCGCAGTTAGTTTTGGGGTCGTTGATGGGGTGAGGAAAGGGCTTGGTGCCCCGGGACCGGCGACCAGTTTTATTGCAGGGTCTACGGCAGGTTTGATCGCGACGTCCATAACCTACCCATTTGACATTGCCCGAACGACCCTGGCATCCTCCCCCTCCCTCTTCACCTCCAACCAACCCACGACCCTCCGCTCGTTCCTCCGATTCACCATGGACCGGAAGGGAATCCGGGGAATTTACGCCGGCCTAGGCGCAGCACAACTCAGCATTGTGCCGGCTATGGGTGTTAACTTCATGCTCTATGATCTCGGGGTTAAATTTCTCGGGAATAAACGTACCCAAGGACTAGGACTAGGACTAGGGGCGAAGGAAAACACCATGGACATATTACGGAGTCTCTTCGCCGGAGGATTCTCCGGGGCGGCGAGTAAGATCGTCGTGTACCCACTTGACACCTGCAAGAAGAGGATGCAGGCATCATCGTTCACATCAGCAGTGGCTGTGGAATCTACCGGCGTGGCCGGCACGCTCAGGCTTATCGTTAGGCAGGAGGGGATTAGGGGGTTGTACAGAGGCATTGGACCTACTCTGTTAAAATCTGCGGTTGGGACGGGGGTCACATTCGCGGTTTACAGAGGGGTTGAGGGGGCATTGAAGGGACAGTATTTTGAGGATGGCCATGACCATGATGGAGGGGGGAAAGGAGTGGTATATTCTGGAAATGGAAATGGAAATGGAAACGGAGAGAAGGCGACAAAATTGAACTAGGAAGGTTGGACCGAGAGACGCATCGATGTACAGATGAGAATACATAAGAACTCGTAGATAATGAATAGATAACCTTTGGGTTGATACACACACACAAGACATGGGAGAAACTGAGAAAGTACATTACATTTTTCTTTAATTTTGACGCCACATGACCGACGAAGGCTATCTCTATCTCACGCAAACGAGCATCACGTGGGAGAAGCTCGCCAATATTGACGGCAATACAGAATATGCTGACTCCTATTTTGTCGACACCAAGCTGGGTAGAAACCACCGCACCAAATTTGTTGACCTGCGTATATTTCCTCCTTCCTCGCCTGCTTTGCTGACGACGATCCGCCTCCGCCTCCGCCTCGCTCCTCAGAGAAGATGAATCGGGCCCTGCTGCTAGCTGCCAGGCGTCCGAAAGCAATCAGCACATGGTACCCCTACCGATAAGGAGTTTAGACCAACCTCGAGAGCGCCACCGTGCCCGCGAGCATCAGCAGGAATCCCGCCGCTATCGCCGGCACCGGCAGACCGCGATACTCGGGCGTGAGCAGCACGACCTCCCCCCCCCCCTTCCCCGTCCACCTCAGCACGGCCCCGTCGTCCCCCTCCACCTCCACCAGCGTTCCCACCCCGAACGAAACCTCCCCTCTCACCCCCCCGTCCTCCTCCTCCTCGCCTACGGTGCCCTCCCCCGACAGGACGTAGCGGAGAGAACCGCCGGGGCAGGGGTCGAGGAGGGAGGAGGAGGAGAAGGAGGACGAGGGCCAGTCGCGGACGCCCAGGGACTCGCACGAGGACTGGGACGGGGTGCTGGTGCGGAAGGCGGGGAGGAGGGGGAGGGAGGGGAGGGGACGGGGGGGGGGGAGGAAGGAGAAGGAGGGGGCGACGAAGAAGAGAAGAAGGGCGAGGAGCAGGAGAAACAGCATCGGGCGGAGGTAGCTCTTGGGTGGGCTGTGTCTAGGACGGCGGGGTGAGGTAAGTTCAAATGAGGAAATAAATCCAGAATCTTTTATTAAATTCGAACTACAGGGCACAGCGGCAACCAACAAGAGCAGTAATACGTAACAGTCACAATACGACTTCCACCTCAGCACAGACAGTGATGACGTCAATATTCCTCACCAGCCTCTTCCTATTATCAACAATAAATGACTCCGTTTCATTTTCCACTCCCGCCCGGCCTCTCGTCCTCGTCCCCCTCGGCACCGGCACAGAAGAGCTCGAGCTCGCCTCCATCACCGACGTGCTGAACAGATTCGGCTGCCTGGTAACGACTGCCTCCGTAATGCCCTGCTGCTCCCCCACTCCCAAACCCTTAAAAATGTCCAACGGCCTAACCGTCCTCCCCGACGCCCACATCTCCTCCTGCCTCTCCACCCCGTACGACGCCGTGGTCCTCCCCGGCGGTATCCCGGGCGCGGAGCACCTCCGGGACAGCGACGATCTCCTGGGTATCCTTCGAAGGCAGAAATCAACGGGTAGGATAATCGGTGCTATATTTGCCAGCCCCGCCGTCGTACTCGGTACGCACGGTCTTCTGCCCGCTTCGGCGACGTGCTACCCCTCCCCCTTGTTCCAATCGGTCCTGACGTCCTTCGGCGCGACCCCATCCTCCCTGTCCTCCCCTGTCGTTTCCTCCTCCTGCGGGAAGATCATAACCTCAAGGGGACCCGCCACGGCAATGGAGTTCGCCCTGGCCATAGGGGGGAAGCTCTGCGGGGAGGAGAAGATGAGGGAGGTCAAGGGAGGGATGCTGGCGTAGTAGGTGCGAGAAAAAACCCAAGCGAGAGGAACCCCTTGAGCGACGAGGAACCCCTTGAGTGAGAGGAACCCCTTGAGCGACGAGGAACCCCTTGAGCGAGAGGAACCCCTTTTCGCGAGAGGAACCCCTTTTGCGAGAGGAACCCCTTGAGTGAGAGGAACCCCTTGAGTGAGAGGAACCCCTTTCGCGAGAGGAACCCCTTTCGCGAGAGGAACCCCTTTCGCGAGAGGAACCCCTTTCATGAGAGGAACCCCTTTCGCGAGAGGAACCCCTTTCGCGAGAGGAACCCCTTTTTCGCGTTTAAAAAAATGTAGTAGTTAAATATAACCCCTTTGCGCTCGTTCCAACAAGAAGAAAAACAAACAAACGAAATCCCCTTCACCACAAAGTCCTCCCCCCCCAAACCATTTTTTGTTAAACCCCTTCAGTTTTTTATCTTTTCTCCCCCCCTCCTCCCCCCCCCCCTCAACCCATACCACCCCCCTCCCCCTCCCCCCCCCTCCCTCCCCCCCC
>Ga0115556_1001185_pt1 | contig 17884 bp, 13 predicted proteins | sample COGITO_mtgs_1104_5_FD_87282 | JGI IMG/M metagenome (GOLD analysis project Ga0115556, IMG submission 87282) | Pelagic marine microbial communities from North Sea - COGITO_mtgs_110414 | ecosystem: Environmental > Aquatic > Marine > Epipelagic | place: Germany:Helgoland, sampling site Kabeltonne... | reverse complement strand
TTATATCGTCGTTATTCACGATCAAATCCCACACGTCTCGCTCCCCAATCCGTCTTTTCTGCGCTCTCGTCCTCGCTCCTCCGGACATGATGTCTTTCTCTGTCGTCTTTTAACGTTTCATGTGTTTGGTGTTAAAGAAAGAAAAACAATGGCGTTTTGACTGCTGAAATGCCGCACTTCGTCTCGTCACTTTTCCCCTAAATGCGAAAGAGAGAGACGCGCTTTCTCTCTCACCATCTGTCCATAAAATCAAGCGTCGTCGCGCAGAAACACAGAAAACGTTATTCGCCATAGACGCATCGATCTGATCGCGCAGAAAAAGAGAGAGAGATGACGGACGAGGACGAGAAGAGAAGGAAACAAAAGGAACGATTGGAACGAGTGAAGGGACTCTTAGAGGCGAAGAAGAAGAAGGAGATGGAGGCGAAAGATTACGTAAAGAAGAGCGAGAAAAGCGAGGAAAAGAGCGGTGATGGGAGAGGTATCGGGGCGAACCCGAGTTTTTTAGCGCCGCGCGGCAACAACAACAACAAGAAGAGAAGCTTTGAGGAGCGATTCGGAGGAGGAGGGAGGAAAGGTGACGACTCTGTCGCCGTCGGTCTTCGAGTCGGCGAGAACGGCGGGAATGGTGCTATGAGCATCAACGAAGAAGAAGGAGAACAAAAAAACGACGACGACATAGACCCTCTCGATGCGTTCATGACGAAAGAGATACACCCGGAAATCGCGGAGAAGGAACGTGCGGAACGGAAGCGAGTCGAACGAGAACGGGAGGAGCGAGCGAACATGGACGAAGGGAAACAGAGGAAGATGTTGAAAGCGTTGGTGAACGACTCCGACGACGACGACGATGGGAATAACGAGAATAATAGTAGCAAACCGAATGAGATTATATACATTCCAACGAACAAAGTAAAGTTGTTCGTCGGCGCTTCCGGCGAGAATGTGAAACGAATGCAAAAATCGAGCAACTGTCGCGCGCAAATAAGGAAGAAAGCGAAAGCGATGTACGAAGGCTTTTCCGGGCAAAAAGTCGTATTAATCAACGGCGACGAGAGCGACGAGAACGAAAAAGACGACGCGAAAACGTGCGTGGAGTTGTACGGCGACAACGAAGCTGTCAGAACGTTTAAACTGTTACTCGAAGACTTGTTCGCTCGCGCCAAGAAAATGAAAACTGAGAGTCGCAAACAGGACCGCGATCGGCAAAAGGAGAAGAGGATGCGAGAGAAGCGCTTGTTTCACTTGCGACACGCCGCAGATTACGAGCGTCTCGGCGTTCCTCTCGGCGCGCCTCGTAAAGAGATTGAAAAAGCGTACAGAAAGTTGATGCTCGCTTTACACCCGGATAAACACCGCTCGAAACCGACGGACGAACGCGAAAAAATCCAACGCCAATACGACGACATGCGCGCGAGTTACGACAAGTTATTAGCCGTGGACGAAGAGAACATTCAAGAGACGAAAGTATTGGGAAAAAAATCACACGAAGACGAGTTAGAGAGTTTAGTTCCCGAGGAGGAAAAACGCATGGACGAGTTGAAAAGAAAAATCGAAGAGGCCAAGGCGAACGTTTTGTCGTCAACCGCCGCGACGAAGACGCGTTTTACCACCACCAGTTGAAAACGAGATATATAGCAGCGTAGAAATATGTTAGAATTGCGTAGTAGTAGAAGAGTAGTAGTTAACTGTTAACATCATCAAAACGTTCGCTCGATGCTCGTATTCGGTAAACTTCATAAAAACTGCCGAGGCAACCTTCTCCACATTAATTAAACACCTTGACCTTTTCTACGCGAGCCGAAGAAGAATAAAACAAAATGGGAGGATGCTGCACCTGCGTCGGCCGCAAAGGTTTGTGGTACGTCTGGGCGTTTAACGCTTTAATCGCGTCCATTTTCTCCATCATCGCCGTCTCACACGGCGCGGTCTTCGACAAGATCATCGTCAACAACAAATCCGCGAATGCGATGCTCGACGGTGCCATCGCGTGCATCTCCTGCTCCGTGTTCTTAAACATCGCGTACCTCGTCATAACGGCGCTGATTTTGTTACGGAAAACTATAGCCCTGAATGGTGCCGGAGCCGCGTTTGGGTTTATGATTGCGCTGTCGCTGATGATGTTCTTTAACCAAATTCAGGTATACGATTTGTGTTCGTTTCTCTCTTTCTCTCTCTCGAGCGCTTTCTTACTTTGGCGAATACATCACAGATGTCACGCACATAAATGCTCATAAAATCACGCATTTCCTCTCACAACAGGTTGGATTCTTCCTCCAAACGATTCACCCGTGGATTGAGGAGTTCATCGCACCAGCTGCCGGGAAACACTGGACGTCCGAGGACGACGCGACGCACGAAGCGCTCGTCGCGTTTGCCTATTTAAGCGGATCGACGTACGTCGTATTAACGTTCGTTTTATTCTGCGGGAGCGGTGGGTTGCAGAAAAGCATGATGGACGACGGACCGAGATCGATTGAGTTAGAGCATAATAACAGTAGTAATAATAACAATACCAACAACGCTTAGCATTAATAGCAGTGAATACATGCACGGCGGAGAGATACCTATTTAGTAAGTACTTGTGACAACATTCTTCACTCAAACAAGCACACAAACCACACACGAAAAACACTCACCTATTTCTGCCACATCATGCCGCCATCTTTCCCGACGACAGGGACGTTTAAATTGTTATCATTCAACAAACCAAACGCGTTCATTTCTCTCGAACGGTCTCCGTTTTTGAAATGGTCCGCGCAATCAAAGGCGTTCGAAACCGGGAAGTTTTCCCACGTCGTGCACCCGAATTTACCGGTATTTAATGACGATTCAGACGACATTAAAGGCAAGAGCGATCGTGATATTATTCCTCCTCGATGCGTGAACATCGCCGAGGAAGAGCGGAACGCGTTCGGGAGTGAAGCGAAACACGTGCAGACGTTAAGCGCGTCGATGTTTCACACGGAAAAACAGTTCAAAAAACAGGTGGAGATGGTGTCGTTCGGATGCGAGAACGTCAGTCACGTGTTGTTCGTGAGCGGAGACGAGAAGAAAAAAGAGCTGGACGCATTGAAAATGCTTAAAATTGCGACGAAAATGAGACGAGATGGGGACATTCCGGACGAGATTAAATTCGCAGTCGTGGCCAATCCGAATACGGAGAACGTATCGGCGGAATATTTAGAGGAGAAAGTCGCGGCTGGCGCGGAGTTGATTATCACGCAGCCGTTTTTTGATTACGAGCGTTGTCACGAGTGGGTGGAGAGTGCAAACCGGAGAGGCGTGTTGAGCACCACTAATAGCGGGATCAGTAATAGCAGTAGCGCATCGTTAGTCATTGGCGCGTGCGCGCCTTCGAATAGAAAAGACGTCGAGTTTTGGGCCAAGCTCGTCTACGGAGACGATCAATCCGCCAAAATCCTCTCCTCGTCGAGTTCACCCATAGCCAAACTCGCTCGAGAATACGAACAAAAAGAGAGAGAACTAACCACGGCGTTATACAGGGACTGGATTTTTGAACGGTGCGAGCTGCGAGCGGTTGCCGCGCTCGGTCACGCCGCGAGCTCCGGCGTTCACTTCATGCCGGTTACGCGAATCGGATACGACATCGTCAAACATTTAGCGAGAAGAACGAGAGAGATGGAGACTATGGAGGAGAACGCTTGATGGCTTTTTCGAGCTGGCCGAGAGAACGTTTGTTGTAATTGAATTCATGTAGTAATAGTAGTTGGAGTAGTGATAGTAATAGTTGTTGTTGTGCGATTTTTCCTCTGCGCTGCTTCATTTTTTTGACTGCGGATACAAAATAAATGAGAACAGACGAGAACGGGGGGCGTCTTTATCTCGTGTATTTTCACACGAAATTGCTCGACTTCCGGTGCGCTTACGCCAGCCTCTCTTTTCTCCCTTCCTCTCCATCTTTCTCTCTCTCTCTTTCTTCTTCTTTCTCTCTCGCGCGTAAAGCTCGTTCCTCTACATTTTAGGGGAAAACTAACACCTAGAAAGAAGTTTGTACTGACAGTTTACTTTTGTCTCTCTTTGAATCACACAAAACAGCAAGCAAGAGTTTGAAGCGATTGCGAATTTATGTGGATGCACGCTCCCGTTGAAGTGGGTTTCGATACGATCGTCGTTTGGTGGTAGGAGCGGCGATGATGATGCGCACAGCAGCAGATGCGAGAACGAAGAGGAAGAATCCACATTCAACCCGATTCGGTTGGTATATTTACCCTCCGACGTTGTCGCGGAGAAAATCGCTTCGCGAACATCGCTGGTAAAATACATCGTGCACTTGTGGGGGTACGGGACAAATGACGAGGAGTTGAAAACGAGCGTGAGAAAAGGTAAAGACGAGGCGTGGTTGGATCAGTCGATGACGTATAAGTTGACGTGTTGCGACTTTGGCGCGACGAGGAGCAACGAGAAGAGCGAGGTAATGCGGAGGTTATCGAATTTAGTACCCGGGGCGTTTGAGCCGCGATCTAAGGTGAGCTTAGATCAGCCGAGAGTTGAGTTTTTATCTATGGAGGTGAAATCGACCGTTCAAATAGATTTAGGATTCCAGGGCGTGCGGATGTTTTTCGGACGCGTCGTCGGTAAAGACAAATCGAGGAAACATTTGAACTTGTTAGATTTGAAGAAACGGAGGTATTTAGGACCGACTTCTATGGAAGCACACATGTCGCTGATTATGTGCAACATGATTAAAGCGGAGAGAGAAAGGGGTGGACCGGTTTTAGATCCGTTTTGTGGAACCGGAAGCGTTTTATTAGCCGCCGCGGAGCTCGGGTGTTTCACGTGCGGCTTTGAAATCGATCCCAGGGTGTTGGAATTTGGTAAAGTAGACGCGAAAACGGGGCAGAAATTGGACGTGATTACCAATTTCAAGGACTATGGGTTCAACAAACCGATATTTCTGATTCGTGGTGACGTGCACAAATCACCTCTGCTTAAAGTTGTAGAAGATGAAGTAGAGAGTAGGTGTAGAATTAGTGGCAGCAGCGACGGCGGCGAAAAATTTGCGCCGTTAGATTTAGAAAAAATAGAAAAGCGCATCAAACAGATGGAAGGTGCTTTCCAAGGCATAGTTGCCGACCCGCCTTATGGTATACGCGAGCGCGGTCGCAAATCTCAGTTTGGGGGCAAACGGGGTAAAACGGAACAAGACATGATAAACATCGGCGAGCGATTCGACAATCACATCCCGTCCACGGTGAACTATCCGCTATCCGAAATTATGGACGATTTAATGGATCTTTCCGCGAAAACGTTACCGGTTGGTGGACGCACGTGCTTCTTCCTCCCCGCGGATGTGCAACAAACGAATCCGGAAACGGATTTCCCTTCTCACCCGTGTTTACGGGTCGTCGCGCACTCTTTGCAAAATTTTTCGCCCACTTGGGGGAGACGATTGGTCACGTACGAAAAGATCGAACCGTTTGACATACACAAACACTTAGAAAACGTTCGCACGCGTGAACACCTGCGTCGAGTGCTTGAACAAGACGTAAACTACTTGGATCTCACCGAGCGCGTAAAAAAATTCGTCTTTGCGGACGAAAAATCCAACGAGCGGAAAAAAATCCAGCGCGATATCATTCGCCGGGCGTGCAAAGAACATCGGGAAGGCGTCACGTTGGACAGAGAAACCATCCTTGAACGTCGCGAACGAGCGAAGTCGCTGAAAGAAAAAGACCAGGGCTTAAAGAACAGAGGGAAGAAGACTTGAATGTTCGTTGTTGTAATCATTTCTTTATCGATGTTGTGTTTGCAACAATCGCGTCCAGCTTCTGTTCCAGAGCAGCCATCTTGGACAGCACGTTTGAAAAACCGTTCACGATCTCTCTCCTCAGCATCGCCGCGACGTCTTCTTCCCGAATCTCGTCGTCTTTTCTCTTCTCTTCTCCTTCTCCGGCACACTCGAAGTACACCTCCTCTTCTTTCGTCGTCGTCGTCCTCGCCTTCTTTTCCTCCTTCTCGTCCTCCTTTCCTTCTTCTTCTTCTTCTTCTTCTTCAACTCTCCTCCTCTTCGAACCGACACGATTCATTGGCGTCCCGTTTTCGTTCCACATCGACGCGTCGTGCCACTCTTGCTGCTCGAGGATTTGCATCAGCTCCCGTTTACTCATTCTGTGTATATATTCTCAGCAGCAGCAGCAACACAGAGAGAGAAAGACTGCAGTATTTTTGACTTTTGTTTTCCCCAAATGCTTCATTTTTCCCCTACTTCTCTCTCGTATTAGTACACACCGCTTTCTTGTCGGAGGATGACGACGACGACGCACGTACCACACGCGAGAACGCCAGCAGTAACTCCACGACAGATGTCGTCTTTATTCGCCTCTTCTTCTTCTTCTTCTTCTTCTTCTCGTCCAGCGGTTCGTTTTGGACAACACAAACCCACGGGGAAAAGAAGATGTGAGTCAGCAGCAGCGATAAAGATACGGTCGGAAAACGAGGACATGAAGCATCCTCATCCGCTCTCTCCGTGCGTTTCAGAGTTGAGCGGTACCAGGAGGTATCAACAACAGTACCAGTTTCACGAAAACGCGGACGGTGCGACCATGCGATATATGGATAGGTCGTTCCAACTCTTGGGAAAATTCGTCCCACCAGCGGGTCTGTTGTGCCTCGTGTCCATGTTTTGCGCGACGGTGTTTAGCGTTTTTTTTGCCGCTTTGTACGTGTTTAAAGAAGTCGTTTCTGCGTGCAGAAACGTGATGAACGCGTGTCAGGCGGTGATACGATCGGCGGATGCCATCGAGAGGGCGTGTAGCTCCGTGACGACGACGACGGCGAATTTGGATACCACGACGGGGAAGATTGACGCGACGGTGGTTAAGATTGACGTGTTGAGCGAAAGCGCGACGAAGGCGTTGTCAGATGCCGGAGTGATTCAGAAACGGGTCGCGGATTTACCGAAAGATGCGAGCAATACTTTGTTGGATGCGATTAGCGCGGTGAGCGTTCCAGTCAATCAGAAGTCTGTGTTGCCGAGTAAAGCGGAGTCGTTGGTCGGGACTTCTTCGCCGGAGGAGGAGAATGCGAATAAGAACACGAACACGAGCATTTTAGGCATGAATATCGACGGTAGACGAATTGGCGCCGGTTGGATTGGTAGCGATAATAATTACAGATTCCACTTTTCTGCGACAAACACTTTTAGCGTAGGCGAGTACGTCGCCGTGAAACGAACGAATAATTTATACACGTGGGGCGTCGTGGAGAATAACGAAAACACGGATCCGTCGTGCATGCCGGACGCGAATTGTCCGGTTGATGAGAGCGTGGATGCGGAGAAAACTGGTGCGACGTGCGATTGGCCACCGAAGAAAGAGGACGCGGTCGGTGTAGACGGAGGAAGGGGAGGAGGGGGAGCCGAGCGAGATTCGTTCAAAGAGGACGAGTTGAACTTCTTCGAGCGCGTGAAAAAGTTTGCGTTACCGACCGGTTTGGCGCCTGGACAAGTCGAAAAAGAATACAGAGTTGTCGTCGAAGTTTCCGCGACAGTGTATCGGTATAAAATTGTCCCCGCTTCAGAATTAGGCAAGCGTTACTAATGTTGTTCATTTTTTGCTTTCAATACACATCCTACTGCAGTATGTATCCGTGCGTCTATTATTCTAAATTGCTGATACTATATAAACTTTACTTTATTCTTCCGTATTGATGGGACACAAAAACGAAAGCATCGCCTGGTTCACTACTCTTTGCGTGTCGTCGGATGGGTGAACTTTGTCTTCTTTGGGAACTTTCGCGGTTAAAATCATCTTGTTTGGGTTCCCGAGTTTGTTGTGAATGGCGTACCCGTCGATAACTTTTACGCCGTTCTTCCTCGCTTCGCACATGGCGTGCTCGTGAAATCTCGCGACGTACTCGCCGTTTGATTTGTGTTTCTTTTGCGAGTTAAACGTGGACCTCCACAAAAGTGTGTTGGAAAAACCGCACACGGATGGCGAAAATACGCGCATGAGTTGCGACAGCCTACTGGCGTAAAACATTTCGGATTCGTACTCCGTAAATTTTGGTTGAAGATGCGCGCGGTTTCGTCGACCACCCATTTTCAAAGGAAACTCCGACTGACGTTCACGAATCATCGAAGGAAGTTCCCATAAGCCACTGTTCAAAACTATGACGCTCGGTTGCGTTCCTGCCGGCATGCGACCGCGTAAAAGTGAACGCGCTTGCGTCGCGAACTTTGCCTCGTGGTCGCCGAGACCAAAGTGTTCATTTTCTGTCGTCTGTTGCTCAAAGTTTGCGTCGTTTACAGCGGTAAACTCTGGCACCGGCCATCTATCTTCGACGTAGTCGTGGTTTAAGACGAAATCGGCGCACGTCGCCGCCGCTTTTGCCACGTGGTTTCCCACTAAAAATCGTAAACTCAAAACGAGGACGTTATCGTAGTCCTTCCTATCGATGAGAATAACGTCCTGGTCTCGCTTGCGATTTTTTAAAGCCTCTTTCGACGGGTCCACGCCTTTCTTCCCCATGTCCGCCGGTTTCTTCCACTTTACGCTCGAAGCCGCGACTCGATAGCCTTGATCTCTCAACGTGTTTAGTAACGTCTTCCACTGGTGTCTGGTCGTCGAGTCGCCGACGAACATGAACCACGGGTCGTTCGCTAAATTTTCAATCCGCTTTAGTCGCTGCACTTTCCTACTTTCGCTATTCTCGTCGCCGCCGCTTGTTTCGTGAACATTCTTGTCGTGAAAATCGTTCGCTTTGACCGCGTTTCGTTGCGATACCGTTTCTTTCTTGTGCACCTCGACCGCTTTGGCCGCCGAAATCTTCCTCGCGCACGATCCAATCGCGTCATTATTCACTTCTTCCAACTGCCCAAACGCATATCCGTCACCGTTTTCGTGCGTATACCACGTCGGAAGTGCGTTTGTTTTCTCATCCTCCTCGGTTCTAAAAAAGCCGCTCCTCGCGCTCGCCGAAGCGGCGATGCCTAAAACTTCGTCCAATTTGCCGTCGTGAAAGTCCACGTCCGTATTTACCCCCGGCCAACTCCTCGCGTTCGCATTCGGAAATATCTCCAACGTTGGCACGTTCGCGCTCGTCACGCCACCACCCCCAAAACTATTACTCTTCGAGTACGCGTCGTCTCTTAAACATCCTGCAGACGACGACTTCAGCGTCTTGTTCGTAAACTTTGGCATCTTTCGCAACATCTTCTCGATGTCTTTCCGCAACGCCTTCTCGTACGATTTCGGCAACTCGGCTTTCATAAGCGAAGGATCGTCCGCGTTCGTCGCGGATTCTTCCTCTTCGTCGAAATCCTCGTCTTGTTGTTGTTGTCTCATTGCCTTCTTCTTGGATATTCCATCGATGCTCTCTTCCTCCTCCTCCTCTTCCTCCTCTTTCCCTCTCGTCATCACGAAAACCGATTTCCAAAACGTCTCCCTCGCCTCTTTTATTTTATCCACGACGCCACCGCCGGAAAAAATCCTCGGCGCGTCCGTCCCGTGCGCTCTCGCCAACACCGAGTTGTATTCGACCACCGACTCGTCTCTTCCCGTCGTTTCGATGGCGAAAGATTCGAGTTTTTCCGCACCTTTCCCCAACAGAACGAAGAAACACGCGAGAAAGAAAAGACACGCGAAGAAGACCCAAGAGGAGGAGGACGGCGCCGCCGCTGCCCCCCGGTACGACGCGCCCCGGCCGACGAGGAGGCGCTCCATCGTTCTTCGTCTCGTCTCAAAGTCTCTCTCCCTTAGAGAGAGAGAGAGAGAGAGAGAACAGAGCGCTCCCTTGTTTTGGGGGGAAAAAAGTTTCTCTCTCTCAAGCAGAGACGAAAACAGCATCTCTCATCAGAACGCGAAAACGACAAAACGCGACGCGAGCGTAGTAGAAAAAACGAGAGAAAGACATCATCACACGACAAAAAGAAGAAAGTGCGTTTTTTCGCATCCTCGAGAAACAACAGAGAGAACAAAAAAACAAAGAGAGAGAAGGAAAAAGCAGACCTTTTTTGCTTTTCTTCACAACAAACAAGAGAGTGAAAACGAGAGAAGAAGATTTTCTGTTAGACAAAAAAAAAAGATCAAACGCTCCACTTAAAATCGGGGGTTTTATATATACACACGTACTCTGTTTAGATGACGAGCGCGACGACCGGAAAAGAAGAGAGTTGGGATCCGGAGGAGTACGCGATCACGCCGTCCTCGTTCGAGATCGTCGCGAAAGAAAAGGTACAAATCGCGAAAAAAGGAGGGAAGAATAAAGGAAATTATGATGATGATGATTACGACGAGCAAAACCCACAACGACGACGCAGAGAAGACAGAAACGCGATGATGCCGACGTTGAGCGAGAAGATGTGTGAGAAATTATACGGGAATACACCGAAGAGCATGGAGTCCTTAAACGCGCCTTGGCACGCTTTTTTGGGAGAGGAAGAAGAAAACGCCAAGGAGGATCGAGGCAGCGTCGACGACGGGTCGGGGAATCAAAACCAGCTGATGCGACAGAGGGAGAAGACTGATTCTTTCGCCGACGCAAAGGCGGCGCCGATTACTGTGCAGTACGCGAACACGATTGAAACCATGAGAACGACGCATAGTCATGCACTCGTGAGCAGCGGTAGTGGTAGTGGTGGTAGGAGTGATGCTTCGGAACGAAACAGAAGCGAAGCGAACACCGCCGCGTGGTTTCGCGGAAGGTGTTTAGCCGTGAACTGCGGCGAGGTGTGCACGGCGCAAGGGTATTTGTGCAAGTTTCACAGAGTCGCAAAATCGGTGATTTTGGAACGGGACAAGAATAAGGAGGAGGTGCGATGGTGTCATTACTGTAAAAAAGTCCAAAAGTTGAACGAGTTTACCGAGGAGAGTAAGACGCTGTGCCACGCGAAGTACGTGTTGAGATGCAAGAGGAGCAAGAAGAACAGAGAGATGAGTCAGATAAAAAGACAAGAGAAAGCTGCGATGGAAGGTAGAAGCGGTGCGGCAATAATGATGACAAGCACGCCTACTACGACGGCGATGGACGAGCATTCGAGAGAGCAGACATCCAATACAACTACTACCGATGGGACGTCGTCGATGGACGTTGGCAGCGCTCGCTCGGGCGGAAGTGGAAATATCGCGAATATCGCGAATAACAACGCCGTGACGTCCAACGCGCAACATTATTCAGAGAAAAGAAAGAAGGCTTTGAAAAACAACCGCAAATCGAGGGAAGGCACCCCAGAGGAACTGATGATGTCGCCGGAGAATCCGTTCTTTGCCAACCTTCTCGAGGAGAACTTTTTATCTCCAATGGGTAATATGAACACGAATAACGATGCGTTCGACTGGACGTCTACGATCGAAATCACTAATCATCGCGTACGCGTAGACGCGCACCCGGCAGATTTCATGGTCGATTACGAAATGGCCGCTGCGGCGGCTGGGACGTCGATTGTGAATCCGAACAACGCGATCTGGAAAGAGTTGAGCCAAGCTGGTCTCGTCACCAACGACGATCATCAAATTGAATACGCTCAAATCGCTCCTGGATCGACGATTTTGTCCTGGCAAAGCTTCCGCCAAATTCATACGGCTACCAGAGAGGACTTCGTTATTCCGGACGATACGCTGAAGGAGAACGACTTCACGCGCGGCAAACCAGTGAGGGATTCGTCGATATTTTTGCGAAACTTTATGTCGTACTCTGGATTTCGTTCGCGCGGTGGTTCGACTCGCGGGCGCGCCTCGACAGAACAGGCAGTGCATGCGCGAAGATCGCGCGGAAATGATGGATCGATTGAAGTCTTCAAGACCCATCGATCGCACTTGGCGTGGGTGGAAGAAGCTGGAGCTCCGCTCGTTGCTGTCGTTGGTCGCCCATTCATGGTTCGTTTGGGTGCGGACTTTCGTGCAAACGAGATCACAGCTGTGCGAGCTTACGGTGCGTTTGGGACGAGAAAAATATCTGCCGACGAGTTCTCGCCGAGCGGCATCGCAACTTTCCCGGCGGAAACTTTCGCCTCCATGGCGAATTTCAACGGCACCGGTGGAGGTTTGTTTTGGATTCAGTTTGAAACCGTGGATGATCGTTGCTCGATTCCGAAACCTGCATTGATTTTACCAGATTTACAAATGGCTGTGGATACGCATCTCGCCTTGCGAAGTTTACGGAGCGAACACGCGATGCGTTGCGCCATTCAGGATATCGGCAGCGTACTTTCCTTCGCGGAAAGCGGGTACATGTACGAAGACGAGATGCGTGAGTGGTTACGAAGCATCATTCGCCAATGCGAACAATCTCCTCCGTTTCAAGAGAATGCGAGATCTTTGATTGCTTTGTTGCAAACAGTCGCAGATGAAATAAAGGAACACGAGAAAGAAATGAAGCCAAAAGCTGACAGAACGATGACGAAAAACAATTATTCGGGCTCGTGCGAGGCTACGGATGTTCATTCGGATTCAGACGTGTTGTATTGGGTTCCAATTAACCCGAATATGCACGAATACGAAATTAATGACTACTTCGAAGAATGGTACGACGACGATATGAATGAGTTTCGATACGGCAATCGGTGCGCGATGATGGTGTACGGTCAGGCTGTATATGGCGCGTGTTTTCTTATCCACTTGTTTCGCTTAGCGAGTCTTTTCAACATCCATCCTTTGTGGGCGTTTTGGTGTAACGGCTCCACGCTCTGGCTCTCATTCAAAACTATTTTCACTCCCGGAGCAATGAAAGAGTATTCGAAGCCGAGATATTTCTATTTGGCTGTGTGGTGGTCGTTCTTCTGGTACGGACGAGTGGTCACGCCAATCATCATGAAGGTGCATGAGCATTCGGAACGCGCACGAACGATGTTGACCGTGTGCATCTTCGTCGCGTGTACGCTGGGATTTTGGCACTTGAAAACGCGCGACGCGATTGTTGGGCCAACTTTCACAGTATTGTTCTGCTACTACGAATTCATATACGCTTCGATATATTCCATCGTGCAAAATGAAGATAGGATGGTTCATATTCGAACTTTGCTCACCGAGTACGTGCTCGTTCTAATCGGAGCAGTCTTTACGACGTTGTATTTGCAAGTTGCCGCGAAATCCCTCGCACTTCGAAGGTGTAAAGCCAAAATGCACGAAGCGAGGATGTCTTTCCGGGGGAAAGTCAAAACAATTTAAGTCGTTCTAGATTCAATCCACGGATATATTCTGTCTCGCTTTTAGCGAATTGTGTATTATATATAATATATTTCCTTTTATGAAACTACTACCTACTGTTACTGCTCCTATTTTTACTAAATCGTTTGAGTCCAACGGCTGACCAGTCTGTCTAACGAATTCACGTCTGCTCCTCGCATCACGTCCATTTTCATACCGTATCTGTAGAGAACAAAAGTTGGCATGGCTTGAACTTCTTCTCGCGCCGCGATATCTTGCGCTTCGTCGACGTCCACCTTTAGAAATAGAACGCTGCGGTACTTGTTTAAATTCATGGCCGCGTACGCCGGGGCAATTTGTTTGCACGGACCGCACCACTTCGCGTGAAAATCGACGAGCACTAACTCGTGATTTTGAATCAAAGCGTTGTATTCGTTCATATCTGAACATGCTCTCGGCCCGGCGATTGCTTTGAAGCTTTTTTTGTTCGGTCTTTCCGATTTCTCGACGCACTCGTTGAGCTCGTTGGCGATGTTTGCATCGCCCGGCAATCGAGTCCAGCATAAGAAATAAGCCTCAAACGCGTCGCTGAATTTTTCTTGTTTCTTCAAAGCATCTGCTTTGCGCAAAAGCGCTTTGACGTAATTCACGTCCCCATCCAATACCGCTCGAATGGCTTCGTTCGCGTCGTCCAACGCGCCTTGGTAATCACCAAGTTTAGATTTCATCAGCGAGCGATTGCAAAGCAAAATGGATACACCAGGGGTTACGACCCTCACCTTCTTCTCGCTCATACCAGTATCCATAACTTTGGAATACTCCGCCGTCGCCGCGTTTATCCCGGCCGTGTACGCGTTCTTGGCGTCCTCGAAATCGCCCGCGCGAAAGCACCCGTTCCCGGTTTCCTTCCCTATAAACACTTGTCTCAAACTCGCGCTCAAATCTTTCAAGTTCTCCTCGCACTTCTTCGGGAACACATTTTCCTTCTCCATCTTTTGAAAGCACTCGCGCACTCTTTTCGGCGTAAACCCGTCCATCTTAATCATCATCTCCCCGCTCGCCATCCGCGACGCCGCTTCGATATCTCCACTCAAAGTCAATTCCGTGTTCAATTTCTCCACCGCTTTCACGCGCTCTGGTTCCAGCGAGACGCTGAGAAGTAAACACCGGATGACGTTCAATCGATTCTGCGTTGGTCCAGCGCCGGATAAAGCGATTGCAAGGTTCGAAAGCGCGGAAGACGTCGGGTGTGTGTTTATGGAATCGCAGTAACTGTTTATCGCGTCGTGGTATTTCCGTCGCTTGTAGAAATCGTTTCCCTTGAGACGCGCGTGCTCGGCCGCTTTTTTTTGCTCCTCTTCGTTCTCTCCTTCCAACATGGTAGTGGTGTCGCTGTTACTGTCGACGGGGGGTGTGGGTAAATGTGCGCGTTTGTGTGTGTGTTCTTGTTCGTTTTAAAGTATAAAATGTGCTGAAATTTATGAAGCTTCTTCTCTCTCTATTCTTTCTCTCTCGTCTTCGTCGACGAGCGCACGCGCGCTTCTTTTCACCTCAGGCTCAGATAAATAGTGTAATCAATGCATTTTCATTATTATTGTTGTTATATACTTTTAAACATCATCGCCTGTTTTCGTGTTCTTCTGCGCGTTCGATCGAGCGTGGATCTGAACGCACACTTAAAACTCAAAGATACGCGAGCCGCGCTCGACGTGAGAGAAGAGAGCGAGTTTGGTATAAAACCATCGCCTTCTGTGATAGCCCGTGAAAGATGCGCTTGCTAGGCTCAGCTCGATATTTCGTAATCACATTTGTCTCATAAAAAGGCAAATTCGTAATGTTTCGCATCATCGCCTGTATCGAACGTCGATTTCTTTCATGCGCACCGACGTCAAAGAGAAAGAGAGAGAGAGAGAGAAAGAGAGAGAGAAAGAGAGAAGAAAAATACGCGACGGAAAAAACAAAAGTCTCTTTCTCCGTCTTCTTAGGCTCAGGAAGACAGAGATAATCATGACATTATCAGACTTGCAATGATTGTTTTCACCATCATCGCCTTTCGCGCGCGAAGAAAGAGACGAAAGAAAAATGGCACGAAGACGCGCACCTTGCACATATACTTCGAAGCATACGCGAGGGAAAGAGTTTTGTATCTAATTTCAGCTCAGATAGAGCAACAACCCTGAAGTTTTGTAATCACGAGTCCACCGCAAAACACATCCAATCGCGGCAGAGAGTCATAAGAAATTGAATGTATTCTCTTAGCATCATCGCTGAGTGAGGCGTGTGCCAAAAACCACCACAAACGCCCCCGAATACAAAACACCAAACACCACGCGCAAAAGAGAAGTGAATGTCTCGCATGTGTGATCAGCTTTTTTTGCCCTAAAACCTTAAACGCCTTTATTATTATCTCTTTGCCTTCCCGAAGAAAGAAATTTTCTCGCACAAAAAACAACACGTAAAGAAGGGTTTGTTTGGTCGTCGGGACAGAACGTCATCTTTACAACAACAACAACAACGCAATTAAATCACCGAAAAGAGTATGACCTCTATAGCTTCCGCCGTTTTAACGAGTCGATGCGCTCCGTCGTCCTCGTCCTCGTCGTCGTCTAAACGAGAAACATTAACAAAATTTTCAATGACGACGAAACCCCGACAGACGATCGCGGTGAAATCATCAAACGCTTTTGCGGATGATGAATTGTACGTCCCACCGGGAGGTTCCATCGTGGACGCGTCCGGGTACGAGATGTTTTCGTCCGCGTCCGGTATAATTCGCTCGGAAACGCAGGCGAATATGGTCGTCCCGCGATCCGAAGCTGGCGATCCGTTTCAAATGCTCCTGAGGCAAAGAATCGTCATGCTGGGGAACCAAGTGGACGACTTCATCGCGGACGCGATTATTTCTCAGTTGCTTTTGCTGAACCAACAAGACCCGACGAAGGAAATCAAATTGTTTATTAACTCGCCCGGTGGGTCAGTCACGGCTGGGATGGGGATTTATGATGCCATGCAGTTTGTGCAGGCGCCGGTCGGGACGGTGTGCATGGGGTTGGCGGCGAGTATGGGGGCGTTTTTGTTAACCGCGGGAGAGAAAGGGAAGAGATTGTCCATGCCGAACGCGAGAATTATGATTCATCAACCGTTGGGTGGTGCGAGTGGTCAAGCGGTGGATATCGAGATTCAAGCGAAGGAGATGATGTTTCATAAAGGACGATTGAACCAGTTGATGGCGTTTCACTCCGGGCAGCCGGTGGAGAAGATTGACGCGGATACGGATCGAGATCGATACATGTCGCCGCTGGAGGCGAAGAATTACGGGTTGATTGACGAGGTTATTGGTGGTGACGACGCTGGGTTGAAGATTGAAGGCGAAATGGCTGACTTTAAGAAGACCAAGGCTGAGTACGTCAGCTGGGGGAATAAGTAAGAAAAAAAAGATTGAGGAGAGAGAGAGAGAGAGAGATGGGAAGAGGAGGAAGCGACGAGAGCTCGACGGAGTTTTTGATATCTTTCTTCCTCCTCTCGCGATATCTTTCGTGTACGTAGGAAATGAAATAGAATTTGTTAATACTAAATAAGATACATATACAGTAAGATGATTTGAACGTCATAACAGAAATAGTGGATAAAGCGCGATTTTTAGAGTCGTTTCGTAGTTGTATTTTTCACAACGGAAAACAAGAAAATTTATTAGTATCGCTCGACTAAGTGTTCGTATCATTTTGAATGCGCTCTTGTTGTTGTTATTATTATTGTCGTATTATGTTCTCTTCGAAGTCTCTCTCTTAAAGAATCATAAACGTCTCAAACTCTTCTTCTTATCCACCTTCTTTGCTTTCTTGACGACGTTTGCGTTTTCGCCACCGGCGGATGCCTCTTTCCCTTCCTTGCCGCTGCTACCGTTTTCCTTCCCGGATTCCGACAACGAGTTTCCATCCTTCGCATCCAGCACGTTGCCTTTCTTCTTCGCGGTCGTTGCCGTTGCCGTCGCTGCACCGCTCCCCTCTTCCACTTTCGCCGCGTGAACTTTCGTAAACATCTTCGCCCGGGCAAAGTACTCGTCGTACTCCTCCAACAACATCCTCGCCGCCTCCTCGTTCAACGCGCTCTCTGGAAACGGTTCAATCATCAAGCACCGAATGACCATCAAAACGTGCCGCAAACCTAAATCTGGCTTCCAATCTCGTTTCAACGTGTTCACGCAAATCTCCCCGGACGGTTGTCGTATGTTCGGGTGGAAAATTTTCGTCAAAAAGTACCCTTTCGGCGCCGACGTCGGGTAATCTGCGGGAAGCACCAACTTCATCTTAAACACGCCATTTTCAAACGGCGTGTTCTCTGGACCTCGAATTTCCGCGTACACGTCTTGTACGTTCGATTCTGTCAGTTTTACCTGTTGTTTTTTTGCATGTCGGTGCAAGAGGAAAGAGAGAGAGAAATCCGTTACACGTAAGTTTTGAGCGCGAAAACACCAGTAAAAAGGGGAAAAGAAACCGAAATCCCATCATCTCTAACCGCCCCCGCCGTAAACGACGACGAAACGATCAATACTATACGAGAACAAGAATAAAGAGAGAACTAAAAAACGTACCGTGATTCCTTCCGCGGGATTCTTCTGTAAATCTTTAATCTGTTTCACGATGGCGTTCACCGTCGCGGACGAGAGGTGTTCCATTCTTCTTTTCTTTCTAGGGGGGGTTGTTGGGTCAGACGAAATCTGATTTTTTGGAACCAACAAACAACTAAAACGCTCTCTGTTTTTGCGCGAGAAAAAAGGA
>Ga0115556_1001171_pt1 | contig 18018 bp, 15 predicted proteins | sample COGITO_mtgs_1104_5_FD_87282 | JGI IMG/M metagenome (GOLD analysis project Ga0115556, IMG submission 87282) | Pelagic marine microbial communities from North Sea - COGITO_mtgs_110414 | ecosystem: Environmental > Aquatic > Marine > Epipelagic | place: Germany:Helgoland, sampling site Kabeltonne... | reverse complement strand
GTTATCATGTAATCATGTAATCCTCCGCCTAATTGTCCTAGGCCCCTACTACAAGCCCCTAAATGACCTCAAACATCATGTCTTCGAGAATAGATTCGAGTAATTTTCCCCCTGCAAGTTCATCTTCAACGGTGACCTCAAGGGTGACGATGGATCCCTCACCCTCCTCCTGCTGCGGTTTCTCTTCCCGCTGCTGCTTCCCCTGTTCTTGTTCTGCGATTTCGCCATTGTTCCAGATCACTGATGTCCCGCTCTCTGACATAATGACCTCATCTGTAGTCTCAATAACGGTTTGTGAGAATTTCATCTCACTTGTAACAAGTCCTGTTTCCTTAGAGAGAATAGTTTGCTGCGTGATTGTTGAAGAAATCATGAGTACTGAATCTTTGTCGGCAACAACTTCTTTCTTGGCGAGGACAGGATAACTGGGCTGGAGCAGTACTCCGCACATTCCGTTCGTCTCTCCTTCCCTGTCGTCGTTGTTGTCCCGAGCAAGTTTGATGTACCCATGATCTCCCCACGTCTCCCCCCAGCTGTTCTTGATAAGGAAAAAGCCATCAGTGTAAGCAACAGGGTCCCAAGGGATCGGCTCTTCGGTGCCGTATCCAACTGCCAAAACGCCATGATCGAGATTCTCGCTGAAGGCGTCGGGGCACCAGTCGTAGATCCCAGACTGGTAGAGTTGAAAGGTGAGCGAGGCGGCGAAGATTGCCACAGAGACAGGTTGCTTTGTCAGGGCCTCCATGAGAGAGGCAGTTGACATTGGGCGGACGTCGTCAAAATCGAAGAGGGCACTGCCGTCGACAATATCACAGCTGGCGGCGGCACAATCTTGCTGCTGGCCGGTGTATGGATAGTCCTCAAGCCTGTAATAAATATCGTAGGATTTTCGTGGTGCAGCATGTTGAGGCAATGGAATACCAGAAAAGTTAGAGTATGATGCTGGTGTTTTCTGCTGCCGCTGTTCTCCCCTCGCATTCTGCTTCATCGTAAGTGCTCCTGTCAAACTCACCTGCACAAGCCTCCTTCTTTCTCCTCCCACTCAAAGGCATAGTCCATGAGTCCCCCCCCGCAGCCCATGTCAGTTTCATCACAGTCTACCAGCATCTGTTCGCTAAAGTCGACAAGTTCGCCCGTGCTCAACGCATAAGCGCCCTCGATCGCACCGACTGCGGAGAACGCCCAGCACGAACCGCAGGCACCCTGGTCCTTCACGGAGGTGACAGCATTCATTTCACGCCAGTCAATGCTCGGTGGGAGGTCTTCCATGGCGGGAGGAACGTCACCGGGACCAAAGAGAGGAGATGAGCCGCTGCTTAGCTTCACCATAGGGGGAGGGGAGGAAATGTTGACGATGTCGATAAACTCATCATTCCTGTACATTGAAAAGCGATTGTGACCCAGCTTGAAGCGGTGGGATGAATCTGCGTTCCATTCAGCGATGAAAGCGTCATTCTGTCCCCAGATCTGCATGTTCCGGTAAGGTGACATTATATCAGACGTTACATGTTAGCAGAAAGCAGAAAGCGTACAAAAAATGCGATATTCTGAACTTGAGGGGGTTGTGCAAAACCTGACGCAGAACTTCAGAAGATAGCAACTCACCTCCTCTCTCTTTGCGTATTCGATGGGACAGTCAATCGCCAACTCGTGTTCAGTGAGCCAGCCCTTGAACCCGATCGTGTTTTCGGCGCTCCCCGCGGTGGTGAGGGTTAGGGCCCAAAATAACAAGATGAAGACAAAATTCTGAGACATGAGAATTTACTGTTTTAGTTAGGGTTAGCAATAATTTTGAAGTTTTCTTCTTTAGAATAGAAGTAGTGCCTTTATTTGGAAGTTTGAGAACCAAAAGTACTTAAATGGCTTCAAGAATTGGAATGGGAAAAAGAGCAGGAGAACAAAACTCGTGTCATTTTTGTTATCTCTTTAAGAGTCGTGAGTGTCTTTTCCTTTGGCTGAGCTGCTCCCCCTTATTCTTCTGTCCTATTGTTTCCACATTTTTCGTCGGATTTCTCACACACATAAAATTAACCCGCAGAAACTCAGTGATGCCTAGATTTGTGTCCCTCTTCCTAAGAGTCAGTAGACGCTCTTTCTCTGATAGTATCAGTTATAGTGGCGGGCAGGCGACAGTTGGCCAGGGTGGATTCTACGGATCTGGAGGGAACCGAAAGCTTGACTCCCAGACTGCACACAAACCAGAGGCCATAGCGCACCTTGAGGATGTCGATACATTGAGGTCAGTTATGAATGATGTCAGTGATGTGATGAGGGAGATTAGCGAACTAGCCGATAAAGATGTTGAACGCATGATCGCGCTGAAATCAAAGAGGAGGAAAATGATTCACAATAAAGAAGTAAGTGAAATTATCAGTCGACTTCACTTTGGAGGCGAACCTGTTTGGGGTTTATCTGTGAACGAACGAGAGCTAGTCACAGCAGCGAGGCGAGCAGTTGAGGAGAGCTAGTAAGGAGGTATTTTATTTATGTAAAAAACCGACACCACATCTACATCAACAAATTACTTTTTTTTCTCAGAGAGCTATTTTTTTCTCTCCAGCCGTTTTTTGGCCCTCTCTTCCCTCGCTTTCTTCTCCTCATTCTGTAATTTGATGTGCGCGCTCTGTTCCTCCCTTCTAAGGATGAAAAATGTGCTCAAGAATTCGCTCCCCTCGACGGTCCCCTCACCGTCAAAATCAAAGAAGTCGACAAGCGCGCTGATTTCCTTCCTGTTGAAAGTAATTTTAAATGTCCTGTGCAATAACTCCCTGAATTCATGTGGTGTCATGGGCGCATCTTGGAAGGCACTCAAACTTGTATTGATCCTTGGGTCGAAGTTTTTTGCTGCAATTTTAATTTTTCTGAGCGCGGCCTCGCTATCCTCTTGGGTGAATTTGCATAAAGCATAGTGGCTCAGTTCCTTCATGCGCTTCTCTTCCCTCCTCTTGACTAACTCCTCGTGTTTCTCCCGTCGCTTTTTGTCTTGCACGAGCTGCTCTTCCCTTTTTACTCTGTCGGCATCGCTCCAAAATTTCATGATTCCGCTCATAAATTCCGCTCCATCGATGGTCCCATCTCCGTCGTTGTCAAAATGGTGCGAGAGCGCTCCAACCTCCTTGGGCGTGAGGTAGATAAGAAAGTGAGTAGCGCATAAATTCCTCAAAACTGCAGGTGTGAGGGCTGGGCCCTTGCTGAAGGCATCAAGCACGGACGGACCGGCTCCTGTCCGAGATGAGATTTGTTTCTTTGCGCTCTTAATCTTTTCTATAGCTGTCTTGACGTCCTCCTGGGTAAAATCACCATCGACCAATCTGTTCATGCGCTTTTCCTCCTCAATGATATTCCTTACTCGTTTGGCTTCCTCCCCACGTTTCTCCCGCAGCATCTTTGCCTTATTTTGTTCGTGACGGAAGGCCTGTTCCTTCTTTCGGAGCCGGAAAAACAAGGACAAAAATTCGCCGCCGTCGATAGTTTGGTCACCATCGACATCGAATGTCTCGCACAAGGCACTTAATTCCGCTTTAGTAAAAGTCAGATCAAAGGTACGCCAGAGCTGTTCGCGGAACTCTATGGGGTTCAAGCCGCTGCACTGAAAGCCCGCGAGCCCCGCAGGTCCAGCCTTGCCTGCATCCCATCTATATGCTTTCTCCGCGATAGCCCCAACAGCACTCTTGAGATCCTCCTCATCCCATGGCTCGATGGCTTCCAGGATGATTTCCTCCTCTTTCTTCGCCCTCTTTTTCTCCCCTATCTTGATTTTCCTCGCTTTTTCTTCTTCCACAGCCTTAATTGTCTCTTTCTCCTGCTTTTCGTGTGCTCGCTTCATGCGAAAAAACAAACTGAGAAACTCTGCGCAGCTTATTTTTCCATCACCATCCAAATCGAAAATTTCAATGACAGCTGTTAGTTCTTTCGGAGTAAAAGCGATGTTGAACGCCCTGTTCATCTGTGATTTGAATTCATCGCTGTCCATGTCTCCGGCCTTAAAACCTTTCAGTGAATCTTCTCGCGCGTTGCTGAAGTTAATCGCAGCCTTGTTGATTTTTGCCATGGCTGAGGTCCTGGCTTGCTCATCCCTGTCAACTTGGAATTTGGTCCTGAAGTGAGAAAGCTTTTCAAAATCTCCTTTGTGCTGGAGCGCGTGACGGTGCCCCCTCAAATCCTCCTGCGCAGAAATCTGCGCGAACTTTTTGAACAGTCCGGTAGTCCGTCTTTGCTTACTTTGGAGTTGCCTCAAGTCAGTAGTTCTCCGATCGTTCCTGCCAGTATTATACGTTAACTTCAATACTTGAGTAAAAAATTTTATTGGAAGGATCCTGTCCATCTTTCTCCCCGGGAAAAGCTCCAGGCAGAGAAGCGAGAGGTCGTGGGGAGAGATGAGAGCTGCAGGGAAAATTTCTCGAAAAATGCGGAAGAAGTCAACCCTCGTAAAAGTCAGTACAGACTCTTGCAAGAACTCCCGGTGCACGTCCTTCATCTCGCTTTTTACCCACTGTGAGTTTGGGAAGTTAGTACATGGGCTGGTTGTTGTTCAACTGCTTTATGGACTAACTCACCTCCTGCAAATCAAAGCTCAAGTCAACTGCTACCTCAATTAAGCGCTCGTCCAATTTCTTGCACCGGAACATTCCGGTAAACTCGTCGTAAAAAATATTCTTGTTTCCAGCCAGCTTCTTGTACCGCCCTCTTTTTCTATCTTCATTTGATTTATCGGAACTAGATTGATGCATCAGTTTGGGGTTGGTCTGAGCTTCTTCCCTGTCGCTCAGGATTGATTTTAACGTGTTGTTCTGCCGAGACTTGTTATTGTAGTTTGGGGCCTTCTCTCGCCGGCGCGTTGGTGTGCCAGCTTTCAAGGAGGGAAACATAATTTTGGTTGTTTTTTTCAGGGAGGGGGGGTGGTAGGGGGTGGTAGTTGTTATACCTGAGTCCAGAAGACAGTAGGAGTACGGCTGTTCTTTTGTGTGGGTTGGACTGCGGCTACAGGCAACAGCGAAATTCTTTCAATTTATTAGCACATTAATATCCACCTCATCCTCTTCCGTTAACCTGTTTTCTGTCTAACACCGGGTATTTTCCCCCTGGAGTAGAATTAACCCCAGCGATATCCAGATCCGTCCTTAATTCTCTCTCTTCCTTGAACCCTGCCATGTCATTTGCAGCTCTTGATCTCACCAATAAGGGTGTCCGAAAAGCTCCCCTTCCGCCTCCTGTCAGTAATAGTAACGCTACTGCAACGACTACTGCTGCTGACGATATGTGCCTCCCCATTCCAGGAAACCACAACAGGAATTCGCTCACTCCAACAATCCAAACAATTACATCTGATATCTCACAGTACCAGCGTAACCTTTCACTGCTGCAGCAGCTGCAGCAGAAGATAACTGGAGAGATGGCATCTTCTCCGCGGAGTATGACGTTCGGCGGCGGAGTGGAAGAATCGGCCATTCAATTTGATGCACAATTGTCTGTCGTAACAGAGCTCTCCTCCAGAATAAGCTCAAAAATCTCCCGTGTTCAGCAGTCCATGCAGAATATGGATAGGGGAGAGGCGGCAAAATATCGACACACTGTGGGAAAGTTGACGAAGGATTTCGGGGGGTTGAAGAGAAATGAGAGTCGAGTGAAGGCTTCTGTAGAGAGATGGCGTGAAGCAGAGAAGATGAAGAAGAAGCAACAAGGCAGCACAAATAGAGACATCAACAGCTCAAACGGCGGTGATGCCCTGTTCCACGAAGAAATGTCGAATAAGCTGCAGCAAGTTCAGATTAATCCCAGTGATATGAACGAGGAGATACTGAGGGAGCGTAATACGGAGATCCGAGCTATTAATGAGCAAATGGCTAACGTGAATGAAATATTCAAGGATTTGGCTCATATAGTAAATAACCAGCAGGAAGACGTCGATAATATTGAAGAGATGATGGAAAAGACACACGAGCATGCGAAGGCTGGTTTGGAGCAGGTTGAAAAGGCGAACGAGTACCAAAAGGGCTGTTTAGTCCAGTGATTGAAAGCGTTTGCTTGATGCAGTAGAAAACCAAGGGAAACTTGCGGCAGAGTTTTTAGCGTAAAAATCAACTCAATGTTATATTATATTATGTCCCCGTTAATTCTTTTGGCGCTTCTCCTCCTCGGTGTGGCCACTTTCCAATGAGCCGTCATCACAAATTTTTGCATGAATAGTTTTTATGCTGTTGCTCGTTTCATCGAGAAGATTCACTCCTGATTCTTTTATAATATTTTTGATGCTCCTCAATCTCTTGGCCTTTGTACTCGCTCCTGAATTCTCTCCAACTTTTTCTGCTGTACTGCTGGCCGCCTGAAGAACTTTCCTGGCATTCTTGGTCAACTCGCTTTTGACATCCATGTTGACGTCCAAAAACTTGCTCCTCAACCTCTTAGGTTTTTCCTCGCCTGTAAACTGCGCACCTATACTCCTTGCACGGCCCGCCGCTATACTTCTAGCTTTGTTCACCGCTCCACTTTTGTGCCTGTCACCGATCTGCGATGAATTGGAGCTGTCCCCTCCCCCTCCCATGTTCGCTACAGCTTTTGCAATTGCATCTGCATCAACACCCATGCTGGCCAAGTTGACATTATTTAAGTTTACTTGGCTATCCTGACTGTTGGAGTCTGTTGGAAGATCTTCTGGCATCTTAGTGAGAGGCATTTCACGGCCGATTTCTGCATAGTCGTAAATGTCCTTCTGCGTCATTATTTTGCGCTCCAACACTCCAATTGCCCTGCTTGTATGCCTCTTAGCTTTACTGTTGATACCCCCCTTACTATCTTCGATATTTCCTCTCTTCTCAGGATCGATGGCGAATGGATCAAGATCACCTTCTTCCAAATCGTACAGCTCCACAAAAGTGATATCCTTCTTTTGGTAGGGTCTGCCAAAATTTATGCTAACTTTTTCTCTTTGATCCTCTTTCTTGACTTCGTCCCAATAGACTTGCAACCTTCCACGCCGCGTCCAGTACTTCGTATAAAAGAGCTCTTTGATGTCATCTACTTTTCTCTCATCAAGGATTTCCTTCGTCTCAGGATCTATCGGCATTTCCTTGAACATTAACGGATGCTGTAATTCCTTCATCAAGTAGTGGTCGATGTCGTAGAACCTCCCGTTCTCGACGGTGTATGGGTTGGGGTCATTTAGCCACATATCCATCCGCTCTCTTCGCTCAAACTTCTGTTCGCTGATCTTTATCCTGATAGCCCTTCCTAGGCGTTCGCACTCTGGCTCCCTCTCGACAGGAAAGTGGGTCGTTGGGATAGGGTTCACATCATTCAGCTTGTCTCTCATTCTGTACTCTTCGAAACTGCTGTGATGTTCGTTCGCCGCAATCTCAAGAGAAACACTGCGGCAGAATAGTAAGTTGGCGTCCCTTTCTTGTCTCGTCACGAGAGGATAGCCACTCGGTAATTCCCTGGTGTGATGCCAGTACTCTGTCCAGCGGCTGATGTGCTTCCTCCCCTTCAGCGGGGAGAGCTTTTTTTGCAGCTCCAAGCGCTTGCTTTCTGGGAGCGCAGTTACATCTTCAATATCGATCTCGCCAAGTCTCGGGCCCAAGTGATGAATGTGCCACTTTACATCTCTAGTCTCAGGGTTATACCAGCAGAAGGTACTTTTGTCTTCATCACAAACCGTGTTCAAGATATCGGATAGCCTCATGTGCACGTATCCAGTCGTATTCCGCGCCTCAAGCTGACTCACGCTTTGCCTACAGAGGGAGATTAGTTTATCGTTGGCATCTTCTTCAATGATAACTTTCTCCTGCGAGGGGGAATACCCGTTGTTATAAGGTGAGGAAAGGTCCAAGGGTGGTTGAATCACCTTTTGATAGTGGTTGCTGTTAACAGCAAACAAGATCTCCTTGTAAAATTTCTTCATCTGGTCTGAGAGGCTGCTCAATTCGTACAATTTTTCCTTTTCCACTCCGGGTTCAAAGATGTACTTCCACCTCTTGTCATCGCCAGTTAGTTGTGGTAGTTGCTCTCCAGAATTGCGCAAGTCGCAAACATATCTCCAAAGCCTTTCCTCGGCACTATGTTCACGAGTACAAAGCAAGTGGTAGTAAAGCTTCTGACAGTGCTCCTTAGTCACTTGTTCTGTTCCAAATATTTTGTACCGCTGAGCGCGCTGGAATATATCGTACACCCCCGCAGAATCCTCCCCCATATAATCGCTGAAGTAGCCCATCACTTGAAAGTGGGAAAGCTTAAGCCAATATTCGAGGGGCATGCCGTCTTCGTCCGACATATAGCTCATCGAACTATCCCTTGCTCGCTCACAATCCTTCTTGGTCCACCACAAATCTTGGGCCTTCAAGCGCTTCTTTGCTTCTTCGTTGTAAAAATTATAGTAGCCCTCAATTACATTGATCCGCACAATAGGAAGGATTCGCACCTTGGCAGCTCCTTCCGGTGCAGGTTCTACTAAATTCGTGTTGTAATCAGTAGTGTCGCTGATGAGCTCTTCCATCTTTGATGTTAGCAGCTCGTTATTCTCCATCTGAGCGAGGATTTGCTTCTCTTCTCTGCAAAAATGCACATTTTTCTTCGGCTTGTAGCGTTTACGAGGCAGCCTTTCTCCATATTCGTCCAAAGGGGGGTTCAGTCTCAAGGCACGACGCGCTCTGGCTTTCTCCTTCCTCCTAACTTCTTTCTCTGTCAGCTCACGGTTGCGCTTGATTTTCTTGTTCTTGTTCCTATAGAAAACATCGTCTTCGTCCTCGCTGCTATCACTCTCTGTCTCACTCTCCTCCTCCTTCTCAACGTTCTCTATCAAATTCATTCCCCACAGGCGCCGAGGGTCATTCATTAGACATGCGATCCATTCCTCGCGCAGCGTGTTCATTTTGTATTTTTTGAATGGAATCCCTAAAAGCTCCAATTCTTCACGCAACTCCTCCTGACTCATATTTTTGTATCTGCGGAGGTCTTGGGCATCCTTGACCATTTTTCCCTTCTTGAAGATCTCGTTCAGTCTCACCGTGGATGGGTAGAGGCCGTAGCGATACTTTATGCAGGGTTTAAGTTCCTTTTGGCCAATTTTCTCCAGGTCGATACTTCCCTTTGTGAAAGTCATACGCCGCTTAGTGGAGTCGGTGCCAGTGGGCGCAGCGGTCACTTTATATTTTTCAAGCTCCTCTGCAGTGGGGTTTTTGTGGTCTCGCACCTCAGTATCTCCCTCACTGGGGGCGTTTCCAGCATACTGAAAGTTCTCAGGTTCGTAAACGTGGATCATAGCATCCCCGTCTTTAAGGTTCTTTGCGTGGGGCCTAAAACTGACCGCTCTCCGCTCAATCCTGTGGATCATCTCTGGACTCATTAAGCATCGGAAGTACTTTAGTGCTATTCTGTATCGGAGGGGAACATTGTCAGCTCCAAGGAACACATTCTGCGAAGATGAGGAGAGCTTTGACTTCGGATTACCAAGAGGATGCACCTTGATATCGCCAGTAACTCCAATTTTTGTGGCTCGCTCTTTTTCTGCCTGTGAAGGAGTGAACATGCCAGGGATTGCAATGGAAGGAAGGGAAGTTGGGAAGGTTGTTAAAAGCTGAAAGAACCAGACATCTTTGGAAGTATTCTCATCTAGGATAGATTCAGAAGGGTAAAGTGTTCCCGATTTTTATTTCTCTTTTTTTCTTGTGGCTGAACTAAAATTTCCAAGAGTGTGTGTGCCGTAGGTTAGGTAGGTGGTTGCCGGTTGTTGCGCGGTGCACGAAAAACACGAAACCCAGAAGAAATCAAACACCCACCCACCCAAATAATCCTTTTCCACTCAATTTTTCTCATCAGGGGAGGTTTATCGCTGGTATAACTCAGGAAGCTTTAAAATAGTCTGAAACATCACCCTAAAAGTTAAATCACACACCTCCCCCCACAAAACAGCACAGCCAAAATGGACATAGATCTAAATGCCGAGTCCGTGAACAAGATAAAACAGGAGAACATCCCTGAGCCTGGTATTCACTTGAAATCTGTGGCTCGTGAGAAAAGTCGTAGGACAGCATGGCAGAATGAGATGATAAGAATCTCTGTTTTGGATGATGATGGAAATGAAAGAATGGGATGCACCTGGAGGATTCCCCGAAACAAGTTGACACCAGAGTTCCTGCAAGAGATTGTGAACCGATCGCCGGCAAGTAATGATCCGGATGGATGCGCCATCGAGTTCCTGAGGGACAGTGCCGGTGTGGATATCATCTGGCCTCAGCAAATGCAAGCAGAATGCCAACCGAAGCCTTTCAGTTATTATGTGGTGAAAAAGTTTGTTACCGAGGGATACGACGCGAGGGATGATAAGCACTATAGTGGTGACCTCAGGATATTGTTGAAGAATGTTCCTATGCACACTACCAATGAAAAGTATGATGTGAGAATGGAAGATGTGAGGGCATGGGTAATGTTTGGTGTTGTTGAGGAGGACGAATACGTTCAAAAATTTGTTCGCAAAGTCGCTCACTTGAAGAAGGCGATAGCGTTGATAGAGAAGAGGATAAAGAAGCAGGCCACAGACAAGGTTTATGACGATAGGGCCAATGAATTGCATGGTGAGAAGGCAGACGTGGAGAGAATGGATCGGTACTTGGAACTCAGCAGGGAGAAAGAGAAAATAGAGGAAGAACACGACCATGCAGAGGCTGAAGTCGAGAATACGATGAAGCAGAGATTTGCAAGCAAACTGACGGTAAGGAGGGGGAAAGTGGACAAGATGGCTGATAGATGCACCTGGATCGTAGAATTTGGAGGGATCAACAAGAAGAAGTTCGAGGATATGGTCGCGCACAAGACGGACTGGAATGGAATACGACTGGCAGTTGGTACGAGTAAACAGGACCCTTATACGTGCAGGGGGCTTGTGCCAGATGGTAGCAAGCCTTATATCCCCGATTTCAGTGAGTATATAGTCAATATGCACGGAGTACGGATCACTAGGTTGGAGGACGGATTTGGGACGTACCAGGAATTGGACAGGCAGAGCAGTGACTTGAGAGGCAAAAAATTTGAGTTCTATCATGGTACGTTTTCGGAGGGGAAGAAAGAGGGTCATGGAATATGGTACACCGACGAGGGTATCTACAGTGGGCAAGTCAAAGATGACCAGCCCTACGGCAATGGCAGGATGGACTATGCTAATGGCGACAGCCATACTGGCGAATTTAAGGTGCGAGCTGGACACCGGGAGAGCTTGCTCGGACCTAATCCGTATTCAAGGGGGGAGCCAAATGGAAAGTGTAAGAGGACTTTCAGCGATGGGAGCTATTATGAGGGTGACATGCAGGATGGAAAGATTACAGGAGAAGGGGTGTACATCAATGCAATGGGCGAGCGTTACGATGGGACGTTAAAGGCCGGAATCTTTCATGGGAAGGGCAAGTTTGAGACTGTTGCGGATGAAGTTATTGAGGGAAATTTCTTTGAAGGCAAGCTACATGGCTACGGAAGCTATAAGAACAGTCGCGGTGACAGCTATTTTGGCTACTTCGACAGAGGGGAGAAGAGTGGCAAAGGGATGGAGAAATTTAACGACGGAAATCAGTTCATCGGATTCTTCCAGGACGGCTTAAGGATCGGTCATGGAGAGTTCTTTATCGGTAATTTGGTCGAAGAGATTGGAAGCAGGGGAGAGGTAAAATTGAAGTATGATATGAAACATGAAGGGGGATGGAGAGCCGGGATGATGAGGAGCGGAGGAGCTGTCACTTTCAGTAAAACCAGGAATGCATGGCCAAGTATGAATAAGAAGAGCGCCAGGTGAGTGTTGACTTAAGAATAAAGATGAAAAAGCTCGAGACGACACGACTAATCAACCCCTCGCTCCTTTACTTAGATACCCGTTTTTGAGCAACCTGAAGGAAAACGAGAATTTAGCTTTGAAGCGCCAAAACAAGCAAAAAAAGAAGCTTTATGCTGTTGATAGGCTGTTAAGGGCTGAGATTGAGAGGAAAAAGCTGAAAGTGTTCAGGCAACAGCGACACCTCGCCAAGAAGAACATGTACTACGCCAATGAATTCCCAGAAAACTTAACAAGTGAGGTTGTGGAAAGTACACTGGAATTCCGAAAGCAGAGGAAAGAGATGGCCTTCAATAAGCAGAAGAAAATTCTTGAGAGCCCACGCAGTCTTGAAGATGCAGAACTGTTGCCAGGCTTGCGGATCGAAGAACCTGGCAGGTTTAACAAAATAGTCCCAAGGCTTGCACTGCAGGCCAAGGAAATCGAAGATGAGGTCATCAAGGCAGGGGAAGTACCCAAGCAAACGATTCTTAGCAAATTGTTGCAGAGCGACTTCGAAGAAATGGAAGAGAGGAGACGCCTCATTGACCTCAAGAAAACGACAGAAACTGTCCAGAACAGGGTAGACAGAATGTACAAGGCAATGGACGAACCTGGTGGGGGCGGAGCCCAAGAAGGGGAAAAGAGTAAGGAGTAAGGATGTTTGTGGATGTTTGTGGGTGGACGGAAAAGTGAAAAGTAAAAATAAGATTGAAGTTTCGTAGCCAAAAGTGCGCATCTTTCTACGCTAAGCTATTATTATTCTGCGAAGTTCACTTACGAATACCCAGCATGTGTCGTATTCGGTCCTCTATTTTCTTGCCAGAGATGCCTTTGGTTGTCGCCAAGTTATTCTTTCGCTTCTTGGACTTGTGCCCAGTGTTGTGAGACCGACCTTCCGACCCTCGCTTTATCCTGCCGTTTGCCATCACCTTGAACCGCTTTGCGGCCGATTTATTTGTCTTTCCACCCTTGGCAAAGGTGCGGATTTGGGTGAGGAGGCTGTGGGGGGCAGGGGATTGAGAGTAGTTTGGCATTGCTGATCGAGTGGGGAAAGCTGTACACGTGGAGGCAGGGAGGAGGGGGCAGAGGGGGCAGGCAGTGGTGTGAAGAGCGAAGCGCTGGGTTGCCATTGTGGTAGTGGTGGTGGTAGACATCCCATCTCTGACAATCCGGCCGACAGAGGGCATCATCGTTCGCAGAGCGGTGATTCTTTGCGAAAACATTTTTTGAGGCAGGTGTATTACCTCGTTTAGCCGAGGGGAACGTTTTTCTGTGATTCAATTGGCTGATTGAGTGCGCTAGCAAGGTTAGATTGCATCAGAGGCCAACTTTTCGTTTGCTTTTCGTTCTCTGACCCCTGTGTGCGAGCGCCATTATAAATCACCATCCTTGTCCCCTTGAAGAGTGAGTGAACAGATTTTCTCTCGCCTATTTCAAACGTCTCCACGTTATCAGCATTTTCTGTCTGTCACCTGTCTCCTTCCAGCAGTGCTTTCCTCCTGATTTCCGGGTAATGGCTAACTATATGGCGCGCCTGGCCCTCTCTACGGGGAGAAGTAATGCAATGCTAGGATACCGGTCCTTTTTCCACTCCTCGGGAGCATTTTCCCAGGATGTCGTGAACCGAAGGCTCCAGTTCGGTGGGGGGTTTGCAGACAGTGATAAACCTTTCCTGGCTGATGAGAGCAGCCCGAAGGTTCTACTTTCGCTTATCCAGCTGAAGGCGAAGGGGGGAGGGAACTTGCCGAGGAAGAGTGAGCTTTTGATGCTGGCGAAGCGCGTGTTGGAAGAGGGAGCCGGGGAGGAGGATGACAATGGGGTGGGAAAGAATGGGAAATTGCTTTTGATGGCGTTGGACCTGAACAAGGGGAGCCCACTGGATTCGCGAACCGCGGCAAAATTGGTGAAAGCAGCTGTTGCTGGAGGCGCAGATACAGCAGCGATCGCCAAAGCCATCATCAGAGACAAAAGCTTAAGAGACACCATCAGCTCAAATGCAGTGAAAGGAATGATTGGGACTCTGCGGGATCAAATCAGTCTGATCGAGGACAAGGAGAGCGAAGAGGGGAAGGAGTTGGCGAAGAAGAACGTCGGCCTCATTCAGGATTTGGTCGATTTCTTGGATGCCAGGGCCAAGAAATCGAAAAATGGGAGACTGCCACCCGGAATGGGACCCAGCAATAAGACCCACATTTGGGCCGCATTGGCGTTTGTTAGTGCCGGGCAAGAGGGAAGAGCGCGGATACTGTTACAAAAGAACAGAGTGGAATTAAGTGATGTGCAGGAAGCGTTTATTTTTGGTGAGAAGGAGGCTGAGGATGGTGAGGCTGAGGATGATGGAGAGGCTGAGGGGGAGGTGAAAAAATAGATTAAGATACGGGGTGGTATTTAAAGCGTGAGAGCGGATTGGATTTCTTTATTAAAAATCGCGTTGATGTCGTCGCTATCGTCGTCGTAGCTATCGTCGTCGTCGCTATCGTCGTTGACGCTATCGTCGCACACTTCATTTATGGACCGTGGAGGAGGCTCCAAAGGAATTGTTTGCTGTTGGAGCTTCGGCCGGCGGATTCAAAATTGCGTTGATGTCGGCATTTTTCAACGCGTGAACGTCCTTCTCACCCAGCCCATTATCCGAGTCAACGACGAACAACGAGTAGCGAATGCCCGAGTGCAGCTTCGTCACACCGTGAAGGACATCAGGCTCGTGCGTCGTCACAGTCCCAGCCAGTTTCGGAACAACAGTCACAGTCGCATCATTCCCCGTCACGAATACCAGCCTCCCTCCGTCAAACTCGCTACCTTCGTTGAGGGCGATCTGAATCGTATGCGTTGCGTACCCCCCGTCGCAGTGGAATCCGATTGCACCGTCCACCGGCCCCTCAGTCCGGCGGAGCGCGATCTTGGGAATGCCGCGGTGGAGCGAGAGAAGCCTCCGGGCCATCTCTAGTTCAATTAATCCATCAGACTCCTTCAGCGCGATCTTGATGTCCTTGCTGTTCGGAGCGAGCTTTGCGTGCGCCTTATCCAGGAAGTCCTTCAAGCTTTTCATCATCGTCGCTGACAAAATCGACTCCCTGGAATCTAAGTGGTGGAAAATTTTCGTGGTGGATGCCCTAGTACTCGTCATCTTCGCGCGCAGGAGGTCGGGGCTAGGGGGGGAGGCGGCAGCGCGATCAGCGTCCGAAAGCAGGAGCCACTTCGTGAGTGGGTCGGAGGAATCCACGCTCGTGAACGAAGATATCATGCCGCGCAGCCGGAGTACGAGGTGGAGGGTGGAGTCTTCCTGGATGTTGTAATCACTGAGCGTGCGTCCGTCTTTGAGCTGCCTGCACATGAAGATGAGACGTTGTTGATCAAAAGGGATGCCCTCTAGGGCTTGGATTAGGGTCTTGACATGATCGATTGTGTCAGAGGGCTCAACTTCTAGAACTCTGGTTCTCCCTGAGAGGCTTTTGAAGAATATTTGCATTGTTAGAGCTGGAAAATTCTAACTCTATCACTTTTTTATCGACAAAAAAAAGGTTGAAAGTCAATATTCACTGTCAATCCTTCGTTTTTGGGTTGAATAATTGCGTCTAGAAACTATTACCTGTTCAAAAAAGTTTTTTTCGTTCAATAATCACAAAAGGCTTCTTGAACACCCTGTACGATCACTTGGAAAAAAACAGCGGCGGGAGCATGGATCTCGCTTCAGTTGCTCATGTGACCTCTCCGCACCAGAAAATCGGCCCCTCGACTCAGCTTTCGGTGACCCCTTCGCCTTCAAGCGCTGTGTTCGACGTGGAATCTGTAACGCCTCGGCCTCATTCCACGCTTGAGGAGAATGATGGCAAACGAAATAATGCGGAACAAAGTGATGCCAGTAATGAGGGAATGGTCGTGGAGGAAGATGAAGATGAGGCTATACTTCCGAAGGGACCCACGGACTATGTGTATAATGAGGGCGATAAGGTTGTGCACGTCCTTTCCCTTGACGAAATGTACCCGTGTAAGATACTAGAGGAAGGGACGCCCGAATTCAACGATGGGTATTCGTTCGTTCACTATTTGGGCTGGAAGTCATCCCACGACAACTGGGTTCCCAACGGGGAGCTTCTGCCAGGTGAGATGGGTGACGCTGCCTTGGAGCAAATGAAGTCCCGTGCCGTCGCGAAGAAGGAGAGAGAGGCTAAGGCAATTCGCGAGCGCGCCGAGGAGAAGGAGCGGGAGAGGAAAGAGCGCGAAATAAAACTCGCCAAGGAAGGGAAAATTAAAATTGTGCCCCCAGAAGTCACAGTGGAGCCCCTTCCGGCAATTGAGGGGCTACCGGACGATAATTACCGCGTTGCGCTCACCAAGAGGGATGATGAGGGTAAACATATAATCCCCGCTGTTACGATTTTTATGGGGGAGAGTTACATGGATTCGAGGAGGGAATATCAGGAAGGGTGGAACAAGGTGAAGATGGGACTGATGGAAGAAGCTTCCGTGTCATCGAATGATTCAGCGATCTCTGACGTGGAGCGCCCTATCGCTGTCGAGCGCCCCAATGCTGTCGAGCTCTGGCAAGGAAGGGAGATGAAGGATGTCATGAGCATCGCCAAGCTCACCGATTCTTTGAGCAAGAAACGCCCTCTTAGTGGTGTCAATAAGCCGACGAAATCTGCTGCTGGCCAAAAAGGCGGCAATGAGAATGCAAGCGGTTGTGGCGACGGTGACCAAACTGCTCCTTCTAAACCTTGGTAAGATAAATTAGATTGATGAAAGATTGTCGCTGCGAAAGCGTGACACTCTTGTCGCTGCGAAAGCGTGACACTCTTGTCGCTGCGAAAGCGTGACACTCATCTCTATCAAAGGGAATCAAAGGGAATCAAAAAGGATGAGCAAAAAAATGAATTTATTTTGTTTGTTCCTTGTCACCCAACCACACTAACCTCTCCTACCCTCGTGTCGTAGTTTCCAGCCGCTTCACGCTGATGGCACGCCAATTCTACTACCCGCCAAGAGTGGCTTCGACGTCTTTGTACTGTCCTCCTCGGCAAAGTTGACCGAAAAAATGAAGGACGTTGCGGGGGACAAATTCCAGCCAGAGGACGTAACTCGCAAACAGGCTGAGATCTGGAGCTCGCTAAATGAGGAGAAGAGGAAAGGTTTCTCCTCGAAGGTCGAGGAGGACATGAAGCGGTACGAGAGAGAGATCGAGGCGAATCCGAAGAACAAGGTTCTGAAGACTATCTTTGATAATCCGGCAGATGAATCGAAAAATTTTGTGCCTCGAAGAGCTGATGGAACCATCATCGAGGGACCTAGCAAGTCATCCTTTCAGGTAAGATTGGAATTGTCACGCGTAGAATGCATTGGCGGTGATATCATGCATGACACTAACAAGCACATCATGCAACACAAAAAAAACAGTTCTTCGCAAAGTCGGTACGCCCTAAAGTAACGAACGCACTTCGCGCCGCCGCTGGTTCTGAAATGAAGCAAAAGGATGTCACCGCCAAGATCAACGAACTTTGGTCGAAGGCAGGCCTGGAGCAAAAGCAGAGCATCGAGCGAAAGTGGAAGGAGGAGAAGGACTTGTTCAAAGAGGAGGTTGCTGCGAATGAGGAGAACGAGATGAGGAGGAAGGTTTGGGAAGATGAACACCCCGAAATTGTGGCTGCCAGGAAGAAAATGAAGCTAGAAAGCGGCGGAGATTCGTCAACTATCATCAAGGAGGACAAGACTCTACCTCCGAATTGGCAACTTTCAATCACTGCCAATGCCAACAGGAGTGACAAGTACTACCACCATACACCAACCGGGACAAAGTGCCGCAGCAAGAAAGAAATCGAGCGCATCTATGAATACATGCTGGTCGAAAAGATCAACGACGTTGCACGCGCTTGGAGAAACACAAAAGCCGCCAAAAATACTCCTCGCCCATTGAGACTGGTTTTGGAAGAACTGCGACAACTCGGACGGGGGGATTTGTCCACCGAAGTTACAACTCCAATTGCAGACGCACAAGAATCAAGCGGCGAAAAACAAACCACCCCAACAAACAAGCCAGCTGAGGGGGGTGCCTTCCTATCCACTTTTAACCTAGGGCAATGAGTGCGTTTGATAACTTTAAAAAAAATTATTTACCTCTTTCATACATCTTCGTCACCCCCCCCCCTCCCCGTGTCTTATCAAAGTTTCGATAACGGCATCCCACTCTTCTTTCTTATTCCTCTCCCCCCTTTCTTTCTCCTCCTCTTCCT
>Ga0115556_1001166_pt1 | contig 18036 bp, 6 predicted proteins | sample COGITO_mtgs_1104_5_FD_87282 | JGI IMG/M metagenome (GOLD analysis project Ga0115556, IMG submission 87282) | Pelagic marine microbial communities from North Sea - COGITO_mtgs_110414 | ecosystem: Environmental > Aquatic > Marine > Epipelagic | place: Germany:Helgoland, sampling site Kabeltonne... | reverse complement strand
GTGAAATTGCCATTCGCCTCTGGTGAAATTGCCATTCGCCTCTGGTGAAATTGCCATTCGCCTCTGGTAAAACCGATACAGCGTAACTAACCAAGAAAGAAAACAGATCACTTTCTTCTTTTTTGCGCCGGTCACGAACTGGTAAAGATGCTCTGTCTAGATGGAAGGGAAATTACCCCCTGCTAATACCCTTGTTTGATGTGGAGAATTTTGACGTTTTCATGACAGTCATTGCCAACCGACTTATGCGAGACAGCCTTTATGGAACGATGCTCCGGGTGGGCGTGGGGGCTATACTATCTTCTGTCGATGCCATCACAGACATTTTAGTCGTCGCGCAATATTACAGAGAGGGACTCGAAGACAAGGCGAAAATTTTGCTGATGATGATCACAACGAATGTCATCATTCAGGAAATCATTGTACTCTTGCAATATCGGAAGAAACCGTTGCGTGTAATTTTCACTGAGTTTTTGACTTCACTTTTCTTCCTCCGACCTGCTATGGATGCCTACCGCGTGTCGATTAACTATGAGACACCCGAGACCGTAATCGATCCTTTGAGCGAACTTATTGCCAACAAAAACACTGAGTTGGCGACCGAAAGCATTCCGGGTTGCATTTTGCAGTTCTACGTTTGGCTGAGAAATCCAACTGAAGCCGGTATAACCACACTCATTAGTATTGGTATTAGCGCGCTCACAACTGGGTTTACCTCCGCATTGATGTAAGTAGTGCGCACCCTTCCATTTTTTTTTGCCGAAGTCTTTTTCTCACTCATCGGTTTTGCAGAAGCTTTGACATGGATCTCGATGGAAAACACCGTATGATGCAGCCGAACTTCTATGGTTACTTGCCCGAGGACAATACTGCACGCGGACAGTGCTTCTTCTTGATGGTTTTCATTGCCTCAGTCCACAACATCAGCCGAACGATCTCTATTGCCTTGCTGGCCTCGAGTTCCAAAACCCTTGCATTTGCCTTTTTCGGCTGTGAAATGGTCTTCTATGTTTTGATTAAGCTCCTACGACGCGACTTTATTTACTGGCCCCCTTTGAAAGGAAAAGCTGTCGTTTTCATCGTATCCCTCTTTGCGCGATTGATCATCAAAACAATCGTTGATTTCAGTGGTTGTTTCCACATGCGCCACCCATACGAATTAGGCGGCATCATGTTCAGCGTCACCTTATTCTGGGCTCAATTGAGCCCATTCGTTGCATTGACTTTTTACGAAGGCGACGCCAAGGAGGTAAGGACAATCGGGTTTGTTTGACCATTGTTTGAATTTACGCCTTGTGCAGCAGGAAGAAGACGAGTTGCTCCGTCCATTGCGGCAATCATCACCTAAAATTTCAAGTTTTCTAACTTATTTTAATCTTCCCCTGCTTGTGAACAGAGCATAGCTTCATACCTAATAGTCGCCTTCATCGCTTGGCTGATAATGACTGTTATGTTCTTACGATTAATCAAAGACGGCTATGGCCATACATTCTACGGCATCAAGACTGCAAGCGAATACACTGTGGAGCTCTTCCAGAAGGCGAAAAGTGACGAACTTAAGTTCGATGCTGTCTTCACTAACCATTTATCATTCACCTCTAAAATCCACGGTGATGTCAAGGTGTGGTTAGAGACTACAGTAGCGAAGCTTGAAGAGGAGAAGCCGGCATGGTGGGACATAGAAATAGTGCCCGACGATTTTCTACCTACTGTGCTGGTTGAAGAAAAGGGGGGCAAAGCAAGGCCTCGAAGAAATAGTCTCACGGGCAAAGAAAGGATGCCTGACATGAACAAGGCGGCCGTAGCGCCTCTGGATTAATAAATTATGCACGACACACATTTTTTTGTAGGAAGGGACCTTCTTTTTTTATCATTCTGCTTTCAAACTTTCTATCATTCGACCTCATTTTTCAGTGCCGTCAACACACCTTTTAAACAGTCAAACCAGATTCCCCACTCCTCCAATTCCCCTCCCTCCAAGTTCGGCTCACTCAGAACCAAATATTTGTCTTCATTGTCATCCACAGTTAGGTATCGGATTTTGAAACCGCCGGTAACGATAACACCTATCCCGCCATCATATTTCCCGATTGCTTCATGGAAATTAGAATTTTGGAGACGTATTCGCCTAAAGTTAACTTCTTCCGGCCGGCTAATAATTTGCTCAAAGACTCGGACAAGCGCCTTAATTACAGATCTATAACTTGCGCCAGCGCTAATTTTCAGGGTTTGAAGTTGAATAGCGGTTTTCAAAGGACCGACACCGCACAAAGTCATAAATTGTAAGTCCCGCGCTGCCTCCTCCCTGCGCACGCGTTCCTGCGCCTGAACACGTTCCTGCGCCTCCAAGAGCTCTCTCTCGCGCTCCCTCTCCTCAGCTTCCTTTCGCTCTTTCTCAATCCTCCTCTTTTCTTGTTCCTCCGCCTGGCGAGCTCTCTCTTTCTGTATTTCCTTGAGTTCTCTTTCGGCTTCTATTTTTTCTCGTTCGATCCTTGCGCTCTCCTCCTCCTCACCACTCAGCTCCCTCAGCTTTTCAAGCAAATCTGTGTACGCTGGCGAAGCAAGTGTGAATGAAATTTCCTCAAACTGCGCCAAGGTGCTCAAGAGTGAGAAATCGAAAGAGAACATGAGGACGAAGAAAAGAGAGAAAAGAAGGGGGCACTTACCTCTGAGATGGTGTTCTCAACCTTCTTCACCATATTAGGACCGTATCGAGGCGCATCTGTCACGGGGTCTCGCTTGCTCAGATTCTCCTGAAGAGTCTTAAGAGCAGGGTGAATTTTCGAAAGTAATGATGGTAAGGAGAGCAAACTGTCGTAGTCTGGCTTGTAGGAATTGCCAGCCGCGATTGTAGAGGAACTATACAGCGATTTGATCCCTTCGAAAGTGCTTTTGATCTCACTTATTGTACCAGAAACAGACTTAAACGTCGACATCGCAGATACAAGACGTCTTGTCTGAAAACGCAATTGCCTTTAGATGCAAATTTATTAAAACACAGAATGTTTTTTTTGAGAAAAACAAAAATGCAGAAAAAACCAAAAAATTTGCTTCCCAGATATGAAGCGTAAACAAGAATTACAAGGCTGGCAATAAACAGTCATCATTTCAATATACATTAATTTACATCTTCTTCTGGTTTTCGAGGAAGACCATGATCATCTGTCTGCTCTGCACGGAGTTTTCGATTTGAGCGCGGAGGGCATGGTTGGGTATAAGCGTCCTGTTGGCCAACCTAGCGTTTGTTTTGGGCGAGCTGTTGTGACTGCCAAGCCACGTTTCGATTGCTTCCCGCTCGTAGCTATGCCCGTCAGCGCAAACAACTGGATCGGTCATGACCTCTCTGGTGATCGGACAAACGAATAGCTCATTAACGTTCCTATCGAGAACCTCATTTATGCCTTCCATATCACGTAGCAGAGTCTTGTTGTTGGCCTCTTGCTTACTAATATTATCGTTCATGGCGACGATTTTCTGCATGAGACTTGCGCTGTCAGCTTTCAGGCTTAAGCCTGCACCGGCAAGAATATCCTCTGCGGCCGAGATCATAGCAGCCCGTTCAATTTTACCTAAAGAGCTGCGATGGTTCGTCTTGGCCGAACCGCTGGCTCTACCATTGACAGGTATATTTTCGAACAGCACTGAGCTGCCATTACCGATGTCGAAATCTTCAGCCTCCACCTCTACACTACTGGCATCCTCTTTATGTTCGCTGCCAGCATCACGTCCGCTCTTGAAGCTCCACACATCGCTACTCATTCTCTCTTCCCCAGTATCAAGTCTTATCTGCTTTAGGCAATTTTCTTCCTCGTCACCCACCGCCAAAACCTTCGCATACACGTATTCACCTTGTGAATCCTTCACTGCGACGACTTCTCCCACGACAAACCTCTTCATTGGTTTCAGCTCAACAAGATCTTTGTCCGCCCCTACAAGTCCCTTCCCACTGATACCTCTATGGCCCTGCTCTGTCCCCCCTCCCCCTCTATCTACCCTCAAAGCATTCCAAGCACTGTCAATGCCCTCAACTCCACCCCTTAGCATGGCGCTAACTAAACCAACCTGCTCCCTCCCTACTCCCTCCACCACGTCGCAAATGCTGTTTGCAACCATGAGCTCGCTGCTGACGCTGGCCGGAAGCAGCGGCCAAGCCACAAGAATACACCTGGTCACCTTGTCAAAAAAGCTCAAAGTCCCGATCTTCTTGAGAGTGACGTCTACACCCTTCTTACTGTTCTTACCGTCCGTCAGTATGAACCTAGTTTTAAGATCCTTTACAAACTTGATGCTCATCTGCTGAAGCTGATGCTTCACCTCTCCGACCGCACCTAGATCTCTCATCGCATCGGCAAACTCCCCGCTCGCAATGACTTCCGTCATTCTATCCTCGCTGTTTCTCCCGTCATCCGCCAGGGCCAGTTCAAACCCCTCCTCCAGCACCTCCGCAACGCAATCGCTCATCTTCCTGACCCCGAGCCCCCCCACGTCTCCCCAGCCCACCCTGGGGTGCAAGAACTTGATTTTGCGGCCGTCTAGTCGTCCTACTAGCCACGGGGCGTCGTTGTAAACGAGAGACTTTAGGTCCCGGAGCACACCTAGGGAATCGGGGCAGTACAGGGGCACGGAGGGTGAAAGGGGAGACCCGGCAAGGTCTGACCCCACGAGAGACAAAAGCTTCGTTGTGGCAAGGAGCTCGTTAAAATTCAGGGGGGAAGAGCCGAACGTGCCCTTGAGCTCCTTCAAACAGTGTGCATAGTCATCAGATGTCGCAGCTTCACGGACCCCAATGTTGCGAAGGAAACGGTCGTGGGCCCCAAAAGCCCGGGGGACTTCGAACAAGAATGGACTCAGATCTGAGGAGAGCCTGAAGAACATCCGGTCAGGTCTGATCAGCGTTCCCTCGACGGGTATCAGGTCCACCGAGCTCATGGATTCCTTGACACGAGGGGAAATGTCATCATAATTCTCGTCGAGGAAAGAGAAAATCGACTGGAAAACAAGGGTGGCAGGTGTCGTGTTCTTGACTGTATATTTCCACCGCCCTATACCCCTCTCCGTCAGAATCTTAAGATGTTTTAAAACGGTTTCGATCTTGGGTGGGCTGACAATTCCCAGAGAGCTGCGCCGCGAGCGATGCATGCAAGGTGTAAACTTTTAGCAACGTGCCGCATTGGTCGTCTGCTGATTGATCGATTGCTGCTCTCACTTACCTGTACATGACCATTGGTGGAGCTAAGCCGTCAGGAATGACCGGAACGTGTGTGAAGAGAAGTGCTCGGTCTTTCGGCACGCCGACTTCACTAAATGTTTTTAGAACTCTTGCAACTTCTCCTCCCGTTCCAAACACTTCCGCGGGCACGCATCGAATGTTACCGAGAGTCCGGGCGAAGGACGCGTCGAAAAAATCGCCGAAGCTTTCGCTCAAAAACATATGTAACTTTACCGCCTTTGCCACAGCGGTTTCCACTCCTTCTTCCCACTCTTTTTCGACCTTCCGAGCGCACTCCAAGAAAGTACTCTTGTCAACGTCCTTGTTCATGCCAACGGCGGCCAATATATTGAGCCATTCTGGAGAGGCAAACTCCTCGGCGGGGAATCTTTCATCGCCGTCGCCGCCTTCACCGTTGTAGAAAATGTCACGCAATATCTCGTTGCGGGGATCGTAAAGTTCTTTCGGAGAACGATACACACATACTCCTCCCGTGCCGCAAGTTACAAACTTAGTCTCGCCTAAGACTTCTTTGAACCCCTCGCTCAGCCTGTACCTCTCCCAATTCTTTCTGATTCTCTCCTTGATCTTCGTTTTCCTCCCCTCCCCGAGTTCCAAATAATTTGGCAACACGAACCTCGAGAGCAGCAACGCTTCCTCTAATTTCGTCACTCCAACGTCAGTCAGCAACTCACCCCACCCAGATTTTTCCTTGAGAAACTTGCCCTTACTTGCCTCAGGAAGCAGATCCAAAAGTCCCCCCTGATCACCATCGTCGCCATCGTCGCCACTCACCCTGTCGTCGATGGTATAGTACGCAGAAGACGCCCCAGCACCCTCCGGCAGCGACACGCGATGCCCATCGAGGGTCTCAAAAAAGGGCAGGCCGCGGAGCTTCGACAGGTCGCTCGGCAGCAAGGATACTTTCGCGCCACCTTCTTCGTAACTAATTCCCTTCACGATCGCATCGATGTCGACATTGGAGGAGTAGTTCAGAGGTCGGACCGTCCAGAAATTCTGGCAGCGGGAAAGTGTTGTGAGAACACGGCGGGATGCTGTGGTATGATCTGGGGGAAGGGTTGCGAGGATCGTTTGGTGAGAAAAGAAACTCTGGCAGAGGAGGGGAGCGAGAAGGGCGTTGAGGTTGCTATGGAGAAGCTGGAGAGCTGGGGTTTGGGGAAGGGTTGCTTGTTGTTGTTGTTGTTGTTGTTGTTGTTGTTGTTGTTGTTGCTGTTGGGGTGGAAGTGGAGGTTGCGGTTGAGTTGCCGGTGTTGGTGGCGGTGGTGGTTCCCGATGTGCAACTCCTTCATCATCATCACGTGCTTCCCCTCCTCCTCCTTCGTCGTCATCATCACCTTGGTCATCATCATCATTGTCTTTTTCATCGTTGTTTAGTTCTAAATCCACGTCATTATCTTCATCTTCACCGGTCTCTTCTCTTTCCACCTCTTGAACCTCTTCATCGACCACCCATTCTATAAATCCTTTATCAACCTCTACTTCAGTACGCTCGTCCAAATTTTGCCCCTCAGCACCCCTCTTCTCAGCAGCACGTGCGGCTGTCTGTCTCCTCGCTTCAGCGGTAATCTCTTTCTGTATACTCTCTAACCCCTCTTCTAACTCGCCTCTCAGCTCTCCACATTCATCAACGTAAAAACAAAGAACCAAGTTCCCCAGCGAGCACGACACTAGCTCACCCGTCGTCAGTGGAACCAGGGGCCATCTTTTGAACAGTGAAAGCGAGATGGGATCACTGTAATCCACCTCGTCCCAGAACATTTTGAGCCAAAGCTTGCTCGGTCCTAGCTCTGGGTCAACCCGAATCCCCTCCAGCTCCCCCCCAAAATTCCACTTAACATCCTCCGCACCGTCCCACGCTTTCGGTAACATATCGCTTAGCCTTCCCGCAATCAACTTCGGTGAAAAACACTCGATTCCCGCCGTCTTCCGGAAGGATTCATCTTCCAAGTACCCGCGAAGCGCCCTCATTGCGTCCTCAGATAAGTATGAGTCCAACAGGTCCGGGAGGAGACGCCGCTGCGTGCGGTTGGCGATCACGATTGCATCTTTCACCCTTCCCACCATCCCCTTCTTTGACCCCCCGAAAGTGCCGAGCCTGCCACCAGAGAGCGGCAGCAGATCCAACCCTACCAATTCTTTCCAAGCATTCTCACCGAGGTCGTCGCTCAAACAGTAGCATAAGACCTCAAGCGCCACTTCATGGTCCTCGATCTTCATCGTCGATTTTCTTAGCATCTTCCTAGCAAAGGCCGGGGTTAGTTCCTTAACATTGACGCCAAACGACGTCAGTGACTCTCTTACACCTGGCCCGACCACAAACATCTTGAAGCTTTTCCTGAAATAATCTCGAGCTAGGAGGCCGATCGACTCGCACTCCAATACGCCTGCGTCAGAGCCCACAGCGCACTCAAACCCCTCGCGGCTCGTCAGGAACAACGGTCTGCGAGCCAGGGACCCATAAACCTCCGAGGTCAGGAACGGTTTAAATCTATTTTCGACCCACTTATAACTGGGCCAATAGCGGTAGATTAGTTTCGGATCCCGGGCGTAGAGGTATTGTATCGGATCTCTTAGCTCTGTCAGCATCTCTCCGATAAGTCTAGACACAGAAGTTGTCAAACAAGCTCTGTTAATCTCCCACAAACCTCTCGTCACTTTTCCCTCCCCCCCCCCTACTTTCCTTATATTTGGGTGCAACCGCCTCACGTTCTCGTCATCTTGTTCCCAAAGCATCAAGCCTCCGTCCAACTCGTTCAAAAAAAATGGAGCCTGAATACAGAACGGTAGCCCTGTCTTGATGCCGGTGTCGAAGCCGACGAAAATGCGGCCGGACTCCCGGGGAAATTCGGTCTGCAAATCTCCAGCGCCAGCTCCGCCTGTGCTGCTGCGATGAAGGTGCGACGCGAGACGGACAAGGGGCTTGAAGTTCAATCCTTTTAAATTCGAGGCGGAGGAGGTAACCCCGAGGAGCTCCGGGGGGGCCAGAACGGATGTTATCATCCAAGTGTCGACTATTTCAACGGATTCTTCAGAATTGCCGCTCGCACCACTCCCTGTGACAAAGCTGATTTCCAGTGTCTGAGTGGAGGTGATAGGGGTCCAAGACTTGAAGAAAGACGATAGCTTGTTTTTCTTCCATTCATTGTTGTCAAGCAACTGGTTTAAGTAATTCGACCTGACACTGGGGCTCGTCCTGAGCTTACTCTTGACAACCCTTTCTATTGTCCCACCAGGCGAACAACGATCTACATTGATCTTCATGAGATTTCTCGTGAACAGATAGCTTGAGACTGACTTTCTGCTAAAGCTTTGAAGAATCTTCCCCCCCCACTCCGTTTCCCTTTCCCTCCCCCCCTTCCTCAAGCAGATGCGGAACATTGTACCCTTGAAAGCCCCCCCATTAAAGCCGTACGGGAGCGAAACAAAAGGGGCGAACTGATCAGGGAAGCGACTAAAGATGTTGTTGTCGTTAAGACTGTAGCTCCTGGCGATGGGTTTCCCCGAGCGGCGTTTTTTCTTCTTCATCTTTTTCTTCTTCTTGGAGGCGCTCCGAACAATGTTATCTGAAAGAGTACCGTTACCAGCGACACCTTCTTTGCCTTCGCCACCACCTTCATTACCCCTATCTTTATCCTCCCCATCCCCATCCCCATCCCCATCCCCATCCCCATCTTTATCTCCATTGCCATCGTCTTCAACCGATATCTTGGGGTTCGGCTCTTCCCCTCCAAACAAAAATCTACCTCCTGGGTCGAAAAGATGCAACTGGTCACCGCTCAGCACCTGCAAGCAGTCGCAAAGCTGATAGACGCTACTAACTCCACTTCCAAACCTCGGGTGGCCAGCGTTGCCGAAGGGTGTCGATGCGGCGCGGTAGTGAGTGGATGGCACGGAACTTTCGATAAGGGTATCGACCGAGACAACCACGTCGTGGAAGCAGACGACAATGCTACTATCTTGACAATCACCCAATCCAGGGTGCAGGAGGCTCTCTTTCCCGTGCTCTCGAAAATCCCCGATTACGCTGACCTCCTTCACCCCAAGATTCTCCCCAACCTCTAAGAGATCCAACAGCACCTTGCTGTCGTCTTTGACCCGGCGGCCACGAGAGCCAACTAGCTGGCTCAAACTCTCTGCGCTGGGACACGGTATTGTCTTCATACCACTCTGATTCAGCAACAGCACCTCCCGCAAGCTCCGGGCTCCGAGCATCCTGCCTTGCGACGGGGAGATCGAAGGGTGCACAAACCGCAGCCTCATTGTTGCTGTGTTCAGACTCCTAGACAGCCACGGAGCGTCGTCATACACCATGTCAACGGCCCTCTTCATAACTTTATTATCGCAGGGTAAGAAGATTAAATTCTTGTCTATGGAAGAGAGCTCATCGTCAGCGACGCATGACGACAGCATGGAAGACATGCTCACTGAAAGCTCTAAGTCATCATTTCCCAATGCCATCCCATTCATCGTTTCATACAGTTCCGCCAGAACTGACACGTAATCCTCTGCCCCAAACTTCTCCCTGACCCCAAGCTCCCTCAAAACCTCACCGAAACAAACGAGCTCGGCTGGAACCTGGAAGAGGTGCGGGCGTGAGTTTTTTGGCGCCGTGAAGGCAACCCGGGAAGCTGCTACGAACGCGTCACCAACGAAAACCCAACGCTTCTTCAATAGAATTGATTTTATTTCTGAGATATCCTTTTCGTCGCGAGGTTGACGGTTGCCACGATTACGCTCAGCGTCATGGTCGTCGCTGTCTCCTCCACCAAGCAGTGAGTAGATCTTCGGAATGACTGAAGCCAAAGTCATACGAAAGGACGGCGTAGTCCGTCCCCTATCGCTGTAGAATAACTCGCTCAAACTGACCAGCTGCCGGGCGCAGATGCCCCCTGAAACTGGCTCATCCCACTTGAAAGCCCTCACCAAGTCCTCATTCTGTACCCCTACGCCATCGAGTAGTAACATAGAGCTACTGCACAGCCACATATCCGATTTCGGTCGGGTAAATTTCGGTGCCCCAACGAGGATAGCAGTTTCTCCGCCGCCCTCCGCGTTAGTAACAGTGTGGGGATTGTTCTTAGGAGGTACCATGTCATCGACAAAACTGTGCAAAACTGGCAGCCACATAATCTCTCTGATTTCTTCGGTGAACTTTGTCCGCTCTGTCTCATCTTCACATGAGCTCAGTAGCTCCGTGACGTTGGCATCCAAGAATTGGAGTAAGTTTTGACCCCTACGCCTTCCCCCAGGGTCGCACTTATCAGCCTCGCAGCTCCTAGCAGAGTCCAACACGCCCTCTAACGACAGCACACTCTTCAATCCCAGCCGTCTCAGAGTAATTAAGTTGCTGACAGTGTTGAATTCCTCACTCGGAAAGAGCTCTTCTCCAAGCAATGAAGGCAAATTCATCGCCAGCGGATCGTACAGCTCGCACGGTTTGCACAGTCTGTCGCCGGTTTTGTTGCGAACGAAAGCAGTCGACGATAGCAACTCTGTAAACGCGTCTGTGGGAGACTTTATGTAGTCGGCCAGTACATTTACACCTAAATCTGCGCCGGCACCGATTTCGAGGAGCTTGTTAACCCCAAATTTTTCGTAAAAATCTGGTAACTCCATGACTTTTATCCCAACCTTCTTCAGCATCATCAGGTCAGCCTTGTTCTTCGCTTGTAGGAATTGACCTCCAAGGAGTTCCCTGGATACTCCACTCGGTGGGACCTGCATATCTTTATCTATGAGCGATTTAAAGGTCCCGTCAAAAGCAAAGAATATAGGGAGGGACTTCAACGTGTCCTGTAAATCTTTGTCTGTCTCCAACAAGTCTTTTTGGCCCATTCGGTTGTTTTCACTGTCACACAAAAACATTCGAAATGCCTCCCGCAAGTCATCATCGTCAGGCAGCCTCCTAGATATAATCAGAGGGGTCGCATTCAGATTTTTAATAGCCGTCAATATTCCGATTGTGTCGAACGGCTGTGCGAATGCATTTTCCAGGAGATGTCGCCTCAAACCGCTGTCGATCACTTTGGTGTCAACGACGCGCACGCCTATAGCAGTCAACACATTTTCCACCTCTGTATTGGCAACAAAGCTGCCGCAGACAACGGGGGCATTTTCCTTCAAGCTTACAAGGACGCTGTCACCCCCGACTCCAAAACATGGTAGCATTGGATAGGTGTTTTCTAATTTTTTAATACCATTTTTCTCGTTGGCATAAGCAAAAAATTGACGGAGCCAGTCATGACTAACATCCCTTTGTCCCAATATTTCTTCCAAACCTAACCAACCTCGTGGGAAAATCAAAACTAAAAGCTTTAGCACGGCATCGAAGTCAAGGACTTTGAGGTTCACCGTCGTCAAAAGATACTTGTTCTTCATCAGCAAATCGACCTCATCGTCGCCAGTGGAATCCGACAGAAGGTTCTGACTTGCTTTCGCCAGCAGCTCGTGTTCATCCCGAGTTGCAATATATACTATGTTAATGTCCGGATCGTCAATTGACTCGAAGACAGTAAACTCCCCATTAGCGAGAGGGAGGAAGGGCAGGCCGACAATTTTGGAATACTCGTGAGTCTTCAAATCGCTAAATGCGTATTTGATTAGCACCAAAACATCTCCATAATTCGCCAAACAGGGATGTGGGGCGCGATTGGCAGTTCTGAAGTGCTCTCGCACAAACTCAGGCGTCGCTGAGCGCGGATTTTTCAGGTTGGTGATCATCTCATTGGTGATGGTCACAACGGGGAGGTTGTCGTTGAGCAAGACGTCAACCACAGGGTGGTGCTTGTCAGTGACGACCGATGTGCACGGGGTCACCCAAGTACCGCCATTTAAAGGCGTAAAAAATAGCTCACGCGAGTCTGCATGGTCATAAACTGAAGAAGTGACGATATTCCAAGGAGTGCTACGTGAGGTTGGAAAGAGGCCATCGTAGCGTTCACCCGGGCCTAATATTCCCTTTGCCACGTGAATCATGTCAACAAAGAGGGGCGCAATAACATCTCGCAGCAGGCTCTCGTTCCATTCGGCGCGAACACGCCCGTCACCGGTCATATCTGCACCAATCCAGATATCACGACGATTAGCAGACAGCTCAAAGTACCCGTTGATATGCGCATTAAAGTTCGTTTCGACGGGGAGTGGAAGAAAGCAGAATGCATTGCCCGTGAGAGGCGGAGGGACGGAGCCGTCTCGTGTGAGATGACAGCAAACACCGCCCCAGGGGATGAATTTCATATGCCGGTTGGATTCCTCGCAGGCAATCACCCGACAGTTGCCTCCTCCGAGCGCAGTAACGACGAGAAAATCATCTACAATGTTGTTGTAGGCGATGGAGACAATTTGCGTAGATTTCGGCAGTCTAGCGACTGGAGTTTGGAGGAGTTTGCTGTAGAATTGTGACTTTGAGATTGGCTGTTTACTGTCTCCGCCCGTGATGAAGTCGGTGATACTGCCAGATTGCTGCACATTTTCAACATTTCGCTTCGACCTCACGTTAGCCCGGTAAATTAGGACCGGAGAGGAGGGCGTGTCGTTATTATCTTCCCCGACCTCGCTGCCGTCGTTCTCATCCTCCACGAAAAGCTCTACTTGCTTGACATTACGGAGAAACAAGAGCATCTTGGGAATGTTAACCTTCATGCCATCTACCATCTCATCGATGGACTTTTCGTCGTAAATGGTCTTGCTGATTTCCGACTCTGCCGCAGTTACAGCGTCTCGAAGGGGAAATCTGAACAGCGTTCCGTCAAACTTGTCTGTTAAGTTACAGCCGAAGTGCAAATAAGGAGCAAATTGGTCCGGAAAATTGCGCAGAAGGTCTGAATCAGTGAACTTGATCTTCAGCCCTCGGCAAGTTGTGGTAGATCCGGGGACGTACCTCTCATGAGGATCAAACATCACCACATGATCTCCGGTAACGAAAGAAGGGACGTCGGTCAGATGGAAGACGGAATTGAATCCCAGGCCAAATCGACCCGTGGTCGCCAATTTATCCAGTTTGGAGGCTTGTCCAATGCGACTAATGTTGCTGAAGTCGCGGTCGGAAAACTTGGAATCGTTGTACACGTAAATTGCCGGGCCTTGCCAAGGTTGCATTTTGGGACCCAAGAGGCTACTCCGCCCGTACTTCCTCTTGCTGATCAAGACTTTCACGTTCGTAGCGCCACTGTCGTCTGCGTTTTGAATGAGCTCGCTAAGAATGGACGGCCCCTCCGGGTACATTTCAATAATGTTGTGCAGTCGCCGCGTTAAAGATTCCGTCTGTCCGAACGCTTCCCCGACGCCGACTGTAGGCGGTGCCGTTTCCAAGGCCAGAGCTTCGCTGTTGTTTGATATCAGCTTGTTGCGGAGCGATTTGATTCCAAGTTTTTCGCCCACGTTACTGCTAATCTTTGGGTGGACGAAAATAATGTCGTCGCGCGTCTGCATAGATTTTGACAGCCAGGGTGCGTCATCGTAGGTAAGCGTGTGGGTTGGGTGAAGTGTACCGGCGACATCCGGGGCGAATAGCTCCAGGTCTGGGAGCGACATGACATCGTCCGAGAGATGCTGCGCGATTGAAATTGCAAGCTCAAGATATTTGTGGTGACAGCTACTGTCAGTTTGGTATATCCTCTGCAAAATGCGGCAGTAATCACTCGTTCCAAACGTTTGGCGGACGCCAAAGGAGGAAAGGAGACTGGAGAAGCAGGCTATATCCGGAGGTACAGTGTAGAGGAATGGAGCTGCGTTGATGGGCGAGCGAAAAGCTGCGTCGGAATGTTCTATGAATTTGCTCCCTAACCACAGCCAGGGGACGCCATGGAGAGTCGACTTTACACATTCCAGTTCGTAACTAATCATATTTTTGTTCAAAATACTGTAAAGTCGGGGCGCTTCGGTAGAAATCGTCTGACAGAAGAGAGAAACATCCTCGTCTGACAGATTTGGGGCCAAGGTCTGGAAGTGTAAGGAGAGGTGCTTTAGTTGAGCAGCTATGTCCTCGAAAGAAAGCGTAGGAGACAGGTTTAAAACCTTTATGAGCTCTGGCGAGTGAATTTTCTCGGCGATAATTCTGTAGCTGTGACTGTGCAACCAGACGTTTTCACTCGTCCTTGTGTTTTTGGGTGATGCCAGCGTTGTGGATTCGTTGCGGACAGTATCCCAGGGAAGAAAGTCCGACGGAGGAGACGAGAGAACTGGTAGGAACTTGACATCAAGCAGCTGGCTGAGCAATCTCTGGCGGTTTTCTTCCTCGCCTTTTCTCTTGGAGGAGTTTTCACTGAAAAGGGCAGAAGAGATGCTGCTAAATAGGCTCTTTCGGGCAGACTTTTTGGGCTTCGGAAAAAGCTCCGGGAACAGTGATGTCATGTTACGATCCATGAATTTTATCAACTCGATACCCCGAGCGGTTGCATCTTCCATTTCTTCAACTGAATTCGCCTCGATTCTTCTTGCGACGGTAACCACCGTCTCGAAGTTGAGCGTCGACTTGAGCCCGATCGATCTCAGCGCGAGCAGCATGTCGGGATCTTCCGCGAACGTTACGCTTGGAAAGGATTTGTCGTCGAGGAGGATCCGAAGCTGGCTATTTTCGGGGTCGAAGAGATCAATCGGTTTGTGGATCGCGTCATCGTTTGTGCTCACGCAGGGAGTGTCCGCTAGCACGTCTCGAAAGCTCGGGTCTGCCTCCGTCAGGGAAGGCAGCGAAGTCAGGGTGGCTTTCGTGATGTCATTCACCGTGGCAATATCAAATTTGGTCATGTTGGGGAATACAAAGCGAAGGAGAAAGTCCTTGCGGCTTAGTAAGGTGACACCGAGACTTTTGAGAGAGCGATGCTCGCTCGAATGCAGCTTCAAAAAGACGTTATTGTCGTTGTTGATGTGATTTGTGGCAAGGAGAACATCGTCATAGCTGCAATGAGGAGGTTCTAGACAAAAGTAGTTGTTGGTATCAAGAAGAGGCGACCGCTTCCCCGGATCGATGTGGCACTGGAATATTGGGAAGCGCTTCAAGTTTTGAGTAAAGGTATCTCCAAGGGGAATTTTGGAGTCATTGACGACGAGAAAGTCGTACAGCGTCGCCGCCGCGTCCACATTCCAGTCGCTAGCATGGGTGCGTCGAGCGGCGTCTAGAGCGGAGATAATCCCTTCCCTCGTGGGCCTGTAAATATAATCGTATACCTCGGGAGGGGTCTTCGCGGAGGCCCCAAAAAGGTTGTCGAAGAGAGTAAGTCCACCGACGCTGACAATCGAAGAAGAGACATCCTCCGGTAGAGAGGTTGCGTCGACCACCGAAGAAGACTTGGAAAGTGTTACCGCCACTTTTTCGTTCGTCGGTAGGCAAACAAACTGCTCCGCGATGTGCGCTAATGCAGACTTAGGGTCTTGAAGGACGTACTCGTACAGTGCCTTAAACCACTCTGCTGAAGGGTGGTGGTCATCATCACTAGATGGATCGCCGGGGGAATCGGGAGACCACACAGCCTTTTCCTCTCCTCGCCAAGCCATGGGAATAGAGTTATTCACAATATCGCCGAGCATCTGAGGCTCGAAGGTGAGGATATTCATCGAAGACTGCAACTCTTTATCCTCGAAGAATGAAACGAGATCCGCGTTCTGGGACAGCGACGACGCGTCGACGAAAGTATGCCCGGAATGAGGGGAAAGGAGGCTCGTAATCTGCGGAGATGTGGACAGAAAGAAGGGGTCAATGCCCTCCGTAATGGTGTTCCCTGCGCTGTGCCGGTGCTCGAAGAGCCACTCGATCGACTTTTCAATATCCCCACCGTTTAGGCGGAGCGCGTGGGACGAGAGTAAGAGGGTGAAACCCATATTCTGGAGCTGCTTGAGGTTCAAGGGATCGAGAGGGGGAAGGGGGGCGAAGCGGGCAAGGTTTTTGTTGTAGAGAGGGATGAAAGGGAGGTATCGGAGATTCTTGAGGTAGTCTGCAGGTGCTAGGTCAGTCAAGCAGTACTTCAGCAAAAGTTGGCAGCTTTCGTAGTCGGCAAGAGCGGGATTCTGTTTGAAGAAGTGACGGACAAACTGAGGGGTCGTCAGAGATGAGAAGGCACTTTGCTGGATGGCCGTTGTGCGTATCTTCTCGCCGACAATGCCCACGTTCGAGTTGAATTCAACAAGCGGGACTACCTTCGACGCCAAAATAGAACGGAGCCCTCTTTCAACATTATCAATGCTGTCGTGGAGCAAAACCGCGTCGTTCGGGCTCACCCACTTTTCCGCGTTGTCCGAGTAGAAGACCGGCGAGTCCCGGATGTTCCCCCACAGCTGCCCGGCCAAATTCTGGAAGAGCGGGCTGTTCGCCTCGCGGACGACGGGGAGGAACGCCGTGTAGGTCTCCGGGGTGATGTGCCCGGCGGCTATCGACGTGTTGAAGAGCCGGGCGGCGCACGAGGCGATTATGGCGCAGATGGCCTCGTTCCAGAGGGCCCGAGTCGCGCCGTCGCCGGCCATGTCCGTCCCTTGCCACACGTCTCGGCGATTGGAGGACAGTTCAAAATACCCGTTTATATGGAAGCTGAAGCCCGTGCTTACGGGGAGGGGAAGGAACGTGTACACGAGACCGGACGAACCAGGAGCAGAGGTGGTAGTAGTAGTGGCGGTGGCGGTGGTGGTGGCGGTGGTGGTGGCGGTGGCGGTGGCGGTGGAAGAGAGCTTGTAGGCACACCCACCCCACGGAACAAATCTCATGTGCTCGTTGTCGGGATCGTATGCTATTCGGTTCGCGAGCTCGCCGCCAAGCTGATTGCAAACAATCCAGGTGTCGTCAGTCTTCGTCTTACTACCAGAGTCCGACGTCGTGATGGACATGGCGTAGTCATTCGGGGTGAGAGGGGTGGAGGAATCCAGCCTGGCAGAGAGTATGTATTTGCGCTTCTGCTGGAGCGATTTCGTGGAGTTCACCTTCGACTGAGAGAATATTTTCGGGGTCGATAGTTTGTACCCCCCTTCCACCGTCCCATCCTCCTCCCATTCCGCAGTGTAAAACGATATGTCCTCGATGCACTTAAGAAAAAGCAGCATCTCTCCCGCCTGCCCCTTGAATTCTTCCAACAGACTCTGCACCGAGTCATACGAGTGCGTCTGCTTGCTGAGCTCCCCGTTCGCCTTCAAACGGAGGGGGAAGCGGAAGATGGTGCCTTTGAAGTCCGACCTCAGCGTGCTCCCGAACACCCTCATCGGTGCATACTCGGGACCGGAGAGAGCGGAGGGGGGAATGGACGCGTAATCGATCATCTTACCCGGGTTACCGGGGTTGATATTCGGGACGTTACGAGTGGTGGGGTCGAAGACGACAAGCTTCGTCCCCGAGCAGAACATGGGCACATCAGTGAGGTGGTAAACCGAGTTCACGCCGACCCCAAACCGACCCGTCTTCCGCCCCCCCGACTCCGACTCTTTCTTTATCGAGTCTCCAATCCGCTGGATCGACTGGAAGTCAGAGGGGGTGAACACGCCAGAGTTGTAAAATATTAAAGAGGGGGAATTTAAGAGTAACATTTTCAGCGTGTCTGCGTCAGGAGGAGAAGTTGCCGTCGTCATGCCGTTCGCTCCATCGTCGGCGAGCGGGAGCGGGAGCCGAGCTCCGGGGTGTGGCGGCACCAAACACAACTTAACCTCACTCGCCCCCGCGTCGTCCCCATTCTGCAGCAGCTCCTTCAGAATGGAGGTCCCCTCGGGGTAATTCCTGAGGATCTCACGGATGCGAACGGTGAGGGAGGACTTCTGACCGAAGTCGGTAGAGGACGTCGAGGAGAACGGGTTCGGCGCGGACATGCGGAGGGGCGGAGGGGGCGGAGGGGCGG
>Ga0115556_1001163_pt1 | contig 18048 bp, 14 predicted proteins | sample COGITO_mtgs_1104_5_FD_87282 | JGI IMG/M metagenome (GOLD analysis project Ga0115556, IMG submission 87282) | Pelagic marine microbial communities from North Sea - COGITO_mtgs_110414 | ecosystem: Environmental > Aquatic > Marine > Epipelagic | place: Germany:Helgoland, sampling site Kabeltonne... | reverse complement strand
TCACGAGTCTTTGTCTTACTCTTCGTCTTCGTCTTGTTCTTGTTGCTGTTGTTGTTCGAGAGTTTCTTCTCGGTGGTCGTCGTCGCCTTCATCGCTAAAACCTCGCTCTTCTTCAAGTTTTATTTAAGATTTCTAAAGAGAGGAGGGGGTAAAGGTGTGCCCGTCGTATTTTTTTCTGTTCGCGTTCTTTTTGTGTTGACCAAATCCTCGTTGAAAAATTTCTCTCTTCTTTGTTTTCAAAAACGTCTCACAGCTCTCGTCATTATTACACTACCCCGATTTATCTCTCCAACATCATGGTGAACGCACCGAGAACTGTGAAAGATACTCCGGCGAATGAGTTCGTCATCTCCTTAGCGCAATACTTTCGATCTTCGGGCAAGGTACGTCGTCGTTCAAACGCTCTCTCCTAGCGTTTCGTGTCACTCTTTGAGTTGGTCTGCCTTTCCTTTCCTTTTCCTGTCAAAGCGGGTTAACGAAGGGAAAACAAAGAGAGAATCGCAGATTTGTAACCCGTATCGCGCGGTTCCCTGAGCGCTTTTAGATGTGTTCGCGGGTCATTCGCATGCATTCATTGCGTATGGATGCTACGACGATCAGTTTGTTCGCTTTATGCGTTCGCGAGCGCGTGTTTGAGCGCGCATGAGAATCTCTGATTTTCGATTGAGGGAAGCCCTTCTTCGAAAGGCGGACAAAATGGTCTCTCATCGCGAACGCGCGCGTTCAAACCTCTCTGTACGCGACCGTGGAATGCGTTCATTCTCGATCGAATCGCGCGTTTAGTTATTTGTTTCGCGCAATACTCACCGATTTACTTCTTTTTTTCTCGAACAGATGGAAGTCCCGCAATGGGTTGATATCGTCAAAACCGCCACCTTCAAAGAGCACGCCCCGTACGACCCGGATTGGTTTTACATCAGATGTGCCTCTACGGCGAGAAAGATTTACGTTCACGGCAGAATGGGCGTTGGAGCGTTGAGAAAGTCGTACTCTGGTTCCAAGAACAACGGACACAACAAGCACCACCGCGCGATTGGTTCGGGTTCGGTGGCGAGAGCGGTATTGCACCAACTCGAAAGTTTAGGCGTGGTTGAAAAAGACGGTAAAGGAGGCAGAGTCATCACGGCTTCGGGTATGAGAGATTTAGATCGCATCGCTGGTAGAGTGAAGGTTGATCACAAGATGATCTAAGAAAGAGAGAGAGAGAGAAATTGTAGCTACTTAAAAACAACCTCGGCCTTTTGTTTTATAGCCGCGTCGGCGCAAACGAGTTGTCGTTCAAAAGCGGTCGCCCGATCGAAAGAGAGAAGAAAAAAGAGTGCAATAAAAGTACACGACGCATGTAAAGAGAGAGATTAGCTCCTCGCGGTGTGGTTTTTCTTCGCTTTCGGCGATAGAGTTTAGCGCTTAAACATTATTTGTTTGTAATGACCTGACGAAAGTCGAACCTTTTATCATATAAAAATTTTCTCACCATCTCTTTTGTGTCCTTTTTGATTTTTTTTTCGACTTGCAATTTCCGAGAAGAAGAACTGAGTGAAGAAAGAAGACAAGACGACAGTTAATCTCGTCGCAATCATCTTCCTTCTTCTTCTTTAAAACAAGCGCACATTCCACCACCACCTTCACCACCACCACCACCCTCTCTCTCTCTCTCTCTCTTTCTCTCCGTCGTCCTTCGTAAAACATTCTCGCGCTTGAACACTCCCTCCTCCTCTCTCTTACTCTTCTCGTTTTTAGATTGAAAAAAACGTTTGACTCATCTGCAGAAGAAGAAAGAGAAGACAAAGAAGAAGAAGATTTTTGTACTCTCGATCGATCGATCGATATGGATAGTACGAAAATGAGTTCCGCGACGAAACGTCAACAACAGCGTTTGTTCCGAGTGTTCACTCGCAAGGAAGCCGAGGAGTCGTACAAAAAAGCCATCGAAGGCTTGACGACTGTTCTGTATTGCGAAGAAGATTTGGCTCGATATTTGCTTCACGCTTTTGGCGCCAAGACGAATAAAATACACGACGCGTATTTCGGCGACGAGGAGAGAACGAAACAAAAGTTAGGTCTGTTAACAGAAGAGGAGGAAGAACAGGCGGAAAAGAACGACGTGTTGAAGTTAGCGGTGGAAAAGAAAGAGAAAGAGAAAGAGAAAGAGAGGAAAATGGAACCCGCAGCTGTGGTTGCGACGGCGCCGCCGCCGACGAGAAGAACTACGCGCTCTGTGGCAAAAACGGCAAAGGCGGCGGTTGTTCCAAAGGAGCAAAAAGAGAAGGAGGTGCAAGTAAAGTGCGGAATTTGCTTCGAAGATTTTCCCGTGAGTAAGGTGTCGACTGCGTCATGCAGAGTGCATCCTTTCTGCGACGAGTGCTGGGAAGGCTATTGCGATTCGAAGTTGCAAGAAGGGAAGACTGGGATTTTAGACGTGCGCTGTCCGGATCACGGGTGCGGAAAGAGAGTATCGACGAAGAAGGTTTTACGTTTTCTTGGCGACACAGAGAAAGTCGCAAAATACCACGCGTTCGAGCTGGAACATTTTCTTGAGCAAAATTCGGCGGTGAAGCACTGCCCGGCGGCCGGGTGCGATCGTTTCCTACTCCTGGAGAACAAGGACGGATTGACTCTCGATCAGATTCAGTCGTGCGTGTGCGAGTGCGGGAAAGTTTTTTGCTGGAAGTGTCAAGAGGATGAGCACATTCCCGTGCGATGCGACACCGCGCAGCTTTGGATTGCTAAGAACAGCTCGGAGTCCGAGAACCAGAACTGGATTTTAACGTTTACGAAACCGTGCCCAAAGTGCTCGAGACCGATTGAAAAGAACCAAGGGTGCATGCACATGACGTGTTCGCAGTGCCGATACGATTTTTGCTGGACGTGCTTAGAACCGTGGAGCAAGCACGGCGAATCTACTGGCGGATACTATTCGTGCAACGCTTTCCGCACGACGGGCGCTTCAGATCCATCGAAGGTGAGCGAAAAGGAACGAGCGGTGAACGAGAAGAAGAGACTCGCCCGCATGGCCATTGAAAGATACTCGCACTATCACGAACGCTGGGCGTCGCACGAGGACGCGGAAAAACGGGCAAAGAAAGACATGGAAACTTTGATCGCGAAAAAGTTGGACGATGTGGGAAGAAACCACGGCGCTGGCCCGGGAGAAATGACGTTTGCCGTCGAGGCGCAGCGACAAATCATCGAGTGCCGAAAGCTCTTGAAGTGGACGTACGCGCACGCGTACTACGCGTACAACGAAGAAGAAAACGACGCCGATTGGAAAAGAAACAATCCATTCACGCAAAAACCCACGAAATTAGTGAAACAAGAGCAAGAGTTTTACGAATACGTCCAAGGAGAGGCTGAAAACCGTTTGGAACAGCTTACGAGGTTTATGGAAAGAGATCTCGAAGATTTCGGAAACTATGATCAAAGCGATTACGCCCAAGCCGTGGAGCATAAACAAAAAGAGGCAGAAGGAGAGAAAGATTTGCAAACTCCAAGAAACAAGGAGGATAGACCGATTATTTTGAGAGGAGATGGATTGTCTTTTGAGGAGTTCAAGAGGAAAGTGTGCGAACTGACGAGTTTGACGAAGAAATCTTTCGAAACTTTATCGAACCAGATTCACAAAGGTTTTGGATCATCAATTACCAATGGAACGCCACCCTTGGGAGTGAAAACGACTAGCGTCTCAAAGGACGACCCAATGGAGATTTAGTGAGAGAAAGAGAGAGAGTCGGAAAGAAATATATAATAACAGATACACGACGACGAGTAGAAACCACTTAGCAGCGAGAGAGATACACAGCGGCAGCGCAGAGCACCACAAATAGAAAGCGTTAATACGAGAGATACAAATAATATACCTTATTCGATATTCTTGTATTATTGTCGGAATACTTCAATTACAAACACAACTATTTCACGCGCTATAAACCTATTTATTGTTTGGTATTAAGATTTCTTCAATTTTCCTGCCATCTTCACGATAGGCGTTTCCAAGTCGTGTTCGCAAATCACAACTCCTTCTGGAATATCTAAATTGGCAATCTTAACGTTATCTTTCACGTTCATGTTCGATACGTCCACGAAAAACGCCTCTGGAATCTGATCGCTCCGACATTTCACCTTGATCGTCTTCCTCGTGTGACTCACAAACGCGCCTAGCTTGGTCCCCGGACAGTCATCCTGTCCCGTCACTTTCACCGGTATCGGTACTTTTACAATCGTCTCCGGATCGACTCGCATGAACGTGATATTATTCACCTGATTCTTATACGCGTGCATTTGTATTTGCTGCGGAATCGCTTTAACCGTCCGTTTCCCATCGTCCAAAACGATATCGATAAGTTTCGTTCTCAAACCATATTTCGTAAACTTTCGCAAAAGTTTCTCCACCTCTCTCTCGCTCACCGCGCACACTTCGCTCGTCTTTTCTATTTCTCCTTGCTTAAATACCGCGCACGGGATAAAACCGTCTTTGCGCGCTCTGTTCGCCGAGAGTCGTCCGGCTTTTTCTCGGTCATGCGCGATCAGTCGTAGTATTTTACTATTAGTATTAGTATCAGACGATGATGACGAATCTGCGGCGGAGTTTCGTCTCTCTTCTTCGTTCGATTTGGTGAACTCACCACCACCACCAAATTCTTTGTCTTCTTCTTCTTCTTCTTGTTGTTGTTGTTCCCTCAGAAGATGAAGAGAGGACGAAGAGAAACCTCTCGCTCCATTTCCTCCTCCTTCTCTCAGAAGCGATGTCCGAGACAGTCGTAACAACGCCACGACTGCGCCGGCGAAAGAACCTCCAGGAGGAGCAGCCATCTTTTTTCTCGAGATGATTTTGTTGTTTAATTCTGTGGAATAAAAATCCACTCTTCACAAGAAAAAAACAGTTCGTAAGACTTCTTCTTTGTCTTCTTCTTTATCGTGTAGGTATGAACACCACGCCATCATCATCATCATCATCATCACCAGAAGAAGAAGAAGCGCTGCTTTTTGAACGACAAACGCTCTCGGTTTTAAAGAGAGAGCTGGAAAGTTTACCTTCTTCTTCCTCTTCCTCCTCTTTATTAAAGAATAACACGAATGGGAATGATGCGAACAACAACAGAAAGGTATGAATGAGATAATTTGTTGTTGTTGTTGTTTATATATAGTATTCTCATTATCTGACTTTTGATTTCGCTCTCTTCCTCGTCATCGTCGACGTTCATTAGGTGTACAAACAAAGAGGGAACGTCTATTATCTCGTCACGAAGGAGGAGGTGTTGAGAGAAACCGAGAAGAAAATGGTAAGAATAACGGAGAGAGTTTAGGTCGTCTTTTGAGTGAACTCTCTTCTCTCTCTTCGAGCTTTATATATAAGCCGAGGATGATGAGCAATATGGTTGAAGAACAAAAACAAAAACAACAACGTTTTCGAGAAACGATTCAAAGACAACGCGAGAAACTTCCGATTTACGCGTCCAAAGATGAACTCGTCGCGCACATCGAACAGAACGAGACGGTTATTATTCTCGGCGAAACCGGGTCCGGGAAGACGACGCAAATACCGCAGTTTGTGTACGAACGGATGATGACGATGAAAAAGGAGAATAAGAACAACAACACGGAATTTGAGTCAAATTTTCCTCCTAGAAAAGAAAAAGGAACGATGGTTGCCGTGACGCAACCGAGACGGGTCGCCGCAGTATCCGTGGCGAAACGAGTGAGTCAAGAAATAGGCGACGGAGGGAAGTTGGGCGATTTGGTCGGGTACGGCATTCGTTTCGACGACTGTTCGAGCGAGCAAACGAGGATCAAATTTTTCACGGACGGGATGTTATTAAGAGAGGCGTTGAATGATCCACTCTTGTCGAGATATGGGGCAATTTTAGTCGACGAGGCGCACGAGAGAACGTTGCAGACGGATTTCTTGTTAGGAACGCTGAAAGCGATTCAAGAAAAACGGAGGATGAATATACTCGAGAAAGACGACGACAACGATAACAACAACAACAACAACAAAAGAAAGAAAAGAAAGAAGAGACCACCTCCACCTCCGCTGAAGCTGATAATTATGTCCGCAACGCTCGACGCGTCTTCGTTCTCTGATTTCTTTGATGCGTGTCCAATCATATACATCAAAGGCAGAACGTTCCCGGTGGAAACGTATTATTTGAAGGAACCTGAGGAAGACTACATCGATGCCGCGTTGTGTTCGGTGATGCAAATAAACGAGGACGAAAAAGATATCAAAGGTGATGTTCTCGTCTTTCTCACCGGACAAGAGGAAATTGAAAGTTTAGGGAAACTGCTCACCCAAAGAGGGAAGGATACGTATCCGCAACTCAACGTCGTTCTTCTCTTCGCAGCTATGCCTGCGGAGGAACAGATGAAAGTCTTCGAAGAAACACCCAAAGGTACGCGTAAAATTGTTTTAGCGACGAATATCGCGGAAACTTCGCTCACAATTCCCGGCATTCGATACGTCGTTGATACTGGTTTGACGAAAATGCGCACTTTCAAAGCGAAATCTGGCGTAGAAGAGCTGAAAGTTGTCCCAATTGCGCGTTCGCAAGCGACCCAGAGGTGCGGCAGAGCCGGAAGAGAAGCGCCTGGGAAGTGCTATCGGCTGTATACGGAAGATACGATGTTTTCGTTGGCTGAACAGGTTGTCCCAGAACTCCTTCGAACGAACTTAGCTGGTGTCGTTTTGATGCTCAAAGCCATGGGAGTAAACGACGTGTTGACTTTTCCTTTCATCGACAAACCGAGCACGGAAGGCTTGTTGAGAAGTTTAGAACTTCTGTATTCACTCGGCGCGTTGGATGACAAAGGTGAGTTGAATAAGATAGGAAGACAAATGAGCAAGTTTCCGTTAGAACCGATGGCGTGTAAATGCATCATCGAGAGTCGAAATCAAAAGTGCACAGAGGAGATTGTCGCAATTTTAGCCATGTTGAGCACGGAAAATGTGTTTGTGGGGAGATCTATTCAAGTGGCGAAGCACAAGACGGGAGACCACATGACGCTATTGAATTTATACGCGGATTATTCAAAAGTCTCTCGAAATGGGAAGAAAAAATGGTGTAACAGCCACGGAGTTTCGTTTCGAGCAATGAATAAAGCGGAGAAGATCAAAGAGCAGTTGAGTCGAAGCATAGGGCACATCGAAGATTGGGACGAGGATGAGGAGAAGGACGAAGAACGAGAAGGCGAAGAGAAAGAAGAAAAGCAGGAAAAAGAAAACAAGTCTGTGCGAATACGCAAAGCACTCACGGCTGGTTTCTTCATGAATGCGGCAAAAAAGGAGTCAATTTCCGATGGCAGTGGCGGCGGCAGTAACAGTATGTTTGTGACTCTGATTGGCGGGAACAGACTTTTCGTGCACCCAAGTTCGACCACGTTTCACAAGTTTTCTTCGAGAGAGACAGCCAAAGAAGCGGTTGGGATCTCTTCCTCCTACATCATCTTCAACGAGTTGATACGAACGAATAAATTGTACGCGAGAGACGTTTCAGTCATAGAAGGCGAGTGGCTGACTGAATTTGGTTCACGAGTGTTCGGTACTCAACGATAGATGTTCTGCGCTTGTCTGAATAGGAGTAGTTTTATGAAATAGGTAGAGAATAATTCAGCGAACCCACATAAAGAGAGCTTTTTCTTTCTTTTTCCTTTTTTTCTTCTTTCCTAAATCCAAAATTCTTTTTTTTTATTCTTTTCCCCATTGTCCCGAAAACAGCACATTTAAGGAAAAACTACGGATTCCCCTGTTTTCAATTTTTATATTGAACTATTACGCACGCATGAATACATCTTAATACGGGAAATTATTCGTATGAAAATTAATTCAATATTTTATTAATTCTTCTTTTCATCATTAATGTATATATTCCTATTAAATCATATTATATTGGACTGATATGAGTCCAGTTAAATATATACATCTATTATCATTCCAACGAATCCAATAAAAATAATGTTACCCTCATTTAGATATTTAAATATCGATTTTATTTTTATTTTTCTCGAAATAAAAACCATTTAAATAAATTTTACAGATCAATCCCGAGAAATAATCGTATCAATTAATATTTAGCGTACGAATAAAAATATCAAGTAATACGAAGCAAGAATAAATGGGGAAATCGAGGAACCGATGGTAGAATTTCCAATTCAAAAAAACAAATCAGTCTCTCTAGTGAAAATCCGGAGACAATGCACCCAAACGTGCGCGTAAAACTCGGTTTGAACGATTAAAACGAGACATAGACACTGCTAGTAGTCTATTGCAGGCTTAATGCGGGAGTTTTTCGCGCGTTCAGCCGAATCCGAAAAAAAAAAGTTGTCATGCTCTCATGCAAAAGGAGGAAGGAGACGGGAGGAAACGGCAGGGAAGAAATCGCCACAAAAAGAGTATAAAAAAAGGATGAAAGGAGAAGAAGAAGACGAGGACGGCCGGCCGCCAAACGTCACCGGGTCCATCACCTTCACTCCGAGTGCGCCTTCTTCTTCTTCTTCTTTAAATCAGCAGAGCGCAAAGAAAAAAGAACGGAAGACGATGGCTTTTTCCTCTTCTCAACAAATTTCAATCGCCGTTTCCGCGTGTACGCTCGTCTTGGCTATACTCTTCGATCAAATAGGAAAGAGAAGGAGGAGGAATAGACTAAAGAATGATCAAAAGAAGAAAGTTAAAGATTGTGGAGCGTTCGTGGAGATCGTAGACATCCCGTGTCCTCCGCCGCCGGAGAAACACGTCGTTCGGAAATTGGCCAATTTGAAGTTTGTCCTGAAAGATATCTTTGAAGTGAGTGGGAGAAAGGGTGAGAACGATTCGTCGTGCGGGTTCGGGTCGCCAAAGTGGAAAGAGTTTATGAAAGAAAAGAGGGAAAATAGCAATAGCAACGGAAACAACGCCGGCGTGCACAGAGTGAAAAACGCAGCCATAATGGATATGTTGTTGAAAAACGGCGCTTCCTTGGTCGGCATCACCCACATGGACGAGCTCGCCTACTCCATCGATGGCCAAAATGAACACTATGGAACGCCAATAAATCCAGCTGCCGATAAGAGATTACCGGGTGGTTCGTCCTCAGGATCGGCAGTCGCTGTTGCATCGAGACTGAGAGACTGCGATTTTGGCATTGGAACTGACAGCGCGGGTTCCGTGCGCGTGCCGGCGGCGTATTGCGGCGTGTATGGCTTTCGCCCGTCCCACGGGATGGTTTCCACGAAGGGATGTCAAGATTTTGCCAAGACGTTCGATACCGTCGGATGGTTTGCCAAAGGCTCAAAAACATTGAAAGATGTCGGTGACGTCCTGTTAAAGCCCGCGGACGATGAAAAATACGGCATCAAAGAACCGAAGCAGTTTGCCATCCTTACGGATTTGATGAAACTGGCTGATCCGCAAGGTTCAGCGGCAGTAGCTAGTGCTTTGAAAGCGTTCGGATATGACGATAGATACGCAGGCAAGGTTTCAAAATTAGATTTAGGCGAACGATTGAAAATGTTATGTCCGAGTTTACGAACAGATACGAGTGGTAAGACGGGTTTAGAGTTGATCAGGGACAAGATGCACGCCACGATGGGTTTTGAAATTCACGAAGCTTTGAAAGAATTTCTCGCCTTTCTTGAAAAACAGGATGGCAGCGATCAAGCTACTGCTACTGCTACTGCTACCATCTCGAACAAGACGACGACGACGACGACGACGAGTGGTTTAGGAAAATTCACCGCGCAACGGATCGAAAATGCAAAGAAAATAACCGAGCAGGATTACGAAAACTTGATGAAAGTGAGAGGTGAAATCCGAGAAGTTATGGATCAAATCATGGATAACGGAACGGTTTTGATCTTCCCAACCGTCCCGGGCGTCGCTCCAATGCGTGAAGGACGCTCGGAAGAAGAAGTTCAAGCGTGGAGGATGAAAACATTCCAGTTTTTAGCGATAGCCTCCTTTTGTGGATTGCCCCAAGTCGCCATTCCTTTGCGGTATCCTGATGCGGAAGGACCGCACTCGGTTTCCCTCCTCGGAGGATTCCAAACCGATAAGATGCTTCTCGAGTGCGCTTTTAGATATTCAGCGCAAATGCAGGAGCACTTCCCGAATTACGTGATCACGGAAATGATGAAAAGCAATCCGGCTCCGAAAGTCCCGGGCGAAGAGGAGAAAGTGAATGGAAACAAAGCGTTTGCGGAAGGCAAATACGAAGACGCGATATCGTGGTACGACAAAGCGCTCGAAAAGAAAAAGTTACCGGCATATTACGCTAACAGAGCTTTAGTGTATCTGAAAATGGGCAAAATGGAAGAAGTCGAGAAGGATTGCACAGAAGCGTTGGAGATGGACGGTAAATACGTAAAGGCGTACTTGCGAAGGGCGAAAGCGAGAATGATATTAGGCAGCTTTTTAGAAGCCGCGATGGATTACGAGGAAGCTTTAAGGTTAGAGCCGACCAACAGAGAGGCGAGGAGCGAGATGGCGAACATGCAAAAGCACTTAGAAAGTGGGGCCATGGACGCGTCCATGCCGAAAGACGATTTGGAAATAGCTAGAAGTTTCATTTAATACTAATGCAAGAAGTTTTGTTAAATACATACATGTCACACAAATAAATAAAGATGTAATAATTTTATAATTTTCGTCTCAAAGTCTCGACCTGAGAGCTGATCCGTATTTCCCGCTCAATACCTTTCCTTTTGTTCCTACTATGGTCGTTCCTGGAGGCACGTCGTGGACCAACACCGCGCTCGAGCCAATTTTACAATCATCCGCTACTTTTACGTTTCCTAATATGCTCGCGTTACTACCAACCACGACGCGTTTGCCTAACTTTGGATGCCTATCGCCTCTAGTTTTCCCAGTCCCACCTAACGTGACCCCGTGAAATAACGTGCACCCGTCCCCGATGACGGCAGTTTCCCCGACCACGATACTCGTCGCGTGGTCAATCATCACCCCGCGACCAAACATCGCGGCGGGATGTAAGTCCATCCCAAACGTCTCCGACACTAACGATTGCATGTAGCACGCTAACGGTTTCCTCCCGTGTCCCCACAACCAATGACTCACTCTTTGCGTCTGTAACCCGTGGAACCCTTTATAAAAGAGAAAGCAGTGCGTCGGGTTTGGACACGCCGGGTCTCGTTCCACGCACGCGCGAATATCCGTAGCCGCACAATAGGAGATTACTGGTTCCTTTTGCATGGCTTCGAACATCAACTCTTGCCATTGTCCGGCTAATACTTGCGCGTTGGCGATTTTTGAGCTCAACACGTACGATAACGACTTCTCGAACGTCGGTTGGTTCAATATTTTGCTATAAATCAGTCCTCCCAAAAGAGGTTCTTGGGAAACCAATTCGCGCGCGCCGTCTTTGATATCATTCCACAGGGTATCCACAAATTCCCGTTTCTCTTCGTCCGTTCGTTCGTATTCGTCCTTCTGTCTCGATGACGACGACGGGGTTTCTTCTCGGTTTCGGTATAAACTGTCCTCTCTCTCCATCCTTTTTTACATATGTTATCAGAGATATCTAAACTCTTGTTTAACAAACAACAACAACAACAACAAACACGCCAAATGCAACTCTCTCTCTCTCTCTCTCTCTCTCTCCTTCCGTGCGATCGTTCAGTGTGGAAATTCCTCCCTTTTGCAGAAGCAGCACAGCGGCAGAATGATGAGAGTTGTTGTCGTCGTCGTCGACGTCGTCGGCCGAGTAGTGCGTGCGGCGCGTGAGGCGGCGAAAAGAAAAGTGCAGAATTTTTTCCTTCTTTTTTTCCAAAACGAAGTAAACTTTATCCACTTTTCACTTTTCCCCTTTAAAATAGAGAACATCTTTTCGGAGGAGCGGAAACGATGACAACAACACCGACGATGATGCAAAAAGCGATGTTTGGCACGGCCTCCACGCGAACGACGTCTTCCTCTTCTACTTCTTCTTCTTCTTCTTCGAGGAAGGTGACGACGAAAAAGATGACGATGATGATGATGACGGCGAAGAAGACGACGCCCTCATCATCATCATCAAAAAACAGACGACGACAAAACCGAACCGCCGCGGCGGCAGACAGTGGGAACAAGAACATCTCCGACGTGGCTGCCTTAGATGGATTAATCAACCAACTTTTGAACGCGCACGGAGAGAGCGACGATGTGTTGCAAAAAGTGTGCATAGAAAACATCATGGCGTTTGACCAACAGATGTGGTTACGAATGGCCTCGAGAATCGATAACGTCAACACGGACGAAGAGAAAGACGCGATTGCAGACGTCATGTCGAAGTGCATGAAAATTATCGAAGCGACGTTGAAGAAGGCGGAAGAGACGATCGATCGGTCCTCGGAACAGTTGCAACGCATAATATCCGCGGCGGCGGATCAAACGACCATGGAGTTTGACGTGCCGCTGAAATCAGACGCGTTGAGACGCATGGAAGCGGAAATTAAGAATTGCACGGTCGATGAAGGCATGTTGAACACGACGTACGCGTGGATTCGAAAGTCAGACGAGGATAAAATGGACGGAATGGTGCACATTTTGCAAAAGTTTTTACAAGTGTACGCCGCCGGGGAGTTGAACAAGAATAAGGCTCCGTTAGACGAGTTGTTGGGGTGTTCAAACACGGACGACTGGCCCGTGGTGTTTCAAAAGTTAGTCAACGAAGGTTACGGGGAAGTCGCGTTTACAAAAGAACTTCAACAAAGGATGGAAGAGGTCGTTTTGGGATTGACGAATGGCAGCTACGCGCAAAGAGTGCAGGCCGAATATTTGAAGGAAGTGGAAGAGCGTTCCAAGGAGTATTTCAAGCAAGTTTAATATTTCAAGGCTCCGTTAGACTATATGATACACTATTAATCATCTTGTGCGCGTGTTTACAATAACGTGGAAACGGTTTTTATTCTAATGCGTTCGTTTTCTAAAACTATTCTTTGTCTTCGTCTTCTTCTTTGGAAAATTTCCGTCCTTCGAGCTGTAAAAGCAGCGAGTTCACCATTACGCCGATGGAGCTCACGCCCATCACAGCACCTGCAACGCTCGGAGTGAGTGCGAGTCCGTAGGCAGGTAAAAGTGCACCGGCTGCGATGGGAATACCCACGATGTTATAGCCGAACGCCCACGCCAAATTTTGTTTGATTTTACCAAACGTCTTCGCGGATAAATCGATGGCGTCTACGACTTGCGGTAACCGATTCCCGAGAAGAACAATCGATGCAACTTCGGAAGCAGCGCCTACGCCAGAAGCCATCGCTATGCCGACATTTGCTGCGGCTAACGCAGCAGTATCATTGATTCCATCACCAACCATAGCGACGCATTTACCAGATTTTTGTAAATTTTCGACAAACTCAGCTTTTTGTTCTGGGCGGACGTTTCCGTAGACATTCTTGGGATCAATGCCAATTGATTTTGCAATCGCATCGGCGGTTTCTTGACGATCCCCGGATAGAATGATGATTTCAAAGTTCTTGTTCTTTGACTTTCGAAGTCGTTCGATTGTCATTTTGGCGTTTGATCTGAGTTTATCGCGAATCTCAAAAACTCCAGCCATTTTACCGTCAACGGAAACGCACACCGTGGTTGATCCGTTTTCGTTCGAACGTTTGAAAGCATCTTCGAGTTCAGGTGGGAACGCAGACGATTTTAACGACGATTCGACAAACTCTTTAGTACCGATGACTATCTTCTTCCCATTTACGGTTCCAAAAGCACCCAATCCCGGCTCTTGTTTGAAAGAATCCTCCGCGCACTCGTACGTTTTGTTGCCGTTCTGTGATGCTCTTTTATTCACCGCAACCGCTAACGGGTGCGTCGAATTTCGCTCTACCGCAGCAGCGAGGGATAAAACTTCATCCTCGCTCGTCAAATTTGACGTCGTGAGTTTTTCAACCGTTGGTTTACCCACAGTGAGGGTTCCGGTTTTATCAAAAACGATGACGTCCAAGTCGTTTGCTCTTTCTAAAACATCTCCACCTCGAATCAAAAGACCATTGCGCGCACCTAACGCCGTTCCGACTAAAACTGCAGTCGGAGTAGCGAGTCCTAAAGCACATGGACAGGCAACGACTAGCACGGAAGCCGCTAGTTGCGCTGCAATCAGTACTGGGGCGTTCACAGTTGCCGCAGACGCTCCCAACGCTGCCGCAACTGACGGGAAAATTTTCGTTCCAATTGTAGACCAAAACGCAAACGTTGCCGCAGATGTTGCCATGACTCCGTAAGTGAAAACACCAGAGATATCATCGGCAAGTCTTTGAACAGGAGCTTGTCTATTTTGAGCGGATTCAACCATGCGCACAATGCCAGCGACTGTCGTCTCGGACCCAGACTTTGATACTTCAACCGTTAGGACGCCGTCACAATTAATCGTTCCGGCAGATACTAGATCGCCTTTCCTCTTGGCCTTGGGGATGGGTTCACCAGTAAGCGCGGCTTCATCGACAGAGGATGTGCCATTCACGATGACTCCATCGACTGGAATTTTGTCCCCGGGTAAGATTAAAATTTTATCAGTTGGTTTGATCGCCTCCACGGATATCATTTTCGAAAGCGGAGATTTCGAAGAAGAGGACGACTCTGAGACCAGTAATCGACAGGTAGAAGGTACTAAATTCATCAAATCGCTCATATCGCTCGAGGCTTTTAACTTTGCCCGGTCTTCTACGGCTCGACCGAGAAGAACAAACGCCAACAACATGACCGGCTCTTCGAAGAATGTCGGCCACATAAGTTTTGGAACTAACGCTGCCACCGAGGACATTCCAAAAGAAGCGATCGCACCCATGCTGACCAAAGAATTCATGTTCGGCCCTCCTCTTCTAAATGCGTTGAAACCATCTGTCAAAATATCGCGTCCAGGTCCAACCATCGCAAAGAGCGATAATGCTACATGCGTTTGCGTTTTACACAAAAATCCAAGAGAGTGGATCTTCAAATAGTGCGCGGCGTGTCCTAAAATACACACAGATGCTAAACCCCACGCCAAAGCAACTTTCTTCGTCGACTCTCGTATGCGTTTGATGCGTTCTTCTCGCTTCTCTTTCGCTCTTTGCATGCCTTGATCGTATTCACCGCTAGATTCGTCCGAGGAGGAATTATCTCTCAACGTCGTAGGGAAACCAGACGCCGTGACTAATTCGGCGAGTTTATCGCCTTCGATTTTTGCTTTATTCTTGATTGATGCGATCATTATCTGTACGCCTACGTCTCCGCTTACAACTTCCACCGATGCTGCGGCCGAAGACGACGAGGATGAATCAGGCGCATTTCTTACTCCTGCGCTTCTCGCCTCCTGCAAATCCTTCTCGTCCAGTCTCACCGCAATTCTCACCACGGCGCTTTCGTTCGCTAAGTTTACGTTTGCGCTTTGCACAGACGCGACATTTTCTAAAACTTTTCTCACGTTTGCCGCGCATCCACCGCAGTGCATCCCTCTCACGTCCAACACCAGCACTTCCGGATATTCTTGCAAAGCCGTGCCTCTTCCTCCTCCTCCCGACGACGACGACGACGACTCTAAGATTTTCCCATACATATCCGTAAAATCCGTGCTATTCCCTCCGCCTCCGCCGCCTCCACCACCGCCGCCTCCCGCGTTTGGTTTCACAAAGTTCCTCCCGCCACCACCGCCTAAAGTCGCCGCGCACAAAGCCCCACTCGAGGCGACCAATCCTCCCACCCCTAAAGCTCTCTTCATTGGCGAGTTGAAGAACAACTTTGCATTCGTAGAGTCTCGTCTGGATTTCGCGTCGTCGCACTTGTCGCACTTGGCGCACCGAGTTGGCATCAATCCTTTCATCCGTTGTTGATATTTTCCTCCCGTCGATGTTCTCGAATGCGCGTTGGTGGTGGTTAATATTCTCGTCGTCGTTTTTGTTCTTGTCCTCGTGGTGGATAATTCATCACCAAACTTTGAAGAGGAGGAGGAGGAGGAGGAGGAAGAAGAACACGTTGATGACGTTCTTCGACGACGATGATGCGGATCTCCGTTCTTTCGCCTCCTCGTTCTCTCCTTAAGCGATGAAGGAGACGACGACGAAGGAGACGACGACGAAGAAACGACGATCATGATGCGCGTGTGTCGTCTGTGTGGAGAAGCAAAACTCTTCTCTTTTTCTGAGGAGGATTGAATTGATGAATTTCCCCGCAGAATAGAAAGAGAACAACAACACACAAATGCATGATGGCGGCGGAAAGAAGAGAGTCGTCGGTGGAAATGATCCGAATCCTTCCTCGGAAAGGAGAAGGAGAAGAGGAAGAGTTATTCGACGCGGAGAAAGAGTTAGGGAGAGACGTGAAATCTGTGTTTAAGATGCTCGACGACGACGGAGGAAAAGAGAAAAGTAATAAATTCGTCACCGCGGAGGAACTGGAACGTTTGAGGAAAGAGAGAGGGGGAAAAGAAGAGGAATCAGAGAAAGAACCGGTGAAACCTCTGTGGCAAATTCTCCAAGAGCAAAGAGATGTGAAAGAGGAAAAGTTTCAGGAAGGGTGGAAAACGATGAAGGAAGGGAAGAACCGGCCGTTGGAGGAGGACGAGATTGAGTTCTTGGACGAAGTGGAAGAGCAGAAGAGAGAGAACGAGAAAAGAAAGCGAGAGGAGGAGAAGGAGCTGAGCAAACAGTTTAAACTGGCGAAAGCGAGAAGTCACGCACTGAATTCCAAAACCGCTACCGCCATGGAGGAGAGCGAGGAGAAAAAGAAGAGAGAGAGTGGTGGGAGAGATGATGGTGTGGGTGTCGACGACGACGACGGCGACTTTGCGGCGAAGAAAGCGAAGAACACGAATAACGCGAAGAAGAAACTTCTCAAAGTGGCAAAGAAGAAGACGACCAACCCACAACCAGTGAGAGCTGAGAAAGAAGTAGAAAACAACAACAATAACAAGCCTTCGTTAGGACTTTTAGGCGACAAGTCTTCGTTAGGACTTTTAGGCGGCTATAGCAGCAGTAGCGAATAGAATTACATTTTATTTAGATTTTATTATTAGTCTTCCCAACCGTCTTCGTCGATTTCTTCCAGCGCGTCCATCAACGCGTTTCTGTAATACTCCTCCTCTCGCGCCGAACGTCGCATTTTGATCGCCGAGAATAGCACGCATCCGTTCTCTTCCTCCGTGAACGAACACATCGCGCCATTTGCAGCGAATAGAGCTTTGATGGTGTTTTGTAAACGAGCGTCAACGCCTTTCGCGGAGCCGCAACATTCAGACTCTCGAGACATCAAATCGCAAATTTCCTCCACAAAGTCGCTCATTTTTGTCGCCTCGCTGTGGATTAGTTCTTCTAAATCTTCACATATCCAAATTGTGGGCGTTTCCTCGCGGAAACCTTCTTTCCTCAGCGCGTCTTCGAGGTACGTTTTCTTATCCAAACTCTTCCTCTCGACATTCATAAAATCGAAATCGACTCGTCTCAGCGAGCTCCCTCTGGTCACTTTCGCGTTCATCAACTTCATCCTCGGCGTTAAATACTCGTTGCACTCTTTCGGTTGCACGTCAAAAATCGCCGTGCCTCTGGGCCAATCCCGTATCCTCAGCGTTCTCGTGTCTAAACCGAGGAAGGAGATGTTTACTATTTGTCGTGCGATGCCCATGGTTTCCGAGCCCGGAGGCTCTCGTTTCCGCATCAACGTAAACATTCTGCTCAGAACGAGCGCGTCCAAGGCGAATGACGTGGCTAAAAGTGATGACGAAGAAGAAACTTTTCTTTTGTCTTCTTCTTCTTTGTCTTCTTCTTCTGTTTGGTTTCCTGTTGACCAACTCGACGCTTCCACCAAAGTTCTCGCGTACTCGTCCAACCTCGTCATCACGTTCTCTCCCTCCTTTTCCTCCTCCTCTGATTTCTTCCTCATCAACGAACGCATCGCTCGTTGCACGACTTCTTCTTCCTCCAAACTTCTACTACTACTACTACTACTACTACACATCGTCAATCGCCGCCGCTCAAAGGTGGTCCTTAAACTTCTTCGCGACAAAAACGATGACGATGATGATATCGGGATGGAAGCAGTAGTCGTTGTTTTTGCAAACCCAATCGTCGTTCTCGTTGACGTCGTCATCATCATCTTCACGCTGT
>Ga0115556_1001158_pt1 | contig 18082 bp, 14 predicted proteins | sample COGITO_mtgs_1104_5_FD_87282 | JGI IMG/M metagenome (GOLD analysis project Ga0115556, IMG submission 87282) | Pelagic marine microbial communities from North Sea - COGITO_mtgs_110414 | ecosystem: Environmental > Aquatic > Marine > Epipelagic | place: Germany:Helgoland, sampling site Kabeltonne... | reverse complement strand
TAAAGGACGTTGTGCTGCAGAACTTTTCCAGAAAGCCAAATAAAACCATCCTCGGTGTGAGAGAGATAAGCTGAACCGCATGTTATATGACGTCACAGCCGCCTCTATTGAGAGTACTAGGACGGCTACGGCCCATTTTTTTTCAGGTTCCGTTGAAACCGTACGTCGACGGCGGCTACAAGAATTGAGTCATTGATAGAGGACGACATGATTCCGATATTTTGATAACTGCAAGCCTGAATGGCGTCGTTGGTGGCGTCACCGAGGTTGATTACGGTTATTTTGTGTTGTGACACCCTAAATAGCGGGAAGGGGGGTTGGAAGTGTTGGTCAAGATTGCAGTAAGACATAGCGATGCCGTAACCGAAAGACACTATTTCTTATCACATATTCCCCCACTGTATTCTTCAATTCACGTGATTCATAAATGACATGATTCAAGAAATCCTCATCGACCTTCTTCTTCAAATTCACCTCGTTTTCGATGTTTATCTATATGATACTGCCTGTCATTTATTCTGTAAGTCCCATCTTTAGTACCGAGGCCCCAATTGAGCAAAACATGGCAGCCGATAACCTCCCCAGATTGTTACCATCAATGTTCATCAATCCGAACAATTTTGTGGGCCTCGTAGACAGCTGAATCTCGCTAATCACCCGCTCTAGGAACAAGATACGATCTCCGAAACTTTCGGCGTCGTTCTGAGAGATGAACTCGTACTGGAGCACTTGTCGTTTTAACGAATTGACAATTTTTGTGTTCATGTTTTCGTGGGTTTTCTTCATGTTGTTCAGAATATGCAGCATAGCCAACCCAATTGTCGTCCCATCCAGCAGCAAGTATAAGCTTGCTCTACTTAGTTCGTATTCAAGTTTGTAGAAAGTTGTTTGGTAGACCAACAAACCCAACGCCGACACAGTTATGAAAAAGAGCACCTGAATCGAACACATGTGGTACCCTAACTCCTTCTTGAGTAGGTTGCTGCTCAGACTCTGATGCAGGCGATAAAACGACTCTATATTCTTCCGGCTGCTCAGAAAAATTGTCTTTTTTTCTTTCGGAGAAGTCATTTCGATTGTAAAGAGATCGACGAAGTCCTTGCTCATTCGTTTACATTCGTTTGTCGTCTTGAACGCGTTCACTATCAATATCTGAATTGTGCAAATAGTTGACACAAATATGCTCAGAAAAGCCATGCCATCGGACAATGTAATTTCGTAGACGTTGTGGAGAAGCATGTTCAAAATGATCGGAAAAGACCCTCGGATAACAGCGTAAACGTTCAGCAAAAAACTAGTGTTCATGAGCGAGTACTTCGAGTTCACGTCATTCTGTTGTAGCTCCTTTTTCCGCACAACATCGTCCGCAGTGATTGACCCTCTCCGGAGCTGAGATTTGGATATCAAGGATATCTTTTTTTTCATTGTCATGCCCCTCTTCAACCGACGATTACTGCTTTTCAACGATGGATTCGACGATGAATCTTTGATTGCAGACGTTGGGGACACTCGGATGACGTTGTTACTACGCCCGGAGTCGTTCGACCGTGCACTACTGCTGGAATTCTCTTCGTCGTCCTGGTCTTCTCCATCCTCCGTATAACGGTAAAAGAAGTAAGGGCGGCGGCCGATGATCGTAAGCAGTCCGGGAGCATTTTTCTTGGATAAGATTTCCCATATCTCTGCAAGTGAGATTTGGTTGCTTCCCGAATTTCCCCCACTTTCGGTTTTGGTGAAGGGGGACTCGAAAATGTTGTAGTTGAGGCAGTACAACTCGTACGTGGCCTGAGTTAATCCATATCCGCATTTGCTGTACCAAAAAGACTCTCTTGAAGACTGTGCCAGTAAGGCAACGAACCATGGGGTCATGTTCAAAATGCAGTCTAGGATTTCCTCTTTATCCCTCATTTCCAGTGTCATGACTAGCGTAATGACGTTCAATACGGTAACGAGGGTGGTGAGGGGCCCCACAGTTGACCTGTAGAGCGCGTGAATCGACTCCTGCCGAGGGCTGTAGCGGGGTATAAAGCGACTTACTTGAAATGGAAGTGTTCCGGTTATGAGGGAGAAAAACATTTGCAGCGCATAGCTACCCCGGCTCCAAAGCTTGAAGGCATTTTTGGGGCAGAAGAAGCTACTGTCCCAGTTGTCGAGAGAGGACTTCACTTCCTCATACGCGTAGTACTCAGACTGGAAGAAACGATAAAGGATTCTCTCCTTCTCGGGGCACAGGGAAGCGACAGGGGTTTTGGAGAGGTCTTCCATCAGCTCATTCAAACGATTTAGAGATGGCTCGAGGCCGCACTTGAAGAGAACGAGAAGTACATCTTCTCGTGTGATGTAAGCATTTTTAGTTTTCTTGAAGTAGGTGCCGTGGTTATTGAGGAAGAGGGACTGCCACTTATACTCAGAACGACCATCCGAGAGGGACGCAAGAGAGAGGTTATGGTGTGACTTGAAAGAATCGTTGAAGCTCATTGTGTAGCAACACTGTACTTTGGTGTAGGGTTTGTAGCACCAACCCTGCACTTGAGTGTAGGGTTGTAGGTATTGCGACAAGTGAGTATTGTTCTCGGAGTTGTTTGCTCTGACGGTTTCTCAAAAAGTTAAATGTTAAGGCGATAAGGGCTTAGATAAGCGTATTTTCTTGATGATCAATGTGTTTTCTTCCCGAGGAGGGGGGGAGGGGTTTAACGGTAATTTACAAACCAGAAGATGCATGAAACTTGTTCTCTGTGTTGAAAACTTTTTTTCATCAGAATCAAGGAATTTTTTCAATTAAGAAAAACCATGATGCAGCACACTACATAAAATAAGCCGCATTAATAAAACCTACTACTTATCGGGAGATTTTGAGGTATCAACTGGCGAGAGAAGAGTGGAGAGCCAGTTTAGCGGGTTCAACTTGTCCACCCTGTTCGTATTGTCCTTGACAGCTACCTCAACAGGATCATCAGGATATACTTTCAGGTTGAAACCAAATTCCATCTCTTGTTCTTTTCCCTTCAGGTTCTTGAATTGTCTCGTTATGCTCTCTTTCAAGCGCTCTTCGTTTGCGTAGATTGCATCTGCGACTTGCGCCCCTCGGGGAACGACGACAGCACCACAAGGGAACCAGGCTTCTGCGTCTGTCTCACCAAATTGACGCACAAAAACCCTATACTCCTGTCCACCAGCTGCCGTGAGGTCGTCGTACTTGTCTGCGAGCTTTTTCCGTTCTTGGGCCCCGGCGGTCATCGGTTTTTCTGCTTTGTCTTCGCCTTTGCTAAAACCTGCTGACACGAAAAAGCTTCTCCGACTCGGGGCGTGTGAAAGAGGTGGAATAAATCCCGAGGATAATACGAAAATTGTGAACAGAGGAATAGTAATCATAATAAGGCGCACTCGTATTTTCAAATTAAAATTTTCCTTTCTGTTTGGTCCTCCTGCACTTTGCGACTAAATTATTTAGCCCGACTTTTCACTTTTCACATTTTCTTCGGATTTTCACACATTTTCATCCGCTTTTGCGGTCTCCCATTTCTCCTTAGATACCAAAGCACTCGTGCATCACGCCGAAATTTACTCACCACCGCCGATTTCTCTCAGCTATTGTGTCGCTAACATCGCAAGCTCTCCAATTTTGTTGTATTATAACATTTTTTATCTCATTTTTTGGTGGATACCCCCTGGTGAATTCATCTCCTCTCCCTCGCGTTGCCATGTTATCATCGGGCCGCCGTGTGCTTGGTGGGGCTGTGCGTGCCCGGGCTACTCTACGTGCAGGTGGCTTAGAGCGTGTATGCAGAGGGGCAGGGGCCATTCCCCTACTCCGAGGTGGTGCTTCTGCTTCTAATTTTGGCAAAGATTTTTCTGCCCTTAAACGGGGCGTTTTTGGGTAAGTAAATGGCTGTTTTTCGCCTAAGTCATAATCGGACCAGGTTAAGGCAAGCATGGACATTTTAATTGCGCTCAGTAATAATAAATACGATCCCACTGACCCAACAGCAACACATATCTAACCAACCACCCCACCCCACCCCACCCCACCCCACCCCACCCTACCTACCCCATTCACCCACTCAGAACAAGCATCCCCCGATACTTTGCAGCAAACACATTGAGTAACAGGAAGCCCGAGCCGCCGCTTCTGAATGCCACCCTTACACTATCAGACGGCACTGAATTTGCCTGCAAATCATTTGGATCTCCCAACCCCACATCTGGTGAGCTGGTTTTTACCACGGGAATGGTTGGTTATTCAGAGTCGCTGACGGACCCTTCTTATGAGGGCCAGATCTTGACCCTGACCTCGCCAATGGTTGGTAACTACGGTGTACCTGCCCGCAGTGGGAAGGGTGCAAACGGTCTGGAAGCCAAGTCTTTTGAATCTTCGCGAATCCATGCTCGCGGCCTTGTTGTCCAGGACTACTGTGGCGAGTCCTACAGCCACTGGCGGGCTGGGAGCTCCCTGGGCGAATGGCTGAAAGAGGAGAACGTCGTGGGTCTCACCGGCCTTGACACACGTCTGCTGACGAAGCGAATTCGGGAGACTGGGGCGATTGTATCGAATATCTCTATTGATGGCAAGTCCGTGTCTGCCGCCGCCGCCGCCGAGGATCCAAACAGCCTCCATTTGGTCAAGCAGGTTTCCCGTACGTCTACTGAGATCTACGGGAAAGGGAACCCTATCAAGATCCTCGCTGTGGACTGTGGGATGAAGAACAATATCATTCGCCAGCTTGTCGACCGTGGTGCGGAGGTTCACGCGGTTCCCTTCGACGCTCCTCTGGCATCTATGTTGCCTGATTTCGACGGTCTCTTCCTTTCGAACGGTCCCGGTGACCCAGCAATGTGCGTCGAGACCATCTCTGAGCTTAAAAAAATCATCGACGAGAAGGATGACGCAAAGATCAAACCAATTTTTGGGATCTGCCTCGGGAACCAACTGCTTGGCTTGGCCTGCGGGGGACAGACCCGTAAGCTCCCCTTCGGCAACCGCGGGCAGAACCAGCCTGTCATCAACAACCTTACCAATGAGTGCTACATAACCCCCCAGAATCATGGTTATGAGGTCGCTGAGGACACACTTCCCAAGGACGGCCCCTGGAAGGCCCTCTTCACGAATGCCAACGACGGCAGCAACGAAGGCCTACTCCATAGTGAACGCCCCTACTTTAGCGCTCAGTTCCACCCGGAGGCCCATTGCGGTCCCACTGACACTGAGTTCTTGTTTGACACCTTCCTAGCGGCCTGTCGTGACAAGCTGACCACGGCGCTGGGTGTCAAAAACCTTACCCGACCTCTCAAAAAAATGCCCCCCCCCAGGCCAAATGTGAAGAAGGTCCTGCTGCTTGGGAGCGGGGGAACGAGCATCGGTCAGGCGGGTGAATTTGACTACTCTGGGGCCCAGGCTATCAAGGCGCTCAAGGAGGAGGGTCTTGAGGTTGTCCTCATGAACCCTAACATCGCTAGTGTGCAGACGAACGTTGCCGAAGACACGACCGACAAGGCCGATCACGTGTTTTTCCTTCCCGTAACGCCCGAGTTTGTGGAAGAGGTAATCAAGCGCGAGAAGCCTGACGGAATCGTCGTCTCCATGGGAGGACAGACGGCTCTCAACTGCGCCGTGGAGATGTACAACAAGGGAATTTTCGAGAAGTACAATGTCCAGGTTCTGGGAACCCCGATCGACGTTGTAGAGCACACAGAAGATCGCCAGCTGTTCAGTGACAGGTTGAACGAAATCGACGAGAAAATTGCCCAGTCATTTGCGGTTGAGAATATCGAGGATGCCGTCGAAGCTGCCAAGGTGGTCGGCTACCCCTTGATGATCCGCTCGGCGTTCGCGCTCGGCGGCCTGGGGTCTGGGATCTGTGAGGATGAGCCGATGCTCAGGGACATGGCGGCAAAGGCTCTGAGTACGAGCAAGCAAATCCTCGTCGAGAAATCCATGAAGGGTTGGAAGGAAGTGGAGTATGAAGTCGTCCGAGATTCTCAGGACAATTGCATCACTGTTTGTAACATGGAAAATTTTGACCCCCTTGGTGTTCACACCGGAGACTCGATTGTCATGGCACCCTCTCAGACGCTGTCGAATGAGGAGTACCATATGCTCCGCACCACTGCATTGAAGGTGGTCCGACACCTCGGAATCGTGGGCGAATGCAACATCCAGTATGCCCTTCACCCCGAGAGCCTTGAGTATGCTATCATCGAGGTGAACGCCCGCCTTTCCCGTTCCTCGGCCCTCGCTTCGAAGGCGACCGGCTACCCGCTTGCCTTCGTGGCTGCAAAGCTCAGTCTGGGCATCCCTCTTACTGATGTTCAAAACGCCATCACGAAGAAGACGCAGGCCTGCTTCGAACCCTCTCTGGACTACATTGTAACGAAGGTCCCCCGTTGGGACCTTGCCAAGTTCGAAGGTGTATCACAGGAGATCGGATCCGCGATGAAGTCCGTCGGGGAGGTTATGGGGATAGGGCGCACCATCGAAGAGTCATTCCAAAAAGCACTCCGCATGGTTGACCCTTCTGTGGCTGGCTTTCAACCGAAGAAGCACAAGATGACTGTAGAGGAACTTCGTCACGAGCTTGCAGTGCCTACAGACAAGCGCGTCTTTGCCATAGCTCAGGCTCTCCACGAGAATTCATTGACCATTGACGAGATGCACGACATCAGCAAGATCGACTACTGGTTTCTCTACAAGTGCGAGCGCATGGTGAACACTTGGAAAAAACTCGAGCAGGTCGACTGTGTCTCCAATCTGAGCCATTCCCTCATGCTCGAAGCCAAGCAGATGGGATACAGCGACAAGCAGATTGCCGAGGCAGTCCAGGGCTCAAACACGGAGGACGATGTCCGCGGGTCGCGCCTGGGATACAACATCAAGCCTTTCACGAAACAGATCGATACACTCGCCGCCGAGTACCCCGCTGAGACCAACTATCTCTACATGACCTACCATGGAGAGGAAGACGATGTCCCCGCGGGTGAAGGAGGCGTGATTGTCCTTGGATCTGGGGCTTACCGAATCGGATCCTCTATCGAATTTGATTGGTGCGGTGTCTCGGCAGTTCGCGCTCTCCGCGATATGGGGAAGCGAACGACCGTCATCAACTACAACCCCGAGACAGTATCCACCGACTACGATGAGTGCGATTCTTTGTACTTTGAGGAGCTCTCCCGTGAGCGAGTCCTTGACATCTACAACCGCGATAATTCCGACGGGGTGGTCATCTCTGTGGGCGGTCAGATCCCCAATGGACTTGCTCTCCCTCTCGACAAGGCCGGAGTCAAGATCCTCGGAACGTCAGCGAAGAACATCGATAACGCTGAGGATCGCAACAAGTTCAGCGCAATGCTAGACGAAATCGGCGTGCAACAGCCTCGCTGGGAAGAGTTAACTAGCCCCGATGCGGCCTTCAAGTTCGCTGCTTCTGTGGGATATCCCGTTCTCGTTCGCCCGAGTTACGTGCTCTCTGGGGCTGCCATGAACGTCGCATGGAGCGACAAGGAACTCCAGGCCTGTCTTGACGAGGCCGGCGAAGTTAGCGGCGATCACCCCGTCGTGATCAGCGACTTTATCCAGGGCGCTCGCGAGATCGAGCTCGACGGAGTCGCAAAGGACGGAAAGTACATTGCTGCCGCGATCCACGAGCACATTGAGAATGCCGGGGTCCATAGTGGTGATGCGACGCTTGTCCTCCCCCCCCAGGATCTCACCAACTATCAGCTCCACAGAGTCCGGGATGCTGGCGCCAAAATAGTTCAAGCTCTCGACGTCACCGGGCCGTGCAACATTCAGTTCGTAGCGAAGGGAACTGATGTCATGTGCATTGAGACAAATCTCCGCGCTTCTCGCTCCTTCCCATTTGTCAGTAAGACGATGGGGGTTGACTTCATCGAGGCAGCTGCGCGTGCCATGGTCGGCGAGGACACGTCGCACATGAATCTCCCGACTTTGGAAACCCGCAACAGGCCCAAAAACTTCGTTGGGGTCAAGGCGCCCATGTTTTCCTTTACCAGACTTCGAGGTGCTGACCCCGTGCTGGGCGTTGAGATGGCGTCTACCGGGGAAGTTGCTTGCTTCGGAGCTAACCGCGAGGAGGCATTCTTGAAAGCGCTGCTGTCGACAGGCTTCAAAATGCCCAACAAAAACATCCTCATGAGTGTAGAAGAGTCGCTCTGCCCGAAAATGACCCACTCAGCGTTTAAGCTTCACGAGATGGGCTACAAGCTTCACGCCACCAAGCGCACCAAGGAATTCATGGACAAGGTGGGGGTGCCAACCGTGCTATTGGCTTACCCCAGCGAGGTTGAAGAAGCAGGCGGCGAAGATGTGTTGACTTACCTCAAGGCTGGCAAGATTGACCTCGCTATAAACGTCCCCACACACAAGTCAAAACGCCTCGAGGACAACTACTTGATGCGTCGCACTGCCGTTGACTTCAATGTCCCTCTCATGACCAATATGCAGATTGTTGAGGTATTCACTAACGCGGCTCACCTCTACCAGGAAGGGGAGCTCACAGGTATCGAGGGGCGCAAGCTCTTCGACTACTACAAGGAAGAGGATGAGAGTGAGGCTTGGACAGACCCCAAGGAATTCCATTGATTCTGTTGAATTTGGTTAAATATTGTTTGATTGTGCATATTGTCCGTCGGGTTGCAAGTTTTGCTTTCAATTTTTAATGAGCTAAAGAAGGATGTGATGATTTTAGCTTGGGGGTAAAAATTGGGTCTTGTCTGCGAAGTCTCACTTTTTTATTCTATTCATTTTTTCCTTCTTTTTTCTCGTCTCTGCCTGACAAGATCTCGGATTCGAGCGCACTTGCTTCTGCATATTTTGTCTTTTTGAACTTCAGCCCCTTGCTCTCTTTTCTAGTTGAATTTATTTATTTTGGAAAATAAATTGGTCTCCTCTACTTACTTTACTAGAGGAAAGGATAAAGGATGTTAAATGATAAGAACCATGCACCGCTAGCTCACACTACTAGTTGTAGCTCATCTGATCGCCCTCCCCCAGTTCCTGGAGCTCAGAGTTACGCTCCACCACAAAGCCCGACTCTTGGGAAGAACAACTCTTCCTCACTTGTTCAATGGGGTCGCGCCTCTGATCTTTCTTATGGTGCGATGGAGGAAGCAGAGGCACATGTTGTCGCGACTCTGTGCGACGAAGATCCCAATAATAACAGCAACGAGATGATTGAGGCTGAAGTTGTCAATACTTTCCCTCTTTTCACTCCTGAAGATTACAACAACCCTCTACGGTTCTTGGGGAAGTGCATCCTTTACGCCATTTTCTTCCCGGTAATTTTTAGTGTATTTATCCTCCCTAAAATGCTTAAGGTCTCGTGGAGAGTGACGAGAACCGCCTGTAGAAAGCTCTGGAATACTATCGGGTTGATCAGCAAGTTCATAAGCGAGAACATTTTGACGCCTATCTGGAATGGAGTTGGGTGGGTTTTTGGGCAGATTGGAAAGCTGATAACTACTATGTACAATTTCTCACGCGATTATATATGCATCCCAATCTACAGGTACATTCTAACTCCCATTTACGATTGTATCTGTTGGTTTTATAGAACGATTCTCTGGGCAATTGAGAGGGCTGTGGATGGAGTTCGTTGGGTTTGCAATAAAATTTGGGGGGGGTTCTGTTTAATTGGTCGATTTGTTCGTGACTACTTCATATACCCAGGTGAGCGCGAGGGAACCATCGACAAAAAGTCTCAGCGCTGCTGAACACAATACTTACTACTACTCCTCCGTTTGTTTTCTCGTTTCGCTTTTTACGCTCGACGTACCGGTAGTGAGAAATGCTATTGTGTGGCTGTTGACAAGCTTTCGCGATTACATTTTGATTCCGTTGAAAAACACGGCTGTCTACATTGCTACGCGGATTTACGAAGGGTTTTGCTTTACTGGCAGATCCATCCGTGACTACATACTAATTCCGTTGAAGAACACGGCTGTCTACATTGCTACGCGGATTTACGAATGGTTTTGCTTTACTGGCAGGTCCACCCGCGACTACCTTTTGATCCCAATCCGCAACTTTTTACTCTTTCTTGGCACAAGGTGAGTCTTGGGAACGCAGCAACCTCCCACAAAAGAAAAACCGCAGCAGCATGAATAATTTCGCTTACACCTCGCGCTCTTGCTATAATCTATCACTCACACACACCGCTCTTGCTGACGCAGCATTCGAGACGGTGTTCTGGTCCCCGCGAGAAATCTCGCGGTGTGGATTGGAACGAGCATCCGAAAGTTCGTATTTACCCCGAGCTACAATGCCGTCGTTTGGGTAGTCACAAGCATTCAGAATTTTATTATTGTGCCTGCTTGGAACGGGTTTGTACTCATCACAACGACTGTAAAAAACGGTATCGTGTTCTTTTACAAGAGCACGCGCAATAATATAGTCGTCCCGGTTGCCAAGGCAACAAATAAATTCGTCGTAATGCCCATCTATAATTTCGTCTCGGCAGTCGGACACGCTTGTTTGGATGCCTTCCACGCCATAGAGCATTCAGGAAGAGCTATGTGGAAGACTATGGGTAACATTGCTAGTAGGATAGTTAAGGTATTTGGTTAAGACGCCACCGGTAGAATAGTGAAGGTTTTTGGCTAAAGACGCTTGTCTCTCTCTCTCTCTCTGGTTAAAAAATATATTACTCGGTCCAGTCGATCCTAATTGGCCGCCCTAATAAATTTTTTCCGTTCAGAGTGGCTGCCTTATCGCAAGCCTCAGTGTTCCAAAATTCCACGAAACCGACTCCTTTGAAATCTCCGGTATCCTTGTGGGACAGCCATCTCACTGCCTTAACCTCGCTCCCCACATTGTCAAAAAACTTGTAAAGTGCATCTTCGTCAATATCATAGCTCAGGTTGCCGATGAATAGCTTCTTGCAATCGGCCGGTTTTTCGCTCATTGCCTTCTTTCCTTTTCCTCCCGCGGACTCCCCAGTGGTTTGTTTTCCCCCCGTGCTCTCGCTGTGTTTAGGAGGCCAAACGTCGCCTTCCCTGCTTGGCGCGAAATTGATTTTCAGCTTCCTGTGAGGTTATTTTGGGCGTGAGATTGGGTTAGGTCAGGTCCGACTTGTTGATCACAAGTCATGCCTCCGCTTTCTTACCTTCCCTCTAGCTCGCTCCCCGCAATTTTTACACAATCCCTCGCCATAACGCTATCTTCCATTTCAATAAAGGCACTGCCGTAGAACCTCCCACTCTCTTTATCGGTGATCCATTTTACATGCGTCATATTTCCAGGAAGGTGGGCCTGCAGGCTCGCCTCGGTTACTGTGAATGGTAAGTTACCGACGAACAACCGCGTTACACCGTCCCTATTGCCCGGACACGGCGCATTCTTCTGGGGGTTGCTTGGATTGGCCACATTGTTGCCATAATCCTCAAGACCATCATTATCGCTCGAATTTTCGTCTTCGGGCTCTCCTGTTTTCTGCTTCTTCGCGCCATCTTCCTTGTCCTCGCCAATATTCCCCTCGGAGTTCTCCCGCTTCTTCTTCTTTTTCTTCTTTTCTTTCTTTTCCTTCTTTCCTATTTCTTTCGTCACAGTGATAATTCCGTCGCTACAGTTTTGATTTTGTTTCAATTAGACATGCATGTAGTGAGTGATTGACGTCCAATTACCGACGACGCTACTACAACCGAATGAACTGCCTTTCGGGAAAACTATTCTTACCTGTCAACACTAATCGTCCCCTCCTCCTCAAACGACTTCATCACTTTCTTAAATGCCTTCTTGTTGGCCTTCTCGTCGTCATCAATTTGCAAGCTCAGAAACGTCTCTTTCCGGAGTTTCTTCACCTTAAGCGTAGCGCCACCTTTGTAAGCAAGCGATAGCGATGATGTCACGGTGGATTTGATGTCCCCTTCGACCTTATCCATCTTATTAGCTAGAGCACCAAAAAATTTCGCTGGACACAGAAAAGCGGCAGATAATAAGCAATTTCGCAGACAATAACCAATTTTTTTTACTGAGGTGGTGTGTCTGTTATTATAGAGCCGATGGAAAAATGGACAAACGCCAAATATGTTCTCTACAATCAGCAGGTAGGTTGTTTCGTTTTTTGTGGGATCCCACAGCAAATACAAGAATTGTCCAATTTTTTCATCATTTAATTTCAGCCGTAACTTGTACAAGCTGTTCTTCTTGGCTTATGTTTGTGTCGGCTCCCTCGACACAACCAAAAGTTCTGTGTTTTTTGGCAATAATTCGCTCTAATGTTATTTTTATAAGTTAGTACAATAGTTTGCAGGTTCTCTCTTCACACTTTGCTGGTCACTGGCATGGCCATCTGCATGGTTCCGCTGTTTGAGATTACCAACAGTGGTGCGTTCGTGTTGTTATCCATTGTTGGGTTCGCCTTAACTAGTCCATCCATTTGGGAAACAATGGTGGCAAACTGGTTGGAAGAAACATCCATGTTATTGTCCTTGTCGACGGCGTAGCAGACGAACATAACGTCGATGGTGTCCAGAATGATTCCGGCCATGTACTCGAAGAACATCTTGCTAACGCAACCAACAAATGTGGCGGCCATAGGGGCAACCCAGACATTCTGACCATATACGTGTCCATTTTCATCCCGCAGCCAGTGAGCGAGGATATTGTTGGCGACAATGATCAGGAAGATACCCAGAACAGGGTACCAAAGGTTGAACAGCATGTTGAAGAACCATAGATAGAAGATGACAACATCCAAAGTTTCACCGGCTGACTGGGGGAGAGTTTGCCAGTGGTAAACATCGTCCAGCCACGCCCAACAACTCATAGTGACAGCCATGGAAAACACGAATGATCCAAGCTTCAAGACACTAACAGAGGCATAGTCGGTAATGAAGCCGTTCTCGAAGTGGCGGCTCATGATGTTAAAGCACTTCTTCGCGGAATCCATGAAGTTGAGACCAGTAAAGACATGGATGATCAAAGTGAACTTTGTCAGCATTTTCATACAGGTTTCGAGGCAAAATTTGACGGCACAGCTAACTAATAGCAGAGGCGCAAAGAGACAGCACTGTGAAATGTGAAATGTGAAAATGCGGTGAGGGTATTTGTTGTTAATGATTGGACTGCATAAATACTGAAGATGAAAGAATCTGGCATTTTCCTCCACCCCTGCGATGCTACTACTGTCCGACGCTGGACGCCCAAATATCCCACTCACCTGCGGGCCGGTGTAATAGTACCACTTAACCTCGCTGGCCTTTTTTATCCGCTCAATGATTGTAGTGATAAAGCTACTAAAAGCGATGGTCCCCAGACTCTTGGTGACTGAGTTAAAGACCGCAGTGGGCACCGAGGGCATGTCATCTGGGTGAAAGTGCCAGCTTCCGACCACCTGCGCGATGATACTCAATCTGACCTGGCTATAGAAAAGTACGGCCCAAAGCCAGGCGAACATCATGAAGTTGTAGCAGTCGATTACCCACGAGGGGCTCTCGAAAGAACAGGTGGAAGGAGGTTGAGAAGTAGTTTCCAAGCACATAGTGGTAGTGGATTCCTCAGACCCTTCGTCACTAATAAACTTGCAGAACGGGTCCATTGAGTCACTTTTATAGCCGCAATAATAAAAGTGTTCTCCATCATCAAGTGGACAACTTAAACTCTTAAGAGCATCGTAGGTTTTAACAGCGACAGTGTTAACCTGGACGGCAGAGATGAAGAACTGCACAAAGAGGTAGGCGTGGAGGACATAGAAGCCCTTCACGACAATCAAACCAGAAAACATCGATGGATTTTTCTTGATGGCAAGAGCGGAATGCTCGATAATCTTGCCAGCAAACTAAGGAATATTCGGTATCAAGGGTTAGTTAGGTTTTTTGTTCAGTTGAGGTGAGGTGAGGTGAGGAACGCTGGGGGGGGGGTGGTGCAGCGCAAAGAGCGCAAAGGTTATGTGTGCGTGCGCACTTGAGCTTCGCATAGGCCCTTCGGCAAGCAACATTCAGCTTCGGCGCCAATCCTTACCTCGAGCTTGTCCTTCTTCCACACAATGAGTCCAATGTAACCCAGCGCCAAGAGACAGAAGACAACTTTGCTGTTATCATCAGGAATTTTGACAGCGATGTAAATGATGGCGCCGACTTTCACTAACTCGGTGGCAAACACAATGGGGGTGGCGAAGTTTCTGCGTTGCAATATAAATACGGTGTGAGCTTATTTTCAAAACCAATAATGCACACACAAAACCCAAATTTTTGCCTTCCAAACTCTGCAACTTACCTCAACAAAACTACCCAACCAACAGCCAAAAACAACACCATGGCTATCAAGACAGAAGGGATTTCGGGATGCGCAAGAAAGGCCTCAAACATGTCTCCTTTCTCATAATCAAAATTACTCTTTTTCTTGTAGTCATCTCCCTCCTCCAAGGACCTTCTCATACCATCCTCGGAAGGGTAGTCTAGAAAAGCGCAGACTCCCGCCGCATCGTCGCCGCTTCCGGTCGTCCCAACTGAAGCGCAGCACTCCTTAGCATCCTCCTGGAAGTAAGTGCTGACTCGTTGGACAAAATACTTGGAGTCATTGATTGAGATCTCCTTGTATTCCCACTTGGGATGGGCGGACCCAATGATGACAAATCCAATGGTGAAGAAAGCCAACATCGTTACGATGAACGCGCCGGCGCATATGGCGTCTGCAAGTGGGGTTAAAGGGGTTAAAAAAAATCATTAGGGGAAATGGAACCAACCAAGCAGAAGCGTGACTTACCTGTGAAAGATCGCTTCTGATGGTCATGGATCACTCTTGGAGGGATGGTGTCAATGACTCTTCTTTCGGATCCGTCGGAGATTTCGAGATTCTGCGCGACACCACTCATCTTTACTTTCGTAGAGTAAGTGCTGGGAGAATTTTCAGTTATAAAACTTCGGGACAAAAATTTCGGTCAAAAAAGATCGTTCTGTCGTTCTGGTAATGTTCGAGAACTTGTTCTCAACCCAAACCCCCCTTCTCATTTTCACGTTTTAAACATGTCGTCGTTTTTACGACCCGTCCTCTAGTACATCTCCAACGTTCAGGGTCTCTCCGACCGACCCGATGATCAATCCCCAAAACTGCTTTTGGTGCCCTCTCTTTGACTGCCTGGAACGTTACGTTCGATTGTTCAGGGATAGTGCGCAAACAGTCGAGTTCTGGTGCTATCTCCGCTAAGTAATAATACACGAGACATGAAGTGAGAGAGTTTTTTACGTGCGCTCATTTCCTCAAAAATTTCTCTACAGCTTTTATTACTCTCGTTGTCATTCGCACACGTGTATGTCTGTCTGCCATTGCCCTTGCTGCTCGTATACGAATACGAATTGTATCGTCAAGTAAAATCAGCCAAATATTTTCTTGACCTCGTCGTAGGTAACAAGAACCAATGCTGAACTAATAGCCCTGATGTTGTTTGCACCACACCCTTTGTAGAAACCCTTCACGCCCTCGTTCTTCATGATGTGGTTAATGCAACCACTCGCCGTCGTGAACTCGACGGTCGCAGCCCCACTTTGCATCATCAATCTCCTCCTTATAGTGTCGATGGGATAGGCAAAGACCGCTGCACTAACATCGACTACCATAGCCAATCCAAACTTTAAAAAGAAATTTGCATTTTTCCCGTCTAGCCCAAACACCTGCTTACCGGCATCGTAAAATCCGAAATAACCAGCCCGATACACAATGATCCCAGCAACGCTAGGGCCATACCCTCTGTACAGCCCCTTCACTCCCTCCTTCTTGGTGATTTGACGCATGACGTCTGTGAGCCCATTGAACTGCTTCTTCTTCCCACTGTCAGCGGCAAGACGTGTGTAGCTAAACTCGAGGGGATAGACAACGGTGAGAGATGTCGCTCCGGCTGCCCCTCCGGCGGCTAAATACCCGGCAAACCAGGGAGCAAATCCATTCTCCTTTGGAGGAACCAAGAGTTTCTGGTACTTTTCTTTGCAAGCAAAGTTGATGGCCTGGGTGGGAAAATAACGGCTACAATTCGTGAAGTTCCCACGCCATAGTGACGCGAAACCCTGCTCGCTGACCAACTGTCGTCCTGTTCCAACCATACCAAGACCAGTGGATTGCTTGGCTGTCTGGAGGACAATCTTCACACGTTCTAGAGGAGCACAAGTGGTCTTTGCCACACAACCAGCAGTCCCGCCCATTGCCATATCCTTGATGAACTTCAGAGAAGATGAATCATTCGTTTTAGTAGCCATGATGGGAGACTGTGGTCAAGTTATAAAATGCATGGGCGACAGAAAATAAAAACACTTTTTAAAGATGAGGATTTGCCGCTACTCCTAAAAATGTGCTTTTCTAGGCTACCTTTGTGAATTTGCTACTACGGCTAAGTTATTTGCCCGTAACGTTATTCTCTCCCCTAACTTTGGACCATTTCCCTAATTTCAGTTTCTCGGCAAGGAAGGAGTGAGGGTAGAGCTCCTCGATCACCCAACATATTGTCGCTGCTGGAATGATATCGAATGGCAGCAGCTCCTTTATGAGCTCAATCCCAGCAACCGAATTACTGCCAAACAATTGCCGTAGAGTCAGCGCCTCTATGGGGGCTAAGATGAAATCGCTAGCTCCTCCCAGAAATGGTATCGCCATGCTTGCATCCCCAGCCAGGTCGATGAAGATGCAAATTGCCAAGCGGACCAATGCGTCGCTATTAGGTGATGCGTCCGATAAACTACCAACAGAAACAGGTTTTTCCCAATTCATCTTCTGTTTTGCTGCTTCTACGGCAGCGGCGCCTTTCTTATTCCCCCTATCAAACAATTCATCTCTTGATTTCGCGATCATGTCACCAACAAATCGCGCTACAAATATTATCACAACGCCGGCAGCGGCGTTCCCTATTGCGATGCTTATTATTTTACCTCTAATTACGCTCCAGAAAGTGCCTGAAACTACAGCAGCATCTACAAATTGGCTTGGGTCAACAGCACAATGCGTGCTCCTCGAGCGTGCTAGTTTGGGCACCGGGGGGGTGTTGATCTGTCGATGATCTTGAGTGACAAACCCCCGTGCCAGTGTCGCTGGGGCGTGAAATCCAGACACCCAAGGGAATATGACGATGATTCCCAGCAGAGTGAGAATATTTTTGCCGCCCGTCATCTATCGTCGATCGACACAGTCGACCACACGTTTTGGATGATGACGGTAGAGAGCGATTTTAGAGAAGGGGATTTCTATTTTGGGGGGGGGGGGAATGGGAATATATAGGACAAATTGAAAAAACAATACACAAAAGAGTTTTGGACAAGCGGCGAACGGCCGGGTGTTTCATCTCTCTCCTCAGCTGGCAGCTGTGTAGTTTTTTAGTCACAGAACCGAAGAGCAGTTGTCTCTCGCCCCTGCCTAATTTTTGTCATGATGATGATTTTGTCCCGCAGACTGTCCGGCAAATGCCGTGCACGTTCAGATCCCTTTTCCCTCCTTCCTCCTCTCCGCACAATGGCGTCCTCCCCGATCTCTCCCGCTCCCGCGAAATCCAGGATAAATTACCCGAAGAGGATAATAATATGTCGCCACGGTGAATCAAAGGGAAATCTCTCCGACACGGCGTACGTCAACACTCCCGACTGGCTGATCCCGCTGACCCCGAAGGGTATCCTCCAATCCCGCGCCCTCGCGAAATCAATAAAAAGCATCGTAGGTTCGGGCAAGCTGTATTTCTACACTTCGCCTTACCTCCGCACGAAGCAGACGACCTTCGAGTGCCTCCAGCTAGTCCGCTCCCAGACGGTCGGCGTCCGGGAGGAGCCGAGGCTCACGGAGCAGCAGTTCGGGAACTTCCAGGACGTGGACGAGGTGAGGAGGCAGAAGGAGGACCGGATACGGTACGGTCGTTTTTACTACAGATTTCCTTTGGGGGAGTCGGGGCTGGACGTATTTAATAGGGTGTCGTCGTTTTTGAATACGCTTTGGAGGGACTTTGAGGACCCGGATATCATGGGGGGGGATGAGGGCGGGTGTGAAGATGAGGAGGAGATGAATATGGTCATTGTTTGTCACGGACTGACCATGAGGTTGATGTTGATGCGTTTCTTTCAGTATACTGTCGCGGACTTTGAGAGGAGCGAGAACATCGAC
>Ga0115556_1001146_pt1 | contig 18203 bp, 9 predicted proteins | sample COGITO_mtgs_1104_5_FD_87282 | JGI IMG/M metagenome (GOLD analysis project Ga0115556, IMG submission 87282) | Pelagic marine microbial communities from North Sea - COGITO_mtgs_110414 | ecosystem: Environmental > Aquatic > Marine > Epipelagic | place: Germany:Helgoland, sampling site Kabeltonne... | reverse complement strand
GCGAGAGAAAGAACAAAAAGGCAGACGAGCGAGCGAGAGAGAGAGCTTTTATACTACTGCTCTCTTTGTTTTGTTTTCGTTTTATTATTACTCGCGCGCACACTTGTAGAGTGTCTCTCTCTTTGTCGTTGCATTCTTTTACTTGAGATATAATTGGAAAGAACGATGACGTTGATGCGTTGCGCCGCCGCGACCGCGAACACTCCTCACACGAACAGCACAAAGATGACGATGCACCAACAAAACGGGAGAGGGTTACTCGCCTCGAAAGATTCTCGAACGCGGATAAAAGTGGTGAGGAAAGGCGCAGAAAAAGCGTGCGTTGGTATTCGATGCAATGCGAGTAAAAACCCTTCCGATGGTGGCAAAAAAGGAGGCAAAAGTGGCATCGCGGGCGAAAAAGTAAGAGGCGGGAAAAGAGCTTTGCAAAATAAAGCAGTCTCCGAACCACCTTCGTCTCAAGGACGCCAATCTGATCTCACGCCTGCGTTTATCTCCCCGTCGCAGTTCACCGAGATGCAGTTGTCGACGTCGCAGATGAAAAATTTGGCCTCGCAACGCCCGACGGATCAAACCTTTGTATCGCAATTCGCCGCCGACGAACCGAGGAAAGGCGCGGATATTTTGGTCGAAGCGTTGGAAAGAGAAGGCGTGGATTGCGTGTTTGCGTATCCAGGCGGCGCGTCGATGGAAATTCACCAAGCGTTGACGCGTTCGACGACTGGGATCAGGAACGTGTTGTGCAGACACGAACAAGGCGAGGTCTTCGCCGCGGAAGGGTACGGAAAGGCCACGGGGAAAATTGGCGTGTGCATCGCGACGAGTGGACCGGGCGCGACAAATTTAGTCACCGGGTTAGCGGACGCGTTGTTGGATTCGGTGCCGATGGTTGCGATTACCGGTCAAGTACCGAGAGCGATGATTGGTACGGACGCGTTCCAAGAGACGCCGATCGTGGAGATTACGAGGCAGATTACGAAACATAACTATTTGGTGATGAACGTGGAGGAGATTCCGAGGATTATTCGCGAGGCGTTTTTCTTAGCCGCGAGCGGAAGACCCGGACCGGTTTTAGTGGACATCCCGAAAGACGTGCAGCAACAAATGAGCGTGCCGTATTGGTCGCCGAAAGTGAGTTTGAACGGGTACTTGTCTCGATTGCCGATTCCGCCGAGTTCGCCGCAAATCGACCAAGTCATGGAGATGATCAAGAATGCGAAGAAGCCGGTGATTTATTCCGGTGGCGGTTGCTTGGATGCCTCCGACGAACTGACACAGTTTGCAAAACAGGCTGGGATTCCGATTTGCTCGACATTGATGGGTTTAGGCGCGTTCCCGGAGAGCGACGATTTGAGTTTGCGCATGTTGGGTATGCACGGCGCGGTGTACGCGAACTACGCCATCGATAACGCCGATTTAATGTTGGCCTTTGGCGTTAGGTTCGACGATCGCGTGACTGGTAAATTAGACGCTTTTGCCTCTCGCGCGTCCATCGTGCACGTGGACATTGACCCGGCTGAAATCGGCAAGAACAAAAAACCGCACTGTTCCATCTTTTCAAACATCAAACCGGCGTTGAGATTGTTGAACGAGAAAATGAGCAGAGAGACAAACTTACCGGACTTTTCCGCCTGGCGAAACGAATGCAACGAACAAAAGAAGTTGCACCCATTCCCGATGCCAAACTTGCAAAACGACGAGATTTCACCGCAAGCGGCTATTCAGTTGTTGTACGAAGTGACCAACGGCGAGGCGGTGATTTCCACCGGCGTCGGTCAGCATCAAATGTGGGCCGCGCAGCACTATTTGTTCGACGAACCGAGAAATTGGTTATCGAGCGGTGGTTTAGGTTCCATGGGCTTTGGTTTACCCGCAGCTATTGGTGCCGCCGCCGCGAGACCGGATAAAGTTGTCGTCGATATCGACGGCGACGGGTCCTTCGTCATGAACATTCAAGAGTTGGCGACGTTGCACGCCGAGCAGTTGCCGGTCAAATGCTTCATTTTGAACAACCAATATTTAGGCATGGTCGTACAATGGGAGGACCGATTTTATAAATCGAATAGAGGACACACGTACTTAGGGTCTCCAGACCACGAAGAGTACCACGAAACGAAAGACGAGTCGATGATTTTCCCAGACTTTGTGACCATCGCAAAAGGATTCCGCGTCCCCGCGGAGAGAGTGACGAAAATGAGCGAATTGAAAGGCGCGATTGAACGCATGGTGAACACGCCGGGGCCGTACTTGTTGGACATCATGGTGCCTCACCAAGAGCACGTGTTACCGATGGTTCCAGGTGGGGGTTCGTTTAAGGACACGATCACCTCCGGCGACGGGCGAACGGCCTCGGATTTAGGCAAGAAGATGGACGGTCTGTAGACGCGATTGAAAGAGAGAGAGAGAGATAGAGGCGGCAACGCCTTTGACGCTCTCGCCGTTTTTGATCAACTTAACGACGCCTTGTGTAAAAATTATATTTTCTTCATTACTACTTACTGGTACATTTCATCTACATCACATAAAAATACAAAAGCGTTTGCTTGCTATCGATCAATCAATCTATATCGATCGTTATTCTATTTGCGGACTAATTCTATATGCACATGTTTATATTTCTCTATTGTTGCGCGTCTTGTTCTCGCGGTTCGTTCTCGGGGGCCGGCTCTTCCTCCTCCGGCTCCGACTGTAAAAGTGGTTTCGTCGACACTTGAGAATCCATCAAGCCGGCGATTAATCCGTCCTCTTTCTTTTCCTCGCCTCGTTCTTTTGCTTTTTCTTCTTCAGAAGAAGAAGAAATAGAAGGATGCGCCTCTCTGCTTCCGCTCAACAAAGGCGACATTTTTTCCACGAATATCTTCGCCTCCTCCCTCTCCTTGGCGTCTAAAATCTTCCTCTGTCCGTGAACGAAGGACAAAATCCCGTTCCACCCGAACCCGACGATGTTCATGAACGGAATCGTCAAGTGCCTCGGAACGACCCAGAAATTGAACATTTGCGCGGGTACCCAGACGATCCACAAAGCGCGCATGGTTTCAAACACCGTATCGTTCCATAACGTTTTCAAAGTCCCGTAAAACTCTCCCGCGCTGGTTTTGTTTTCCGACCACATCTTAATCGCCAAGAACGTTGGGAAGTATACAAAAGGCGCGACGAAGAGTTGATCCGCGGCAACGATTGCCCCAGTCGCGCCTGGAATCCCCATCTTTGGTTTCATCACCCCGTACAGCGGTTTCAACATGTGATTGTACAAAGAGTACTGAAACGCGCCTACGTACGCCACGCCGAGCGCGAAGAAACACCCAACCCTCTGATAATCCAAATGCGTGTTCCCTTCCACGAATATTTGGACGAACGCGTCTGAACTGACGCATTTAAACACACTCGTCGCCAAGGCGGCTAAAAAAGGCTTCTCTAAAAACACTTTCTCGTACAAACACATCCAATATTCCTTGTACCATCTCAACGTCGCCGGATGAAACAAAACGTTCGGAAATTTCACCCCGGCGTGACGTAAAGAACTAATCGGGTTCGGTGGTTTCTTATACGCTCTGGCCACCGCATCTATGGTCGCGTAATCGATCACTTGCTCGGTTTTTTGCCAGTACGGGTTAAAGAAATACGACGACGGCGCCGAGGAACCGCCTCCCTCTACTCCCGCTTCCGCTTCCGTCGTCGGATGATTTTGTTGATTCAAACGTTGTTGTTGGGTCCTTCTGCTCAATTTACTATTACTGCTACTAAAAGACGACCAGTACTCGTTCAAAGTCTTCCTCGCGTTTTCGATCCGACCAAACGCGCTGGTAGGAGTAGTACTACTACTACTCGTACTCGTCTGTTGTGCTCCGTAAAAATCCTTCTTATTCGAGCGAATTTGTTGTTTTGCAACCACGTCTTCTCCTCTGTGTACTCCTCCTCGTTTCATCCGTTCGACGACGAGTTTCCTCGCGTCTTTGAGAACCTCCGAGGCTGTTCGTTTCGTGCTCATGAATAATCTTCTCGTCGTGGAATCTTTCCCGTGGGGGAGCCGCCAACGAGTAATCCGAGCAAGAAGAAGACGAGATAAGAGATGCACAAACGACGACCGCAAAGAAGATGAACGCAAAGATGGGCTGTATAGCGCAGGTGTGCGTGTCGTGCGCGTAACGGAGAAAGAAAGTAAACCTTGTTTCGTATAAAAAATGGTGGTGTTAATGGTGTCTTATCGCGCTTAAATTCTCGTTTTTTGTGACGTCTACCACTTGGAAAATGTGAGAAAATACGCGAAAGCGACATTAATGATGCGGCGAGAAGAAGATCTCTTTAGCTCTCTCTCTTTTTCTCTCGCTGTAACACTACTACTTTACTCCTCTGTCATCACAGGTCTAGTTGTTGCCCTCTTGTTCTGTTTATTTCTGTTTTGAAAACGCGCGGACGTGGAAGCTCAGGGTGACCTTCCTATGCGGCGGTTCTTCGTGTACTCCTACTCCTTCTCCTCCTCCTCTTTCTGCGCTCGCTGAAGCGCTTGTTTTTGCCACGGTGTTGTTCGAGTTCCAATAGTTGCGCGCGGCATTTAAGGACGCATCTGTTTGGTGGAACCCGGACGCGCCCATTTTTAGGAGGAGTTGAACGTCTTGCGAAGACATCGGAACGGCGCGTTCGATGATTTCGCTACTACTATTACTATCACTACGACTACTACTTTCAATTGGCGCTAAGGACGTCAATTCTTTGAGTTGCTTTTCGACGCGTTCGGATTTGTTGTCTTCGATGTTGAGACAAATAACCCCGCGTTCTTTCGCCTCGTTCGAGCGCAACTCCTGTAAATGCAAAGGCGACGGAGAGACGACGAGGAACGTGCCTTTTTCTTTCATCGTTCTTTCGATTTCTTTTCCGTTTCGAGGCGCAAAGACGCTCAAAGAAATGTCGACGCTGTCGTCTTCCATCGGCACGTCGTTCGCGTCCGCAACGGCAAAGAAGAATTCCGCCCCGTTTACTTTTTCTTCTAAAATTCTTTCATCTTCATTAGCAGTAGTAGTTATCATCATTCGTTTCGCGGCGACTCTCACCGCTTCTTTACTCGCGTCGATGCCGATAAATCTAAATCGAACGTTCCGTTTCCTCGCTCTTTCGCGCAGCGATACGACTTCATCGTTTTCCCCAAACACCAACCACCTCGAAATCTTCTCCAACCAGTACCCGTCGCCGCACCCGATGTCTGCAATCGTAACAAAAACCACTTCTTCCGCCTCTTCTTCTTCTTTCCTCTTATTGTTCTTCATCTCGAGCGCTTGTTCCGCTCGCGCGCGTTTCTTCGCCTCCAATTTTTTCCGTCGAGGACCAACTTTAAAGCCACTATTAGTATTCCCATCCTCGGGATGATGTTGCGTTTTCTCGCTCTTCTCGCTGTTGCTACTCTTTATACCATTGCTCTTCTCATCGTCAGCGTTTTCCTCCTTTTCTTCGCTTTCAAGGCATCGAGACACCGCCTCCAGCACTTCTCGTTTCAGTTTCTCTTCGAAGAGAAAATCAAACGTTTTAGAGTCGAGAAACTGTTTCCGGCTTTGTACCATCTCTCGAGTATCTCCTGTTACTGTTCTTGTCGTCAGTAAGTGCGCGAATCCTTCTCTCGCGATATCTATCGAGTGCTCGTTTGGGCAGCGTAATGCCATCGAGTGCTTCGTCAACGGTTTTGCGCACGTGGGACATTTGAACGGCGAAAAGGAGGAGGAATGAGAAGCGTACGAAAAGCATTTCACCTCGTTTCTTTTACTACTGTTGTTTCTTCCTTTTTTCCTCTGAGAAGCGATTGTTGTCGGGAGGAGGAAAGAAGAAGACGACAGTAACATCTTAGTAACGTCTTATTCTCTGAGGAGAAAAGGGAGTTACGAATGGGAGAAATACAGACTCATTATTAAAGAGTAAGAACGAAGCACTTACGAGTAAGAAATACGCACTCATCGAGCTAAACTTGAGTAAGAAATACAGACCTACACCCTAAACTCTTAGTACGTACTTCTTACTCTCTTCTGCCTGCTTGTGAAAATGCATCAGATTTTTTTCCCGCCAAAATCTCTCCTCATTAAAAGCAGATACAAACGTAATTTACTGCGCGCGAATAATAAACTACTCGCCTTTCGCGACGAACGCCTCCTCTCTCTTTCTCGAATTATTCAAAACGACGACCATTTACACAGCAGAGAAGAGTCAGAAGAGAGATGAAGAAAAAGAAGCTTTCAGAGAAGGAAAACGATGAAGAAGAAAAAGATGAATCTAAAATCGATTCATTTTTGCATCCAATCGATGCGTCGTTGACACATCTCGCCTCGAAAATCGAACGAGTCTGCTTCCCGTCTTTACGAGCGAGAGAGATTCTAGGCGAAGAAAAAGAAGCGAGCGATGGCGTGGTGCGTTTTTATTTATACATATTCTCTCTCTCTTTCGAAGAACGTTTCATTAAGCGCTACTTTTATTTCTTTTCTCTCTCTCTGAATTGATCTCTCTAACGAACTCTCTCTCTGATATATAGACGAAAAACCTGTGGCATTGCGTCATCGCGTACGTCGTACTCACATCTCACGCACACACAAACGAGTACTTCGTGAAGAAAAATTTAGGGGACGTTTTGATTCATTTTCGCGTGAACGCGGCGGATTTCTTCACCGCGTGTCGGACCTTCGCGTGCGTGTGCGCCAAACCGCTGAGGAAGATTTTGAGGGAGGAAACGAAACATCCTCTTTTGAAAGGAGATGAAAGGGACGAGGACGAGGACGAGAGCGAAGAAGGAGATGAAAACGCGAGGAAGAGACAGAAAACCGAGGACAAGAAGGACGACGAGGATACAAAAACGAAGAAAGCGCCGACGAGAAAAACGAAATCTCCGAAACTCAACGCGGATGATTCCGAGGACTTGGAAATTGCCGAAATGAAACGATTGGAGCAATTTTTAGGCATGGATAATTTGCGAGCGTCGTTCGCGTTTAGCAAAGTCATCGCGACAAAGTTCGAGCAGTTTTGTAAGACGCACTTTCGCGTGGACGAAACGTTGGGACGAGCGTATTGTCGGTTCGCGTGGAACGCGTTTTCGTTGACGAAAGTGAAATTAGGTACGAGCTTGTTCGAAGACGAGGATAACGAGGAGGACGGCGACGACAAGAAAGCGAAAGAGAAACCAAAGCTGATGTTGTCCTCGAGACATAAAAAGAGGAAAGGCACGTACGCGGAAAAGAAAGAGACGATTAAAAAAGAAGAGGCCGAAAGAAGAGAGAGCAACAACAAAAAAGTCTCGTCCCATACCACACACGCGGGAGGAGTACCGAATTTGTACGAGCAGTTTCACCTTCTCGTCGCGATTCAAGCGTTCGCGTTAACCAATGCCCCGGAAACGTGTTTAAGAACGAGCTTGGAAAACATGCTCTCGATGACGGAAAAGGATCCGGAAACCGGCGAGCCTTTGGCGCTGGAATCTTTGTGTCGATCGAGCAAGACGAAGCTCGCGAGCTGTCAGAAAATGTTGAAGAACATCGAAAAGTTGCACGAATCTATTTTGAAAGAGAAGAACACGTTGAGAAAGAAGTATTTCGAGAAGAATAAGAAGAATAAGACGGCGATGGAGAACGTCAAGTTAGCTTCGGATATCTTTGAACGCGAGTACGTGGAAGCGGTGAGAGAGAAATTCGGATGTCGCGCAATCAACGAGAAATTGTACGTGCCGTTCCTTTTAGCGGAAGAAGAAATAGATGAGGAGAAGCAACGAGAGAAAAATCTTCCCGCGCCGTTTGATGTGCTCAAAGGCGATTTGCGAGAACAACCGATTGGTTTTGCGCGACTGCGAGCCGCAACGCCGATGCACAAGAAGGATAAAAGTTTCACGTTTCGAACCGGATCCGCGGTGGAAGCAGCTGTAGCAGTAGCTACTGCTGCTACTACTACCGCTGCTGCGACGAATACTACTAACAACATCGGGGGGACTTTTATTCCGCCTACGCCGCAATCGCCGTACGCCGGGTTCAATAAAACTGTCGCCGGCGTGGCGGTTGATTATAACAACGTTCAAAACACGCCGATTTCAAACGTCATGTACGGCGTCGAATGGATCGATCGAATCGTTTCGCCATCATCAAACAACGTTGATAACACGCAGCAAAACGACGAGACTTTACGTTTACTCCGCGAATGCATCCGAACAAAGAACAACGACAAAGATAAACTCCAAGACGCGTACGCGCGCGCCGAGCGTATGATTACCAAGTGCAACACGCTCACTCGCGAAGATGCGTTCACAAATCTCAACGCCGCTGCGAAGCGAGGCAACGTTTCGAAATCACTCGATAACATCGTCGACAACAGGGCGACGGATGCCTTGGCCGTGTTCAAATACTTCTTTCGAGCGATTTTGAGAGACGAAATCAATCGCATGGAGGCGACGACGACGATGACGACGACGAACGCAAACACCATCTCTGATTCGACGAAGCGTGCGATATCGATGCTCGTGGACTCGAAACGATTCGTCGAAGTAGTCGTCGCCTTATCCGTCGAGGTAGTTTCCGTCGCGCGAAACGGAGTCCATTTGAGCACGAGTAGTGGAATCTACGACGTCGGTCCAAGTTTCACCGGGAATGGCGGTAATCGCGCGATTACGTTGCGCTTTCCAGCTATTCCCAACGCGATTGGTTTAAACGCGTTTGATGTTTTGAACGGCATCGAGCCGTTCGTGAGATCGAGACCGGAAATGCCGCGAGAAATTAGAGCGTACTTTGGTCGAATCGAAGAGTCTATGTTAGAAAAGTTAAGCTGGAAAAAAGATTCGAGTTTGTATCCACTTTTGCGCGTGGCGACGACGAAGAGCGGCGCGAAGAAGAAGAACATCGGAGAGACCGCTGCGATTGCTGCCGCTGCTGCTGCTGCTGCTGCTGCAAAGAGCGAAGATAATATTACGAACAACAACAACAACAACGACAACAACGACATCCACTCAAACAGCGCCAATCAAATCGCCGCCGTACTTCTCGGTGGCACGTTAGCATCCGGGCAAAAAGTCACCAAACCGCTCTCAAAACACCACACAGCGCGATCGTTAACGCATATGCAACAATTCGATCGCAATGTTCTCGGGAAAGGAGGAGGAGGAAGAGGAGGAGACTCGAATGATGACTCTCCGATTGATGAAGAGAAGAAGAAGGCGATAGATGTGGCACAAATGGCACATACCGCGTTGCGTTCGCCGCCTCGAACGACGACTATTATTGGTAGTGGCCATATGAGCGCATTTTCCCCTTTGAAAACAAGCGCGTTTACGGCGTTTTCAACTCCGGCGAGACGAGCGTCCGATAACGCGAACATGGGATCATCGTCCTCAGACGTAGAGCGAATCAGTGGGATTGCGCACGCGCAAGAGCAGCAGTATAATCGAGCGGTTTCCTCGCCCGGCGTTGGTGCGAAAATACCGTTACCGTTACCAGACAAGTACGCCGTAGACGACGACGACGACGATGATTTCGAAATCGACGACGAAAAGCGTCGCGCGAAAGCCTCCTTGGACGTTTTTTTCGCCAAAGTCCTCCGATTAGCCGCCGTGCGTTTAGCTGATATTTGTGCCCGGCTCCACGTCAACCAAGAAGTCACCCGACGCGCGTTCCAAATCTGCGAATTCGTCGTGTTTGAAAAAACCTCTCTGCTGTACAATCGACATCTCGATCAAATCATCTTGGCGTCCATCTACGGCGCGTGCAAAATCGCATCCAGCGAACAAGATCGAAACGTGAAATTCAAAGACATCGTGTATCGATACCACAAACAACCGCAATGCGTGGAAGAGGTGTTTTGGAGCTGCCCATTAACGGTGACCAATCCCGGGTTGGAAGTCGTCAGTCGCGGCGATATCATCGCGTTTTACAACAAGCAGTTTGTCCCGAACGTCAGGCCGTTCATGTTGCAGTTACGAAAAGGAGGAGGAGGAGGAGCAGGAGGAGGAAATTCTGACGACGCGCTCACGACAAAATCGCAAAAGACGACGACGACGACAACAACGACGACAAAAATGACGTCGACGCCGAAACGACCAAAAGCAGCAGGGACGACGATGACTGCCATTCAAAGCACGCCGAACCGATCTCGAGTTCACTTCGATTCGGAAGCGTTGCTCAAATCCCCCATACGGGAGGTGAAAGGAACCGCAGGCGCCGGGAACGTGTACGTCTCGCCAATGCGTCCGGAGACGAGAGAAAAAGCCTTCGTACACTCAAACAACAGGGGAGGCGTCCACGACGATGAGAATACCAACGCCGCTCTTCTTCATCACACGTTCGCTTCGCCGGCGAGAAGAACCGCAGGCGGGGGCAGAAAATCTCCGTCGGATACCAAAACCGGGAACATAATCGCGCTCGTCGGTCAAAGCGACTTTCACGAAATCAACGAAACTTTGAGCCAAAAGAGCAAACAAGACTAGTAACATTTCGAGCTGCTCTCTCATCCGTCTCTTTCCTTCCTTCCTGTTAGTGTTATTATCATTATTGTTATTATTGTATTATCGTAAATACGTGTTGCGCTGTTGCTTTTCGCCTCAGAAATTCTACGGAACACTTCTCCAAGAAGAAGAAGACAAAGAACATAATGAATGAAGCTTTAAACGTTCGAATTTCAGCAACGAAAACGTTACATTCCGTTTCTTCTTCTCCTCTGCCTTTTTCCTCGCACGTCCATCTCGTGTCCGTAAAGGACAGCCCGACGGCGTTTCTCTTCGCGCATTTCGTGCACGAATGCCTCAAAATCCAACGCAACGACAAAAAGAACGAAGACGAGGAAAACTCTGACGATGATGAGAACAACAAAGACGAGGATACGAAGAACGAGAGGAACGCGACGAAAACAACAAAAACGAGCAGCTCGAGGACATCGAAAAGAAAAAGAGCTGCAATAGTGTTCGTGGAAACGATGAAACCGTTCGAAACTTCAATCAGTCCGCACTTGAGGAGGAAAAAAGCTGAATTTTTGTACCAAAAAAAGGAAAAATTTGGGATCGAATCCATCGATTGTTGGTCGACACCAATGGCGTTTAATTTCAACGATGACGATGATAAAGAAGAAGAAGACGAAAAGGAGGAGAATGTGTTTACGGTGAATGGCGCGCGTTCGAGTGCAACGTCGAGTTTAGATGGTTTGTATGATTTGATCGCGAAGAAGGTATCGGGGACGGTCGGCGACGATACTATCGGAAGAACGATGGAAGAGTGTAGCAGAAATGGTGGTGCGAGTATTTTTATCGACTCGTTGGACGTGTTAGCGGCGAGAACGAGCGAGAAAGCGGTCGTGCGGTTCCTCGTGCGGTTGAGAGCGATGGAGAATGTGGCTTTAGTGACGGGGTGCCAGGCGGCGGAGGACGTCGAGGATGGATTCTTAGACGAGGACGACAGAGAGCGCGGGACGATGCAATTACTGATTGAAAACTTAGCCGAAGTGACGTTGACGACGTCCAAGTTACCTTCCGAAGGTGGTAATAAAGGTGAGTTGGTCAAGGTTGTCACGAGACATCGAACGGTGGATTCCAAGTATTTAGACTGGGACGGGAGCGTCGTGGATGGAAATAGAACTTTATTGGACGAAGAGAATGGTGGCAGTCGACGACCGGGCGGAAAGTTTTCGCACGTCACTGCTGGCGTTAGTAGTGGTAGAAATTTTGACGACGACGACGACGACGAGTTGACGTTCTCTTTAACGACTGAGTGCGTGGCGACGATTTCAGAGCTCGGCGCGAAATGCGAGCGATATAGTTTCAGCTTGTAAGTAGAGAGTATAGAAGAGTTTTTAGCGCATAATACACACATACTACGTAGTTATTTCAACTTAAAGAGAAGTTTAATACTCATGTATTAGAATTTACAAATGCTTATTAATCAAGTTTAATACTATTCTGTGTATATATTATCTATTCGTCGAGGTCCATGGGAATCGCCAAGGCGTCGTTATCTCGTCGGTCGTTTTCTTCTTCCGATTTTGAAGAAAGCGAATCTCTTTTGGCGGCAACATCTCTATCCTCTTCATCGTCGTCGTCTTCGTTGTCGTCATCATCATCGCCGTCATCCAAATCTTCCTCCAAGTTAATCGACCCGCTCTTAATCGCTGGATCGTTTTCTATTAAATCCTTATCCGCCTCTTCGTCGTAAAATACACCTTTGTTTGCCTCGAGCGACATCGAAAACCGGCTCGTCTTCTCCTCTTCAACCTTCGCCTGCCCGTCTTTCTCGCGTGCAGTAGAAGGCGGCAGGGCATCGCCGTTCCCGTCTTCTTCTAAAGAGTCTCGTTCGTCGTGTTGATCTAACATCTTCCTCGCCGCTTCGTTCGCCGCGTCGAGCGCATCGAGCTCGGCTTCCGCATCCGCCAGTCGTTTCTTCAACGCTCTCGATTCCTCGTCGTCTTCTTCCTCCTCTTCTTCCTCCTCCTCTGGAATCTCCTCTTGCGTGATTTTCAACTCCATCGCGGCCTTTTGTTCCGCTTCCATGATCAAATCCTCCTTCGCTTTCGACGCTTTTCTCGCCTCTTCTTCTCTCTCTTCTTCGAGCTCCAACTCCGCCATGCGAGCGGCTTCGTTCGCTTCCTTTTCGGCTTCTTGATCGTCGTCGTCGTCGTGGTTAGTATTATGAATCGCTTCGGAGTTCCTTCGCGTATTTTCCTCGAGCTCGTCGTCTCTTTCGTCTTCCTCGTCTTCGTCGTCCGTGTCCGGCGCCAGTCGGATGTGCTTCCCTCTGACTTGTTCGTTTTGTTCTTCCTCTTGGTGTTGTTGTTGTTGCTGTCCGTCGTCGTCGTCGTTTTCATCGACGAGTACTGTTGGATTCTTTCGAGGTCGTCCACGCTTCTTCTTCCCGCTCCCGTTGTTGTTCATGTTGTTGTTGTTGTTGTTGTTGTTGTAATTCGGCGTCGCGCGACCGTTTCGTCCGTAATACTCTTTCGGGGTCTTGGCGAACGTTTTTATCCTGCGACCGTGTTGATCAAACTCGACGCCATCGACGTCCCAGATTTCCTCATCTTCGGCGTCGGAATCGTGCAAAGGAGCGCCGTTTCTGGCGGTCATCAACTGATCCAACGAGTCTCGTCGTTCGGCGCCGATTTTGTTGAACTGTTCCGTCGGTCTCAATTTGAGCACCCTGAATGTTTCCGACGGGCCTCCGGGCGTTTTTCTTGGCCACATTTTGTTTCGGGTTTGCCGTTGCGTGGCTTTGATGGTCGGTAACGATCCATGGACGCGCTCGTACACCTTCTTCTCGCCTCGCCAATACTCCAACGGTTTTTGTCTTTGGCGCGAACTTTTGCGCACCTTTTGTGAGCCGCCTGTTAAATCTTCGACGACGATGGTTTGTAAACCGCCAAAGGCTAAAGATTTTCTTCTGGCCATTTCTTCGCGCAAGCGTTTGTGCGCTTCACCTCTAGGTTTGCGAATAGGGAATCCTTCCTCATCGAACGCGCGGTCGTCAGCGAATTGGCCGCCTACTAAATCTTCTTGGTCAAAGTCGTCGTCGCCGGCTTCGAATCCTCCGCCAAACTCGTCGTCGTCGTTGTTCAAGTTTTCGTTCAACATTCCCACCGGTTGCACTTGCGGTTGCGACTGACCGCCTGCTGCCCCCATGTGCGAGACGCCTTGCCAATCCGGACTGTCTTGATGCAAAACAGCTTCGTCTTCTCGTCCCGGGATGTTGAACATGTTCACCAGCGCTTCCGCAGCCATCGGCGTGTTGGTCACCTCCCCGCCGCTCCCCATGCTGCTCTTGCGTAACATTTCTCGTCGTTTCTCTAATTCCATTTGCTCTCTCTTCAGTCTCTCCTCTTCGATAGCTTCGGCTAACACTCCGCCTTCTTGCATGTGCTGCTCGCGAAGCAATCGTAACTGCGAATTCATCTCCATCGAAACTTTTCTCTGTTGTTGTCCTTTCGCGTGCGGACTCTTCGGTCGAAACATCGGTTGCGCCGTCCTGTTCCCGTTAAAATCGTACCCGGCAAATCCTTCGTTCTCGGCGAACGACCCGGCTCGATCGCCGTCTCTCGATGCCGCCGCCGAGTGTTCGCCCTCACCAGTAAAATTCGTCCCGTCCAACTCCTCGACCACCATCGCCGTTCGTCTTTTCTTCGCTCCTCCATCCGGAAGCGCTGCTCTCCCCAAACTCTCCGCGGGCGCTTTCATCACCAACACGAACGGTCTCGGTTTCACTTGTCGCCCGGTGCCTTTTCGTTTCCGTAACCGTTCCATTCGCGAAGATGACATCGACGAATGTTGGGTTAGATTTTGATGTCGCCTTCTTTGCGCTCCCGCTTGGTCCGTTTGATTCCCCCAAGAGGTCCCAAAGGGTAACTTATTCCCTTGGCCATTAGTATTCGACGATGTTTCTTGTGCTTTCTGTTGCGCCGCTCGTTTCCTCGCCGCTCGCAGTTGCGCTAATCTCGCGCCTCCTTCCACCACCGGTGGGCGTCCGGATTGGAAAGACACTCGTCTTTGTTGTTCGTTCATGTTTTCCATCTGTTGGTGTTGGTGTTGGTTTTGTCTGTACACGAGAGACCGGGAGGTGGATTTTAACGCGGATTTGATTTGCGTCGTTTGTCCATTATTGTTGATGTTATTGTTCATCGGTTGTGCGCCCAGAGGTACCCTGATGATGCGTTTAAAGAGAACGAGAGAGAGAAGATGCGATAGTTTCCCCAAAGCGGCGTGAGTAATAATACAGAGAGAAGCGACAGAGAGGAAAGGAACGAAGAATGGAAAAATTCAAATTTTGAAACGGATCGATTGAAAAGAATGTGAATTGTTCCTATGTTTACCTTGAAACGACGCCCAGAGGAGGATTTGGAGGAGGGAAAGGGACGACGGTATCATCGTTCCTCTCCATGTTGAACTCAGTCTTTTAACGCGCAAAACGAAGAGATGTGGTAGAGTATTTCGTGCGGTTTTTACTCAATTATACTGACGAGACATTTGAATTTTGAGGGGGAACTTAGACACCAATATTTAGGGTTTTTGAATTTTTGCAGCATTGGGTTCAGTTCGTACAAGTGATACCACATACGTGTGTCGTGTTTATCAGTAGATAATATATATATATATAAATAATTAAAACGTGTAGATGTGTGTAACTCTTCTCTTTTCCTTCTTCTTTTCCGAGGAGGTTGTTCCTTCCTCCTCCTCGGTTTTAGTACAACTTTGTTTGCCGACTTTGACGCGCGGTTAGTCAGATTTTTTATTATTACTTGCGGGTCCACGGATCGAATCCATCACCATCCGAGGATGACGCGCCGCCCATGGCCATTTGCGTTTCGTCGTCGTCGGGGTACCCAGAAGCGATGTCTTCCTCGCCAAACCCGATTCGCGCCACGTCGTCGCTATCCTTGTTGTTATTAAAATCAATCACGGACAACTTTTCCAACGCGTCCTCCGCGGAGGTGCGGTATTGCGTGCTCTTCGCCATCGAGCGCTTCTTCGCCTCTTCCATTTGTCTTTGCTCCTCCTCCAACTTGTACTGTCTCTCCTTGGCAACCTTTTCGATTTCCATCTGTCTTTGGTGCGCTTCCAACACTTTCTGTTCTCTCTCCGTCTCCGCCGCTTCCGCTTGCGCTTCCGCCTTTGCCAACTTCTTCTCTTCGATTTCGCGCTCGGTTCTCGCCTCTTCGTATTCCTTCGCCAATGAAACTTCCAGCGCCGCGGCGCGTTGCTTGGCCGTGTGGGACTTCTTCTTCGTCTCTTCCAACGCCGACGAAGCGGCTTCTTTCGCGGCTTCGACTGATTTCATCGCGTGTTGCACGTGCAAGTTGAAATCTTCCTTGGTTTTCCCAAGCATGTCAAACTCGTCTTCGACTTTACGTCCGGCTAATCGAGAAATGTCTTTTGCGTTTTGCACTTTTCTCTTGGCAACTTCTTGAACTTCTTGGATCTTCTTTTGCGCGAGTTCGGTGATGTCGTCGACTTTTTGGGCGGCGATTTTCGCAACTTCTTGCGAGTGCTCGTAGTTCGCTTCCGCTTCCGCTCTTCTCGCCGCGGCTTGCTTGACTTTCATGGCGGCTTGTTGCGCCGCTTCTTTCGCACGTTCCATGGCTTTACCGCCGTCGCTGAGCGTCGGTTTGCACGTCGTCGCGATGTGTTTCAACTCGACGAGTTTCTTCAATCGCGCGGCGTTGACAAACTCTTCCTTGGATTTGCGTCCCAAGGTGGAAAACAACTCTTTTCTGGTGATGTCCGGCGATTGGTTCGCCGCTCTCCCGATGGCTTCCTCCAACGCTTTCGTGTTGATGGTTTGCTGCTGCTCGCCCATGGACGCTTCACCTTTGGAACCACCCATATTTCTCTTGAGCGTTTCTTGCGCCAAGTGTTCGACTTTCGTGACGTCGTAGTACTTATCCGCGGCGCCGTTCTCAATCTCCAAAGCTTCTTCGTCCGTTTCGCTCATATCAGAAGAAGTCTCGCCTCGTTGGATCTCCAACGCGGATTTCTTCTTGGATTTGGAGCCGTCGCCTTTGTAGACTTTCTCAATCGCTTCGCGTTCCAACGCTTTTTCGCCGTCTTGCGCGAGCTTTAACACCTTATCGGTTCGAGTTTGTTCTTCGGTTTGTTGTTCATGTTCTTCTTCTTCTTCTTTCATTTGTTCTTCTTCTCCTTCGTCGCCTTCGTTTTCGTCGTCGACTTCTTCATCGACGTGAACGCCCATGGATTTGCCCAATCCGGCGGCAACGTTTAAGTCTCCCTTCTTCGTCGTCGACTTCTTCTTATTCTTCTTCGACAACATCTTCGTTTGCTGCGGTAAACCCAACTGCGGCATTTGTCCCGGCTTGACCGGATCTTGACTCGATTGTTCGCCGCCAACCATTTTTTGCAACAAAGCGAACACCCCGGTGTGCTTGATCTCTTCCTCGGCGACTTCAACCAACTCTTTCTCTTCGGATGCGTTTGGCAACGCTTCTTCCAACAACATGCGTCGAGCGCCTTTGGAGGCGTAAGTAGACTTGTCGTCGTCTTTATCGCCGCTGCTGCTCTTGCGTTCGTACAAACGTTCTCTCTGGTTGTTGTTGTTGTTGTTGTCTCTAGAAGAAGAAGAAGAAGAAGAAGAAGAGGAGGAAGAGACGGATCGTCGCTCGTCTCTTTCCGTCTCTCTCTCCACGAACTCCTCGTCGTCGGCGTCCGAGCGAAACTTTTCCCTGTACCCGGAAAAATTCTTGCTTGGACGTCGATGGTCCTCGTCCTCAGAAGCGCTGCTGCGGCTGCTGCTTTTCTGATCCGAAGACGACGATTGCTTCTTCCTCGATGATTGGGGTCGGTGCTTTTCCTCTTCTTCGTCCTCTTCGTCGATATCGTCTTTGGCCAAAGTCTTCGTCAACTTCTTCTCGAACCTCGCGTCCTCTCGCTCTTCCACCGTTCGCTCCCCGTCCGAAGAAGAATCCTCCTTTGCCTCCTCCAAATCATCCTCTTCTTCGTTCGCGAATTTCTTCGTCTCCTTCATCCGTTTTTGCATGTCGTTGAACTCTCGCAAAAACGTATCCGTGTTTTTCGAGGAATCGATTTCTAAATCTTCGTCGTCGTCCTCTTGATCCTCCTTCTTTCCTCCGTTCGCGTTCTTTAATTTGGATAAAAACGCGTCCGCTTTGGCGTATTTCTTATCGTCTCCTTCTTCTCTCTCGCCCATTTCCGACGCTGCTTTTTCTCCCGGTAACAAGGAATACGTCTTCTCGTAGTCACTCAGGGCGGATTTCCCGCACGTGTCCACGATCAAACTTTTCATGACATCGATTTGATCGGAAACGCCCAATAAAGACATCGGAGAGCCAGATTTGAACGCCGCGTCGATGTTATACGCTCCGCTATTCTTTTTACTCGACGAAGAAGCGCTCAAAGCGAACGCGCCGAGAGATACCGCGCAGATGAATCCAACGCTTTTCGTCGAGGATGATGAAGATGAAATCTTCCCGCGGCTCGTCTTTAATGATGGTGTTGCCGTCTTTTCTTCCTCTAATAAAGAGAGACGTTCGCCAGTATTCTCCTCTCTTTTCAACAGATGACCCATCGTGCCAATGGTGTTCATGATGATATGTATGTGCTTTTATAGTGTGTGTTCTCTCTCTTTCGAAAGGCGACCTTGATCTCTCTGAAGTAAAGTGATAGCCGCGTTTCGTTTCCCAATAGAGAGAAAGTTTTGACGGAAAACACTTGAGAGAAGAAAAAAAAGGAGGTTTTGGGGTTTAGGGTTTAAATTATT